>P_1C_Sed_2_UnCtyDRAFT_1000110_pt1 | contig 23982 bp, 22 predicted proteins | sample Pon1CUnioCityCA_4_FD_10229 | JGI IMG/M metagenome (IMG submission 10229) | reverse complement strand
GTAATACAACCATTAGTGAACAGGATAATTACTATCAGAACAAAAGGAAATTGTTTATTCATAATGGCCGGTTGTCCAAAAAGTTTAACTAAAAATTAGATTATTGAACATTTCAATAGAAATCAATCAGAAATAATTTTAACCTCATCTCATTGACTTTGGTGTAAAATACATTGAATTTTACGCCGCATTGATTTGTTATACTATATGAACGTCAGGAATATAACGAACGTTCTTTTGATATTTTGTTCTTTAACGTATTGGGGGTGTAATGGATTCGACGGAGTGAGTAGAATCGCAGGCTGCATGCCGAGTATGAGCGATGAACTCGTAAATCATCATCATGCAATTAAATGTAGTTGACAACAACTATTCTTATAGCTTAGCTGCGTAACGCAGCTTAGCCGTTCCTTCAGCTTCTTGCCTGTCAGTGCTGAATGGAGCGCCGATTATGACAGGATAGCGTAGGTTTCGCTGACTGTCGGACTTGCGTAAAACTTTAACAGTCTAGTTTGAAGTTGCCTGTTGCCGGGCGATGCTTCAGGCGAAATTTAAACAGCAACTAAGCATGTAGATGCTTGAACGATATACCATTTCGGACCGGGGTTCGATTCCCCGCACCTCCACAATCGATGATTTAAGCCTAACCTGAAAAGGTTGGGCTTTTATTTTTTTGAACACTTTATTCTAAGATATCCATTGCTGTGTTTATATATGACTAGTTGTAACCTGGGACAATAATATCCGTGTAAAAAAAAGATAGAGTAAGGGATTTGCAGCATTTTTTATATTATTATGGGATGTAAGCAGGGCTATGGTTTATATTCTAATTTGTTTGGGATGGGACCAATTTTATGAACCAGAGTATCGATCGTGATCTTATTGAAAATCTAAAAGAGGGAGATGAGCATGCTTTTCGCAAAGTTTACGAGGAATATCACAAGGCTATTTATGGGATTGCTTTCAAATATTTAAAAAGCAATTCCTTGGCCGAAGATGCCGTTCATGATGTTTTTGTCAAGCTTTGGGATTACCGTAAAAAACTTGATGCCGAACAATCTCTCAAAGGATTTTTGTTTACGACAGCAAAGAATCATGTATTAAATATGATTAGGAATCGGAAGAGAGACGAAGAAAAAAACAAACAGTATTCTCATTTAAAGCCGGTATCTCAAAACAAAACGGTAGCAAAGTTATCACTTAAAAATTATAAGAAGGTATTTGAATATTTTTTAGAACAACTTCCGGAAGGGAAAAAAGAGATCTTTGAGCTTAAAATGCAGGAAGGGCAATCAAATAAAAAGATTGCTCAAAAGCTTGATATATCTGTAAATACGGTAAAATCACAATATTATCAGGCTTCAAAATTCATCAAACAACAGCTTGGAGAGCATACTGAGCTTTCCTTTGAGTAACCTTTCTCAATTTTTTTGAAAAATCCATAATACTTTTGTCGCTGGCAGGTGTACTAAGTTATAGCAGAGGAGACAAAAGTATTAATTGCAGGATTTACATGGATAAGGAATTAGTCGAAAAATATGTCAGCGGTCAATGTACTGATGCTGAAGCTAAAAAGGTTTTAGCATGGTTGGAGACCGAGGAAGGACAACAGTTCCTGGAAAAAGAGATTGATCGTGACATCCGAGTTGCTGAAGCCTTTGAAGGGGTTATCGAATATCCTGAGGTGCCTTCCAATGAGTTATATGCACGTATTAAATCTGATATAAATCAGCCTTCGACACCTAATAGAAAACGTTCAGTGAATGCCATACACAAATGGATGGGTATGGCTGCAGCTGTAATATTATCCCTGTTTGTGGTACTGTTCTTTTTTGAATTAGAACAGGGGCAACAGCAAATCAATCAGGAACTCAAGTCGAAGTATCCCAAAACGATAGCGGCATCAACCCACTCAGATACGACTGTAACGCTTGCAGACGGATCTTCGGTACGCCTAAATGCTAAGAGTCAACTAATTATTGAGAAGGGATTTGAAAAAAAGACCCGCAGTGTTAGGCTCGAAGGCAAGGCTTATTTCGAGGTACAAGATAATTTTGATCGCCCATTTGTGGTGCAGACTGATTATTCATTTATCCGGGTTGTGGGAACAAAGTTCGAGGTAGAGGCCTATCCTGGCCAACCAGAGGTGATCGTGAAAGTAGATGAAGGAAAAGTTCGTTTCTTCTCAAGGGATGAACGGTTGGAGCCACTTGATCTGACAAAAAATGAATCGGGTACCTTGCGATTTAAAGTCGCGAACGATTCTGTACAGGAAGAAGATGGCTCGAAAAAAGTAAACTTTGATAAACCGTTATTAGTACGACATAGCAGTGTTAAGAAGAATCCGAAAATAAAATTTGTTAACAACAGATTGTTTGTAGCACTCAGATATCTTGAACGTAATTATGACGTAGATATCGAGCTTGAGGATGATTCGCTCCGTCATTATCGGTTTACGTTAACAGCCGATCATTCACTGTTGGGAGCATTAGAACAAATTGCAGATTCGCTGGACTTATCAATTGAGTATATCCGAGAAGATGATAAACTCTATCTACATAAAAATAAATAACAGGAGCTTAATTGATTCTCATAAGAATGAATGAATTCTAAAATAAACAGGGGAAAAGAATGGAGAATAAGCAACAAGCAGAAAAAACAAACGGGCAGGTTGAACAACCATATTTAAATCGCATTTTAGTTAAAAAATCAGAGAAAAATATCTTTGTTGATGTTTCAAAAATTCGATGGATAGAATGTTCGGGGAATTATTTAAAGCTCCATTTATCTGATAAGTCATACATGATCAGAAGTTCATTAAAGAACTTGAAATCAAAGTTGAATCCACTGCAGTTTGTACGTATCCATCGATCGTGGATGGTAAATATCAATGAAGTCAAAGAGATAGAGCCGTGGTTTTCCGGAGATTCAAAAGTGACTTTAAGCGATGGGAAGACCCTCCGAATGAGCAGAAATTATAAGGATAATCTCGAAAAATTCACCCTTAATTAATCAGGATTGGGCTGATTCCGGGATTGAAACATGGGTTTGCTCCATCACCCATTGACCATCAATTTTTTGTAAAACGCCGGTAAAGCGTGCTCCTTGCCAGTGAGTTATATTACCCTGCGATTTAATTTCTGCATCCAGTTTGTGAAAGTACCATGCAACATCTCCCGATTCAGCCACATTAACCGTCAAATCACGAATATCTGCCTTATAATATTCGAGTCTTTTAAACTGTTTTTTGGTAGCATTATTGAGCGTTTTCCAGCCTTTCCATATTTCTCCTTCATCCGTACCAACATGAACGGTTTTATCACTTTTGGGGATGAGTTTTTGCATGGTTTCCAGCTCTTGGTTATTCATGGCATCAAAAAATGCTTTGATCGTAGATCTAACCTCTTGTTTTGTATTCATAGTGGTAGAAAATTGTACTAAATTTATCCTGTCGATTGGTAAGGTGCTCTGTTGCCTTACAAGATAACTTTTTTGCTTTTATAATTTTATAAGGATTTTCTTTGCTACGGCTTAGGCTGCAGCTGATGGCTATCGTTGACGGAGTTGGCAATTGGAAGTGTTCATCAAAAAAGAAGTGCCAAACATTATTAATGTCCGACACTTTCTCGATTATAACATCAAATATTTACGTTNATCAATCCATATTAAAGAAAAAGGAAGCAGCATTAATATTGGTTTTTTCTAGCTTTTGACTATCAGTTGGAACAAGTGCAACGGCGATTCCTAATTGCCCTCTTTCTTGTGGTCTGAATACAGAGTCCGGATAAAAAACAGAATCAGGGTAAAATACCGAATCGGGATAAAAAACGGAGTCAGGGTAGAAAACAGAGTCTGGGTACATCCGGTTAAGTATAGAAATAATACGTTGTTGTGGCGCGTAGTTCCCCATGTATTGTTTGCCAGGCTTTAGTTTGAATGTCCTGGATGCAACTCGTTCTCTTTTTTCTTTATCGGGTCCAAGGATATAAAACACGAGCTGAACTTTAGTGGGTTGCTTCCCTTTATAAATGAGGGTTCCATTTTTACTGAGTGAGCTAATAAGGTCACGAGCTTTCATGGATTGCTTATTGCTGGATAATCGATCAGCAAAGCTAGGCGGGTATTCTACGCTGAGAGTACTGTTAATATTTAATTCACGACCATCAACTGATTCAGTATTACTAAATCCGGTTGTTAAAGCTAATACAATAATTAAGCATGGTATAAGAAACGCTTTCTTCATAGTGTTTTTAATTTGATGGAGTTCTAGTGCAATATTATATACGCATTGTATTATTCAAGGTGCTCATATTTATGCCTAATCTCTTTATTTTAGCCTTTTTTATTTGTTAGAACCTTTGTACCCTGTAAAAAATTATCAAAAAGTTTTCTGAATGAATTATCGCATATTGGAGCTTATTGCCCCGCCTGAAGCTACTGAAGAAGCGCGTACTTTTGTTGAAGAGGAGGAAGTACTTGGGGTATGGTCAGATACGTTGGAAGATGGGTATTCAGTATTGCGAGTTTTGGTGGATGCCAATCGCACGGAAGCACTAACTGATGCGTTAACCGAAAAGTTTTCGCACGTCGAAGGCTTTCGGATTATGCTTTTTGAGGTACAAGCCACTTTACCTCAGCCAAATGAAAAGGACGAGGAAGAAGAAAAGGCAAATCAGGAGCAGGATAAATCCGAAGAAAAAAGTATTGGGCGCATAAGTCGCGAAGAACTCTATTCTGATGTTGCCAGCGGGAGCGAGCTAAACATTGTGTTTATCGGATTGGTCTTGTTATCAACGCTTGTTGCAGGGGTCGGTCTTGTTCGAGATGATGTTGCCGTAATTATTGGAGCAATGGTTATTGCACCGCTGTTAGGCCCTAATGTTTCTATGGCCTTGTCGGTTACACTCGGTGATTTGGATTTAGGTTGGCGTTCCCTTAAAACTAATACAGCAGGAATATTTGCATCGCTTGCGTTGGCTTTTATAATGGGACTAGTGATGCAGGTTGATTTGGATTCACAACAGCTTATCAATAAAACCAATGTAAACCTGGGAGATATAACTATTGCACTGGCTGCGGGAAGTGCTGGAGTTTTAGCCTTTACCCGAGGTGTACCTGCAGCTATTGTAGGGGTAATGGTGGCAGTTGCATTGCTACCGCCGCTTGTGAACGTGGGATTGCTGCTTGGTTCAGGTCATATGAATTTGGCAATAGGTTCCATAATTCTTACGACGACAAACCTTATTTGCATTAACCTGGCGGGAATACTCACTTTTATAGTCCAGGGTATTCAGCCCCGCAGCTGGTGGGAGGTAGAAAAAGCAAAAAAGGCTACCCGAATTGCCATTGGAATTTGGGTAACGCTGTTGACAATTCTTGCGATAATCATTTGGTATTGGAACTTGTCTGTTAATCCTCTTTAAATAAATTTTCCTATTGCTTCAGATTGATGTAGTAGCCAGCCCTTTCACGATATTTGGGTAAGTAAGACTTTATGCTCTATGGTATCACCCTTGAAAATAATCATTCGTTTGCCAAGTGGTTCAAATAGGATGGTATCAGCTCCCGGACCAAACGCCAAAAAACAGGATGAGCCTGGAACGAGCAAAAAAAATAAAAAAGCCCAATCCAATCTCAGATTAGGCTTTAAATGGAAAAATATAGTTACTCTGATTTATCTTCGGGCACGATCGATATTTTATCCAGTGAAAGACCGCTCATGATTGAATCATAATTGGTGACATCTTTGGGGATAATAACATCATTTTTATCGCTGGCCAGTTTAGAAAGCTGGTTGATATACTGCTCGGCCAGCCGCATCTGCATGGCTTCTTTACCTTTTTCCTGAGATAGCGCATCGGCTATTTCTTCGATAGAAATAGCTGTTGCCTCAGCAATAGATTCAATTTCTTGAGCTACCCCCTCAGCTTCGTTAATCTGTCGCTGCATTTCACCTTCCGAGATGTTGATGATTTCCTCTTTTTCTCCCTCGGCATCATTAATGGTGGATTGCATGATTCCTTCCGATTTGGCGATTGTGGCACGACGTTCTCGTTCTGCTGTCATTTGTCGCTCCATAGCATTCTGGATGGTTTTAGGCGTATAGATATTCTTTATTTCATACCGAAGCACGCGAATGCCCCACGCTTTTTCCATCTCGCTAAGTACCTGAACTACTTCTTTATTGATAATTGCTCGATCCTCAAAGGTATCATCCAAATCCATGGTACCAATAATTGAACGGGTAGTCGTTTGTGCCAATTGCACCGCGGCAAAGCGATAGTTTGTAACACCATAACTGGCATTCACTGGATCAATGACAGCTAAATAAATGACTCCATCAACTTCGACCTTTACGTTATCCTTGGTAAAGCATTCTTGAGGTTCCACCTCAATAGTTTCTTCGCGCAGATCCTGCTTGTATTTTACCTTATCGAAGAAGGGCACCAGGGCGTGAAACCCGGGGCCAAGGGTTTTATGATAGTTGCCAAGTCGTTCAACGATGTAGGCCCGTTGAGTAGGCACCAGCTGAATCGACTGGATGAATTTAAAAAGGATGTAGACACATAAAAGTCCAAGTACACCTTGACTGATGAGTTCTATCATTATTGTCCCCCTGTAGCAGTTTTAGATGAAGTGGGTTGCGTGCCCTCGCTTACTTTGCCAACGCCTTCAAAAAAGGTTTTTAAGTTAGCCGTTTCTGTAGGCAGAACGGACACATTAGAGCGCTCAATTACATGGCCTAATTGATCAATAAACTGTTCAATTAATTGTGTTTTTACGGCCAGATCTCCACCCGGTTTGGCAATAGCTGCTGATACACGTTTAATACCTTTGGAGGTGGCTTTGGCTATCAGTTCAATTTCTTTAGCCTTTCCTTTTGCTTCATTGATACGCTTTTGACGCTGAGCCTCAGAAAGCAATATTGCTTCCTTTCGCTCTCCCTGCGACTCGTTAATTTTGAAATCTCGTGTACCCGTTGAAGTCGTAATTTCGGCGCGCTTGTCTCGCTCGGCCTCCATCTGTTTTTCAAGCGTATGAATCAAGTTATCAGAAGGACGAATGTTGCGGATTTCATAGCGCAGCACCTTAATGCCCCATGGATCAGATGCTTTATCAATTTCGCGAACGATATTTTCGTTCATCTGCTCCCGTTCAGAAAAGGTGTCATCCAGCGTAATTTTACCAATTTCGCTTCGCATGGTTGTTTGCGCAAGGTTAATGGCTGCCAATTTATAGTTGCCAATGCCGTAGCTGGCTTTATAGGCATCCATAACTTTTACATAAACAAGTCCATCAACTTCTACTTCAATATTATCTTTGGTGATACAAGTTTGACTGGGTACATCAATGACCTGCTCGCGCATTTCCTGGCGATAGGCGGCCCGATCTACAAAAGGAATTAAAAAATGCAGGCCGGGTGTAAGGGTCTTAATGTATTTTCCAAGTCGCTCCTGGATAACTTCTTCTCGCATCTCTACAATGATAAAGACTTTTGTAAAGATGAAGACTCCCAGAGCGATAATAATAAGTATGGTCGTCCACATGATGATAAAGTTCTAATTGTTAGGTTTATTATAAGCTATTCTTCAATTTCATCGAGAGGCTCAACAATCCAGGTAACATTGTCGCGGTAACGGATTTTGGCTTTTTCCCCCGCCGGAATTTTGCCTTCCAGCGTGCGGGCTTGCCAAGAAATTCCCTGAAACCGAATACGTCCTGAATTGTCATTGGGATGTACTTCATCAACCACATCCACGATCTGGTCCATAGCTTCTACATCTTCGTTAGCCAATTTGTAGCTACTTTCTCCACCCCAATATTTCATCAGAAGGGGGCGCATGGCCAAGATGAGCGCCACGGAGGTAAATAGCCAGGTAATGATGGAGGTGGTTGGACTTTCTAATATTCCAAACCACCGCAATGCACCGACCAAAATTCCACTTACGCCCAAGAAAAAAGATACTCCGCCAGGAACTAATGTTTCAACGATCATAAGTACAATACCACCGATAAAGAAAATGGTGGTTAACATCTCAGCATCCATCTCAATAATTTTGCCTTAAATTTTCTGCATTATAGCTAATAATTTAGTTGCAGAAAACCTTTGTGGCGAAAATGATTAAAACGTAACGCCAATATTAAATGATGGCTGGATGCCAATATCATAAACATCTACCGGAACACTGCGGAACTGGTTTTGCGGGGTGCTTTGATCTATTATAAAAGAAAGATCACGATACCAGGGATTGTCTCTGTTTAGGAGATTGTAAACGCTTAGTGAAAAGGTTAGTTGGGCTCTTCCCAAGGATTTTCGGTATTCGGCAGAAATATCGGTGCGATAATAATTCCCAAGTCGCTGCTCGTTCTGTGGACCGAAAGTTGCTAATTTGTTGGGCGTTCCGCTGGCATACATCCACGATAAATATAATATAAAATTTGTTATAGGATGTACTTCTGCGGATGCTGTATAGCGGTAGGTCCGGTCCCAGTCAGCATAAAAAGGATCACCGTTATTAATTTCCGAATTGGATAACGTAATTTCAGAAATGGTAAGTGTCTGATTAATGATAATGTGCTTAAACTGATTGCGCAGCAGAAATTCCAATCCTTTTCCGGTGCCATTATTTTGTACGTACCAGGGATTGTTGTTAAAGGAGTTACTTAGCGAGTAGGTGTTGATTTCGTGGAGACGTATGTTTTCAAACTCTTTCTGGTATACCTCTGCCTGAAAATAGAGCTGATCAAAGGGTGCGTAATGGATACCAGTAGAAAAATAGTCGACTGATGTCGGGGGCTGCATGTCACTGGCTAAGATCCAAATATCGGAAGTAACGGTGTTACTAAGTGAAATTTTGTTTAAGAATTGATGGTTTTTGCTGTATCCCCCAGAGAGTGAAAAATCAGAATCAGGGAATAGGGTGACTTTTACACGTGGAGACCACTGTAGAAAACGGCCATTGCTGTAGTAATGCAATCGCATACCGCCAAAAATATCCAACATTTCAATACGGCTGTAATCGAGTTGTAGGTAGGTATCAATTTGGTGTGAGGATTGGGATGAAAAATAGCCCGGACGATCAAAAGAATCCTCAAAATATTCTCCCAAATAGTAATGATAGGAAACGCCCCCCGTTCCTTTCCAATGTTCATTTGTTAGCTGGAGCTGCTGTTCGGCTTTAATCTCATTTAAGATACTCTTATTCTCAAATGGAAAAACAAAAGCCTGAAGGGCTCCCTGGGTTTCCGTGATGTCAATGTAGGTGAAATCTTCTTTTGAAAATGAAGTCTCATAAATGCTGGCGCCAAAAGTAGTATGGGAATAAAGGTTATCCCCAAACCAACGCTGATATTTGATGCTCCCCGCTGCATTTTGCCAATCATTGGCGGTTGCTACGGGGCGTTCTTCCAAGTTCTCAGAATTATTTGTCGAGAAAGATCGATAAAGACGATTGGCCTGCTGTTGTGTATCGTCGCCCCCCAGGTAGCCACTGATGATAAACTGATTGCCATTTTGTGTTTCAAAGTACGTTTTTGCGTGCAGATCAAAAAATGAAGCGTCAGCTTTTTGTGGAGTTATCAGTTGGGATTCAAAATCAATGAGATCGTTATCTAATACGGCTCTGTTGCGGTCAATATTGAGGCCCCATTCCACGAGATCAGTATTGTTGAACCAGTCAATGGTGTTCATATACGAAGTACGTCCTGAAATTAGCCAGCTGCTTTTACCTTTTTGGATGGGCCCTTCAAGTGAAATGCGAGCCGATGTATTACTGACGCCTGCTGATCCGGATAGTCGACTAAGTGAACCCGTTTTAGTTAACAATGAGAGTGTGCCGCCGGGAGGAGCTTGAAATTGGGCGGGTGCTATGTCATAGAAAAAACCACTGCGCTTCAAAATATCGGCATTAAAACTGTCAACCAGTCCAAAAAGATGGCTCTGATTATAAATGGTGATGTCATCAATCAACACTTGGAAACCATCGGTGGTACTGCCGCGGATATGTAAACCATCACTTAAAGCCGGTGCCAACGATACAGAGGGGAGATTTTGTAGGGCTCGCAGGGCATTGGTTTCGCCCATCGGACTAAATACTCCCATATTTACTAGTCCTGTAACCTCACGACCGATATCGTTATAAGAGTTAGTGCCTGTGATAATAAGCTCATTTCCGTCGATGCGTGTGGGTTGAAGACGAAAGGTGAGTTCACTGACCGTACTTTTATCGGACAAGTTTAAGTTGATGGTTTCAGAGCTGTATCCCACATAAGAACCGGTAATGTCAATAGTCCGGCGATTAAATGTTCGGTTGAAGGAAAAGGCCCCGCTCTCATTGGCACTTGTTCCTTTAGTGGTACCTTGTTGCTGCCAACGGATAGTCGCAAAAGGGAGGCGTTCGCCGGTTTGGGCATCTACAACCTGTCCGCGTATGGTAATATCACTTTTTTTTGCTCGGTCTGTTTTTTTCTGATAAATGATCGCTTGTTTTCGGGTACTGTCAATATCAAGAGACAGTTGATGAGGAGCCAGGACCTTTCGAAATTCCGAAAATAGATCTGCTTCAGAGGCACTAAAGCTCAGTTTGATATCGGAGAGTAGGGCATCCCGGTAGAGAAACCCAAATGCTGTCTGTTGTTCTATACTGTTTATGACTTGAAGTACGGGCTCATTATTATATTGATATTGAGCGTGTACGTGTTGAGTAACTCCTACAATTAATAAGCCCGAAATAACGAGACTCTTGAATAAAAACTTGTAATTGGTCATGCGTTAATTTTCTCCAAAAGTGTAGCTTTGCTCTCCGGTTTTTGAAAATTCTCCATTTAGTACAAGCTCAAGATCCTTTAAAGCCATTTCAAGATCATTCAGTGGCAGTTGGCCGGAAATGGAGTCTTCTGCAATCGTTTTTGGCAATGTGATTGTAATATTAAACTGCTGCTCAATTTCCGCAATAATATCCTTTAACGGTGTATTTTCGAATACAAGTTCCCCATCAAGCCAATCGAAATACTCTTTTGGATTTACGTTTGGGTTAATCGTTACTTGTTGCCGACTGTTGATAGAAGCAGATTCTCCCGGTGAAAGTTGAAAGGGATTTTGTGCTTCAACAGGGAGTACTTCTAATGATCCTTCATCTAAATAAACCTGCATCTGCCGACCCCATGAACTTACTGAAAAACGAGTTCCTAAAACCGTGACCTTTCCCAATGTTGTTGTGACCTGAAAGGTGCGGTCCGGATCAGAGGTCACATCAAAAATAGCCTCACCCTCGAGCCGATACTGCTGTGATTTGGCGGATTCTGCAACCTCAAGCAGCGTAGTGTGCGGACGTAAGGTTACAGAACTTCCATCACTAAGTGCTACTGTTTTTATGGATGATTGTGACTCGGCAATTATTTGCGGCTGGTTGAGGTAGTTTAGGTAAACGAAACTGAATATTGCCCCAATAATGAGTAGAGCCGCTGCGGCCCATCGAATGGATGTTGCAGTTAAAATAGATGTAACCTTTGCTTTTTGTTTCTGTGGTTTTGTAGCAGAGGCGATGCGATCCCAAACCTGCTGTTTATCATCAGGATTAATAGAGATTTCACTTATCTTTTGTTTTTTATAAGTCAGTAGTTGCTCGATGAGTGAATTGTCAATATCTGAGAGCGACTTTTTCTCCAACTGATGATTGCCAACTTTACGAGCAAGTTGCAAGTCAGGATCGTTATGTGGTAGTTGGTCAGCCATTAGAAATTAGTTTTAATCCTCTTCACTGTTGTCATCATCACTTTCTTGTTCCTCTTGCTCAAACTCAACGGTTATTGCAGTGAGGTCAATATTGGGTTTTTCAGTTTCTTCCAAAGCACTTCCGTCAGCTTCAACAAGTATGCCATTTTCCAATGCCTCGGCAACCTGCTGGAGTGTTAGATAGTCCCCATCATCCTCGATATTTGTATTTTCAGTTATTTCTACCACTGCATTTTGAGCAAGTGTAAACGTTTGATTTTCAAGATCAACGGAAGTAACCCATTCCTCAAACTCAATTTCTCCTGCTGAATCATTTTCACCATCATCATCCCGTTCAAATTCTATTTCATCAGCGTAAAATCGATTGTTATTCATATATCCCTCTCCCTCAGCCCAGACAAAAGTATTGTTATTGATGGCCCGTTGGACTTGTTCTAAAGAAGTATAGTCATCATCATCAATCTCAGTGTCTTCGGTAAGATAGATGTTTCGACCATTCAGAAGAGTAATATATTCTTCGCTAATGTTAACCGATTGAACCCGACCTTCAAATTCTTTGTCCTGATCTTTAACATCTCCGTTATTAAGATTCACTTGAAACCGTTTCAATAAGTTTTGAAATCGGAGTAGTGCCGTGCCGTCCCCACTCATTTCAACAGTGCCGCGTAGCGTTTTGGAAGAGGAGTTCCCACTCGAACTTTTCTGAATGGTCATTTCCCAGCTTAATGTACCGGTTACGCCTCTGCTAAGATCGACGGGACCACTATTTGGCTTCTCTATTTCGATACTTAAAAAGTTTATTTCCAGCTCGTAACTGCGTTCAAAGACCTTATTCTCGACTTGATTATCAACTTTCATAGTCCCATTGCTATTATGAACACCATCAATGGAGAGGACGGGAGTTGCATCAGATACACCATCGATAAGAAAAGTGTCGGTACGTACAAAAAAGGAATTCTTGCGCGGCGTTAGGATTTCTCCTTCACGATCAGCGTTATAGTTTATGTATTCAATGCGTTCTGCTTCAGTATCGGGAGACTCAATGAATCTGTCATTGCCATCCTTTAAAATATAATTAAGCGTATCGATCACAGTTTTACTAAAAAGAGGACGATCAACTAGCCTGCTGAAGGAGATCGAATGAATGCCTGTTTCTTGATTATAGGTGTAATTATAATCTGTTTCGCCACCACGACCACTTCGATCATCTTGGGTAGTAGGAGTACTGGTCTTATTTTGAGAAGAACCGAAGTTGGTACTTGAAAAGCTTGTTAGTGCATCGGTTAAGCTCAATAGTACACCGCTGTTGTCACTGGAAAGGGATTCTCCTAAGATTTCACCGGCTGCTTGTAAGTCCTGCTCCGTAATAGTTTCATTATTGGTGCTGCTCACGTCATCAAGTGTGCAGCTTGTAGCCGTAATGAGAAGGGCTAAGACCGCAGTTGAGATTATAAATTTTTGATAGAGATTCATCATAAAATGGCATGTAGAATTAAGAATATGTCAGGCTTTCATATATAATACACATCTGGTTGGGGGTTACCCCTAATAGTTACGGAAACTTTGAAGATACTTGCGCATATCCTTGAGTGCTAACCCCATATGGTTTTCAATTGTTTTTGGGCTTACTTCTAATGTCTCGGCTGCTTCTTTGTAGGTAAAATCCTCAATAAAACATAGCTGAAATACCGTACCCCGCTTTTCGGGCATTTCTTCAATGGCTTGATCAATTAATCGTTTTAAATCATTGGCTTGTGCAGTATCCTCGGGAGTGTGGGAAGTCTGTTGTTCAGGAACAGCTTCTTCGATATCAAACTTTTTGTTATCACGATGGTGATTGAGCATTCTCGTATAGGCAATTTGGAAAATATATGCTCGTAAAGACTTTTTCGGGTCAATCTGTTTACGATGCTCCCAGATATAAATAAATGCTTTTTGGATGAGATCTTTGGCAGCTTGCGGAGCAGTTTTTTTGCTTACCAAGAACCGAAATAGGGCGTTATAGTGAAGGTTATAGAAATCCTTGAATGCATCATGATCGCCTGCTTGTATTTTTTGGGCCATTTCTGCTTCATCTACCTTTGTAGCAGGTGTAGTAGCCAAAGCAAATAATACAAGGGGTACGCTAACGGGATCAATCATGAGCTAAAAGTTAAAACAGAGTAACGGTTTAAAGTACGAACTCTTACAGTTTATTTTTACAAAAAGATAGCTTTTGATAATAAGGTCAAAGAAAAAGGGCAAACCTGTATAAGGCTCGCCCTTTAGAATTATTAGAACTGCATTAAGTTAGATGATGTCATTGACTAATCATCGTCATCATCGCTGTCATCATTGTCCTCGTCGTTGTCATCATCGTCATCATCATTTTCTTCATCCTCTTCTACATCAAATGAATTCTCAATATTCTCATCTATTTGTTCATAGTTGGCAGGATCTGTGGGATCCAGGTCATTTCCAGATGAATCTTTAAACCACCCGCTTGGATCTATGTTAATGGCGATAGAGGGAGATGAGTTGCTAGTAATTTCAAATGGGGGATTGAACTCCAACTCGATTTCAAAATCTTCTTCAGAGCGATACATGAAGTCTTCACCATTATACACGCCCTTTATAACAATAGAGTAACCATCGTCGTCGTCTGATTCATTAATGAAGTCAGGATCATTCACATTGGTGTCATCGTCGTGTTCGATTTCCATTTCAAACTCATCATATACACCTGCTGGCACATCAGCTGTAGAAAGTTCGATTTCACTCCCATCGAGTGGCAGATTTACTATAAAGTCATCGATTTCAAAGTCTAGAGAATCTTCATCCATCGTGCTTTCCAATTCCAGCTCTTCGACTAAAAGTTTAACTTCTGTCAGGGAGTCTATTGATTGTGTAGTGGGTGTTGCGGTAATTTGTTTAGCAGTAGCTGTTGTCATTTGATTTAGCTTCATTTTCACTGCAACCTGTTTTTCTCCGCCTGAATTGGAGTCTGAAACACTGCAGCTTACAGCAAATAATAATGCTGGTATCAAAATAATTAGGGATAACCTGTTAAGTAAATGCATGATAATACCTCTTTGTGGTTTAGGTGTGTTCAACTTCTGTTGTTTATACACATGACCGAAGGGGGTACCCCTAATCCTATTCCGGAAAAATTATTAAAAAAATCTAATGGAACTATTGCCGTTTTTCATGGTCTGATTTGTAACAACGGTGTAGCTCAATGCTCTTTAAACCAAAGGCATAGTTCACTATAAATATTTGCATAACAACGGCTTCTATGGAGACAAAAAAAGTGTTAATCGTTGAGGATGAGATGATTATCGCCATGTTGATTGAACGAATGGTTACCAACATGGGTCATCAGGTTATTGATAAAGTATCATCCGGGGAGGATGCCATAAATAAAGCATTAGAACATAACCCCGATCTTATTTTAATGGATATCCGTCTGAAAGGAGAGATTGATGGTATTGAAGCAATGACCAAAATCCAGGAAAAAATGACTATTCCGGTTATATATATTTCCGGAAACTCTGACCTGGCACATCAACAGAAAATGAAAAATACTAATTACGTCGATTTTCTTTCTAAGCCCATCACTCAAGCTGCTTTAAGCAAATCTTTTAGTATAGCGTCCTGAGAATAATAAGGGATATCGCAAAATATGATTTAACCAATGATAGTATCCCTGTTGAATTGCTAGATTGATGGTTTGTTTACAAGGTTTCACGCCTTTCAAAGGCCCGTATTACCCTGCGGGCTTTTTGCATTTAAGGCATCGAATAAGTGCAAAATTCACTTGTAATTTTGACTGAACATTTACAAGTTCATAGCCGTTTAAATCAGATCTAAATAACGTTCTCAACTTACAGCTATGCCGGAGATTAAACTCCCAGAAGTAGAATTAAATATCTATACTCCAAAAAATCCTGTAGAAGTTCCTATAGTCGAAAACAGGATTTGTACCAAAGAAAGCAGCCCTAATTTTGTGCGTCATGTGACTTTTGATATTTCAGGAACTGATTTGGAAGGGCACGTGCGGGTAGGACAATCGATAGGTATTTTACCTCCTGGCAAAAATGAAAAGGGACGCGATTACAAATTACGGCTATATTCAGTTGCTTCACCTACAAAAGGAGAGGATGGTCAATCACATCTAATATCAACAACGGTAAAGCGAACTATTGAAGAGTTTGATAATAATGAGCTGTATTTGGGAGTATGTTCAAATTACCTGGCAGATTTGCAGCCGGGAGATAAGGTTAAAATGACTGGCCCCAGCGGACGCCGATTTTTACTACCCGAAAATGCCACCGACTTTAATTACGTCTTTTTTGCCACGGGCACCGGTATTGCACCCTATCGGGGCATGATTAAAGAACTGCTTGATAATGGTTTTGATAAAGAAATCGTACTGGTATTTGGCTGTGCGTATCGTACAGACTTGCTTTATTCTGATTATTTTGAACCTTTGGATGAGGAGTACGATAATTTTCATTACTTACCTCATATTTCCCGGGAAGATCGTCGCCCCGACGGCACCAAAAAATATGTTCAAACCTGTTTATGGGATGAGGACGAGCTACTTGATCCTATTATGGAGCAGGAGAATACACTGATGTATATTTGCGGACTCAAAGGCATGGAAAGTGGTATTTATCGAGCATTAGCTAAAAAAGGGTTTTCCCAATATCTGGATGTTCGTGAGCCGGCGTCCGGTAAAACACCTGAAGAGTGGGATGAAAGGGATCTTAAAAGGTACGTTAAACCTTCTGCTAGAACATTTGTGGAAGTCTATTAAGTGAGATAAAGCTTTAAATCTATTTCTGCTGGTATTTATCATCCCGGTTCTTACAATTAATTCGTAATATTTGTTACACCTCCTGAAACGATATACTTCATCACATCTGAAGAATTGAAGTCAATGGGAGTGACATTCTGAGTAGGAACCAGGAATAAGTTGCCCGAAAAGTTATAAGAGTGGGGACAATAAACGGCAACCATATCGTCGATACCAAGTTGTGTAAGATCTTTCTGGGTAACAAAACCAATGCGCTTAGCTTCCATGCCACCTAAATCGATAAGAACTGGCTTATTGAATCGTTTTTTATCGCCCACAAATGCTTCAGTTAACTCCTTTAGTGAAGTGTAAATAATTTTAATGAACGGCACTTTTTTTAAGAAACGCTCAAAGTAGGTCACAATAGGACGAGTAATAGCTCTGGAGAAAATGTACCCAATAGCTGAAATTCCAAAGAAAACAGTGATGATACCCAGTCCGGGAATATCAATATTGAGCCATTCAAAAAGCAGATCATTGAAAAAGTTATTTGACCACCTGATGGCCGAATAAATAACATATATGGTAGCTCCTATAGGGAAGACAAGTAATAATCCACGAAGAAAACTATTGATAATGGGACGCATAACGGCAAATATTTTGTTGATTAGGATGATGCATGAACATAATCTATAATCGCAATTAATGGTGCGCAAAAGAACTGTNATTTCAACCGTTTTTAAGATGAGTTCAACACTTTTTTTTGCTATTTTCAACGGTCTGAATAATCTAAATTAAGATAAACAAAACTGATGTCCCACAAGAGTTCTGCACAAATACGCCAGGAATTCCTGGATTTTTTTAAGGAAAAAGATCATTTGGTCGTATCCAGTGCACCGGTAGTGCCCCAGAATGATCCCACTTTGCTATTTACAAATGCGGGGATGAATCAGTTTAAACCGATCTTTCTGGACGAGCAGTCCGGTTACGAAAAAGAGGGTGAAACCTGGCAGCGAGTTGTTGATAGCCAGCGTTGTATTCGAGTAAGCGGAAAGCATAATGACCTTGAAGAAGTTGGCCACGATACCTATCACCACACACTTTTTGAAATGCTCGGGAACTGGTCGTTCGGCGACTATTTTAAACGCGAAGCTATACGGTGGGCGTGGGAACTGCTTGTGGATGAATGGGGGCTTGAACCCGATCGTCTGTATGCTACTGTTTTTGAAGGCGATGAAGAGGACGGACTGCCGGTTGATCAAGAGTCGATCGAGCTTTGGGAAGAGGAAACTTCCATCAATCCTGATCACATTCTGAAATTTGATAAAAAGGACAACTTCTGGGAGATGGGCGAAACCGGACCATGTGGCCCTTGTTCGGAGGTACATGTGGATATTCGTCCCGACGAGGAGCGCAAAGAAAAAGACGGGGCCGAACTCGTAAATATGGATGATCCGCGGGTGATGGAAATTTGGAATCTCGTATTCATTCAGTTTAATCGTCAGTCCGACGGTTCGCTCGAAAAACTGCCTGCTCAGCATGTTGATACGGGTATGGGCTTTGAACGCATTTGTGCAATACTTCAGGATAAACAATCGAACTACGATACCGACCTTTTTGCGCCGTTGCTCAGTAAAATCGGTGAGCTTGCCGATGTTACTTATGGCGATGACGAAGAGACCGACATTGCCATGCGCGTTATAGCGGACCACATTCGTGCGGTAAGTTTTTCTATTGCTGATGGAGCATCGCCCGGGAATGACGGTCGGGGTTATGTTATTCGACGAATACTCCGGCGCGCTATTCGATACGGTTGGGACAAGCTGGACCTTAAAAAGCCGTTTTTCTACAAACTGGTACCTACGTTGGCTGAACAGTTTAAAGAGGTATTTCCGGTACTCATTAACCAGCAGGATTATGTGCAGAATGTAATTCAATCTGAAGAGAAAAGCTTTCTGAATACGCTGGGACAGGGTATTCAACTATTTAATGAGATGGCCGAGGGGAAGGATGAAATCTCCGGTGAAGATGCCTTTAAGCTGCATGATACATACGGGTTTCCCATTGATTTGACACAGCTCATGGCCCGTGAACGGGGCTTGGATGTTGATGTTGAAGGATTTAACAAGCGCATGAAAGAACAGAAAGAGCGAGCTCGTGCCGCCGGGAAGTTCAACGTAGATCAGTCATCCCAAAAAGAGTGGATTACTGTGACTGACACTGAAGGTTTTGAGTTTGTGGGTTACGATTCTCTTTCTACCTGGAGTAATATTAAAGCGATTCGTAAAGGGGGCGACCAAAATGCTCTTATCTTGGAAAAAACGCCGTTTTATGCAGAGAGTGGTGGCCAGGTTGCCGACACCGGAATCATCAGCAATGGTGATGAACATTTGCGGGTACTGGATGTGCAGCAATCGCCGGACGGTTATATACATATGGTTGATAAATTGCCTGAAGATCCTGAAGGGGAATGGGAGGCTATGGTCAATGGCGACCGAAGACGTGAAATTAGAAAGCACCACTCCGCTACTCACTTAGTGCATGCTGCACTTAAACAGGTATTGGGCGACCATATCGCACAAAAGGGTTCGCTGGTTGATGAACAACATCTGCGATTTGACTTCTCGCATTATGATCAGATTACCAATAGCGAGTTGAACCAGATTGAGGGAATCGTCAACGATCGCATACAGCAAAATATCTCCAAACAGGAAGATCGCAATATACCTATTGATGAAGCCAAAGAACGAGGGGCTACCATGCTTTTTGGCGAAAAATACGGTGACAAAGTACGCGTAATTTCTTTTGATCCCGAGTATTCTATGGAGCTTTGCGGCGGCACCCATGTGGACGCCACCGGAGAAATTGGTTACTTTCGCTTTACCGGCGAATCTTCTGCAGCAGCCGGAATACGACGTATTGAAGCGAAGGTGGGTAAAAGCGTGGATGAGTATTTGCGCCAGGAAAATGAATTAGTGCAGCAAATCCGTTCAGAGATAGGTCAGAGCCAAGACTTGGTGCGTGATATCCATCAGATTATCGAAGAACGAAAAGATCTTGAGAAGGAAGTTGAAGAATTGCGCAAACAGCAAAGTGCTTCCAAGTTGGATGGACTTATCCGGAATGCTCAGGAGCTGAATGGTGGAATCAAATTAGTCTCGGGTGAAGTTCCTCACGCAGATATGGATTTGTTGAAGCAGCTGGGGTATGAGTCGCTTGATAAACAAAAAGAAGGGACGATTACGGTGCTTGGTGCAAAGGATTCCGATGAGGGCAAGGTGTATGTGATGGCGGCCGTAACCGAAGACCTAATCAAAGAAAAGGAATTAAAGGCCGGTGCTCTGGTCGGTGAACTGGGACAACTGCTCGGTGGTGGAGGAGGCGGCCAGCCCAACCTGGCTACAGCGGGCGGACGAAAACCGGAAAAACTGAAAGAATTATTTGATCAGCTGCCATCAATTATAAATAAACATTTAGATTAACGGATTACCTGTAATCTTCCATAATTTTAGGTATATTTTCTGACCCATATTTGAGTAAATTTTCAATTGAAACGTTATAACAGTTAACCTGCTGTTGAAGATATTATGGCTAAAAAAGAAAAAAACGCAGAAGAAGTTTCGTTTACCCCAAAAGGAACCGGTATTCGTACCAACGGAGAGATTGTTCGCAGTACGGAATTGCCTGATCCCACAGAGAAGAAACATACTGATCTCGACCTATCTGACGATGATGTTGTAGATATGTTTGAGCAGATGTATTTGCAGCGCAGGTTTGAAGAGCGCGCAATGCAGATGTATCAAAAAGGAAAGTTTGGTGGATTCCTTCACCTGTATATGGGGCAGGAGGCTATCTCTACTGGAACAACTTATGCCCTGAATGATGACGATGACATTATTACGGCCTATCGCGACCACGGCTGGGGTTTGGTTCGCGGAGTTTCACCCAAAGAAGGAATGGCTGAGCTCTACGGAAAAGCTACGGGCTGTTCAAAAGGTAAAGGAGGATCAATGCACTTTGCCAATGTGGATGAACACTTCTGGGGCGGATATGGAATTGTAGGCGGTCATATTCCCCTTGGTGGAGGAATCGCTTTTGCTAACAAATACAAGCAAAATGGACGTGTTACCGCTTGTTTCTTAGGCGATGGAGCGGTACCGCAGGGGGCCCTGCACGAAACGTTGAATATGAGCCAGAATTGGGGATTACCTTGTATTTATGCCGTGGAAAATAACGGTTATGCGATGGGTACGGCCGTACACCGCCATTCGGTTGGTGAGATTGTGGACCGTGCCGACGGTTATGATATGAAGAAGATGATTATAAACGGCATGGATGTGTTCACGGTGTATGAAAAAATGAAAGAAATTGCTGAGGACGTCCGTGAGAATTCAGAGCCTTGGTTTGTAGAGATTCGGACTTATCGTTATCGCGGTCACTCCATGTCGGATCCAATGAAATACCGTACCAAGGAAGAACTCGAGGAATATGAGAAACTCGATCCGGTGGCACGTATTAAAAACTACTTGCTGGATGAAGATATCATTGATGAAGACAAGGTAGATGAAATTCAAGAAGGTATAGAGGAAACGGTGATGGAAGCGATTGATTTTGCAGAGGAAAGTGATTTCCCTGAAAAAGAAGCGCTTTACGATCACATGTTTGCCGAAGATGACTATCCTTTCCACACGTAAGGAATAGAACAGATTAACTGTTTAATGACAATTTTTGAAATAAGTAAATAGAAATGGCTGAGTTACAATTCAGAGAAGCAATCCGGGCAGCAATTGATGAAGAGATGTCTCAGGATGAAGATATTTTTGTAATGGGCGAAGAAGTCGCCGAATACGATGGAGCCTACAAGGTAACCGAAGGTCTGCTTGATAAATACGGATCTAAGCGGATGATTGATACACCTATTTCGGAGCTCGGTTTTGCGGGCATTGGAGTAGGAGCGGCCATGAACGGTCTTCGTCCTATTGTTGAATTTATGACCTTTAACTTTGCTGTTCTTGCTGCTGATCAGATTATTAATCACGCTTCAAAAGCGCGGTATATGACCGGCGGACAGGTTGAAATACCGATTGTATTTCGCGGACCTAACGCTTCTGCGGGACAATTGAGTGCAACGCACTCGGTTTCTTACGATTCCATGTACGCGCATTTTCCCGGTTTAAAAGTGATTTATACATCTGAGCCGGCTGATGCCAAAGGATTGTTAAAGTCAGCGATCAGAGATGACAATCCGGTTTTATTTATGGAATCGGAGCAGATGTACGGCCTGAAAGGCGAGGTACCGGAAGAGGATGATTTCACAATACCAATCGGAAAGGCCAAAGTGAAACGCAAAGGAAGTGATGTAACAGTAGTAGCACACGGAAAAATGTATCATGTTGCTACCCAGGCGGCCGAAAAACTGGCCAAAGAAGATGTGGATGTGGAAATTGTTGATCCACGTACGGTTAAGCCGTTGGATATGGAAACGATCGTTAAATCTATCCGCAAGACCAACCGCTGCGTCATTGTGGATGAAGCACATCCGTTTGGCGGACTAGCAGCTGAAGTGGGGTATTTAATACAGCGCGAAGCTTTTGACTATTTAGATGCGCCTGTACAGCGTGTAACGTTACCAGATACGAATGCTCCCTTTGCAAAGAATCTGTTTGATGAGTGGTTGCCGAGTGCGGATCAAGTGATTGACGCAATTAACACCGTTACTTATCGCAAATAATTACCTCTGTGTTATTCTGAACTTGTTTCAGAATCTATAATAATACGACCTGCATGAGATCCTGATTTAAATACAGGATGACACTGGCTTTTAAATTTGTTTTGTTGAATAAAATTACAATTAGTTAACGATTTAAATCTAACTACTATGGCAGTTAAGGTTGAAATGCCCAAGCTAAGCGATACGATGGAAGAAGGCGTTATCGCTGCGTGGAATGTTGAAGAAGGAGATACAGTAGAATCCGGCGATGTAATTGCCGAAGTGGAAACCGATAAGGCGACGATGGAAGTTGAGGTTTTTGATGCCGGAACTATTCTTAAAGTTCTTGTTGATGAAGGCGATGCTGTGCCACTCGGCGGTTTGATTGCCGTTATTGGGGAAGAAGGTGAAGACATCAGTGATATTTTAAAAGAAGCTGAATCTGACAGCGGTTCTAAGGACTCTTCAGATGAAAAAGAACAAGAAGCTGATAAAAAGTCTGATGAAGAAGAGGAAAGTTTTGACCCCGTTTTCGGTGATCTTGATAAAAAAGGAAATGGTCAGCCGGATGACGGACGAATCAAAGCATCTCCGCTGGCTCGTAAGATGGCCGAAGAGAAAGGTATTAAGCTGGCTAATGTAGAGGGCAGTGGTCCGCACGGAAGAATAATTAAACGTGATATTGAAAGTTACGAACCTTCAAAAGCTCCTGCTGCCACACCTGCAGCTACCGTATCACGTGAGGATAAAGAACACCGCGTATCACAGATGCGTAAGACTATTGCTCGTCGACTATCTGAAAGTAAGTTTAGTAGTCCGCATTATTATGAGACCATTGATATTGATATGAGTGCGGTTTGGGATGCTCGAAAGCAACTCAACGAAATAAGTGATACCAAAATTAGCTTTAATGATATCGTGGTAAAGGCAGTAGCAACAGCACTGCGCCAGCATCCCGATATCAATAGCTCCTGGCAGGGTGATAAAATTATCGAGCATGGCGATGTAAATGTTGCTGTGGCCGTGGGCATTGACGAGGGACTGGTAACACCTGTAATTAATAATACCGACCAGAAAGGATTACAGCAGATTGCGTCCGAAAGTAAAGCACTGATTGAGAAAGCCCAAAATCGTGACTTACAGCCCGAAGAGATGGAAGGCAGTACCTTTACAGTCAGTAACCTCGGTATGTTCGGGATTGAGGAGTTTACAGCAATCATCAATCCACCTAATGCCTGTATTCTTGCGGTCGGAGCCATTCGCGAAGAACCCGTGGTCGAAGATGGGGAAGTGGTTCCCGGCAAACGAATGAAAGTTACGCTGTCCAGTGACCATCGTATTGTGGATGGCGTATCAGCAGCTAAGTTTCTGAATACGCTTAAGCGGATGCTTGAGAACCCATTGGGTATGATGCTGTAATCTTACAGATTGATTATTTAGTGATTTTAAAAAGCCCTGGATCGAAAGGTTCAGGGCTTTTTTAATTTATTTATTCTTTTGGTTCACAAATCTCTCCATTACAGTCATTCACTCTAAGCTGTGAAGGAGTTGTACTCCTGAACAGATAGCGGTGTAAAACTCCCTTAGAGCCTATTGTTTTTTCAGCTTCAACCTTCCTTTTGAAGGACTATCTGCTAATCAATAATGCCAAAACTGCAGGCACTTTAAACAAAGGTTGACAATGGTCTTGCAAAGCCCTCTATATGTGATAGCCCGCAAGGTTCTTTGCGATCAAATATTGAAGGGGGATGCTTTACTTGT
>P_1C_Sed_2_UnCtyDRAFT_1000109_pt1 | contig 24159 bp, 18 predicted proteins | sample Pon1CUnioCityCA_4_FD_10229 | JGI IMG/M metagenome (IMG submission 10229) | reverse complement strand
GCCACCGGGGCTCTCCAACCGGGTGACGCAGTTTTTAAATGATAAAGACGGGGCTCGGCTGGTGGATGACGTCCTGGTGGCCTGGCAGACAGACGAACAGTTGTGCGCCATTATTCCCAGGATCCACCGGATCCGCTACGCCGCGCCGGAGCGCGTACCCATGATGGTATACGAAAAGGCTGCGGAAAGCGGTTTCTATATTTCCCGGGCGCCGGTTTACATGGAAGGACGCATTGAGTTGCTGCAATACATCCAGGAACAGGCGGTGTGCAACAATTACCATCGTTACGGCAACCTCGGGGAGCGCGGCCTGCTCTGACGGCCGGTTTTGAAATCCATTACCTGGTCCCCGCCCGGCGCCGCTGTTTCCAATTTATGCTTCCCTGAGAGCTTTAATGATTATGGCGCTGATCATTGCAAATAATATGCTGAGCAGGTTTCCAATCAAAAAGTATGTGTTGGATATTTCCGAATTCTGTTCCTCGTGGAGGCGTGTGCCTAATTTCATCGCAGCAAAGGCGATAAGCATCTGGGGGTAGCCATGAATCAGCGCCGTGAGCAGGACAAAGCGTTCGAGCATGCCTTTAAAAATCGATTTAAGATCCCATGCCTTAATGTTTTTGGGACCCAGAAAATGGTTTATTATGGGAAATACGACCAGGCCTGCGATTTCCTGGCAGATAAAGACGACGATCGCTGTAAAATAGTAAACCATTGGTGCCTCCTGTATCCGCTAATGCTCCAATTCCCTGATGGCATCCTTAAGCGCACGATACTCTTCAACCAAGAGGTTCCTGCGGCGCTTCCATATCTGTGTCCGGTTCTTGCCATGCAAGTCGCCGACTTCTTCGTTGTGAGGATTGGCCAGCATGTCAAAAATAAGGCAGCCATCGCGTGGCGCCCACCGGGCGGTAATTCCGTCGAAAACCAGAAACAAACGGTTGAGTTGGCTCATTAGCAAAGCATTCGGGAGATCAAAGCGGAATCTTGGCTTGCCCCTTCCTTTGTCGGTCAGAATTTCCCTGGCCCGTGTCAGCCCGGCCCCCATCATTGTATGCGCTTTCAACCGGTTGATGGGGGTGTCGATCGGGCCATAAACGGCAACGTATCTCACTTTGAAGGCCAACCCTTCACGAAGGATCGTCTCTTCCATGTGGAAAACGGCCTCGAGCAAACTCTGAAGAGAAGTGGCGACACCCTGGAATTCATCACCCAGCGTTACTGTATAGGGGGAGACGATATCATTTTTCAGCCCCTTGTTGCATGAAGCGACAACCCCCATGAAATCCTTGCGCAGTTTTTTTGCGTTGTGATGTTTGCTGCTGCCCACAATGTCGCCCATTAAAATGTGGTATTGAGCCATAATTTTCTTTCACCGGACGGGGATTCAATTTAGTATCATTTTATAAGATACACAAATAAGTAAATAAGGTCGCCTTTATGTATCATTTTTATCGAAACAAATAAACATGTATCATTTTTATCGAAACAAATAACTATGTATCATTTTTATTGAAATATAAAATTTTCATAACAGTTCCGGCTCCAGAATTCCTTTATCATAACTTGCCATCAACAGCAACGCTCCGTTGGCGACGCTCGAAAGGCTTCATGTTGAGGGCTTTGATAGTACTTCCCGTCTTGCTTACGAATACGGATGGAAGGCGCTGCAAAAACAGGGCGGATGACATGAGTCCCCTGAGCAAATTACTCTCTTGACAATGCATCCTGTACCCAATAATAATAAAATTAAATCATCTCTTCAATCAGCCGGTGGAAAAACGGTTGAAAAACGCCGCGAAGGCAGCTGAGGAAAGGCAAAATGAGGCGAAAAAGCGGAGTTTACGTCTTGTAACGGCGCATTTTGATTCGAGTATTAACGCAGTACAAGCCAAGTCTATCAGTTTTTCAACACCTGACAAAGGATCCGGCAGCTGCAACACTTGCCTTCAACCCTTTCGCCGATTGGCAGCGGAGGCTGCAGCATTTCAAAGGCTTGCTAGTAATTACTCCTTTTCCCCAAAGGCATTTACTATAAAAAAATTGTGATAAGCGGCGAGTATGAATTTTTGACTTAATTATTTGGCGGGTTAAACAAGAATTATGGCTGCTATCAGTGATTCCGTTTCATTGATTCCTTATCTGAACATGCAAGGCAATCGATTTTATATAAGTCTGGCCGAACAGCCGAATAATATTGCCCATTCCCCGACATCCGCACCCTTCTCCCTGATCTCGGAGTCCGGTCCATTTTCGAAGGTTTTTTCAGCTGTTTTAAAAAGCGATGCCGGGCAGCCGGCGGCCCGGCTGTTTCTTTTAACCCAAAAAGATGTTTACGCCCGTAGCGAAGAAGCATCGACACACCTGAACAATTCCTCGATCGAGCAATGCTGGCAGGATCTTCTGTCCTCTTATTCCCGGGTCGAGACAGGGGCAAAGCCGTTGATGCTGCATGGTCAAAAGGGTCCCGATGAGACGCTCCGGCCGTTTCAGCCATTATTTTACTGTGCGTTGAAAAACAGTTATTTCCCGCCCTTATGTCCCTGCTGCGGCCAGACGCTGGGGCTGTGCCGGGATGAGTCGATTTTGGAGGCGCATGGGCTCCAGCCATATTCCCATTCCCTCAGGCGTTACCTGTATTGTGCGAGCTGCCTTCAGTCCGGGGCATCTGTGGCGTTTTATGCGCCTGAAACAGAGGAAAACGATCCCCCCTCTCTGATTGACCGGGACGGGCTGATCCATAAAATGGGGCAGATCAAGGCAGATTCGCCCCAGGGTCACAACCCGGTTCCCTGCCCGGGGTGCAGCCAGCGGCAAGCCTGCTACGGCGCGCAAAGCCTGGCTCTGTCCAGAATATCGATTTTTTCCTTTTACCCTTTTTATATGTTTATTTTCAATGCAGATACCATTGTCTCGGAGGATTACGCGAAACTGGTGTCCGGCGATGTATTCGGCCCGTTTCCTGAAGCGCGGCCGGCAGCAGCGGAAATCAGTATTGCTTCTGTTTTAAAACGGATACTGCATCGCTGGCAGTCGGAATCTTCGCAAACTGCAGCGCCGGATCAGGCGCTTGCCGCCACCCGCATGGTTTCCCCACCGGATTTACAAGCAGACGCGCAGCAGCCGAAGACGGGAAAAACGCTGGCAAAGACGCATATCCTTCAATCGGCCGCCGGCGAATCCGGGAAGGGGAAGCCGGGAGAAAGAACACAGACGCCCCCCGCCGGGGGACTGGAGAAGACGCGAATTGTCGTCCCCGCTGCCGCAAGCCCTTCCGACTTGACGGCCGGCCGGCAACCATCGGCGGAGCAGTCCGGGGAAGCGCCAGAAGCAGCGCAGCAGGATTCGCGGCAGGAAAACGCAGCATCTGAACAAGCGTCTGAAATCCCTTCGAAACCAGTTGCAGAACTAGAAAAAACCGTCATTGTTCCCTCCGGCAAGGCCGGGGCCGGAAAAAATAGTAAAGATCGGAAATGACAGACCCCATATTAATCGATCAGCTGGCCACCGAGGTGTGGCAGTTATTTGTTTCAGATACGGAAAATGCCGAGGCCAGGCTCGAGGGTTTTCTGAAAGATCGATTCCGCCACCTGCCGGAAGGTGAGCGGTTGAAGGTTCTGGAAAAACTGGTGGCAGAATTTGAGGGAGTTGCGCTTCCTCAGCCGGAGGCCTTGAGCGTGGACAACGACCTGATGAACCAGATTGCTTCGCTGCTCTTAGGCAAGCAGGTGTTGCCCTCCGAGCTGTCCTCAGATGAGTTGGGCCGTCGCCTGGCCGAGTCATTGAACACCATCTTTGATTCGTTGAACCGCCTGACGGGGGTGATCAATAAAACCCTGATGAGCGGCGCGCAACCGGGTGCACCCCCGGACAAGACCATCCGACAGGTAATCGGCTCGCACCTGGAAGGGGGGGCGCCCTCACAGTCCCTGGAAAGCCACCTCGGCCGGATCAGCCATGCTTTTCTGACGGTTCAGCGCGCATTTAAGGAAACCGCGCGCAACCAGGTGGAACGGATTCTCGATGAAATAAATCCGGAGCGGATTTATGCGGAATCTGTCAATAAATTGAAATTCGGCCCGTTTCGAAAGGCGGCGTGTTATGCCATCTATGTGGAGAAATACGAAAGAATACACCGCTGGTTTGAATCCGGCCGGTTTATGGAGGAATTTTTGCGTGAATTTGAAAAAAAATGCCAGCAATTGGAAGGGAAATAGGGGGCGGCCATGGATGTGTGGCGGGCGCTGCCTTGTTGTTTTACTGTTGATTGGAAGCCTCGGCGCATGCGGCGGCAAGGCCCTGCCGCCGCCCCAGTGGGCGTTTGAGCGAGAGGCGGTCAAACTCGATATTACGGCTGACCCGCAGCTGAACCTGATGGATCAGGCCCCGCACACGCTGTTTCTCTGCATTTATCAGCTAAAGACGCCCACTGCCTTCAAACGCCTGGCTGCAGATACGGCCGGGCTCTATGAGCTTCTTGAATGCGAGCTTTTTGATTCCTCCGTGGCAACCTCCAGGCGCCTGTTCGTGCATCCGGGCCGGGATCAGGAACTGCTTATCGACCGGGCCGCCGGGGTCCGGCATATTGCCGTGGTTGCCGGCTATTACACGATCGAAAAGGAGCGCATCGTCAGGATGTTTGATATACCAGTGGTTATCGAAAAAAAGGGGTTTTTCAACCAGCGGAAAACACAGAAAGCCGGGAACCTGAGCATTGAATTGACACTGGGTCCCAAACAAATACTTTCGGCCAAAGGAAATTAACCATGCAGCGAGCGCTTTTCTGGCACCAGGGCCTTTTTTTGCAGCCCCAGCATTTCCAGCTTAAGGACCAGTATGACCAGGCCCTTTTAACGCCGTATAATAAATTTCTCTCCCCTCATTTCTGGGGTATCGGCGAAATAGAGATCCAGCGGGCAGCGCTTGGCAACCGTTCCTTTGAGATTTTAAACGGTGCATTTTTGTTTCCGGACATGACTTATGTGGTACTTCCGGGCAATGCCCTTATCCAGGCCCGCTCCTTTGATGAATCCTGGGTGGAAGGGGGCAAAAGCTTTCCGGTATACCTGGGGCTGCGCAAATTCAATGAAGGTGGTGAGAATGTCACGGTCCTCTCCGATATCAACCACATCGTTGAGGTGAATACCCGGTTCGTCACAGCGGCGGATGCCGACGAGGTCCTGGACTGCCATCAAAATGGACCGCCCGCCCAGGTCAAGCAAATGTACTATGTATTGCGGCTTTTCTGGGAAGCCGAGGTGGCCGGGGCCGGGGACTACGAGTTGATACCGGTCGGCCGGCTGGAGAAGTCGGGCGATGAGATTGTGCTTTCAAGCCGGTTCATACCGCCCTGCATCTCTTTGGCGGGATCCGAGGCTCTGGATAAGCTCATCCGGGAGATCCGGGACCAGATCGCGGCCCGCGCCCGGCAGCTGGAGTCCTACAAGCGGGACAGGGGCATACACAGCTCGGATTTCGGGGCAAGAGATATGCTTTTTTTTCTCGCGCTTCGTTCGTTGAACCGCTACGTGCCGGTTTTGACTCATTTAACCGAAACCCGGCGGGTTCATCCCTGGTCCGTCTACGGCGTCTTGCGGCAGCTGGTTGGCGAATTGTCGGCCTTTTCCGGGCAAATCTCCGTTACCGGTGAGACAGCGGACGGCACCACTCTGTTGCCGGCCTATGACCATCGCAATCTCTGGGCCTGCTTCTCAGGTGCCCAGAAGCTGATCGCCCGGCTGCTCGATGAGATTACAGCCGGGCCAGAATACATTATTGAATTGCTCTATGATGAAACCTACTTCAGCGCCGATCTGCCACCAGCCCTTTTTGAAGGGCGGAACCGATACTACCTGGTTCTGGAAACCGAAGCCGACTCTCAGGCGGTTGTCCGGGATGCCGAGGGCATTGCCAAGCTGGGCACACGGGAGCTGCTACCCATACTGATCGCCCGCGCCCTGCCGGGGATCAAGCTCCAGTATCAGGACGCTCCGCCGCAGGAATTGCCCCGCCGGGCGCATTCCCTGTATTTTCAAATCGATCATAACAGCGACCATTGGAGCGAGGTCAAGCAGCAGTATAATCTTGCGCTGTACTGGGACGCCGCCCCCCAGGATTTAAAAATTGAACTAATGGTTGTTGAAAGGACTTGAAATGCGGTTGATTGATTGTTTTATCCCTTTGATTGCCTATGTCTCGTATCTGGTCCGAAGCGATCAGAGTGCCCATCAACCCGATTATGATAAGCTCCGAAAAGATATCGGGGAGCTGATCGGGCAAAGCGAGGCCTGTGTGTCCGAGGGGGCGGTCAACCGGACGGATTATGATATGGCCCGGTTTGCCGTTTTTGCCTGGATTGATGAGGCTGTCATGAGCTCTTCATGGGAGGGCCGGCGCCAGTGGCAGCGCGAACTGCTGCAGCGGCAATATTACCAGACAACCGATGCCGGCGAGGTTTTTTTTGATCGACTCAATCAAATCGGCCTTCACCAGCGCGACGTCCGGGAAGTCTATTATATCTGCCTGGCCCTTGGGTTTACCGGCCAATACGGCAATGCGGGCGATGCGGTGCTGTTGGCGGGGCTGAGAGATGAAAACCTGAAGATACTGACCGGCCGATCCGTCGGCACCCCCTCGCTCAATGATCAGGAACTTTTCCCGCAAGCTTATGCTGCTGCCTCCGGGGATTATCCGGAAGTCGCCCCGGGAAAGCGTTTTTCCGCGGTGACCGGCATATGCCTGGTGGCCCCTGTTGTTCTTTATGCGGTTTTATTTGTGGTTTATCACTTTGTACTGGGAAATGTCGGGGACTCATTAATTCAGGCGGTGTCATAAATGTACAGGTTTCTCGTTAGTGGTTTAAAGGTGCTGCTGCTGGTTTCCCTGGCGGTGTTGCTGATTCTTTTGGTCTTCGGGCTGGCCCTGGGCATCGGGTGGCCCTGGTGGACCGGCGCGTTTTTGCTCATCGGGCTGTTGGGCCTGGTGGCGGGGTTTCTTTTCTTGAAAAAAATCTGGCTCCGGCGGCGGGAGCGGCGTTTTATCAATCAGGTAATTGCCCAGGACGAGGCCTATATCCAGTCACTCGGGGAAAAAGACCGGCAGAACTCCAAAGAAGTGCAGCAGCGCTGGAAGGAAGCCATTCAGACCCTGCGGCAGTCGCATCTTAGAAAATACGGCAACCCGCTTTACGTGCTGCCCTGGTATATGGTGGTGGGAGAAAGCGGCTCAGGTAAAACCACCGCAATTCAAAGCGCCCGCCTTTCCTCCCCCTTTGCCGAGATGAGCAGTACCTCCGGCATCTCAGGGACCAAAAACTGTGATTGGTGGTTTTTTGACAAAGCCGTCCTGATCGATACCGCCGGCCGTTACACGGTACCCGTTGATGAGGGCCGGGACAGCGATGAATGGCAGAAGTTTCTGACCCAATTGAGCCGGTTTCGGAAAAAGGAGCCCTTGAACGGGCTGGTGGTGACCATTGCCGCGGACAAATTGATGGATGCCGGCCCGGAAACCATTGAAGCCGCTGCCAGGCCCGTCAGGCGCCGTGTCGATGAACTGATGCACGTTCTGGGTGCCAAGTTCCCCATTTACCTGATGGTGACCAAATGCGATCTCATTGAAGGCATGACGCATTTCTGCAACCAGCTTGACGAGAGCGGGCAAAACCAGGCCATGGGGGCATTAAACCAGGACGCTTCGAAAAAATTGACCGATTTTATCCACCACACCATGGATTCGCTGGTGGAGCGGTTGAAAGACCTGCGGCTGCTGATGCTTCAGAAAACGCCGGGTAAACGCACAGACCCGGGACTCCTGGTTTTTCCGGAAGCGTTTAAAAAGCTTGGGCCCGGCCTTGATGCGTTTATTCGTGGGGCGTTTCAGGAAACGCCCTACAAGGAAAGCCCCATTCTGCGCGGACTGTTTTTCAGCAGCGGCAAACAGGAAGGGACCCCTTATTCCCATTTCCTGAAAGAGCTCGGGCTGATCGGTCAGCAGGAAGTATTGCCCGGCACCAATAAAGGATTGTTTCTGCACGAGTTTTTCTCTAAAATTCTGCCCGGCGACAGGGGCCTTTTTGCACCCACCCAGGCCTCCCTCCAGTGGCGCCGCCTCACCCGCAATTTGGGCCTGACTGCATGGATGGCCATTGCGGTCGCCGCCTGCGGGCTGCTGAGTTTTTCCTTTGTCCAGAATCTCTCCGCCATTCAGGGGATTTCCCGGGAATTTCAACAGCCGATTGTGTTTGAAAATGATATAGTGGACGACACCAGTGCCATGTCCGCTTATCTCGATGCCATCAAGCGGGTGGAGGAGAAAAACCGCAGCTTCTGGATTCCCCGCCTGGGGCTGACAGAAAGCCTGGCTGTGGAAAAACGGCTGAAGCAGAATTTTTGCGAAAATTACTATAACGGCTTTTTAAAGTTATTCGACGATCGGACAGCCCTGCATTGGGCGCGTTTCTCAGCACGGACGCCGCAGAAGACGCTGGGGACGCATGCCGCCCACCTGGTCCGGCGGATTAATCTGATACAGGCCAATCTTGCCGGAGAAGGGCAGGAGCAGCTCCGCAATCTCAATCGGCCGGATTTCACATCCCTGATCACCCAAACCGGGGGGCGCACGGCAGTCCCGGACCTGGGGGAGAAACTTGCCGAGCTGTATTGGCATTACATCCTCTGGCAGCCGGACAACATCGCATTAAAAGAGGAGAGGAAGACCCTGCGCAAATGGCTCAGGCGGCTGCTTACCCTGGAGGGGGCTTCCCTGAACTGGCTGGTGGACATGGTAAATTCCAACCCCTCCCTCTCCCCCGTTCTCATCTCGGATTTCTGGGGTCCCGGGCCGATGGATGCGGATATTGACCGGGCTTTCACAATAGATGGAAAGGCAAGGGTCGATGCCCTTGTCTCCGAGATAGAGCAGGCCTTTCCCGACGAGCTGATCCTCGCCGGGAAAAAACTTGATTTTTATCAGTGGTATACCAGGCGCTATGTCGAGACCTGGCAGGAATTTGCCGAGGCTTTTGCAAGCGGTGCGCAAACCCTTGATGACAAAGACGAATGGGTGCGTATCGCCTCGCGGATCGGATCTGACAAGGACCCCTATTTTGTTTTGATGGACACAATGGCCCGGCACCTGGAACCCTATCAGGAAGAAACGGATCTCCCGGCCTGGATTGCGTTTATCTATGATTTTCAGGCGGCCCGGGTGCAGGGGACGATCCAGGATAAGAAGGCGGGCGCGGGTGATTCCGGGCTTGTGCGCAAGGCGGCCCGCAAGGTGACCTCCTCTTTGCGCAAGGCAGAACAGGCGGTGGGGGTCAACCCCGCGGCCGGTTTGAACCCGGAGGATCGCCTGCTCGCAGGAAAAGCGTTTTCAGCCTACCAAACAGCCTTGTCTGAAATTTCGCCGGTGAGTTCCTCAAGAAAGCGGGCCTACGAAATGGCGGTGGAATTTTATAAAAACCCCGATGCCTCAGATGATAGCGCGCATTTATTCAGCCAGGCCTATGCGGCGGCTGAAACGCTCAAATCCATTTTAAGCGAGCCCGGAAAGGACCTGAGGGTGATGGACCGGCTCTTAAGCGGCCCGATTGAATTTCTGCACCAGTTTGTTCTGGCCGAGACGGGTTGTTACCTGCAAAGTCAATGGGAAGACCGGGTCCTGCTGGAGGTCCGTGACATATCGCGGAAAAACGTCAACCAACTGCTGATGGGAGAAAACGGTTTGGCGCGAGACTTCGTGGACGGTGAGGCCGGTCCCTTTCTGGCCAGAAGCCCGGTTAAGGGCTACCACCCCCTCCAGGTGAAAAAACAATCAGTCGATTTTCAGAAGCCTTTTTTGTCCTATTTGACCCGGGCAGAGCGGGCCTCCCGGACGGCGCAGGCCACTTACAATGTGGTTGTGAAAGCAGACCCGGCAGGCGCCAGTCCCGGGGCCCGGATCCTGCCGGAGGAGACCGTCCTGGCGCTTCAATGCGCTGGCGCTGCGACCCGACTGGTCAATCAGAGTTATCCGAAAAGTCAAAATTTCAGCTATTCCCCGCAGGACTGCGGAGACGTGGTGTTAACCATCAAACTCGGCAACCTTGTTTTAAGCAAATCCTACACCGGATACCTGGCATTTCCGGAATTCATCCGGGATTTTGAAAACAGCGGCCGCAAATTTTTTGCCGACGATTTTCCGGAACACGCGGCCACGCTTCGGCGCATGGACCTTGAGTATATCAGGATGAATTATGATTTCCAAAATCACAAACCGGTAATGGATTTTTACAGCGCGGCCAATGCGCCGCTGCCGGATATGATCGTGTCATGCTGGCAATAGGCAGAACCAGGGCCGGCGGCAACTGGCATTGGGCGGCCTGCGGCAAGCACCCGCTCGCAGCCGACTACTTTCGGTTAAATGTCACCACCCCGCTTCAGCAGGCCTTTGAATCCTGGGTGGCAGAAGGGTTTNCCGCTTTGCCCGAAAAAGCCGGTGCCCACCATGAGATCTGTTCCTGGCGGTTCTGGTCAAAGGGGGGGAAAAAGGGTTGCCTGGCCTGTGGTTTGCTAAAGGCCAGCAGTGACCGCATGGGCCGGCCTTATCCCCTGCTGATGGTCGGCGAGGGCTACATCGGTGGTTGGGAGGAGAAATGGGCGCATTTACCCCATTTCCTGAAGGCCGGGTGGCATCAGATGGAGGATATTGCCTCAAGACGGTTTGATGATCTGTCCGGGTTTGAAAAAGCGCTTCGATCCTTGAAATCCAGCCTCCATGAGTGGCCGGCGGAATTCCGGAATAAGGCGGCGACCGGAGAGGGCCTGGCTCCTGAAGCGGTCGCGGCAGGCGGCGGTATAAATTTTGCGGCCCTGGAGCCCCCGGGGGATGCCGGACGATGGATGATAAAGCTTGATCAACGCCATTTGGCCGACGAAGATACCGCGCCGCAACGCCTGGGCGGGCAGCTTGCAAAGCAGGGCGTTGTTCTGCCGAATGCCCTGTTTATTGGTGGAAGCCCAAAGCAGCAGTTTCTGGTGGTTTTTAATCGTTCGCTGCAGACCAGGGATTTTGTACATCTCTGGAGCGTCGGGAAGGGTAGGCGGGAAGGAGAGGGAAGTGAATCGGCCATTTTCCCGTTAAGTTAATGACATTGGGCATCGACTGGATAATAAAGTAGCGTTTTTATCTTAATTGTGCTAATAAGAAAAAATCGCGTTCCATGAGCCGGAATCAGGCCTGACCCGGTTTTCTCCCCGAGCCCGTTCAGGTTGGATACAGGCGTCCGGCAGGCGTCGTATTTTTTAAGGATACAGATTCATGCGCAATCCTTTGAACCGGTTTTTTGAATGGCTCCTTTAATAGTAGATAAAATTTCGGACTAACCCATGGATTTTTTTCTGCTAGGCAAAACTCCCATTAATGCGGACTCCCCAACGGGTTCGGATGTTCGCTATGATCCCGATTTCGAGGCCTTGCAGGCGGAGATCGACAAACTCGCCTCGCCTTCCGCATCCGACGGGATTGACTGGAACAAGGTCAACGCCCAGGCGGCGCGGATTCTTTCGGAAAAATCAAAGGACCTGCTGGTGGCCAGTTATCTGGCGGTCAGTCAAATCCATATCAACCAGTTGTCCGGGATGGCCGTTGGCGTAACCGTTTTCCGGGACCTTATAAAAGACTACTGGGACAACCTGTTTCCACCCAAAAAACGGATGCGGGGGCGGCTCGGAGCAATCCAGTTCTGGGTCGAAAAGACCGACGCGGTATTGAGCGCCATGACCCCGGCAGTCGATATGGAAACCCTCGAGCTCATCCAGCAGGCCTTGATCGACCTGGATGCGCTTTTCAATGAACACCTGCCGGACCCGCCGCCGCTGCATTCCATTCATCGCCGGATAAAAGATCTCATGGAGCAGGCCGCGAAAAGCGCCCCCTCCGGGGATGGGGCTTCTGCCGCTGCGCCTCCGGTTGAAGGGGCAGCGGCAGAAGCGGACGATAAGCAAAAATCGCCGCCGAAAACGCCGCCCACGCAGCGGACATCTTCCCCGTCCTCGCCGGGGGCAAGTGCTGTGGATGCGCAGCCGGGTAATCCGGAAAGTGAGCAGGATGCTCAAAAACAGGCCAATTCCGGTTTCCAAGCAATTCGCAATGCCGGCGCATTTCTGTTTGAAAACAATCCGAAAAACCCTGATGCTTACCGCTTCCGCCGAATGGCCGCATGGGCGAAAATCTCTTCGCTGCCGCCCGCAAATGAAGGAAAAACCCAAATTCCGCCGCCTTCGGCCCAGGAAATCAAGTCCCTTGAAGATCTAAAAGCGAACAATAACTGGCACGTTTTACTTCAAACTTCTGAACAAAAGCTATCCCGCTTTGTTTTCTGGTTTGACCTGGGTCGGTTTGCCTCGGAATCGCTGCTTAACCTGGGATCGGGCTATCAGAGCGCACATCAGGCGGTCTGTGACGAAACCGCCTTTTTTCTCCATCGCATCCCCGGGATAGAGGAACTTGCCTTCTCTGACGGGCTGCCCTTTGCCGACCCTGAAACCCGGGAGTGGCTCAAGCAGATAGCCCTGGGCAGTGCATCGGGGCACACCGGGGAGATCTCACTCGGGGCGGATGCTCTTGCCGCGCCGGAAAGCGAGTCCATGGCCGAGGTCATGGAGCAGGCCAAATCACTTTCCCGGCAGAAGCAGACCATGGAGGCGGTGGGCTTGATAAAGGAGCAGCTGCAGGGCTGTCGGTCGGAAAAATGCGGTCTGCTGTGGCGCATGGCCTTGTGTCAGATTCTTTTGGGCTCTGAGTTTAAAAAACTGGCCGTACCGCACCTGGACCAGGTGATTGCGGATATCGACAATTATCGCGTGGAGGCCTGGGAGCCGGCCGTGGCCCTGCAAGGGCTGGCATTGGCCTGGTCCGGGTTTCGCTCCTTGTCCGGCAATCGGTTCCGTCAGCGGGCGGATGAACTGCTGAGCCGGATATCGCGGCTCGACCCGGCCGAGGCCCTGCGGCTCAGCCGCTGACCGCCAGGCTGGTTCAATTATGACAGTCTCGAAAAAGGTCAGTTTGAGATGACTTCTGCAAACGCATCAAATAGATAAATAAAGAAAAAGGGGGGACCATATGGCAAAAGAATCGTCCGTCGCACCAAAAGAAAGGGTTAATATTGTTTATCGGCCGGCTACCGGGGATGCCAAGGAGGAAGTGGAGCTGCCGCTGCGGCTCCTGGTCATGGGCGATTTCACCCAGCAGCCGGATGACCGGATGCTGGAAGACCGGGAACCCGTCAACATTGACAAGGATAATTTCGACGAGGTGTTAAAGGAGCAGGACATCAACCTGAATTTAACGGTACCCAACAAGATTTCCGGAGAGCCGGATGAAGAGTTGGGGGTTCAGCTGAATTTCGAGTCCATGAAAGATTTTGACCCTGAAGCCATTGCCCGCAAAACCCCTGAGTTGAAAAAGCTCCTGGAACTGCGGGAAGCCCTGACCTCGCTAAAAGGGCCCCTCAGCAACATTCCTGAATTTCGTCGGAAACTCCAGGAACTGGTTAAAGATGATGCCGCCCGCGAGCAGCTTTTAAAAGAGCTCGGGGTTGAAGAAGAATAAAAAGGGAGGTGCGTATGCCGGAAGAACAGAAACAGGATGCCTCTGGCGCCGAAAAAACAACGGAGGAACAAGCTTCGCTGCTTGATGATATTGTCCAGGCCACCAAATTAAAACCCAGTGACGACTCTTACGGCCTGGCCAAAAAGGGGGTTGAAGCGTTGCTTGCCCAACTCATCGAGCCGGGAAAGACGGTGGAGAAAGTTTCCAAGGCGGATGTCGATGAGATGATCGCCGAGATCGACAACAAGATGAGCCTGCAGTTGGATGCCATTCTTCACGACCAAACGTTCCAGAAGCTGGAATCCGCCTGGCGTTCCCTGAAATACCTGGTGGACAAAACCAATTTCAGGGAGAATATTAAAATCGAAGTCTTGAATGTCAGTAAGGACGACCTGCTGGAAGATTTTGAAGATGCTCCCGAGGTCCCCAAATCCGGATTGTACAAGACGGTCTACACGGCCGAGTACGGCCAGTTCGGCGGTAAGCCCTATGCCGCCATGGTCGGCAACTACGATTTCGGGCCCGGCCCCCAGGATATCAAGCTGCTGCAGTATGTGGCCAGTGTGGGCGCCATGGCCCACGCACCGTTTATCGCCTCAGCCGGCCCGGGATTTTTCGGCCTCGAGGATTTCCAGAAGCTGCCCCAGTTAAAGGATTTGAAATCCATCTTTGAAGGGCCCCAGTACACCAAGTGGCAGTCTTTCAGGGAGAGCGAAGACGCCCGGTATGTGGCCCTCACGTTGCCGCGCTTTTTGCTGCGCCTGCCCTACGGTCCGGACACCCAGCCGGTCAAGGCGTTTAACTTCCAGGAAAACGTATCCCCCAGCCATGACCATTATCTGTGGGGCAATGCCGCTTTCACCTTCGCCTCCCGCCTGACCGACAGTTTTGCCAAGTACCGCTGGTGCGCCAATATTATCGGCCCCATGGGCGGCGGCGCCGTGGAGGATCTGCCGCTGCACCAGTACGAGGCCATGGGCGCGGTTCAGACCAAGATCCCCACCGAGGTCCTGATCTCTGAGCGCCGGGAGTATGAGCTGGCCGAAGAGGGTTTTATCGGGCTGACCATGCGCAAGGGGTCTGACAATGCGGCATTCTTTTCCGCCAACTCCGTTCAGAAGGCCAAGAATTTCGGCATCAGCAAGGAGGGCAAGGAAGCGGAATTAAACTACAAGTTGGGTCTGCAGCTGCCCTACATGTTTGTGATCAACCGGCTGGCCCATTACCTGAAAGTGATCCAGCGCGAAAACATCGGCACCTGGAAAGAGCGCAGCGACCTGGACCGGGAGCTCAATGAATGGATCCGGCAGTATGTCGCGGATCAGGAAAACCCCAGCCCCACGGTGAGAAGCCGGCGTCCGCTGCGCCAGGCCAAGGTGACGGTCGAAGATGTCGCTGGCGAACCCGGCTGGTACCGGGTGGGGCTTAAAGTCCGGCCGCATTTCAAATACATGGGGGCTGATTTTACCCTCTCACTGGTAGGGAAACTGGATAAAGACTGATGTTTGTCCAATTCAATAATGCAGCCCGCGGAACAAACAATTTTTAACCCAAGCTGAGCGTTTCAGGGAGTCATCAACTTTTAACGGAAAAGGAGACCCAATTATGCCAACACCTTGTTATTTATCAGTTGAAGGGGCAACCCAGGGGCCGATTACCCAGGGGACATTTACGGAGGAGAGCGTCGGCAATATTTACCAGGAAGGCCACGAAGACGAAATCCTGGTGGAAGCATTCGACCACACGGTCACCGTGCCCACGGATCCTCAGAGCGGGCAGCCCACCGGGCAGCGGGTTCACAAGCCGCTCACCATTACAAAAATTTTCGACAAGTCCTCGCCGCTTCTCTATACCGCCCTGACAACCGGGGAGCGGCTCACCAAGTGTGAGCTCAAATGGTACCGCACCAGTGTTTCCGGGCAGCCCGAGCATTACTTTACCATTGCCCTGGAAGATGCCATCATCACCAATATCCATGCGTATATGCCAAACTGCCAGGACCCGGGCATGGCCCATTTTACCCACCTGGAGGATGTCTCTTTCACCTATCGGATGATTACCTGGACACATGAGGTCGGCGGCACCGAAGGGGCGGATGACTGGCGAACGGCCGGGGGCTGATAATGGGCTGTTGCCGGAACTCAGGTATTGGCCGGCGCCCTTGCAAGAGATAGCCATCCAATATAATCCCGGGGAATTTTTATGAGAGAAGGCCGCCTGCTTGAACGGATCCGGATGCTGGAGAAGACGCCCGGCCGGAGCATGAGCGAGAATCCGCAGAAAATTATTGATTCCGTGCTCCTGCACCTCCAGAAGGTGTTAAATACGCGTCAGGGCGGGGTTCCCATCGCAGCGGATTTCGGTTTGCCCGATTTCAATGATGTGCTGCATGCGCAGTCCGGTGCATCGCGGGAAATCGAGAAAGCGATCCGCCAGACCATCCAGAAATATGAGCCCCGGCTGAAATCCGTGCGGGTCAAGTATATTCCGCTTAAAGAGGACCTGCTGTCACTGAATTTTGAGATTCATGGCCGGCTTGCGCTTGAAGATTCAGAGCAGCCGGTCGTGTTTGAAAGTCTGATGGATGGTGACGGCAGAATTATCATCAGGAGCTGACTTGTTAAACCGGTATTTTCAACAGGAACTCAGTCATTTAAGGGATCTGGGAGCCGAATTTTCAAAGGCGCACCCGGCTGTTGCGCCCATGTTGAGCGGGCCCTCAACGGATCCGGATGTGGAGCGCCTCCTGGAAGGCGTCGCTTTTTTAACCGCGCTGCTTCGCGAGAAACTGGATGACGAGTTCCCGGAAATCATCCATGAGCTGGTCCAGTTGATTTGGCCGCATTATCTGCGGCCCATCCCTTCAACCACCATCATCGCGTTCACGCCCAAATCAACGCTTAAACAAGCCGTCCATGTGCCGGCCGGCGTCCAGTTGGCCTCCGTGCCCGTGGACGGGACGCCCTGCCTGTTTCGCACCTGCTTTGACACCACGGTGCACCCGCTTTCGGTATTGGATGCCGCCTTTGAGGATCCGGCTGGAAGCGCGCCCTGCATAACCTTAAAGATGCGGTTCAATGGCCCGCAATTGGTTGACTGGCAGCCCGGCGGCCTGCGTTTTTTTATTGCCGGCGACTACGCGGCGGCGGCGGATCTTTTTCTGCTGCTGCAGAAATTTCTGCAGCGCATTGAAATCATTCCCGGCGAGTCCGGGCAGGGTTTGGTTTTGCCGCCGGATCAGTTAAAGCCGGTTGGCTTTGCCGAAGCCGAGAGTCTGTTTCCCTATCCGTCCCAGTCCTTTCCGGCCTACCGCGTCCTTCAGGAATATTTTATTCTGCCCTCAAAATTTTTGTTCCTGGATCTTTTCGGCTGGGAAAAATGGCAGAACCGGGGGGAGGGGAGCGATTTTTCCATCCGTTTTGTCCTGGATGCGCCCCCGTTTAAACCGGTCCGGGTGCGGGCCTCGAATTTCGTCCTGGCAGCCACCCCGGCCATCAATATTTTCAGCCATGAGGCCGACCCCATCCGCCTGGATCACCGCAAGACCGATTACGAAGTGCGCCCGGCGGGGGCCAATGTCAATCATTATCAGGTCTATTCCCTGGATAAGGTGGTGGGCTTTGTTCAGGGCAGCGCCAAAGAAAAGACCTATGTGCCGGTGGATCTGTTTTCGGCCAGGCAGGCCGGGCAGGCCATATATTATACCAAGCTGCGGCGGACGCCGATTCGAACGGGTTTTGATGTCCTGCTCTCCTTTGCTTATCCGGATACGGCCGTGCCCCCCCGCAGCGAAATCATATCGCTTAAAATTCATTGCACCAACGGCAGTCTGCCGGAAGGGATCGGTTTGGGCGATATCTCCCAGCCCACCAGCACGTCCCCGGAATTTGTCGGATTTCAAAATATTACCGTGCCCACCACCAATGTTTTGCCGCCGATTGGCAGCAATCTTTTGTGGCGGCTGTTGTCGCATTTGTCGCTCAATTATCTCTCGCTCTCAAGCGCGGAGAACCTGCGGACCCTTCTGGAACTCTATATTTTTGAGGAAACCCGGGACAAGACCGCCATCATCGCCAACCGCAAGCGCATCGCCGGCATTGAATCCCTCTCCGCAAGCGGGGGCAACCGCATGGTGTCCGGCATCATGATGCGTGGGCTGGAAGTGGCGATGAGCGTCCGCCAGGACCATTTCGTGGGGCCGGGCGATCTTTACCTGTTTGGCTGTATCATGGATTATTTTATCGGCAACTACGCCTCCATCAACACCTATACGCGCCTGGTGATCAACGAGGCGGTAAAGGGGGATGTCTACCAATGGCCGCCCCGGCTGGGGCAGCACCCCCTGATATAGCGGCGATACAGCACCCGAATGCAAACGAATAGAGCGGGTTTTTTCGGAGCCAGCAGACAAGGCAAAAAAGGAGGCGCATTTTTATGGCAGACCCGGAGGGATTCTCATCCACCGGCGCTATATCGGAGTTGAAGCGGGACCTTTTGCGGGAAGGCGAGCAATTCAGTTTTTTTCAGGCGATGCGTCTGTTGCGGGTGCTGTCCCGGAGCCGCACGGACAGCAGTTTCGGATCCGAAGGCCCGGCGGAAAACCCGCCCATCCGGATCCGGCCCAAGCTCTCGCTTGCCTTTCCCCCGGCGGATATTGATCGCATACGGGAGGCCGCTGCCCCCGACGCTACCAACGATGCTGCCGGCTATCACATAACCGCCAATTTCCTGGGGTTGTACGGCAGCTCCGCGCCGCTTCCCACTTTTTATACCGAAGACCTGATGGATGAGGCGGCCGAGGATGAAACCGTTGCCAGGGATTTTGTCGATCTTGTCAATCAGCGTATATATGAGCTCTTCTACGACTGCTGCATCAAGTACCGCCAGTTTTTTCAGGTGGTCGAGGCAGGCAGCCCGCAGCACCTGGAGCGGCTTTTCTGCCTGCTGGGCATAGGCGATAAACCCTTGCGCCGGGGGGTGGCCGAGCCTTTCCGCCTGCTTCGCTACATTGGGCTGCTGACCCAGAAACCCCGCTCCGGCATGGGACTTTTAACCCTCCTGAGAGACAGCCTGGAGGGCATCCCCGTGGATCTCATCCCCTGCGTGGAGAGAAAGGCCGAAATCCCCGAGGACCAGAAACTCATCCTGGGCGCCGGCGCTCAGGGGCTGGGGGTGGACACGGTGATTGGCCGGGAAATAGTGGATCGCATGGGCAAATTCCGAATTCAGATTGGGCCGCTGGATTCCGCTGGTTTTCAAAGCTTTTACCCGGGTGCGAAAAATTATCAGGCGCTCTGTTTTTTGACCGACCTGTATGTTCTGGAAGGTCTTGCCTACGACATTGAAGTGATTTTAGCCGAAGGGGAAGCGACAACCGCGTGCCTGGCGGACCCGGACCGGTCCCGACTGGGCTTGAACACCTGGGTTTTCTCGAGCGGGCAGATCGGAGAGGTCCGAAAAGTTTATTCACCCTGCCGAACAGGAGGTTAATATATGATTACCGTTGATATCAAATCGCTTCTGGGCCGTTTAAATGCCTACTGCACCAACTGCCTGGAGGGTGCCGCCGGTCTTTGTGTATCCCGGACCCATTATGAGGTCACGGTGGAGCATATGCTGGCCAAGCTGCTCGATGAGCCCCAATCGGATATTCCCCTGATATTGCGGCAGTTGGAAATGGACCCTTCGCGTTTCAGAAAGGCTGTGGACCGCACCCTGGAGTCGTTAAAGACCGGCAATGCCGCAAAACCCGTGTTTTCCCCGGTTCTTCTGGACTGGTTCCAGGAGGCCTGGCTGGTCGGCTCCATCAACCTGGGTGAATCCCGGATTCGTTCCGGCGCCCTTCTCCTGGCGTTCTTAAACCGGCCCAGCCAGTTTTCCACCGGGAGCTGTGCGGAGCTTGTGAGCACCATCAGCCGCGACAACCTGATGGCTGCTTTAGGGGAGGTCACCAAAGCCTCCGTGGAGACCTCGGCGGCCCGGGAGGCGGATACGGCCGAGGCCGGCGGGGCGCCCGGCGGTGATACCGCCCTGGGCCGTTTCTGCCTTGATTTTACCGGAAAAGCCGCCGCCGGGGAGATCGACCCGGTTTTCGGCAGGGACCGGGAAATTCGCCAGATGGTGGATATCCTGGCCCGGCGGCGCAAAAACAACCCCATTGTTGTGGGCGAGGCCGGTGTGGGCAAGACAGCAGTGGTGGAAGGCCTGGCGCTGCGGGTGGTTGAGGGGGATGTGCCGGAACTGCTGCGGGATGTTTCCATCCTGGGCCTGGACATGGGGCTGCTCCAGGCCGGCGCGGGCATGAAAGGCGAGTTTGAAAATCGCTTGAAAGGCGTCATCGATGAGGTCAAGGCTTCGGAGAAGCCCATTATTCTTTTTATTGACGAGGCCCATACCCTGATCGGCTCCGGCGGGGCGGCCGGCATGAGCGATGCCGCCAATCTTTTGAAACCGGCGCTTGCCCGGGGCGAGCTGCGAACCGTGGCCGCCACTACCTGGTCGGAATACAAGAAGTATTTTGAAAAAGATGCGGCGCTCGCCCGCCGGTTTCAGCTGGTCAAACTCGACGAGCCCTCCGAGGAAACCGCTGTTTTGATTTTAAGGGGCTTGAAGGAAAAATATGAACAAACCCACCAGGTGGTGGTCAGAGATGACGCCATCCGGGCCGCGGCCGAGCTTTCCAACCGCTACATTTCCGGGCGGCAGCTGCCGGACAAGGCGGTGGATCTGCTCGACACCAGCGCTGCCCGGGTCAAGGTGCTTCTTTCCGCCAAGCCGGATGTGATCGAAGACATTGAGCGAAGCATCCAGAACCGGGAACGCGAACTTTCGGCGATTGAAAGGGACCGGCGCAACGGGCTGGCCATTGACGGGGAGCGCCTTGAAGCCATCAAGGGGGAGCTGGATACCTTTAAAACGGAACTGGCAGCGCTCAAGGATAAGTGGCTCAGGGAAAAGGAGGCCGCCAATGCCATCATTGATATCCGGCGGTCCCTGAATGAAGCCGCCGGCCCGGATGCGATCAGCGAGGGCGGGGCCCGGATGGCAGAGGCGGCAAAGACGCTCGAGGGCATCCAGGAGGGGACACCCCTGGTCCCCATCGAGGTGGATCCGGACGTGGTCTGCCAGGTGGTGTCGGACTGGACCGGGATTCCGCTGGGAAAAGTCATGCGTGATGACGCCCGCAATATTCTCGGCCTGGAGGACAACCTGAAACAGCGCATCAAGGGCCAGGACGAGGCTTTAAACATTATTTCCCAGGGCATCAAATCCGCCAAGGCGGGCATCAAGGACCCCATGCAGCCAATGGGCGTGTTTCTGCTGGCAGGCCCCAGCGGGGTGGGCAAAACCGAAACCGGGCTGGCCATAGCGGAACTCCTGTTTGGCGGCGAGAACTTCATGGTGACCATCAACATGAGTGAGTTCCAGGAAAAGCACACCGTGAGCCGGCTGATCGGTTCGCCCCCGGGGTACGTGGGCTACGGCGAGGGCGGGGTGTTGACCGAGGCCGTTCGCCAGCGGCCGTATTCCGTGGTGCTGATCGACGAGGTGGAAAAGGGGCATCTCGAGGTGATGAGCCTTTTCTACCAGGTTTTTGACAAGGGGCGGCTGGCGGACGGGGAGGGGCGCATCATTGATTTCCGCAACACGGTGCTGTTTCTGACCAGCAACCTGGCCACCGATATCATCACGCAAATGTGTGCCGCTGATGAACCGCCTCCGCTTGAGACCGTGACCGAGGCCATCCGGCCGGTTTTAAGCAATCATTTCAAGCCGGCGCTTCTGGCCCGCATGACGGTGGTGCCATACAAGACCCTGCTCACCGATATCTTAAAGGATATCGTGGCGCTTAAAATGGACAAGCTGGTCAAACGCCTGTCCGACACCCATAAAATGACACTTAGCTATTCCGATGACGTGGTCCGCCAGATCGCGGCCCGATGCACGGAGGTGGAAACCGGGGCCCGCAATATCGATTATATCATGACGGGCACCATCATGCCGCGCATGTCCCATGAGATCCTCGCCCGGATGGGCGCGGCCGAGATGCCCTCGCAGGTGCACCTGGGCATTGCCGAGGACGGATCCTTTGACATCAGCTTTAATGGGAGGCAGTCATGAGAACAGCTGGATACCAGGCCCAAAAGGAATATAGCTTCGTATCCGGCGCCTATCCGGCGGATACTTTTCTGGTAGCCCGGTTTACGGGTACCGAAGGCATATCCCGGCTATACGAATTTGATATTACGCTGGCTTCAGAAGACCCTGAGATCGATTCGCGCGCGATGCTGCAGAACCCGGCGACTTTTACCATTACGGCGGGTGACGCGGAAATTCCGGTTCACGGCATGCTGGCCGGCTTTGAGCAACTCCAGGAGATCGATGAGACCGTATTTTACCGGGCGAAGCTGGTGCCGCGGCTCTGGCAGACCAGCCTGTACCATGAAAACCAGCTGTTTCTGGATAAAAGCGTGCCGGATATCATCGAGGAAATCCTTAACCAGGCCGGGCTGACCAGCAATGATTATGATTTGCGCTTAACCGGGACCTATGACCCCTGGGAATATATCTGCCAGTTCCGGGAGACGGATTTTAATTTCATATCCCGCTGGATGGAGCGTGAGGGCATTTATTACTACTTTGAGCAGGCAGACGGCATTGACAAGGTGATTATCACGGACAGCTCCACCTCCCACGAGGATGTCTCCGGCGAGACCGCCATCCCTTACCTGCCCCCGTCCGGCCAGGTGCCGGCGGAAGAGGACTGCGTCCACGTGTTTACCTGCCGGCAGCAGGTGCTTCCGGCAAAGGTCATGCTCAAGGACTACAACTACCGGCGGCCCACCCTGGATTTGAAAGGCGAGGCGGATGTGGATGCCGATGGCGGCAGGGGAACGGTCTATATTTACGGCGAGCACTTCAAGACCCCGGAGGCGGGAAACGCCCTGGCCGCCATCCGGGCCGGCGAATTTCTCTGCCGTGAGCAGCTTTTTTACGGGGAGAGCACGGCCGCCAACCTCTGTCCCGGTTTTTTGTTTGAACTCACCGACCACTACCGGGATTCCTACAACCAGCGCTACCTGGTCACCGAGCTCACCCATGAGGGCAAAACCGCGCGCTTTCTCTTCGAAGGGGAGCGATCGCCCCAGGCTGCCGAAGCAGGGGGAATGGGTTACACCAACCGCTTCACCCTGATCCCGGCGGATGTCCAGTTCCGGCCGGAGCGCCTGAGCACCAAGCCCCGGTTCTACGGCAGTATGAACGCCACCGTGGATTCGGCGGGCGACGGCCAGTACGCGGAAATCGATGACGAGGGCCGCTACAAGGTGATCCTTCCCTTTGACCAGAGCGGCAACACGGGCGGCAAGGCCTCGCGCTGGATCCGCATGGCCCAGCCCTATGCCGGCGCCAACTACGGCATGCATTTCCCGCTGCACAAGGGCACCGAGGTGCTCCTGACCTTTGTCGACGGCGACCCGGACCGCCCCATCATCGCCGGCTCGGTCCCCAACCCGGATACCATGAGCCCGGTCACCGGCGGCAACCAGACCCAAAGTATAATCCGGACCGGCGGGGACAATCAAATAAGACTTGAGGATGCGGATGGCGGCCAACTCATCAGAATGGATTCACCCACATCGAATTCCCATTTCAGAATTGGAGCGGCGGAGAATAATCCGAATGGATTCAGCCTCGAGAGCAATGACAACTACAGCTGCAACCTGGGCGGTGCAAGTCGGAGTGTCATTGGGGATCAATACAGTGAAGACATCACCGGGCCGATGTCAACCGTATGCCACAATGATCAGGAGAACATGGTTGATGGAAATATCAATGAAGAGAGTACAGATCGCAGTGTTACCACCAGGGGCAATGAGAACCGGCGGACTCAGGGCAACAGGAGCGACTGGATAGACGGAACAGAGACGAAAAAGGTTTATGGAGCAACAGACGAGACTTTTCTGGGCGCTAAAACCAGCAAAAAATTGTCGGTTGAGAATGAGATGGTTGCTGGCGCAAAAATTACCAATAAATTGTCTGCTGAATTTGAAATGGTCTATGGCCTCAAGATGGCAGGATTTGCGGGGAAAAAAATTGAAAAAGCCGGCACCTTGAGGCTTAAGGAAGCTCCTGCCGACACCACAAAAGCCACAGCAAGAATTACACTTCAATGCGGGGGCAGTAAGATAACGATAGCGCCGGGCGGGATTGCCATCAAGGCGCCGAAACTGATAATTAATGCCAAAACGATCGTGAGAAAGGATTCAGAGTTCAGGGAAAATGTTGACATTAAAGGAGATACGACAGTTGATGGCAATCATGAAGTGGAAGGTTTTCTGTCAAACCCCAACTTTTGTTCACCTCCCTGATTAGAAGACTATGGAGATTTTTAATCAAACATCATTTGAATTTGCACCCTTGGCGGGCAGGATCGGGTTCCCCAAGTATTCCCTGACGTTTATCGTGAAGGCCACGTTTGATCTGGTCCCCGGAGACAAGGCGGTCCTTTCGGCGGAGCAGCTTCCACCCACCGGCGATGAATTCTATTCGAATGATGCGGACGGG
>P_1C_Sed_2_UnCtyDRAFT_1000108_pt1 | contig 24161 bp, 16 predicted proteins | sample Pon1CUnioCityCA_4_FD_10229 | JGI IMG/M metagenome (IMG submission 10229) | reverse complement strand
AGCTCCGATTGGCAATACGTGATAGCCGAATGGGATGAGAATACCGATAAGGCCAAAATGACGCGTGTAGAAGAGAACCTTTATAAGCTGGATATCAAGCCGACCATCCGCGAATACTATGACGTACCGGAGAATGAGTTGATCGAGCAGATGGCCTTCGTCTTCCGAAACTCCGACGGCTCGCTCGAAGGCAAAACGGCTACCGGCGGCGACCTCTTTGTGGAGGTCTACCAGAGCCGGTTCAATGTGAAACTAATTCAACCCCGGGATGATGTTACCTTTCAGCAGGAACCTCAAACCCTGGATATCGAAGGTATTGGATCTGGCGATGAACAAAGTGCCGGCAACATAGAACTGACCCTGCATGTCAACGATCAGCAGGTGGCCGCGGTCAACAACGATACCATCCGCTATTCATTCACACCTCCTCAAGCTGGCCGATACCTGATCACCCTGATGGGTGACGATGGCGAAGTCCGGGATACATCTACCAAAACATTGATGGTCAATCCTCAAACAGCCGACCAAAACCGCCCCGATACCATTGAGGACGGCATCACCTACCTGAACGACACTACCGTGATGTTTAGCCTTTTTGCTCCCTATAAAGAGTATGCCTACCTGATTGGCGATTTTAATGACTGGCAGGTTGGCCCGGAATATTTTATGAACCGCGATTCGGTGAACCCGGACAGTGCCTATTTCTGGAAGAAAATTACCGGCCTGGAGCCGGGCCGCGAATATGCCTTCCAGTATTTCGTAGACGGGCAGATCCGGGTGGCCGATCCCTACTCCGAGAAGATTCTGGATCCTTTCAATGATTCTTATATTGAAGATGATATCTATCCCAATCTCAAGCCTTATCCGGTGGGTGAGACCGAAAAAATTACAGGAGTCATTCATCCTGGTAAAGATGAATATGCCTGGCAACACGATGATTTTGAGCCGCCCGCACAGGAAGAGCTGGTGATCTACGAGTTGTTGATCCGTGATTTTCTGGAAGAACACGACTTCGAAACTCTCACCGATACCCTAAGTTACCTTGAGCGGCTGGGGGTGAACGCCATCGAGCTAATGCCGGTGATGGAGTTTGACGCCAACGTCAGCTGGGGCTACAACCCTACCTTCCACACCGCTGTGGATAAGTATTACGGCCCTGCCAGGGACCTGAAGCGTTTTATCGACGAATGTCACTCCAGGGGCATTGCTGTGATCCTCGATATGGTGCTCAACCATGTATGGGGACCCTCCCCCCTGGCCAGGCTTTGGAACGAAGGGGATTACGGTACCCCGCTGCCCGAAAATCCATACCTGAACGTGGAGCCGCGGCATGATTTTAACGTGGGGTATGACGTGAACCATGAAAGTGCGGCATCCCAATACTGGGTCGATCGGGTGAACCGATACTGGCTGGAGGAGTTTCATTTCGACGGTTTCCGTTTCGACCTGTCGAAAGGCTTCACCCAAAACAACACCCTTGGCGATGTTGCACAATGGGGGCAATATGATACCTCACGGGTACGAATCCTCACACGGATGGCCAATAAGATATGGGAAGCCGATCCGGATGCCTGGGTGATCCTGGAACATTTTGCCTCCAATGATGAGGAAAAGGAGCTTTCGAGCCGCAACATGATGTTGTGGGGCAACCACAATGACCAGTATAACGAAGCCACCATGGGATATCACGAAAACGGCAAATCGGATTTTAGCGGTATATCCTATCTGGTCAGGAACTGGCAGGAACCCAATTTGGTAGGCTATATGGAAAGCCATGATGAGCAGCGCATTATGTATAGAAATCTGCAGTATGGCAACGCTGCGGGCGATTATGATGTCACCGGGCTGGGCACAGCCCTTGACCGGGTGGAGGCAGCTGCAACCATGTTTTTCACCGTGCCCGGGCCTAAGATGATCTGGCAGTTTGGCGAGCTGGGCTATGATGTATCCATCGACGAGAACGGACGCACCGGTCCCAAGCCCATCCTGTGGGAATACCTGCAGGATTCGTCCCGCCGTCATCTGTTTAACGTTTTTAGTGAGCTGATCAAGCTCAGAAAAGAACATGAAGTGTTTAGCACTTCCGATTTTTCTTTGGCCGTTGGCCCGCCGGTCAAAATGATCAAGTTGCGTCATGAATCTATGGATGCTATTGCCGTGGCTAACTTTGGCATGACAGGCCGCAGCATTCAACCCGGATTTACCACTACCGGTACCTGGTATGAATATTATGGTGCCGATTCCTTGGAGGTGAGCAATACAGACCAGGAGATAAGCCTGGAGGCTGGTGAATACCGGCTCTATTCCACTAAGAAGATGGCGAGTATTGATCCGGCACTGAACAATCAAACCCTTCAACCCCTGCCGGGAGGTCATGATGTGAAACTGTATCCCAATCCCTCACGGGGCCATTACAGGCTGGAGTTCCGGCTGAAGCGACCCTCGCGCGTCACCCTGTCGGTCTATAACCTGGCCGGCCAGAAGGTCAGGCAGGTTACAGACCGGGAATATTCGCCCGGTAGACATCTGCTGCAAATACATGCCGGAGACTTTCCTTCCGGAATGTATTTCTACCGCCTGAAGGCCGGCGATGACCAGATCACCGGAAAGATGATCAAACAATAATGATATGTTCAACCTTCTTGATCTTTAACCTTATTTTCGTCTTCAACCTTAGTAGCCAGGAGATATAATAAAAAACCCACCTTATTACCTTATTTGTTATACGCCTGAATCTCAAATAAGGTAATAAGGTGGGTTTGATGGATGATTTTTGTTCTACTAAGGTTGAATACGAAAATAAGGTAAAGAACAAGAAGGTTAAACAAGAAGGTTTTCCAAAACTTTTTAATTCTCTTCGTAAACCTTATATCCCCAAGGTTTCATCTCCAGTGTGGCGCCGGCCTGGAAGGATTTATCCTGTCCGTTCAGCACATTGGTGTAGCTGCCCGTGTAAGTGTCTCCGTTGAATTCAACTGACAACTCCTGATCGGAGAAGTTCAGGACTACGAAGGTTTTGTTTTCACCTTCTTCACGAGTGAATGCGAAAATATCGGTATCGCGGCTGGTGCTGATCCTGTTCGTTTCACCACCAAACGTTCCGTTCCAGAGGGTTTCATTGTTTTCTTTCAACTTATTAAGTTCCGTGTAGAAGCTTTGCATGTCGCAGTCTTTCTTGTTCCAGTCGATCACATCCTGGGTGAAGAATTCCAGGCGTTTGTCCATGCAGGCTTCCTGTCCGCTGTATATCAGAGGCATACCGGGAAAAGTGTAGGTAAACACGGTAAAAGTTTTGGCCCCGGCCCCCATCCTTTCATAAACGGTCCCCTGCCAGCTGTTTTCGTCGTGGTTGGAGGTGAAGTTCAGCCGGTAAGCGTTGTCAGGATAATTCTGTTTTTCTTTTTCCAAATATTTGTCCAGAACCGGTACTTCTTCTTCGCCCCTGGCCACCTGGTTCATCAAGTGGTGCAGTTCCCAGGCATAACTCATGTCAAAAGCCTGGTGGTATTCAGGGCCTTCCGCTTCGGCCAGCATGAACACATCTTTGATCTGGTCGAGTTCCTGGTGAACCCGGCTCCAAAAATCTATGGGTACCATATGGGCCACATCGCAGCGATAACCGTCGATATTGGCTTCTTTCACCCAGTATTTCATGGCTTCGACCATATAGTCGCGTACAGCAGGCACCTCATAGTTCAGTCCTGCTACATCCGACCAGTCTTCCACCGGCGCCTTGATGTTGCCGAGGGAATCTTTCAGGTACCAGTCGGGATGCTCATCAATCAGCGGGTTATCCCAGGCCGTATGGTTGGCTACCCAGTCCAGGATTACCTTCATGTCCATCTGATGAGCTTTGTTGACCAGGGATTTAAAGTCTTCCATGGTTCCAAACCTGGGGTTGACACCATAATAATCTTTTACCGAGTAATAGCTGCCCAGCTCACCCTTGCGGTTTTTTTCTCCGATAGGGTGAATGGGCATGATCCAGAGGATGTCGACCCCCATTTCTTTGAGGCGGGGCAGATGTTCGGCAAAGGCATCAAAGGTGCCTGCCCGGGTATACTGGCGGATGTTTACTTCATAGATGTTGGCATTCTTGCTCCATTCGGGATGAGCCACCTGAGAAACTTTTTCTTCCTGTTTTTGTTTTTTTTCCTGTTCCTGTTGCTGGCAGGATAAGCTTGTCAGCAACGATATTGCAAGTAACAGGACTCCTATTTGCCTTTTCGGCTTAAACCATTTTTTTTGCTTCTTCATATTAAGATTGTATTAAATTTTAACATTTCGATACCCTTTGATTTTCTTGAGAAAATCGTATCTTTAGGGAGTTTAAATTTATTCAATTTGACTTGAACCTGAAAGAGGTTGTGTATATTTCTTGACTTTTCGTGCGATTATTTTTTTATATTAAGGGATTCCATGCAACTTACCAAGACAAACAGCCATTCCCTTTTGAGAAGTTAATGATTATTTTAACATGACGTTTCTCATCAATTTATATATTTATTACTTTTGCTTCGTCTTAAGATGTAAAACCAAGATAATTAAAAAAGAAGGATTTTATGAATAGAGTATTAATAGCCACTGCAGGAGGTGATTGCCCGGGTCTTAACGCGGTCATCCGGGCTGTTGTTAAGCGAGCCTCAAAAGAAAGAGACTGGGAAGTATTAGGAAGCGTGCAGGCTTTTAATGGTATACTATGGGAACCGAGTGAGATAAAGGTTTTGGATGAAAATACCGTATCAGGAATACACTTCCAGGGTGGCACCATCCTGGAGACCACCAATAAAGGAGGCCCCTTTTCATGGCCGGTAAAGAACAAAGACGGTACGTGGGGAGCTGTGGACCGTTCGGACGAGATGATCCGTAAGCTTCAGTACATGGGCATAGATGCGGTAATCAACATCGGCGGCGACGGCTCGCAACAGATCTCTCAGACTCTTTATGAGAAAGGGCTCAATGTGATCGGAGTTCCCAAGACCATTGACAACGACTTGTCGGCAACCGATTCGACCTTTGGTTACCAGACGGCCGTGCAGATCGCCACTGAGAGTGTGGATAAGCTGGTAACCACGGCAGCCAGCCACAACCGGGTTTTTGTCCTGGAGGTAATGGGCCGCGATTCCGGCTGGATTGCCCTGAATGCTTCGGTTGCAGGAGGCGCTGAGATCTGCCTGATCCCGGAGATCCCTTACGACATCGACAAGGTGATGGAGCGGATCAATTCCAGGTTCCGCAAAGATCGCGGCTTTGTGATCATTGTCATGGCCGAGGGTGCTCATCATCAGGAAGGTAGTACTTCCACCGAGGAAACCGGAGAAGTGGGAAGAGGCAATGTGAAGTATAGTGGGGCGGCAGCCCGGCTTGTCGACGAGCTTAAAGAAGCCGGTTGCCCCTATGATATTCGTAGTACCGTTTTGGGCCATCTCCAGCGCGGTGGCGTGCCTCTGGCTTACGACCGTGTGCTGGCCACCCAGTTTGGTGTGAAAGCCTTTGAGATGGTACTGGAAGGAAAGTTCGGACATATGGTATCCTATCAGCATCCTAACATCACTTCTGTGCCCCTGAAAGATGCCATTAGCCAGCATAATTATGTTAGGGAGGATTCCAGTTTGATCAGGAATGCCCGGGGCGTCGGCATCAGTTTTGGTAACTGATTGTCCTTATTGCTTACCCATTCGATAGAAAAAATAAAAGAGGCCATGAAAATGACCTCTTTTTTTGTGGTTCCTATTGTACCATCAGGCCGGATGACGGGCCTCTATATGTTGTCCTTCGTTAATGCTGTGTTTCTGGCCAAAAAGGAAAAGGGATATGGGCGCCCCCGACTGGTTATAGATTCTTGCCCTTTTCTTGTCGACTTCCAGCTTTATTTGCCGGCCTCTGAATTTGACGATGAATGAGTAGAGGTCCCAACGAGAGGGAATGAAAGGTTTGAAATGCAGCACCCCATTCTGAATGCGCATGCCTCCAAACCCTTCCACAATGGACATGTAGGTGCCTGCCATGCTGGTGACATGGCAGCCCTCGGCCACCTCATTGTTGTAGTCGTCCAGGTCGAGCCGGGCTGTTCTCAGGTAGAGGTTGTAGGCCATATCGGTATAGCCCAGCTTGGAGGCTAAGATAGCATGAACACAGGGAGAAAGCGACGATTCATGTACCGTACGGGGCTCGTAGAAGTCGAAGTTTCTCCGGATGGTCTCCAGGTTGTAGTTGTCTTCCAGGAAGTAGAGTCCCTGAAGCACATCAGCCTGTTTGATGAAGCAGGAACGAAGGATGCGGTCCCACGACCAGGTTTGGTTGAGGGGGCGTTCTCCGGGCTTCAGATCTTTAATCGTCTGCTGCTCCTTGTCGAGATAGCCTTCCTGCTGAAGGAAAACCTCCCTTTTGTCGTCGTAAGGGAAATAGAGGTTTTCAATGATTTCCCTCCATTCGTTGGTCTCTGTGATGTCGTTGAAATTGAGCCTGTCCACAATCTTCTGGTATTGCTCGGGTGCTTCCCGGGTGACCTTATCAATAGCATACATCGTATATTCCATTGTCCAGCTGGCGATAAGGTTGGTATACCAGTTGTTATGCACGTTGTTTTCATATTCGTTGGGGCCGGTCACCCCCAGCATCACATACTTTTGTTTGGTTTCGGAGAAGTTAACACGCTGGCGCCAAAAGCGGGAAATGGAGATCAATACCTCCAGGCCGTAATCGTACAGGTATTGTTCATCTCCTGTGTATCGCAGGTAATTGAAAATGGCATAGGCAATGGCTCCGTTGCGGTGAATCTCCTCGAAGGTGATCTCCCATTCGTTGTGCGACTCTTCCCCATTCATGGTCACCATGGGGTAGAGGGCGGCACCATTGGTAAATCCCAGATTTTCGGCATTCTCAATAGCTTTTTGCAGGTGCTTGTAGCGGTATAAAAGCAGGTTGCGGGGGACGGAAGGATCGGAGGTTCGCAGGTAGAAAGGCAGGCAGTAGGCTTCGGTATCCCAGTAGGTACTGCCTCCGTACTTCTCGCCTGTGAAGCCTTTAGGTCCGATGTTCAGCCTTTCATCTTCGCCGGTATAAGTTTGATTGAGCATGAAGATGTTGAACCGGATGCCCTGTTGGGCAGCCATATCCCCTTCAATGACGATGTCGCTGTCTTCCCATTTCTTTTCCCATGCATCGGACTGTTCTTTCAGCATCTGGTCAAAGCCTTTTTCCACAGCCTGGTTCAGTACCTTTTCAGCAGCTGTTGGCAGCTTGTCCTTCTCATGATTAAGCGAAGAGAGGATGGCCGCATGCTTATAAACGGTTAGTTGCTCTCCGGCCGCCACGTTGAGATTTGCTTTCTGAGCGATGTATTTTTTCTTTTCAATGGTTTCGGTGGCTACCTTTTGCTTTTCATTGTTTAAATAGAAGCTAAAATCCATGCCCAGGCAAACGCGGAAGTCGAGTTTTTTTGTTTTGGCTGTCAGGGTGGCCCTGTTATCTGCCGGAGCGTTTTTATCGACCTCTTCCCAGAATTTTTCTTTGTAGTTGGCATCTTCATTCATGATGTCGGCATCCAGGTCGAGTATGATCTCAAATTCGCCCGAAAAATTCTCCGGGGTAATCTCATATCGGATGGTGCCTGTTTCGTCATCGACGATACTGAGAAAACGGGTGGTCCGGACCTTCACCGTTTTGTTACCCGGCAGCACGGCCCGGAAACTTCTTTCCAGGTATCCATGTTTCATGTTGAGGGTACGGACAAAATCCTTTACTCCGCATTCGGCCAGGTCAAGGGGGTGGCCGTCGATGGTAAACCGGATGCCGATCCAGTTGGGTGCATTCAATACTTTGGCATAATATTCGGGATAGCCGTTTTTCCACCATCCTACCTTGGTTTTGTCGGGGTAGTAGATTCCCCCGATGTAGTTACCAAGCAGGGAATCGCCGGAATAGCCTTCTTCGAAGTTAGCACGTTGGCCCATGCGGCCATTTCCCAGGCTGAAGATGCTTTCAGAGGCCCGGTTGTTGCCAGGCGTAAAACCATCTTCCACAATTTTCCAGGCGTCATGTTGCAGGTATCGGTTCATAAGTATGAGGCTTTAAGGTCGTTCAAGATATTGTTTTATTCCAATGATTTCAGTTTTTCCAGGTTCATCTCACTGATGCCGGATATCACCATGTCGGCCTGGTTGAGTACCGAGGGGGAGCCCACGCCAATGGCTCTCATTCCACCATTTTTCGCGGCCTCTATTCCTGCCCGGGCATCTTCAAAAACCACACAATGTTCTGGCGGCATGCCCATCTCTTCAGCTGCCTTCAGGAATACTTCAGGATCGGGTTTACCCTTCTTCACTTTGCTGCCATCAATCAGGGCATCCAGGTAGCGTCCGATCTGTACCTGTCGGATGATGGCCGGTGCATTGCGGCTGGCCGAACCAATGGCGACCAGGATATGCTCCTCGGTCAGCTCCTCCAGAAAATCCACTACACCAGGTAACAGGTCGTCGGGCTGCATCTCTGTGATGTATTCCTTATACCAGCTGTTCTTGATATCGGCCAGTTGTTTCTTTTCCTTCCGGGTGGCTTGTTTGTTCCCCATCTCCAGAAGCATCTCCAGGGACTCTATCCGGCTGATCCCTTTCATCTTTTCGTTCTGCTCGGGGGTCAGGTCAAAACCCAGTTCATTGGCCAGCCTCTTCCAGGCTTTGTAGTGGTATCGGGCCGTGTCAACAATTACCCCGTCCAGATCGAAAATGCAAGCTTGTATTTCATTCGATTCACTCATATAGCATCGGTTTTATAATCCCGCGGCATGCATCTGCAGCCCGGGACCAGTTTTTATTCGTTGGGTTGATCCTTATCATATACAAAAACTACCAGCGTCCCGGCCAACAGCCAGGTGAACCCTCCAAGCACCAGGGCATAGATAGCCTGGCCATCAAACAGGTTTTTGGTGATGAATCCCAGTATGGTGGCCGCCAGTATTTGAGGTATAACGATGAAGAAATTGAAGATGCCCATATAGACCCCCAGTTTGTTTGCCGGCAAAGCCCCGGTGAGGATGGCATAAGGCATGGCCAGGATGCTTGCCCAGGCCAGGCCTATTCCGATAAACGGAACGATCAGCAAGGTGGGGTTGCTTATAAAGTAGATCGATACAAAGCTGATGCCCCCGACAATCAAAGATATCATATGAGTAATCTTCCGGTTGGTGACTTTGGCCAGGTATACCAGCAAGAAAGCAAAGCCTATGGCTGCTCCGTTGTAGATGGAAAAGCATACCCCTACCCAGTCGGCTCCTTCATTATACTGTGACTGGATACGGGTTACCTGCTGTCTGGCAGCCTCGCTCAGGTCGAAACGCTCCATCTTTTCTTCACTGGTGAAAAATTTGATCACCTTCATGCTGGCAGTTACTTCAGTGGCACTGGTGGACTTTAGTTCCTGGTGATACTGATTAAGCTCACTACGAACATCCTTAGCCGCTTTGTAGTCGCCGGCTTGCTCATCCACCTGCTGGATGGTTTGCCTCAGTTCCGATACCACTGCCTGATCCATGTTCATGTCGTAGAGGTGGCTGGTGACACCGGCGGTGGTGTATATCCACATGGCAAACAGGGCAAACCAGGAGAAAAACTGCACAAAAGAGAGCTGAACCATGGTCCTGGGCATGACATTGAAGTCGTTGAAGATCTCTACCAACCCCAGCTTTCGCCGGCCGCTTTGCTGCAAAAACGCGGAAATAATTTCAATGAGGCCAAACAGGGTAAGGCCCAGGGTGACGATATAGAGTTCGAATGTAAGGTCCCTGAAGAATACCAGGGCTGTGGCCATGGCTCCAACTACAAAGGAGAAGATTCCTATTTTGAAAGCTTTCCGCACCAATGTGCGGGTTTGAAATTCACCGGAAGCTCTGTTCCGGGTGGTTTCGTCCTTATACTCTTCCAGCTCCTGTAATTCTTCCGGCGAATATTCCTTGGTTGTGAATACCGTCCAGGCTACTGCTGCAATGAAGATCACTGCTCCAATGTAAAAAGAGAAGGTCACCGAGTCGGGTATCTTCCCCTCCGGAGCCGTGTTGGAAATGCCAATCCAGTTGGTCAGGATGTAGGGCAGAGCAGAAGCCACTACCGCACCGATGCCGATGAAGAAGGTTTGCATGGAAAACCCGAGGGTTCGTTGCTTGGAGGGTAGCAAATCCCCGACAAAGGCCCGGAAGGGTTCCTGGGATATGTTGATCGAAGCATCCATGATCCAGAGCATTCCGGCTGCAACCCATAGGGTGGGGGAGTTGGGCATGATGATCAGGGCTATCGATGCCAGGATGGCACCAACCAAAAAGTAGGGCCTTCTTCTTCCCAGCTTTCCCCAGGTCTTGTCACTGTAATACCCCACAATGGGTTGAACGATCAGCCCCGTTACCGGAGCCGCAATCCATAAGATGGGTATCGTTTCGATATTGGCGCCAAGGGTTTCGAAGATGCGACTAACATTGGCATTTTGCAGGGCGTAACCAAACTGAATGCCCAGAAAACCGAAGTTCATGTTCCATATCTGCCAGAAGGAGAGTCGGGGAAGTGTTTTCATAGGATTGTCTTTTTGTTTATTATGGTCTTATGGAACCCCCATGGTTTATTTTCTTCGGTGAGCTCACCCGCTTTCGCGGGTTCGGTTCATGTCCTTGTTGTGTAAGTTTGTGCATGCGGGTTTCCTTTTGGATAATTGTTTACACAATAGTTATTTCAACCAAAATTAACGATAAATTTACAATAAGACCTAGTGTTGGCAGCTATGGATGGGACGGAAATTGGAAAAATAGCCATGAAATGCACTGTAAATCGTTTATTGTGAAAAAGTACGAAAGAAGAAAAATAAGAAGACCTTTATTCGAAAACGTTTTCAATGGCCTTTTTGGGAAGGTATATTTTTTTGACCAACTGGAAAGCAAAAGATTCGGCTCGTTGCACTACGGGCGTCTGTATTGGTCTGCCAAATGTTTGACCGCCAGGATAATAGCTGAAAAGGAGCCTCCGATGATTAATCCGGTATTATCGGGTGTAAAAAAACCCTCGGGATGGTTATGGCCGTTGAGGTAGGCGAGTCCTCCGGTAACGACCAGGAGACCTCCTGCCACGTAAAGCATGGTGAAATCATTATTGCCTTTAAATCGGCGAAACGGCACTGAGTTTTGACTCATGTTTCCGCTCACGAGAAACTGGTGTTTGAATTGCTGATAACTGGCAGGTAGATCTTCTCCGGCTTCGGGCTGATTCACCCCTTCAGGTGAGGCACCTTGGGCACCAGTGCACGAGAAGATCATAAAGAGCAATAGTAGGGACCACTTGGTCATATGGTTATTTTTTTGAATGGTTGTCCATATGGAACTTATCCCGCATTGGCGGGGACGTTTTTATGAGGTTGAGATTTTGGATTGATTGATGCACAAACACAAAGGTAATACATTTATCCCGAGGACGGGCAATTTTTCCATATGGAGCCTGAATTTGTTGATTACATGTATTATATGTGTTGTGAATAGAGTAAGGAAAGGTTTTTGTCTCTTTCCGGGTGAGAGAATGAAAATTATTTTATCATGGTAAGTTTCATTTTGTTTTTATCCATTAAAAAATTGTTTTTGTTTATTTTCGCTGTTCAGATGATTTAAATAGTACGGAATATATGAATTGGAAGGACAAAAGCATACTGATAGTAGAAGATGATCATCTGAGCATCAGGTTTCTTTCAACTGTCCTGCGAGATACCCAGGCTAACCTACTTTATGCAAAAAACGGCACCGAGGCTGTGAAAATGGTCCGGGAAAATGAACCTTTGGACCTAATTTTGATGGATATTCAATTGCCGGGCATGAGTGGCAATGAGGCAGTAACTCAGATAAGACAATTCAATGAGAATATTCCCATCATTGCTCAAACGGCTCATGCTATGTCGGAGGACCGGTCAAAAAGCATAGATGCCGGGTGCAACGATTACATCACCAAGCCCATCAACATTGCCTTGCTCATGGAAAAGATCAATCAACACATACATTCAATCAGACCCTGATGAAGACGAGAACCATTGTTATCCTGCTGACTGCAGGCATCTTTTTGTTTGGGATGATATCCTGTGAGCAGGAACAGACAGCTGCGGGGATGCGGGATGCCCTTGAAGGGGAATGGAAGGTGGATGAAAACAGTGAATTTTATAGAAAATCCGCCACAGGCGTCTATAACGTTTATATATCCCTTTCCACCCAAGATACTACCGGGTTATACATCGCCAATTTTTACCAGCTTACTTACGAAAACGAAGTCCGGGCAACCCTGGACAATGGCCGGATCATTCTGGATCCGGGTCAGGAAGTCACCCTGCTGAATTCCCTTTATAAGATTGTGGAGGGCACAGGAGTTGTTTCTTCCGATTATCAGTCTATCAACTGGACTTACCAGGTAGACGACCTCAGCGGAGAGATCGATCATGTGACAGCTACCTATTCGCGGGTTGATAAGTGATTGCTTCTATATAAACCGGACTTACTCAAGTTTTCCTTCCCAGATCCTGTAGCCGGAGAATGTATCAGGAAGGGAAGGCTTTTCCTCGAAAATGCCATAGATGGCGGATCCGCTTCCGGAAAGAGAGGCGTAGAGGGCCCCGCTGTCATACAAACCTTGTTTGATTGCCAGCAACTGGGGCATCTCTTGAGCCAGGGGTTCCTCAAAATCATTATTCGCTTTGTCGGGCCATTGTTTTGGGTGGAGGTCGGTGATGATCTGTTTCAGGCCGGGGCGGCTTTTTCGGGGGGTGACAAGTTGGTAGGCTCTGGCTGTAGGGATGTGCAAGGGAGGAACCACCACCACCAGATGTTTGTTTTTTATCGGCAGCGAAATGGTTTCCATCTGGTTGCCGGTTTCCCAAACAAAAGCCGGTTGGTTGTCAATAAAAAAGGGACAGTCGCTGCCAAGCTCGCTGGCCATCGATCGGAGCCTGGTCTTATCCAGCCCTATCTCGAACAGCTCGTTGAGGCCTTTCAGGGTAAAGGCTCCATCCGATGAGCCCCCTCCCAGGCCTGCCCCGGCAGGTATGATTTTATGAAGATGAAAAGCCACCGGCGGAAGGTCGTAAGCCCTCCGCATCATCTGGTAGGCCCTATAGCAGAGGTTCTCCCTGTAGCCTGAGTCGATCGCCAACCCCGTAGTGGTGAACAGGGGATCGGTGGGTCCCTGTTCTTTTATTTCCAATATATCGGACCATGCGATGGGGTAGAACACCGACTCCAGGTTGTGATATCCATCTGCTCTTTTTTCTGTGATGAATAAACCGAGGTTGATTTTGGCATTGGGGAAAAATATCATACCATATTGGTTATAAATTGCCACTAAAATAGAATAAATTTTTGAACAGGGTGTTGATATTCGTTTGATAAGATCCCTATTGCCGTTGATGAAAATATATAAACTATTGTTACCTTTGGTGTCCCGAAAGGAGAAAGCAAAATGGCAGAAAACAACAACAGAAAGAAATACCGCAGCAACTTCATAGAGGAGGCGTTGGATTATGGGAAGAAACCGCCCCAGGCGGTTGATCTGGAAGAAGCTGTTTTGGGGGCTATTATGCTTGAGAAGGATGCCATCATATCGGTAATGGACATTCTGGCCCCGGAAAGTTTCTATAAGGAGGCGCATCAGAAGATCTACAAGGCCATCTTGCATCTCTCCCAGAATCTGCAGCCGATAGATATTTTGACCGTCACCGAGGAGCTCAAGAAGCGCGAAGAGCTGGAAACTGTTGGCGGGCCTGTTTACATCACTCAGCTTACCAGTAAGGTGGCCACGGCAGCCCATATTGAGTACCATGCCCGCATCATAGCTCAGAAGCATATACAGCGCGAGCTGATTCGTGTAGCTAGCGATATTCAATCGAAAGCTTACGACGATTCGGTGGATGTGAACGATCTGATTGATTTTTCGGAGTCGGAGCTTTTCAAGGTCACCGAATCCAACATCAAGAAGGAGACCTCTAAGATAAGCAGCCTGATTCAGGAGGCCATTGATCAGATCGAAGAAGCTTCCAAGAAGGAAGAAGGCCTCAGCGGGGTACCTTCGGGTTTTACCAAGCTCGATCGGGTTACTTCCGGTTGGCAGCCTTCCGACCTGGTTATCATAGCGGCCCGTCCGTCGATGGGTAAGACTGCTTTTACCCTGACCATGGCCCGAAACATGGCCGTGGAGCATGGGCGATCGGTGGGCATTTTCTCCCTGGAGATGAGCTCGCTGCAGCTGGTTAATCGTTTGATTGTCAGTGAGACGGAGCTCGCTTCCGATAAGATCCGCAACGGCCGCTTGTCGCACAAGGAGTGGGATCAGCTGGAAACCAAGATCAAGAAGCTGGTGGATGCCCCTCTTTATATTGACGATACGCCGGCCATCACTGTTTTTGAGCTTCGCTCCAAGTGTCGTCGGTTAAAAGACCAGTACAATGTAGAGGCTGTGTTTGTCGATTACCTTCAGCTGATGAGTGGCCCGGGCGACCACCGGGGCAACCGGGAACAGGAGGTAAGCATCATCTCCCGCTCACTGAAGGGTATAGCCAAGGAGTTGAACATCCCTATCATAGCTCTTTCACAGCTGAACCGTAGCGTGGAGCTACGTTCGGGAGAAAAGCGCCCTCAGCTTTCCGACCTCCGGGAATCGGGAGCTATCGAGCAGGATGCGGATATGGTGCTTTTCATTCACCGGCCCGAACGGTACGGTATCACCGAAGACGGATACGGCAACTCGCTGATTGGCATGGCCGAGATCATCATCGCCAAGCATCGAAATGGGGCCCTGGCCGATATTCAGCTTAAATTTCGCGAGGAGCTTGCTAAATTTGAGGAACTCGAGAGTACATCTCTGGGTGATTTTGGCGATGACGACGGCTCGTCTATGATCCTTTCTTCAAGGATGAACGAGGAGGACCAGCAGGGCAATGATTCATCATCCGGGATGAGCAGCAATACAAGCTTCGATGAAGAAGCTCCCTTCTGATCTATAAGACATCCATAAGTTCTTTCAGCGAGGCAATCTCGTAGGTAGGCTGCTCCTGGTGAGGCTTTTTCCCGGGATTGAAGTACACCTGGTCCATGCCCAGAGATCGTGCTCCCAGAATATCGCCCTCCATATCATCGCCGATCATCAGCGATTCTGAGGCCTTTACCCCTGCCTTCTCAAGGGCATAAAGAAATATTTCTTCATGGGGCTTTTGTACCCCGGCCTTTTCGGAAGTGATGATTCCCTCGAAATATTCTTCCAGGCCGCTGTTTTGAATCTTTTTGAGCTGAATTTCCTGAAAGCCATTGGTAATAATATACTGCCTGTATTTTTCCCTGAGATAGGATAGTACTTCATGGGAGTTAGGGAATAGCTGTGTCTTGGTTGCGCTGACTTCCATGTAGTCGTGGCCGAGCTGCCTGGCCAGCTCCAGGTCGTTTTTGCCAAAGGTCTTCAGGGTGAGATGAAAACGTACGTACTTGAGCACTTCCTTCTCAATCTTCCCGTTTCTGTAGTCTTCCCACAACTGGCGGTTCAATCTTCTGTAGGTATCGTGGAAGGTGTTGAAGTCAGGGAATATGCGTCCCAGGTTATATTTTTCATAGAGCTCCTGAAAAGCTTCCATGGCATTGGCTTCAAAATCCCAGATGGTGCGGTCAAGATCCCAAAAGATGCATTTGTAGGTGTTCATGTCATTATTCTTTGTTTAATATGTTGGCCCTATAGAGCCCGTGTGTTTTATTACTTTCGGTAAACTCACCCGCTTACGCGGGGTCGGTTTATGGATGCGGCCTTTCATGCAGCATTGATTTTTGTAGGGTTCCATCAGAAACACAAATATATAATTAATTCGGAAAGGGAAGACTCAGCCATGGATTTTGTATAGCAGCGGGACAAGGCGGGGTTATTCCCGGAGGTGGTCGATGATGTTTTCCAGGGCCATTCCCCTGGAACCTTTAATAAGGATGGAGGCATGCTTTAGCGGGTGGTGGCTGAGCCAGCGGATGAACGCTTCGGGGCTTGGGAAGGCCTGAAGTTTCCCCTGTGCCTGGCGATAGAACATCTCTCCGACGAGGAATACCTGTTCAAAATCCAGGCTGATAAGCACATTCACGATATTACGGTGTTCTTCCTCGCTGTAAGGGCCAAGCTCGAACATGTCGCCCAATATTAGTACTTTGTGAGGGCGGTTTAGCTGCCGGAAATTTTCCAGGGCCGCTTTCATGCTTGTAGGGTTCGCATTGTAAGCATCAAGGATTATTTCATTGGAGCCTTTGTGAAGTACTTGCGAACGGTTGTCGCTTGGCACGTAATTTCTGATGGCTTCCTCAATGGCAGGAGGGTCGACATCCATGTATTTTCCCATGCAAACAGCTGCCAGCAGGTTTTCGAAATTGTACTCGCCGATGAGGTGGGTCTCGATGATAGAACCGTCAGCCCTAAGCTTCAGATAAGGGGTGTTTTCGAGGATTTTTCCGCTGCAATAGGCATCTGTGGAGGTACCGTAATCAAAGTGTTGGCAGTTTCTTTCCCCGACCAGGCGGCTCAACAATTGGCGGTCGGAATTGTAAAATACCACGCCCTGGTGGCTGCATACATAATCGTACAGCTCGCTTTTGGCCCGGATGACCCCTTCAAATGAGCCAAAACCTTCCAGATGAGCCTTTCCTATGTTGGTGATGATTCCGTAGTCGGGTTCCGCCAGGTTGCAGAGCATTGCGATCTCTCCGGGGTGATTGGCCCCCATTTCCACCACGGCAAACTGATGATGCGGTGTGAGCTGTAGCAGTGTTAAGGGTACGCCGATGTGGTTGTTGTAATTTTTTGAGGTGGCCAGGCAGGCATATTTTTGCGACAATACCCGGTATATGATCTCTTTGGTGGTTGTTTTGCCATTGCTTCCTGTGATGGCGATCACCCTGGCATTCAGCTGACGTCTGTGCCAGCGGGCCAGCTCCTGGAGGGTTTGAAGGGTGTCTTCCACCAGGATGGAACCCGGCTCAACCGCATATTGTTTGTCATCCACCACCGCGTAGCGGGCCCCCTTTGCCAGGGCGTCGGCAGCAAACTGGTTGCCGTTGAAATTCTCGCCCTTCAGGGCAAAGAACAGGGCATTGGTATTGATCTTTCGGCTGTCAATGCTGATTGATGAACACTCCAGAAACCCTTGATATATTGCCTGTAAATCCATAGCATATAAAATAAATAAAAAAACCCCATTTTTCAATGGGGTTTGGAAAGGCATTATGGTGTATATGGTCTATTTCAATCCTTTGGGGCTTCCCACATGGGTCATGGCACAGCGGAAACCAAGGTCGTTGGCTGCACTGCTCTGATCCATGTATCTCCTGGTAGCAGGATTGAGCCAATAGGCCCGGTCCTTCCAGGAACCGCCTTTATAGACTCTTGATTTATCCGAGATCAGGGATGACTCATCGGTATACATTTCGTTGGTGCTCATATCTTCCCGGCCTTCCTGGCTGTTGTAATCGATGCGCGAGGTCAGCTCTCCGTCTTTGTGATTCCTGTAATCAGCCCTGGAGTAGTTTCTGCGGCCTGCTGCGTCTTCCTCGGAGATGGGTACTTCGCGTAATCTTCCTATGCTGTCCCTGGCAGCAATGCTACCATCCTCGTTGCGGACATATTTTTTAAATACATTGCCTCTGAAAGGTCTGAAATCGTTAACATCTTCGTGTGAGCTGGGCCGGTAAACATCCTGAACCCATTCGTTTACGTTGCCAGCCATACAGTAAAGGCCATAATCATTGGGCCAGAAAGAGTTCACCGGTGCGGTAATGCTGGCGTTGTCGTTGAGGTCGCCTGCAACACCCATCATATCACCACTTCCTCTCTTGAAGTTGGCCATCATCTGCCCCCGGTGTTTCTTGTCGGAATTTCTTACGTTGTGACCATCCCAGGGATACATTCTCCTCTGGTAGATGTTTTCATCATAGGTGTTTCCAACATACGCCAAAGCGGCAAATTCCCATTCCGCCTCGGTGGGAAGTCTGTACTGAGGCAGCAGGATACCGTCGGACATGCGTACCCGGCGGGTATCCTCATTCGGGTCAAGCGAAGGCAGATTCTCTCTTACAACACCCTCATATTTTCCGGCCAGGTAAGCTTCAGTATTGAAGTTTTCACGCCCTACCTGCTGAGGATCCAGATCCAGAATGCCTCTTTCCACCAACCTCATCTCATTGACCCGGTCGGTCCTCCAGATGCAGTAATCGTTAGCCTGTGCCCAGCTGACACCTACTACCGGATAATTGTTGTAGGAGGGATGACGGAAATAATATTCCACGTAGGGTTCATTATATGACATTTTGTTTCTCCATACCAGCGTGTCAGGAAGGGCGTTATCACGAACTTCCGGTTGGTCAACGAAAACCCGTTTCAACCAGTGAAGATATTCCCTGTAATCAACATTTCGGATTTCTGTTTGGTCCATGTAAAAAGAAGATACCGTTACTCTTCGGGGTGTCATGTCCCACTGGTAGAGCAAGTCTTCCTGCGTTCTGCCCATGGTGAAAGTACCACCTTCAACATAGACAAGGCCCGGTCCGGGCTCCTGGTCATGTTCCGTGACTACTTCGTATCCACCATTTTCGGGGTTGTTGTAATCCCATCCCGTTGTTGGTGAAACATCTCCAAGTCCGTCGCCCTGCGATCCGCATCCGGCAAGAATAATCATTCCTAATAAAGAGACCAACTGGATTTTGAGGGTTAATTTCATAACTGAGTGCTTTATTATTTTACGTCAAAATTACAAATTTTTTCTATCGCTGATGATACAGGCTGCAAAAATACTAAAATATTAAACAGGGATAGCTCCCATTTATTGCTTATTACTTCCCCTTATACTCAAATTTATCGATAAGGTTACTTCATGGGCCCCTGAAAAAACTGAAGTTCTTTTATGGTTCAGAAATCCAGCATCATAGCTATAGTCGAGATGGATCTGTGGAAAGGTTGCCCCTATCTGGAAAACCGGGACCAGATAGCTCATGGCAGCGTTGTGCCTGACAAAGGCACCAATGCGGAAGGTTTTGTATTTCAGGTACGTGCCGTAATGAAACCGGTGATGTCCCTGTTCTCCGGCATATAGGAAGGCAGGGATAAGCACGGTAGACGACTGATAGGTGTCCAGTTGCTTCAGGAAGAGTTCTATGTCAAAATAGAGCAACCATTGGCGGTTGATCTTTTGCTGGTCATGCAGCAGGGATGTGGGTTTATTCAGATGCCTCACGGCCAGGCCAAGGGTCCAGTCGCGGTAACTACGCAGGTATTCATTTTCGTAAGTCAGGATGAACCCGGCATTGAACTCCAGGTAGTGATCGGATCTTCGGGGGATGGTTTCCGGACCTTCGGTTATTTCCCATCTGACGGGATCAAACATGTCGGGAAACACCAGGTCGCTGGTGTTCAGGGAATAGATGGCATAGGTTGCTTCGAGGGCCGGATGAATGGTCATATTAGGTCTTAATCGAATCTGGTAGGCATACATACCGCTGATGTAAGATCGGCTGATCGCTCCCTGGCCCTGATCATCCCTAATGAGCTGCAGAGCTACCCCTCCGTTGATTGCATCGAAGTGGCGGCTGAGGGTGGCGCGATAGGTGAGGTAATTGCCCCATCCTGTGGGGCTGATATTGCGGTGTTGCAGAACGATGTCTTTTACTTTGGAACTGCCTGCAAACCCCGGCGTGATATTTAGTTTGGAGTGGTTGAGCTGGGAAAAAACAATATCCTGAGAGAAGCCAGTCAATGAAAACAGAAAAAAAATAGGTATGAGGAGGCTTCTCTTCATGAATGTTTTGGTATATTGGAATCCAAAAATAGGGAAGATTGAAAATATAATGGCATGGGTTGCGTTAAAATAGAATTAAACGATTTTTTTTGTGCATTATTTTCTGAAAAGTCAAATTGATGAAAAGATTTTGCTGGCTTTTATCCTGCCTGCTATTCGTATCCTCTTCCGTTTATTCCCAGCAAATTCTGAAGGATCGGACTATTGAATGGAAGCAGCCACGAACGTATCATTATCGTGTGGATGAGCATCATCGCCTTTCCGGTCAATATTTCTATTTCGAAGGTGCCCGCTATTTTGATCATTCAACACGCTTGCCATATTATTACGAGCTTATCCCGGTAAACCCAAAGGGTGGCTATCGGGTAAAGATCATCAACCGGCAATACCGGAAGCTGGATAAGGGAGTGAATCTTACGGGAGAGGCACGCCGGCAAATCGCCGACAGTGCTGTAGTGCAGATGCAAAAGACCTTTGACAGGAACCGTCCTTTTTTGCAGGTTCAATTTGTGCCCATTCGTCGTCATCCTGTGACCGGTGAGATGGAAGGGCTCGAAAAATTTGACCTGGTGGTCGAAAGGATCCTACCCCTGGAAAAATCGACGGCTCTTCCTTCCCGATCTTCAGTCGCTCCTTCGGTGCTGCGGCAGGGGCAATGGGTTCAGCTGCGTATTGATCGCAACGGGATATACCGGATCAGCCATTCACGGCTGGAGGAGTTGGGTTTTAAAGATCCTTCGCGGGTTCGTCTTTACGGGAATTCAAGCGGCATGCTGGAGATTGGAAACGACACGACCCCGGATTATCGGTTGCATCCGATCCCGGTCTTTTTAGAGAAAGGCTCCGACGGCATTTTCAACGATGGTGACCATCTTTACTTTTATGGAAAGGACCCCCATCTGTGGCGCTACGATAAGCAGGCAGATGTCTTTCGCCAGAGAAGACACATCTATACCAATTACAGCTATTACTACTTAACCTCCGGTCAACCCTCTGCCATGGAGGCGATCGAACAACCTGCCGGATCACCCGCCCGGGTGGTGAACACTTTCCCTGATTTTCTCCATCATGAAAAGGATGAACGGAATCTTATTCAGTCGGGGCAGCAGTTTTTTGGGGCTTATTTTGATGTGAGAACTTCCCGCTCCTTTGATTTTGATTTTCCTAATATCCGCACTGATCAACCGGTGAGGGTAGAAATGAAATTTATTTCCCGTTCTGCAGCCTCCAGCACAGCGGCTCTTTCTTATGAGGGTCAACAGGTGTTGGATNTTGAGATTGCTCCGGTCAGCTATAATTTCACCGGCTATTATGCCCGGTCCGGCAAAGGACAGGGAGAATTTCCAGCGGCAAACGATCAGCTTTCGCTGAGGGTTGATTATCAAAAAGGCACTCCCTCTGCTGAGGGTTGGTTGGATTACATCACCGTAAATGCCGTGCGTCAACTGGAGATGGCTGGTGATCAGATGCATTTTCGGCACCGGCTTTCCGGAGCGGGGGAGGTGGTGGCTCTCAACCTCTCTGGTGCCGCGGAAGGGTTAAGGATATGGGAGGTTACCGACGACCGCTCTGTGCGCCGTATCACCCAATGGGAAAAGGACGACGATACCCGCCGCTTCCGTATCCGGGGCGATACCACCTTCCGTGATTTCATCGCTTTCTATCCACAGAAAGCTCCGGAGCCCGACTTTTTAGGTGAAGTGGATGCTCAAAACCTCCATGGCATGGAGCCACAGGATATGATGATCGTCACGAAAGAACGATTTCGCTCCCAGGCGGAAAAGCTGGCTGATCTCCATCGCAGGAGCGGAGGTTTCCAGGTAGGCATCGCCACCGATCAGCAGATATACAATGAATTTTCATCAGGCAAGCCCGATCCTGCATCCATCCGCAATTTTCTGCGTATGCTTTATGGCAGGTCCACCCCCCGGGATTCCCTGAAGTATTTATTGTTGTTAGGGGATGGCTCTTACGATAACCGCGATTCGGGAGACAGTCGGTTCCTGATGACTTATCAGTCGAAGCAGTCGCTCCATTATGCCCGGAGCTTTGTGTCGGATGATTTTTTTGGTTTGCTCGACCAGGGCGATCATGTGGAACGCAGTCCGTCGGGGCTCATTGATCTTGGTATCGGGCGGTTCCCGGTGCGTGAGGTAGCTGAAGCTGAAGCGCTTATCGATAAGGTGGAGCGGTATATGGATCCCGGGCACTGGGGTCCCTGGCTGAACAGAGTCTGTTTTGTGGCAGATGATGAAGACAACAGCCTCCACATGCGGGATGCCGACAGATTGGCAGATGTAGTAACCCAACAGCATCCTTCCTTTGACCTGGAGAAAATTTATTTCGATGCCTACCAGCAGGAGATAACGGCAACCGGCGCCCGATATCCGGGGGTCTCACGTCAGATCAACGAAGCGATCAACAACGGGGTGCTCTTGTTTAACTACACCGGTCATGGGGGAGAACGCCATCTGGCCCATGAAAGGGTGCTGACGCGCGAGGATATACGCTCATGGAGCAACAACGACCGGTTGCCCCTTTTTATGACAGCCACCTGCGAGTTTACCCGTTTTGATGATCCCAACCTGGTGTCGGCCGGCGAAGAGGTTTTTCTCAAACCCGATGGCGGAAGCATTGCCTCCTTCTCCACCACCCGCCTGGTCTATGCCAGCCTGAATTACGATTTGAACCGTACTTTTTATAACCATGTTTTCAAACGGGATGCCAACGGAGAGCCTCTCAGGCTTGGCGATGTGGTCAGGCTCACCAAAAACCAGGCCGGCAGCAGCAACAACAAGCGCAACTTTTCACTTTTCGGGGATCCTGCCTTACAGATGCCTTTGGGCAGCTACCGGGTTCAGGTCGACTCGATTCGCCCGGCCGATACCCTGAAGGCCCTGGAAGAGGTGACACTCCATGGCAGTGTCGTTCGGCCCGATGGTAGTCCGGCAACCGATTTTGCCGGGTCTATGCATGTCCGGTTCCTGGATAAGCCAAGAGAGGTTCAAACCCTGAACAACGACGGGCAGGGATCGTTTCAGTTCCAGGTCCGGGATAACCTCCTTTTTAGCGGGTCAGCTCCGGTGAAACAGGGTGTTTTCACCAGCCAGTGGATCGTTCCGCGGGATCTATTGCCGGAGGTGGCACCAGGCAAGATGATCTTCTGGGGCCGGTCTCAAAAGAAAAGGGCGCAGGGCTCCAACAACGATCGCTACGTGGGAGGATTTGCAGGCAACCAGTTGAACGATCAGCAGGGTCCTGCTATCGAGCTGTTCATGAACGACCGCAATTTTGTCTCAGGCGGCATCACCGATGAGAATCCCACCCTGATAGCGTCCCTTTCCGACAGCAGCGGCATCAATACCAGCCGTAGCGGAGTGGGTCACGATATTACCATGATCCTCAACCAGGATACCCGCCAGCAATACGTGCTCAATAAATACTACCAGGCTGGCGAAGGCAGCTACCGCAATGGGGAGCTTCGTTATCAGCTGAGCGACCTGGATAAAGGCAGGCATGAACTCACCCTGAAGGCCTGGGATATCAACAACAACCCTTCTGCTACTACCCTTGAGTTTACCGTCTCGGAGTCGGATAACTTGAAAATTAGCAAAGTGCTGAATTATCCCAATCCTTTTACCGAGCGCACTGCTTTTTATTTCGAGCACAACAGGCCGGGAACACTTCTTGATGTGATGATTAGGGTGCTCACCGTCTCGGGTAAGCTGGTGCGTTCAATTCATACTCAGGTCCATAGCGACGGTTTTCGGGCCGGCCCCATCCCCTGGGACGGGAAGGATGATTTTGGGGACCGCATTGGCCGCGGGGTCTATATCTACCAGTTGAAAGTGCGCTCTGCCTCCGGCGAGACGGCCGAAAAGATAGAGAAATTAGTTATTTTAAAATAAGGCCATACCAATCGGTTTGCATGCCCGTTAAATTATATAATTATATTTGCCAATTGAAAATTCGTTTGTTATTATGATGAAGAAAATCAGTTTGGGGTTGTTGTCGGTGATATTTGCCATGTCGGTTGGTATGGCCCAGAATGGCAACGGGGGCATCACCATTGATGAGCTGGCCGGAGCAGAAAATACCATCAAGTATTCTGTACCTTTCCTGACCATAGCTCCTGACTCCCGGGCCGGCGCCATGGGGGATGCCGGTGTGGCAACGTCCCCGGACGTGAACTCGCTCCACTGGAACCCCGCCAAGTACAGTTTTATCGAAAAAGATATGGGAATGGCCATCTCCTACACCCCCTGGCTAAAAAATTTGGTGGATGACATTCACCTGGCTTACCTGACCGGCTACAAACGGCTGGATGATCAGCAGGTTATTAGCGGCTC
>P_1C_Sed_2_UnCtyDRAFT_1000107_pt1 | contig 24171 bp, 15 predicted proteins | sample Pon1CUnioCityCA_4_FD_10229 | JGI IMG/M metagenome (IMG submission 10229) | reverse complement strand
CCGAGCCGGAAATGAATTACCAGAGCCCGGGTGAAATGGTGGCGGCCCATGAATTGGCAGGCGGCTTTTTTCACAGCACCTATGGAATCAACAAGCGCATGGAAGAGGCCCTGGAAATGATGAAGCTCGATGGGTTTATCGCCAATTATATATATTGCTGCCGGCCCTCCGCCCTGCAATCGCATATTACCAAGGACTACCTCGAGGCAAAAACGCGCGTTCCGGTTCTCAGCCTGGAACAGGATATTTATGACAGCAGCGCTTACACGGCCGATTCCATGCGAACCCGGGTGGAGACGTTTGCGGAAATGCTAAGGGACAGGAAAAAAATCAATTAAAACAGAGAGGTGAATATATGCAGGAAAAGTGGCGGGCCAACATCTGGCCCAAGGTTGACCCCATGGTACCGCCTTTGCCCCGGCGCCCCATTTTTGAGGAAATTCGGGAACAGGCCGGGATCCGACCCGATAAGACAGCCCTTAACTTCTATGGCTACGAGGTGAGCTTCAAGCAGCTGGATGCACTTTCCGATCAATTTGCCGGGGCCCTGCTGGCGCAGGGGATTCAAAAGGGCGATCGCGTGGCCTTGTACCTGGAGAACTGCCCGCAGTTTGTCATCGGTTTTTACGGCATTATCAAAATGGGCGGGGTGGTGATTGCCTGCAGCCCCATGTATAAAAAAGACGAACTCGATTATGTGCTCCATGACGCCCAGCCCCGGGCCATTTTACTGGAAGACAATTTTTTTCCGGTTCTGGAGTCCTGTAAATATGCGTTTACACCGGAGGCCACCATTGTAACGAGTTTTTCCGATTTTCTGCCCCCGGAGCCCGCCATCCCCATCCATTCCTCAATGTCCGCCGAGAAGCAGACCTTTTCCGGAACCACGGATTGGGGGGCCTTTTTGCAACAATCCGCCGGTCAACTGCCGGAAGTGGCCATCAATCTGGAGGAGGATCTGATTCTGCTCCAGTATACCGCCGGCACAACCGGCCGGCCCAAGGGCGTCATGCTGACCCACGAAAATCTGGCTGTGCACGGCGTCCTGGTGAAACATTTCTATGAATATGCAGAAGATGACGTGCACTTGGTTATTCTGCCGCTTTTTCACGTCACCGGCCTGGATATCGCCATGAATCCGGCCCTGGCCAAAGGCAGCACGCTGATTCTGTTCGCCCGTTTTGATCTGATGACCATGCTGGATGTCATAGGAGATTATAACGTCACCCACATGGTCACCATTGCCCCTATCAATATCGCCATGCTCAGTGTTCCCAATATCTCTGATTTTGATTTCAGCGGGCTTCGACTGGTTCTCTCGGGCGGTGCGCCGGTTCCCCTGGAAGTCCATCATAAATGGCAGAAAACAATCGGCGTCCCCATCGTCGAAGGCTACGGGCTCAGTGAATCGAGCGGCGGCATTATTGGCAACAACCGTCAGCACTACCAGCCCGGAACGGTTGGCGCCCCGGTTTATTATCACGATGTGTTGCTCTGGAACAATGAGGAGAACCGGGCGGTCGGCCTCGATGAAGCCGGAGAGCTTTGTATCCAGGGTCCCTGCATTATGAAAGGGTATTGGCAGGCCCCGGAAGAAACCCGCGCCAGGCTCACCGATGACGGGTGGCTGAAAACCGGCGATGTGGCCAGAATCGATGAGGCGGGCTGGATCCGCATCGTCGGCAGGATAAAGGAGATGATCAAGGTCTCCGGCTATACGGTCTCGCTTGCCGAGATCGACGCCTATCTGCATGAGCATCCGGCTGTTGCGGAAGCCTGTACCATCGGGGTGCCGCATGCCTACCGGGGGGAGGAGCCCAAGGCCTTTGTGGTTGTGAGCCCCGAATATAAAGAAAAGGTGACCGAGGAGGAAATCGTGGCCTTCTGCAAAAACAAGATGGCGGCTTATAAATATCCCCGGGCGGTTCAATTTGTGGAGGGCCTTCCAAAGAGTGGTGCGGGAAAAATTTTGCGGCGGGTGCTCTCGGAAAAAGAAAACTCCGGGGAAACGGCTGCCTGAGATCTGTCCGCCGGTGCTTTTAAAGAACAAAGAAAAATGTTCGCAATCGCGGCGGTGCGGTTTAAGTGTAAATAAAGATTGTGTTGCACAGCATTTTTAAATATGACTTAAAGGTCAACTTTTTTTATAATCAAGAGCAAAGCGCAGGCGCGCCCGCGGGCTCGCCTGCGCTTTGCGCAAGCAAGGAGGAAGGTTCGAATGGCTCAGGTTATTGCCGACCGCCGGGACATCGATTTTGTGCTCTACGAGCAGCTCAATACGGAAGCCCTGGCCAAGGAAGACGCATTTGCGGGACTCAATCGCAAAACATTTGATTTGATTATCTCCGAGGCGCGCAATTTTGCCGTCAAGGAGATTTTGCCCACCCGTGAGGATGGCGACCGCATCGGGGTCACTTTTGACAATGGGGTGGTCACGGTGCCGGAGAGCTACCACCGGGTACACAAGCTGCTGCTGGCGGGCGAATGGCCTTCCATGTCCGAAGACCCGGAAGTGGGGGGGCAGGGCATGCCCCACATCATCAGCCAGGCAGTGGCTGAATACCTTGCCGGCGCCAATGGCACGGCGGTTGGCTATGCCCTGATGGGCCACGGCACCGGAAAGATGATCGAGCTCTACGGCACCCCCGAGCAGAAGGATTTGTATTTGAAAAAACTCTACACCGGCCAATGGGGCGGCACGATGCTTTTGACCGAACCCAATGCAGGCTCTGATGTGGGGGCTTTGACCACAACAGCCGAAAAAAATGATGACGGCACCTACACCATCACCGGCAGCAAAATATTTATAACCAACGGGGAGCACGACCTGACGGAGAATATTGTCCATCCGGTCCTTGCCCGGGTGGAGGGTGCGCCGGCCGGCACCAAGGGGATCTCCATTTTTATTGTTCCCAAAATTTGGGTAAATGCCGACGGCAGCCTGGGAGAGCCCAATGACGTCGTCTGTACGGGCATTGAAGAGAAGATGGGCATTCACGGCAGCGCCACCTGCAGCCTGGCTTTGGGCGGCAAGGGGAAATGCCGGGGTTACCTGTTGGGCGAGGAGAACAAGGGCATGCGGATCATGTTCCACATGATGAATGAAGCGCGCCTGGACGTGGGATTCCAGGGCATTGTCGCCGCATCGACCGCCTACTTGTATGCGCTTAATTACGCCCGTGAAAGACTGCAGGGCCGCGAACTGGGGGCCGGCAAGGAAGCTGCGGAGCAGGTGCCCATTATCCGGCATCCGGATGTGCGCCGCATGCTTTTGTGGATGAAATCCCATGTGGAAGGCATGCGCAGCCTGGTTTACTATGTTTGCCAGCTGTTTGACACGGCCAAATGCAGTGATGACCCGGAAACCAAGAAAGCCTGCAACGACATGGCGGAGCTGCTCACCCCGATAATCAAGGCTTATGGCAGCGACCGGGGCTTTGAGGTCTGCATTCAGGCCATACAGGTCTATGGCGGCTATGGCTATATCCAGGAGTACCCGGTGGAGCAGCTGGCCCGCGACTGCAAGATTCACTCCCTTTATGAAGGGACCAACGGGATACAGGCCATGGACCTGCTGGGCCGGAAGCTGGGCATGAATGACGGTGCGGTATTTATGAAAATGGTCCGGGAGATGCAGGAGACCATCGCTGCGGCCAGGGAGGTGGATGCGCTGCGGGGATTGGCGGACCAGGCTGAGGCCGCGGTCAACCGGCTCGGCGAAGTGGCTCTTCACATGGGGCAGGCAGCGCGCTCCGCGGCATTTAAAACCGCATTTGCCGGTGCTGCTCCTTTTCTGGAGATCACAGGCGATGTGATCATGAGCTGGATGCTCCTGTGGCGGGCCCGGCTGGCTGCGCAGAAGCTTGAAAACGGGGCGGCCAAAAAGGACCAGGCCTTTTACAAGGGGCAGTTAAAGAGTGCGGAATTTTTTATCCACAAGGTGCTTCCCGGCACCCTTGGCAAAATGAATGCCCTTACCAATGACAATGCTGCTGTGGTTGAGATCGAGGAAGCCTCTTTCGGGGGGTGATCGGCAGCCCTCTGGTAATAAGTTGATCCCCGGGCCCCAGAGCAGAGTCCGGGGATCAACTCTGCACTTCCTTTTAGCTGCGTGTAAAAAGCCCTTGAGATATTTGTGTTCCCCCTTGTTTTTCCCCTAGCCGCTTGCCGCCGCTTCCCTGTAAGCCCCTGAAATCATCCTTCGGCTGCACGCCACGGCAGCCAGGAGCAATATATTGTTTTTCATGATCAATATGTTGTTCATATATGACCGGGCACTTTTTTTCCTGTACTTAACTTATTTAAATAAAAGCATATTTCTATTGGCATCTTATTTGCAAATATTTTAATGTAGTCTGGCAGCCGCCTGGAGTAATTTTTCCCGGGGGCAGAACTCCTTGTCAGCTGATATCGGGAAGGTTCTCAGCGCTTCTCTTTTTCAAACGGCTGCTTTTCGCAAAAAACGTGACCTCCTTGGTATGACAATAAGCCGGGAACCGCTTGATGAAAAGCCTTTGGCGATCCTCGCGGGGGGGAGGGTGGTCAAACAGGTGCGAAAAAGTGCGCTGCCGGTTCAATTCTGACCCTGACCCTGACCCTGACCCTGACTCTGACTTATCGAAAGGCAACGGAATGGAAAAAATTTGGCTGAAGTCCTATGCCCCGAATGTTGCGGCCAGTTTGGCCTATAACGGCTTGAGCATGCCGGAGCTTTTGACAAAAACCGCTGCAACTTTTCCCGCTCGTCCCGCGGTGTCATTTTTGGGAGCCCGCCTGGACTTTCGGCAACTGGAGGCGCAGGTCAACCAACTGGCCAATGCCTTGATGCATCTCGGGGTTCAACCGGGGGATAAAGTCGCCTTGCTGCTGCCCAATATTCCCCAGATCTGTGTTGCCGTATATGCCCTCTGGCGGATTGGCGCCGTGGTGGTGATGAACAATCCATTATACACCGACACCGAGCTGGAGCACCAGTTCAAGGATTCCGAAGCCGGCTTTCTGATTTGCCTGGATCTTCTTGTCCCTCGAATGATTGCCCTGAAGCCCCGGACCCACGTACAGAAAATCATCGTGGCCCATATCCGGGATTATCTCCGATTTCCCATGAAACAGCTTTTCCCCGTCCTTGCCAGGGATAAGCATAAAAAAATTGCAGCCGGCCAGGACATTCTGGAATGGAGTGAACTGCAGCGCGCTTTTCCTGAAACCCACCCGGGCAACAAGGCGAACATCGATGACGTGGCTGCCCTTCAATATACAGGGGGCACCACAGGCGTCAGCAAGGGTGTTATTCTGACACACAGGAATTTTTCCGCCAACTGTCAGCAGGGGCTGGAGTGGATTCCGGACTTAAAGCCCGGGGAAGCCGTGGTTCTGGGTACGTTGCCCATATTTCACGCCTTTGGGCTGTTCGTTATGAATATGTGTGTTTCCGCAGGTTTTGCCAATGTGCTCATCCCCCGGCCGGAGGCGCGGGCCATATTGCAGGCCATCCACAAGGAACGGGTGACACTTTTTCCCGGCGTGCCCACCATGTTTATCGGAATGTTAAATGACCCCAAACTGCACAAATTTGACCTCTCCTCTTTAGAGATCTGTGTTTCAGGGGCTGCGCCCTGCCCGGTTGAGGTTATCAGGCAATTTGAAAATGTCAGCGGCTCGCAGATCGTGGAGGGCTACGGAATATCCGAGGCCAGCCCGGCCACATGCATTAATCCGGTTGGCGGCGTGAATAAACCGGGCGCTATTGGGCTGCCTTTGCCGGATACGGATGTCAAGATCGTTGATACGCTGGATTCAAACAGGGAGCTTGGCGTGGAAGAGGCCGGCGAGTTGTGTTTCAAGGGGCCGCAGGTCAGCGAGCAGGGATATTACCGCATGCCCGAGGAGACAGCCGGCACGTTTGCGGACGGATGGCTCTATACCGGGGATATCGCCAAAATCGATGCTGATGGCTACGTGTGGATCGTGGACAGGAAGAAGGATATGATTATTGCCGGGGGATACAACGTGTATCCCAGGGATATAGACGAGGTGCTTTTTCAGCACCCCAAAATTCTCGAGGCCTGCGTCAAAGGGGTCAACGATCCCTATCGCGGCGAAACCGTAAAGGCCTATGTGGTTGTCCGGGGCGGCGAACAAATGAGCGCGGCGGAGGTGATTGACTGGTGCAAACAGAAGCTGGCCGCGTACAAGGTTCCTAAGATTGTGGACTTCCGGGAGGAACTGCCCAAGAGCGCGGTGGGCAAAATATTGCGTAAGGATTTGGATTAGCGGTCCAATGCTTCAGAAATAGTCAGGGAAATATTGTTAATCATTATGGAGGCCTGAAGTATGAAAACAGATTTCAAGACAGTCGATGTGCAGATCAAGGATGGAACAGCAATACTTCGTTTAAACAACCCGCCGGTTAACCAGCTCTCCACGCAGCTTCGCGAGGACATGCAGGAGGCCTTTGACCAGGCTTTTGCCTCTGATGAGATCAAGTCTGTGGTTTTGACCGGAACCGGGAAGAACTTTATTGCAGGGGCGGATATCAAGGAAATGCTTGAAGTCACCGATTCGGAGGAATTGCTCCAGGGGGTGCTGTCCTATGATGAATTCTACAACAAAATTGAAGATGCACAAAAGCCGGTTGTCGCGGCAATTAATGGCCCAGCCCTCGGAGGCGGCCTGGAGTTGGCCATGTCCTGCCACTATCGCGTGGCAGCTGCGCCAATAAAGGTTGGTCAGCCCGAGGTGCAGGTCGGACTGATTCCCGGCGCCGGGGGTACCCAGCGTCTGCCCAGGCTGGTGGGGCTTTCCAAGGCCCTGGAAATGATAACCACCGGCAACCCGATTTCTGCTGAACAGGCCCGGGAGCTGGGGCTTTTGGATGAAGTGGTTTCGCCGGAGGCGCTGGAGTCCAGCGCACTTAAAAAAGCCGGTGAACTGGCCGCCAGTCCGGGAGCGCTGGAAAGGTGCCGGACCGGCCGGCTAACCGACAAACTTCCCGCGCCTGAAGAAAAGTCCCAGATTATTGGCGCGGCCAGGGAAATGACCCGGAAAAAAGCCAAAGGTTTCACCGCCCCCATGAAGGCAATCGATGCCATGGACAAGGGGCTTAGGGGTGATTTCCAGGCGGATTTAAAGGTTGAGGCCGAAATTTTCGCCCAATGCGCGGTATCACAGGAAGCCCGGAACATGATCGGAATTTTTTTGAATTCCCGGGCAGCCGGCCGTGTGCCAAGGCTAAAAGGTGTGGCGCCTAAAAAAATTCAAACCGTCGCCATGCTGGGCCTTGGCGTCATGGGCTCCGGGGTTGCCAATCTGCTGCTGCGCCATGGCTACCAGGCCATTTTGTGGGAGGTCAATGAAGAAGCGTTGGAGCGGGGTAAAAAGGCGGTTCGCAAAACCTTTGCCTATCCCATAAAAAAAGGCTCCATGTCGGAGCAGGACCTGGATGCGCTTTTCAACGGCCAGGCGAATTTTACCACGGATTTGTCAGCCGTGGCTGGTGCGGATCTTGTCATCGAGGCGGTTCTTGAAGATATGGCGATCAAAAAGGACCTGTGGTCCCGGGTGGACGGCATTTGCGGTCCGGAGGCCGTTTTTGCCACCAATACTTCAGCCCTGCCTGTTTCCGAGCTGGCCGAAATATTGGAAAATCCGGAACGGATGATCGGGCTGCATTTCTTTAATCCTGCCGAACGCATGCAGCTGCTTGAAGTGATCAGCGGTCGGGAGAGCTCAGATACGGACCTGGCGACAGGCGTTGATTTTTCTAAAAAAATCAAAAAAATTCCGGTTGTGGTCAATGATGGGCCGGGCTTTTATGTCTCCCGCCAGTTAAATGCCCTGATGAATGAATGCTTTTTCATGCTGGAAGAGGGTTATCCGTTGAACGTTGTGGACCGGGTGTTAACCGATTTTGGAATGCCCATGGGGCCGTTGACATTAAACGATCTGACCGGGATTGATATCGGCTATCATGTGGCCAGAAATTTTGAGCGTTCCTTCGGCGAACGCTGGAAGCTCTCCCAACTGCACCAGAAAGTTTTTGACAGCGGCTGCTTCGGCCGTAAAACAGGCGCCGGGTTCTATGATTATTCGGAAAAAAAGCCCGTGGCCAATCCCAAGGTATTGGAACTGATTGAAAATCACTTGAAAAAAACAGGAAACAGTCCCGTTCAGGAGGGGGCGGTCGATAAACAGGTGCTTTTGGATCGAATGATGGCAAGGGCCATCAACGAGGCGGCCTTCATGATAGAAGAAGGGATCTGTGATCGGCCATGGGATATGGACCTGGCCATGGTATACGGCTGCGGATTCCCGCCGCACAAAGGCGGAATCCTTCGTTATGCCGACAGTTGGGGGCTGGAAAATGTGTTGAATACCTTGCAGGCATTCAACAAGACCTATGGGGAGCGGTACCGGCCGTCATCTTTGATTAAACAAATGGCGGCAAACGGACAGCGATTTTATGAGATGGGGTCTGCTCAATAACGGCACTGAAAATAGCCTTCACGGTAAAAATAAGATTAAAAATCAAGGTGTTTTAGCCTAGCATCGTTAAGCCAAGGAGAATTTTATGAGCAAACTAAAAGGCAAGGTGGCGATTGTTGGAATCGGGGAGGTGCCCACAGGCCGGCACAAGGACACGCCGGCGATCTATCACGCCATTGAATCGGCCAGGCAGGCAATCAATGATTCCGGATTGTCAAAAGATGAAATTGATTATGTTATGCCGACAGCCGCCTTATACAGCTCGGCGTTTAACACGGAGCTGGTGACCGCCAGGGTGGTTGAGGAACTTGGGCTTTGGAACGCAAGAAAAAACTGCCAGATTTTTGCCGGCGGCGCCAGCAGCAGCTGCGGATTGCAGATGGCCGCCAGCCTGATCTATTCCGGTGCGGCTAAAAATGTGCTGTTTGTTCACGCGGATCGCCTGGGAACGGGCGTTGATCTTCAGGCCGGCATTGATCTTTTTGCCACGGCCGGAACCTCACCTGAATGGGAAGTCCCTTTTGGACAGCACTATTCAGTAGTTGCGGCCTTGAGCACCACCCGGTATCAGTATGAAACCGGGACCACCGACGAACAGATGGCCGCTGTCTGCGTGTCCAATCGCAAGTGGGCGGAGTTGAATCCCAATGCCTATTTCAGGAAACCCTTGAGCGTTGAAGAGGTGATGGCCTCCAAGATGCTCTCCACGCCGTTGCGGGCCAAGCAGTCCAACATGCTTTTTGATGGCGGCTCGGCCTTTGTCGTGACAAGTGCGGAGCGGGCAAAGGATTTGACCGAAAAACCCGCCTATGTGCTTGGGGACGGGGGATTGGTCACCCATTTTGTCTATTCCCAGGAGCCTGACATCACCCGGTTCGGATGGGCCAAGGCCGCCAGGGAGGCGTTTGAAGAGGCCGGCATCGGTCCGGAGGACATCGATGTGGCCGAAATATATGATTCCTATCCCATTTTTCAGATTCTTGGATTTGAGGAGCTGGGTTTTTGTGAAAGGGGCCAGGCCGGGGAAATTTTTGCACGGGGCGATACCTGGCCGGGAGGCCGAATCCCCTGCACCACCGACGGCGGGATGCTTTCCAAGGGGCATATAGGAGCGGGCGGCGGCGTGTCCCTGCTTGTGGAAGCGGCCCGGCAGCTGATGGGCAAAGCCGGGGAGCGGCAAGTGCCGGGGGCGCGTTTTGCGCTGGAGACAGCTACGGGCGGAACTTATTTTGATTCTCAGGTTACCATTTTGGGCAATGAAATACCTTGATAGATATCTGCTGAATAAAAACCAAACAAGTCAAAACGCCCCTGCTGCTGTGGTAAGCGGGGGCGTTTTGAAATAAAGCAAAGCGGTTGCAAAATCAGGCGGGGCGTTCAATTCCCAACTTTTTCATGCGAAAGGCCAGGGTGGACGGATGGATGTCCAGAAGTTCCGCAGCACCGCCTTTTCCCCGGACTTTCCACCCAGTCTGCTTCAAGCCCCAAAGGATATGCTGACGCTCGTTTTCCTGAAGGGTAACCGCCTTGCGCTGCTCATAATCACAGGCCTCGGTGGTTTTGAATTCAGGCAGCTGAAGCTTCTTTCCGGTGCTCAGGATACAGGCACGTTCCATGATATTTTGTAATTCCCTGATATTGCCTGGAAATTCATATTCCTGCAGCCTGGCCATATCATTCTCCGAGATACCCCTGATGTCTTTGCCCATTTTGTTGGCATAGATGTGCAGGAAGTGCTCTGCCAAAAGGGGTATATCTTCTTTTCTGTCACGCAGCGGGGGAACATGAATGGGAAAAATATTTACGCGATAATACAGGTCGGACTGGAAGCGCCCGGCCTGGACGAGATCTTCAAGATCCTTATTGGTCGCTGCGATCAGCCGGAAATCCGAATGCAGGGTTTCCGTTCCCCCCACCCGTTCGAACTCTTTGGTTTGCAGCACCCGGAGCAGGCGGATTTGTGTATCCGTTGAAATGGTTCCGATCTCATCGAGAAAAAGGGTGCCGTGGTGTGCCAGTTCAAAACGGCCGGTCCGCATTTTTTGGGCTCCGGTAAAGGCCCCTTTTTCATGTCCGAACAGTTCGCTGGAAATCAGGTCATCAGGCAGCGCACTGCAATGGACGCTGATGAAAGGATTTTTCTTTCTCTGGCTTAAATCATGAACCGCCCGGGCCACCAACTCTTTGCCAACGCCGGTCTCGCCCTCGATAAGAACCGTGGCCCCGGTGTCTGCCACCTGGGTAATTTTGCCCATCACCTCATTGATGGCGGCGCTTTTGCCTACTATTCCCTTGAAGTTGAGGGAGTTGTTGTGTTCCTCCTGGTAATACTGCTTTTCTTTCCGCAGGGTTTTGTTGAGGCGTTTAATTTCCTGGTAGGCTTGAACATTATCCAGGGCAAAGGCTGCCATAGCTGCAAAGTAGGAGAGGATCCCCATGTCGGATTCTTGAAATCCACTGTTTAACAGGCGATTATCGTGATAAAGGGCACCCATAACCTGTTTTCGCAGGATAAGGGGTACGCAGATCCTGGACCTGAGCGGCTGGCAGGAGAAGCTGAGTTCAGAGCTCGTTACATCCGAATTCTTTATGCAGCCCTTGCCGGATTTTGCGACTTCTTCAATAAGCTGGTAGGAAGATTCAAATTCCGGGTGACTGATTTGAGCAGAGGTCAGGTTTTTGGATCCCCTTAACTGCAAGCTGGTTTTTTCATTATTCCAGAGAAATATGGCGCCCCTTTCTGCGCCGGTAATTTTGTTTACCGTGGAGATAATGTACTGGATAAGATCCTTGTTGTCATTGATGGCCACCATCTCCTGGCCGAGTTTCATTATTTCCTTTAACAGGTTTTCTCTTTTGGGCCGGGTTTCGATGAGACTGACAAGGTCGTCCGGGATTAAATTTTCGTTGAGTTCGGAGAGGGCTTTAGCGCCTTTTTCGGCAAGCCGGCGGGCTTCTGCCGTCTCCCCGTCGGAGAGTTTGATCCGGGCCAGTTCCAGCCGGGATTTGGCCAGTTCGATGCTCTGTCCGGATTCTTCCAGGCATCGGATGGACTGGTAGAAGGACTGGGCGATTTTTGGCGTTCCCTCATTGTCCGCTATTTGCATGAAGGCCTTGTACCTGTAGCCAATGCCCTTCATGAATATATTTTTTCCCTTGGTATACTTTCGGATCATGCTGTTTAACGACAGTTCGTCAAAAGAGGCAATTTCCCCCTTTTTCATGGCCATGGCAAGGGATATGAGGTAGGGATATATATTTACGCTGATCTTTACTTCATTGCTTTTATTTATAAAATTTTTCAGGTGGTTCAGGCAGAGCTGCTTTTTCCCCTTCAGATAATAGCTGTAGGCCAAAAACAGCTGAACGGTAATCAACACCCAGTTATTGTTTGTTTTCTGGGCTTCTTTGTCTGAAAGGGTCAGATAGTAAATGGCCTCGTCGATGCGGTGGGTCCTCAGCAGGATCTCCCCGATGTTGCCAGAGGCATAAGCGGCAAGGTACATGTCTCCCTTTTCGATGCAGTGACTGCGGATCGAATACAACATACCCAGGCCCTGGGTCACCTGGCCGATCTGGGCATAGCAGAAGCCAACCGTCAGGGCGGCCAGCAACGGAAATTCGCCGTTGGGGTATCGGTCTATGTCGGGAACCGATTTCTCATAGTTTTCAATGGCTTCTTTAAAACGTCCCTGCCAAAACAGAAAAAAGGTGCTAAAGGTGCTGGCCGTCCGTTTCAGCTTGGGGTCGTCGAGTTCTTTAGCCTGCGCCCATCCCTTTTCAAAATGGTTCAAAGCCCCGTCGTATCGGGTCTTAAGCCATTCATTTTTGGCAATATGCATTTCAATAAGCGCCTGGCAGCGTTTATCTCCCTTGCGATCGGCCCTTTCAAGGGCGGTATTCAGAATGCCCAGCACCTTGTCGGTATCCTGCTGGGCCGTAGATATTTTGGAGAACTTGATGGCGGTGTCAATGAAGATGTTATCGATGGCCTTTCCGGATTTGTCGGATAGGTCCTTAAGCACCTTGGAATAACATTTAAACGCCATTTCCTGGTTATAGTTGTGGAGATGAATGTCTCCTGCGTGCATTAGATAGCGGCAGCCGTCAAAGCTGTTTGTAATCTCCAGGAGTTGGTTGGCTATGGGCTCGGTGTTTTTTTCGATATCCCGGGGAAAATCGCTGAGCAGCATTTTGGAAATCTGCTCCAGCAGGTTTTGTTTTTCCCGGGGTCCAAGGCTGTCCTGGAATTGTTTTTGAAGCGCTGTTTGCTGGAAGGCATATAAACCGGGGCCTTTGGCCGAAATAATACCTTCCTGTTTCGCCTTTTCCAGCTCTGAGATAAGACAGGTAATTCTTTTTCCGGTAAGCTCGGCAAGCCAGTCGATGGAAAAGGAGCATTCAAAAAGGGAGGCTACCGCAAGTATCGAGTCCTCGTTTTCGCCGGGGACGAATTTATTGTCCAGGGTTTGTTCTTTAGTGTCAGGCATGGGCTCAAACTAAAAATTCCGTAAGGGTTGGATGGGGCTGCAAATTTGTAGAAAAAAATCCAACCTTATATTAGCACAGGGCTGCCAGATGTCAAGCATGGTTAACCGTTCAGGATGTTTTGGGCAATTCTGCCGCATAAAGCGATAGCTCTCCGCAGGTTTCATAAAAGTCCGCCATCATTTCCAGGATGATTCGGCCGGCCGGCTTGATGGACTCCGCCTGGGCCACACTGCGGCCCGCACTCCACAGATCCAGCCATTTTTTGGATCCAAGATCCGGGCGTTCCTCAAAGGTTTGGATGCTTTGGGCGAGCCAATTGGCCGGATTGCCTGTAATTTTATCCGTACACACGATGTCGTCCGGCCCTGCCTGGATAACCGCCTGCTTGTAGGCCTCCTGTGCGCGGGATTCCACGGTGGCAACCAGGCGGGTTCCCGTAATTACGGCACAAGCGCCAAGACAGAGAGCGGCGGCCATCTGTTGGCCGGTACTGATGCCCCCTGCCGCGATCACCGGCAAGCCGGTTTTTTGCCTGAGATAGGGAACCAGGACGATGGTTGGTGTTCGCCCGCCGTGTCCACCGGCGCCGGAACCAACGGCAATAAGTCCGTCCAGACCCCTATCCCTGGCTCTCAGCCCTTGCTTCAGGGTGACCACGTCGGCAAAGACCTTTCCACCGCTGGCATGCACTTCTTCCAGGATCAGGCCCGGATCGCCAAGGGAGGTGATAAAGAATTGGACCCCTGCCTCCAGGCAAATTTTGAGTTGTTTTTTCCACTCAAACTTTCCCGAAAGGTGAATATTTACACCAATGGGTTTGTCTGTGCTTTTCCTGATTATTCTCAGGGCATACTCCAGATCCTCAAGGGTGCGATAGTTGGGAAGGGGTATAGCGCCAAGACCCCCGGCTGCGGAAACGGCCGCTGCCAATTCCTCGTAGGATACGAGAAACATGGGGGCTCCGATTATGGGATAATCGACCTGGAGCATGTCGGTAAACGTCGTTTTAATGGGAGGCGGATTCTGCATTAGACTTTTCTTTCCTGCTCCTTCCAGAATTGTTCCCGCATGGCCTTTTTATCAAGCTTTCCCAGGTTGGTAAGGGGGATATTGTCCCAAAATTCAATGGATTTCGGCGCTACCAGGCTGCTGCCCTTTTGCTCCTTGACAAAACGGATAAGTTCTTCTTCGGTAGCGGTTTTGTCCTCATAAAGGACAACAATCGCCTTGACGGCCTCGCCCCATTTTTTGTCCGGAACCCCGATGACCGCAGCGTGTTTGACAGCGGGATGATCAAACAATACGTCCTCTATTTCTCTGGGAAAGATGTTGAAACCGCCGCTGACCACCATATCCTTTTTTCTGTCAACTATATACAGGAACCCTTCATGGTCCTGTTTGGCAATGTCGCCGGTATAGAGCCATCCGTCTTTCAGGGTTTCCGCCGTTGCTTCCGGATTTTTCAGGTATCCGTGCATCACATTGGCACATTTGACCACAATTTCTCCCGGCTCTCCCGGTGCCACCGCATTGTCCTGCTCATCAAGGAGGCGAATTTTCGCGTGGAAGGTGGGGCGGCCGGCTGAGCTGAAAACCTCCCGTTCCCGTTGAGGATCCTCGATTACGTGGTCGCGCTGGGACATTACGCTAAAGCACATGGGGGCCTCTGTCTGCCCGAAAAGCTGGGTGAGAATCGGGCCGAACCTTTTGATAGCCTGTTTCAGACGTTCCGGCGCAATGGGGGCGGCGCCATAGATGATGTTGCGAAGGCTGTCGCAGGAATGATTTTCCAGTTCCGGGGAATCCAGAAGGGCATAGAGCATGGTGGGCACCATGAAAGTGGCGGTGATGCCTTCCGCAGCCGTTGCCTCAAGGAATCCGGAAGGCTCAAAATGGTCGAAAATAACCGCTCTTCCCTTGCGCAGCAGAACAGGCAGAAGCAGGCATCCCCCCGCGTGTGTCAGCGGCGTCAGAAAGGCGAAGACCTCCTCATACCCAAAACCGAATTCAAGCATCTCCATGAGCACGGTGTAGACCCAGGCCCGGTGGGATAGCATCACGCCCTTGGGTCTGCCTGTCGTGCCCCCGGTAAAGTAGATGCCAACCAGGTCCTCCGGGTCCAGGTCCACGCAGTCCGGGTTGGGTTCATGGTTTTTTATAAGGCTCTGGAGGTGGTGGTGGCCTTGCGGAACCGCGGACTTGTCTTCGCTCATGCACACAAATTGCGTGACGGTTTTCAGGCTGGGCATCATTTCTTCAACCCGGTCGGCCATTTTTTTATGATAGACCAGGGTTGTGCACTCGGCATGGTTCATCATGTAGACATGGTCGGAGCTGCCGAGAAGGATTGCCAGGGGAACCCTTATCGCCCCGGTTTTGGCGACAGCGTATTCGCAAAAAACATATTCCGGGCAATTGGGCATAAGAAAGGCTACTTTGTCCCCCTTTTTGATCCAAAGTTCTTTCTGAAGACCACGGGCCAGGGACAAGGCGTTTTCGCCCATCTGTGCGTAGGTATAGTTCCGGTCGTGATAGGTCAATGCCACATGTGCGCCAAAATGGTGGACGCAACGATCATATAAATCGGGTATGGTTTGGGAAATCATCATCGCTCCTTAAACATTGTTGTTTCGGCGGGGGATACCGTGCAGCGCGGCTATTGGACTTTTTTTGAGGCCAACAATCAAGATTTGGCGCGCATGTGAAACATCATGGTATAGTCAAAGACCATGACGGGCTCATCTTTTTGATTTTTTACCGTATACCGCCAGGTCTGAACGCCGCGCCCCGGATCCTTGGTTGGTTTTTGATCCACCACCTCGACCTCGACCCGGATGGTGTCGTGGATCTTCACCGGTGCCTGCATCTTCATGTTGTCCGCCCCAAGCCAGGCAATGGCGGAATCGCCGGCAAAATTCGCTGAACCCACGAGCCCCACTGCCAATGCAAAGATCAGGGGTCCGTGAACCAATCTTTCACCAAAGGGACTTTTAGCCGCATATTCCATGTCCATGTGCAGCGGGTAAAAATCCATGGTAAGACCGGCCCAGGTAACCACGTGGGTCTCTGTCAGCGTAATGGCTCCGGTGGTGTAAACATCGCCGATTTTAAAGTCGTCGCCGTACTTGCTTGGTTGCATATCCTGACTCCCCTGCAGGTGTCTGTTACCTGCGATTTCAGTATTTCCTTAAGCTGTTAAAACCCTGTCCGAAATTCAGCTCGTTTTTGCCGGCCGGAATTTGGGAAGGGTGAATGCTTCGTCGATTTTGTCAAAGGTCACTTCCACCGGCATGTCGCAATAGACGGAATAGGGGTCACAGCCCACGATGTTGCTCATCATCTGGACGCCTTCCTGCAATCGAATAATCGCCACGACATAAGGCATCTCTTCCTGGAAATAAGAGGGCGCATTGTTTTCAACCACTGTATACGAATAGACACTGCCATTGCCGCTCACTTGGGTCCATTCCAGGGAATCGCTGAAGCAATGGGTGCAGACGATTCGGGGATAGAAAACAAACTTGCCGCAATCCGAACATTTCTGAATCACGAGTTTTTCCTCCCGTGTCCCCTCCCAGAAGGGGCGGGCCCAGGGATTGATCGTGGGCATGGGTTTTTTTGAAGCGTTCATATTCTTCTCCTCCTTCAGTGCTGCAATGATGATGGTTTGATCATTGAGGTTATTCAATAAATGGTTCAGGCGGACAACCCGGTGCTCAATGCGATCCTTTGATTGAGCGATTCAAAGGCCGTGGCGGAATTCATCAGCACGGTGGCATCCCTGAAGTAGCGCTGGATATCATATTCCATGGTGTAGCCGTATCCCCCGAAAATTTGCATGCTGTCCTGGACCGCCTGCTGGGCCGCGTCCAGGGCCGACCAGCAGGCCATGGCGCTTTCCTGCCGGATACTCCGGCTATTTTCCGCTTTCCAGGCGGCCTTGAATGCCAGCAGTTCGGAGGCCTGAATTTCTTTTAACATCTCATGGATCATGCGCGATATCGCGGGAAATTTTCCGATGGGGCGATTGAACTGCACCCGCTGCCGGGCATGCTCCAGAGTCGCGTCATAAGCCCCCTTGGCGATTCCCAGGGCTTCAAAGGCCGTTGAAAGCAGATATAAGTCCCATACGGTCGACAATAGGCCCTGGTGTTTGCCAGTCGGTTTCCCGCTCAGCAGCCTGTCTGATGATACCTTCAGATCCCTGCATTCCACGGTACAGGCATTGAGCCCCTTGTATCCCATCCGCTCAGCGTCGGGCTGGACCTGAACCGTTTTGGGATCCAGAATCGCATAAACCACCGCTGCGGCCTCGGAATCCGGAGCGTCATCCATTGCAACCGGGAGAAAAATGATTTCAGCCTGATCCGCATTTTCCACATGATGGATGGCACCGTTTAGAACGAGATGGTCCGGTTTCGAATCCCACTTCCCGCGGATGCCTTTTTCCCTTTTTTCTTCCCCGTCGCAGCGGACGCCGAAGGAAGCCTGCAATTTGCCGTTGCAGAGCCCTGGCAGGAATTTTTTCTTTTGCGCCTCATCTCCAAGGCTTGAGAGAAGCATCCCGCCCAAAAGGACATTGATCGCATAACACCTGGCCAGTACCGGGTACCGGGAAGCGATTTCTGTTACAATCAAGCAGGCGGCGGGCAGGTTTTTTCCTTCACCGCCGTGCTTTTCTTCTACCGTCAGGCCATTGAATCCCAGGCGACTCAGTTTGAGTAAAAGTTTTTCCGGGTATTTGGCCTTCTCGTCCATATCGCGGACCATATCCGTGGCGCATTCCTTGTTGACCCACTCATGAATCGCTTTCTTTATCATGGCGTCTTCGGAGGAAAATCCGAAATCCATAGCCATATCTCCTTAGTTTGTGAGCAGTTTTTTAACTTCTCGTTTCAGGACTTTCTGCAGGGGGTTGCGGGGCAGCGTTTCAACAATTTTAAGCTTCTCCGGCCACTTGTATTTAGCCAGCCCGTTTTCTTCCAGGTATTGTTTCAATGTCTCCATCGTGATTTCCTGCCCCTCGAAGGGGACTATCGCCACGCCTACCCGCTGCCCCAGGCGCTCATCCGGATACCCGGCAACCGCTACTTCTTTGACCGCCGGGTGTTTGGAAATAAATATTTCCACCTCTTCGGGACTTATGTTGTAGCCGCCCCGGATAATGAGATCTTTCAGTCTTCCCTGAAACAGCAGTTTTTCTTTGCGATCGCCCTCAATCGAGAAGAGATCTCCGGATCGGTAAAACCCGTCCGAATCAAAAGCTTTTTCGTTGAGTTCCGGCCGTTTCCAATAGCCTGAAAACATGGTCGGCCCGGAGAAGCCTAATTCCCCGATCTCTCCGGTTTCAGTTATAACCTCTCCGCTTTCAGGTTTTATCAGCCGGCTTTTCATCCCGCCAATAACCTGGTGCGGAAGGTCAAAGTGTACCTCCTCGCCTCCAAAACGGGGGAAGTAGGTCGCCCGGTCCTCGGGATTGGGAAACAGTTTGGGGATACTGAAAAGCGCGACGCCTTCATTGGAAGCAAAAAAATTAACGATCCCGATGTTACACTCCTCCTGGAAGAATTTGACCATCCAGGGTGCCAGCGGGGTAGAGCCGGAGGCTACCACCTCTACCTTGGATTGTTTCAAGGCGTTTACCCGCTGGGACTTGGCCAGTGTATCCAAAAGGGCCGGGGGCATGAGCGTATAGTAGATCTCTTCTTTAATCAGCTGAGGGAAGAAACTCTCCAGGTCAAAGGGATGATGCAGCACAAATTTGCCGCCGGTCATGACCCATGGGATGAGCAGCCCCCCGATGCCTGCCATATTAATAACCGGAAATGTCCCATGGATTGCGGCACCGTTGAACAGCTGCGTTCCTTCGACCACGACCCGGGCTATGGAAATCCATTGGTTATGGGTTCGGGGGACGCCTTTGGGTTCCGCTTCGGTCCCTGAGGTCCAGCACAGGGTAAATACTTCGTTGGGCCCGCTTTGACCGGCTTTCAGTTCATCCTGCCGGGATGCGGCGTCGGCTCTTTGCTCAATCAGGCGTTCAAAGTGCAAAGCGGCTTCCGGTGCCTCGGGCCCGACGATAATGATGTGTTCCAGGCTGGTATTTTTTTCCTGGACCCGGCGCATCAGGTCCATGTGATCATAATCGTGGAAAGATGAAACCGTAACGATTGCTCTGGCATTGGTCATTTCCACCGCGTAATTGAGCTCATGGGCACGGGCCTGCATGGCCAGCGGACTGGCTATGGCCCCGATCCGGGCAGCGGCAAACAGGGTCAGAAGGGACTCTACAATATTGGGCAGCTGGATGAGGATGACATCGTCATGGCCGATACCCAGATCCTTGAGGTTCAGGGCCAGATTGTCCACATTCTGCGAGAGCTCTCTGTGGGTCAATTGCCTTGGCTGGGCTCCCAGTCCGACTAGCTGCTCTTTATTGTATGGATCGACCAGGGCGGTATGCTCCGGTGTATTGGCAGCGTTTTGATACAGAATATCCAGGACGCTTTCTTCACCCCACCACCCGTTGTTTGTGTAGTCGTCAATTTGGCTTTGGCTTACAGGCGTCATAATTCTCTATGTCCTTGTTTTTAGGCCGTATGATTTGTGGATGCTTCAGATTCCGGCAATATTGACACTGATTGTGCACCCACCCGGTGTGCCGCCAAGATTGTGGGTGAGTCCCAGCCTGGGGTCCTTTATTTGACGCTTATCGGCTTTGCCCTGAAGCTGCTTGTAAACTTCATACATCATCCGGAGACCGGAGGCCCCGATGGGATGGCCGAAACACTTGAGCCCGCCGTCTGTATTCACCGGCAGCTTCCCATCGAGTTCAAAGGTGCCGTTGTCAATGTCCTTTTTTGCCTGTCCCCGGGGGGAAAATTGCAGATCCTCGTAAATTACCGCCTCGGTAATGGAAAAGCAGTCGTGGACTTCTGCGAAGCTGATTTCATCGCGGGGTGTTTTGATCTCTGCCTCGGTATAAGCCGCCTGGCCGGCGCGATAGGTTTCTTTGACCATGGTCCAGTCGTGCTCGGGGTTCATGTACCCCTCAGACGGTCCCACGGCAATTTGCATGGCTTTTAAATAAACAGGGTCTTTCCGGTATTCTTTGGCTTTGCTGGCAGGCACCACGATGGCCGCGGCTGCTCCGTCGCTGACCCCGCAGCAGTCCAGCAGTCCCAGGGGCCAAGCCACCATGGGCGCCTTGAGAACCTGTTCCTCGGTGATTTCCATTTTGAAATGGGCGTTCGGGGCAAGAAGGCCGTTTTTATGGTTCTTGACCATAATTCGGGCCAGCATCCTGCGCCCCTCTTCCGGGGATAGGCCGTATTTTTCGAAGTATTTGACCGCCATCATGGCAAAATGCCCGGGTGCCGTAAAATTGCGGCTCCTGAATGTATTGGGTGCGGTTGAGACCAGGCCCATGGCCAGATCATCGGTGGGCAGCCCGCTTACCCCGGAGTCCTTGAGTTTTTCGGCACCGATGGCCAGCGCTACGTCATAAGCCCCCGAGGCAACGGCATATACAGCGTTGCGAAGCGCGTCCGAGGCGGTGGCGCACATGTTTTCCACCCGGGTAATCGGCTTGTAATCGAGTTTCAGCGTGGTTGCCAGGGGCTGACTGGGGGCGGGCAGGTTGGACCAGTAAGAACCGATCCATACAGCCTCCAGATCTTTTTCTGTCATTCCCGAATCGGCAAATGCTTCATAGACAGCTTCAATAACCATATCATCAAAGCTCATGTCCCAGTTCTCACCAAATTTTGTACAGCCCATGCCTATAATGGCGACTTTATCCTTGATGCTGCCCATCATGTCCCCCTTCTGTAGATGGTCTTTATTTTTTTAAGGGTTTGGCTTTCCACCAGTAGACCTGTATGCCATCGGTGAGCCGGAATCTTCTAAAGGTCGGCACAACAGGCATTCCGATATGAACCGCATCCGGCTCCCTGTCCGTAATATCTAACATGACCCTGCCGCCTGGTTNGAAATCCACTGCGGCCAGAGTTGCCGGCGGGTCTGGCGTAACAGCCAGAAAATCATGGGAGAAAGTCGTGATATGGCCCTTTTTATCTGCAAAGGAAAAATAGTCAAAATCATCTTTAGCCCTGCAGTTCATGCATATTCTCTGTACCGGATATTGAATCGTGCCGCAGTTTCGGCATTTTGAGCCGTTAAAGGCCATGCCGCATTTCTGATCCCGGTAGAGCGCCACACTGGAGGCGGTTTCCTGTTTAGGCCGCTTGGCCGGCTCCATTTCAACCAGATTCTTCCAGCGCAGATATTTCTGGTAGCTGACGGGCTGGCGGTTTTCGAGCAATGTTTGGATTTTTTGTTTCTTATGAAATTGAACAATCGCCTCGGTCGTTTTTAAGGAGAAGACGTCGCAGCCGTCTCCGTACGCAGCAAAAAGGATTCGCTCCCCCGGCTGAGCAGTTTCAAGGGCGGCGCAAAGCAGCAGAAAGGGGTGCGGCGCTCCGGTAAAGCCAATGGCCTGGAAAAGCGGGTCCTCCGCTTTTTGCTGTTTCAAGTCAAAGCCCAAGGTTTTCAGAGGTTTTTTTAAATAGCCGGGGTTGGAAGCGGATACGACGATGTTTTGGAAATCGCCCGGCTGCATATCCCAATTTTCCAGGGCATCTTTGATGCCGGTCGTCATGGTCCGGATATATCCGCTTTCCCGGCCAAACCGTTCGTCCCAGTCATGTATATACGGACTGCCGGCAGTTCGATAGGTGTCGTAGATTTCCTCATAGCTGCTGTAGGTTTTCTCTATCTCCGCAATGACATCCTGTTTGCCGACAGCCAGGGCCGCTGCCGCGTCGCCGATGGCCATCTCTTTGCTGCCAAAGGGCTTGGCCAAGCGCGTGTCTGAAGCCACGACCAATGCCTGGTCTTTTTCGCTGCTGCATTGCGCGGTAGCCTGTAGCAGCCCGTTCGTTCCGGCTCTGAGTGATCCGGTGAGATCGCTGGTGAGGGTCTGCCGCTGAAGGTCCAGGGCGGTGGCCACAAAAACGGCATTCTGCTTCTCGGCAAACGGCAGGGAAGTGGAAGATAAATAAAGCGACTTCACCGTTTGGGCGGATACATCTTCAAGGCAGTCCCGGCAGGCTTCAACCGCCATGGTAACAGAATCCTCGTCGAAATTGGCCACCGCCCGCTCCCCTGGCGGCCTGGCCCCTCCCCAGAAGGAACCGATCGCTGCTCGCTCTAATTTATAAAACGGAATATAGACTCCATAGCCGGTGATTCCGATCATTGTACCCCCCCCTTCTTTTTACAATGCCTTGCCTGTGTGCATTTAAATGGGCCCGGGCTGACAGCCGTTTAAAAACCAATCAGTTTTGCGATGATGTTCTTTTGAATCTGGCTTGTACCACCGCCTATGGCCAGCACGGGGATGTCCCGGAACAATCGCTGGGTCACGCTGTCAGGGGCCTGCCCTTTTTCGCCCAGGATTCTCATGCCGGCCCAGGCAATTTTTTTGCCGGTTTCAGCACAGTAGTATTTGGTCATGGATGTTTCCTTAACACAGTCGATGCCTTGCGACTCCAGCCACCCCGCCCGATAGGCCATGCTTCTGGCCGCTTCAAGTTCGGTGGCCATTGCAACGACTTCATGCTCTAAATCTTGAAATTTCCCGGCCGGCCGTACATTTCTGCTTTTCTCCCTTACCCATTGGATCACCTCCTTGAGGATTGTCTCCGAAATCCCAAGGGCGCAGGCTGAGAGNACCAGCCGTTCGTTATTCAACAGGCGCATCACCTGCTCCCATCCCCTGTTCAGACACGCTTCACCCCCAAGGATATTGCAGGCATCTACCTTGACATCCTTATAAAATACTTCACAGGTATCAGATCCCTTGTATCCGATCTTTTTAATCGGTGTCGCCTGATAGCCCGGGCTTTTGGTGTCCACCAGGAAGGAGGTGATCCCCCCGTATCGGTTGGAATCGGTGCGGGTGTTGGTTACAGCGATGTCAGAGACGCTGGCGCCGGAAATGAAGACTTTGCTGCCGTTGATGGCATACTGGCCGTTGATCTTTTCAGCAGTGGTTTGCATATTTGCGGCATCGGAGCCGGCATCCGGCTCTGTCAGGGCAAAGCAGAATTTCATTTCCCCCCTGGCCAGTCGGGGTAAATAGGCATCCTGTTGTTGTTTATTGCCGTTGACCTTTAAAATGTTATTTCCGTAGAGGAGCACATCCCCTGCCGTCCAGGCAAGCACCGGCAGAGCCTTGGAGATCTCCTCAAAAAAAACCATCAGATCAACAACACTTCCGTTGTCCCCGCCGTATTCCTCCGGGATGTTGATTTTCCAGAAGCCTTCCTCCCCAAGTTTTCGCATCAGCTCATGCGGGAAAAGATCCTGCCGGTCCACTTCCGCAGCCACCTGGGGCGGGATTTGCTTTTGGACAAAAGAAGCTGTTTTTTCTTTGATCTCATTCTGGCGTTTGCTCAGGAGATGCTCCACGCTCCCCTCCTTTATTTTTTTTCCTGGCTTTTATGTTGGCTTCTTGAGCGGTTATTTTAAAAAAACGCGCCGCCGTTTGTGACTAATATATGCCCGGTCATATAATTGGCTGCGGAGGAGGCCAGGTAGAGTGCTGACTGCGCAATCTCTTCGGGTGTGGCCACGCATTTGAGCGGGGTGTTCTTGAACTCGGCTTCCATTAATTTGTCATTGCTCCACAAAGCCTTGCTGAAACCCGTCTTGACAATTCTCGGAGCGATGGCATTGACGCGAACGTTTGAGGGGCCAAGTTCCATTGCCATCTGCTTGGTCAACATATTGATGGCGGCCTTGCTGACGCAATAGGGCCCAAGTCCTTCAGCCGGGCTGACGCCGCCGGCCGAGGAGATGTTAATGATATGACCGGACTGCTGCTTTTGCATCAGCTTGCCCACCCGCTTGCTGAGCCGGAAATATCCTTTAAGGTTGGTGTCAACAATGTGGTCAAACATGTCGTCTTCGGTATCCACAATTGCTCCCATGGCCGGGTTGGTGGCGGCATTGTTGACCAGAACGTCGATACGCCCGAACTCCGCTAAAACCTTTTCCACCAGGTTGTCCAGGTCTTCTGTGTTTTTCAGATGCGCCGGCACATAGAGGCACTTGACCCCTTTGGCTTCCACTTCCCTGGCAACCTCGGCCAGGGTTTCCGCTTTGCGGCTGGATATGACGATATCGGCTCCC
>P_1C_Sed_2_UnCtyDRAFT_1000106_pt1 | contig 24235 bp, 21 predicted proteins | sample Pon1CUnioCityCA_4_FD_10229 | JGI IMG/M metagenome (IMG submission 10229) | reverse complement strand
GGCTTGCGGTCGGTGACCAGACACAACTTAAAATCAACTTTGCAGCCGGCGGACCCAGCCATTCCCCGGAGGCCACTCCTTTGTCCCTTCTTTGTTAAATAGTAACATAAGCTGTTACTTCCCACCAACCGCCACGGCTTGATGTTTCATAAGTCCGGCCCTAGTATAGGGGTATGATACAAGCTGTAGCATTCGACCTGGACGGGACCATAACCAGGCCCTTTCTAAACTTCTCTCAAATCCGGCTCGAAATCGGCGTGGCCTTGGGCAGGCAGTCTTTGCTGGACCAGTTGGAGTCGCTTCCCGCGGAAGAAAAGCAACGGGGCCTGGCCGTACTCGAGCGTCATGAAACCGAGGCAGCGGAAAACGCCGAGTTGAACCGGGACGTCAAGAAACTTCTCGACCGCGTCCGGGAACTGGGTCTTTTGTGTTCGGTCATCACCCGTAACTCGAAGCGTTCCACCGACGTGGTCTGCGAAAAGCTTTCCATTTGTTTCGACCACGTGATTACTCGGGACAGCGGCCTTCCCATCAAGCCCGACCCGGCGCCGCTCCTGTATTTGTCGGAAAAGTGGAACATTCCCACTTCCCGCATATTTATGGTGGGCGACTTCCTTTACGACGTGCAATCGGGCAAGGCCGCGGGAAGCCCTACCTGCCTGGTGACCAACGGCCGGGACATGCCGGACACCGCGGGCGCCGATTACGTGGTCGAGCACCCCGGCGAGGTCATCCCGATTTTGGACGGCTGGTTCGCAAAGTAAAATTGTAAGGACCTTAATTTTGTGGTGACTATATGGAACGGCTTTTACAACGACTGGGCATTGAAGAGGAAAAACTGCAAGAGACGGTAAGAGCGGACTTGTCCGCGATAAAGGGCGCTTTTCCGGACGGCTTTTTCATGGAGGCCCTGCCGGGAGGCGCATCCATACGGGGGTACGCCCGTGTCCGCATCGACAACTCCCACCGGGAGAGCATGGTGCTGATGATTCTTTCCGACCCGGACCCGGCGCGGGGCGTCGAGGAGGTCATGGCGGAGGGCGCCATAAACGAACTTCCCTTTATAAACGTCCACCGCCATCTTACTTCCTGCGGAGTAAACACTCCCCGCATCATCCACTACAACAAGGAGCAGGGACTGCTGTATCTTGAAGACCTGGGCGGCGTCCACTTGCGTGACCACGTGTTCGGCCAGGGACAGGACAGGACCAGACAGGGATTTGAAAGGGCCATTGACGAGCTGGTCAAAATCCAGGTGGACTGTACGCAAAAGGAGGCCCCCCGCTTTCTGGGCTTCATGGCGCACTTCGACTTCGACCTTTTAATGTGGGAGCTCGAGCACTTTACGGAGCACGGCATAATAAACCGCTTTCCGGGAAAACTTGCGGGAGCCGACCATGAGCGGATCAACCGTCATTTCGAAGACATCGCCAACGAGCTTCTCGCAGGCCCCTACGCGCTCCAGCACCGGGACTATCACATGGACAATCTGCTTATTCATAAGGGGACGGTGAGGGTCATCGATTTCCAGGACGCGCTCATGGGACCGCTGACCTATGACCTGGCCTGCCTGCTTTACGACCGCGACACCTCTTACGTGCTCGGAAACGACGCCATCACGCACCTGGTTGATTATTATCGCCGGGCCTATGAAGAGAGAACCGGCGAGGAGGTCGACAAAGACACATTTCAGCGCAATTTTGATCTTTGCGTGGTCCATCGCATGCTCAAGGTAGTGGGACGTTTTCATTATATAGACCAGGTGAAGAAGCGGCCCGAGTACCTGGAGTTCATACCTTACATGCTGCCGGCGATTTGCAAGTATCTCGACCGCGACCCGGAACACCGGGGGCTTCTGGACATCATCTGCCGTTACTGTCCGGAACTTGCCGAAGTCCGGGACAGGCAGGAATAATCGCAGGGAGTCGACCGCAACTTACCGGGAGGAGCGATGAAGATAGGAGTCATATCGGACACGCACATCCACGGCGGCAGTTATCACCCCAAGAAGCTGATGAGCCGTTTCATAAACAAGGTCAGCGAAGAGGCGGAAGGGCTTTGCGAATTGGTCCGTCCCTGGTTTTCCGATGTTGACCTTATCATTCACGCCGGGGACTTTGTCTGTTGCGAGGTCATCACTGCGCTGGAAGAGTTCGCTCCGGTTGAAGGCGTTGCCGGTAACATGGACCCCCAGGAGGTACGGTCCAGGCTTCCCGTTAAGACGGTGGTCCAAGCGGACAACAAGCGCATTGGAGTTATCCACGGCCACGGTACGCCCCACGGACTCGAGATAAAACTCCGCCCCGAGTTCGACAACGTGGACTGTATCGTCTTCGGGCATTCCCACCATCCTTTCAACCAGGTTGTTCAAGGCATTCTTATGTTCAACCCCGGCAGCCCCACCGACAAAAGATGGGCACCTTCAGCCTCACTGGGAATCATACACGTTAACAAATCATTGGAGTGCCAAAATATCCTTCTCGACTGAACGGCGGTCTTTTTATGCCCGCCTCCAAATAGTTCCCGGCCCTCCCGAGATAGTGCAGCTCTCCGAAGAAATCACCGACCTCCTTCTACCCAGACTTGCGGACGCCCCATAACACGCTGCCCTCCCTTGCGGCCTGAAAAAAGATCATTATAATAGGCTGAAAGCTCGAAGGAGGGCTTGTTTTTTAATGAAGATACTGATCATCGGCGCCGGGGAGGTGGGGCACCATCTGGCCCGGGTATTGTCAGACGAAAACCACCAGATAACCATGGTGGACCTGGACGCCGCACGGCTTTCCCGCCTTGAAGACCAGTTGGACATAAAGGGCGTTACCGGCCACGGCGCGTCCGCCGCGGTCCTCGAGCGCGCCGGCGGTTGGGGCGCGGACATTGTGCTGGCGGTGACCAACAACGACGAGACCAACATGCTGGCCGCCTACTTCGCCAAGGTCCAGGGAGCCAAACGCACTATCGTCAGGGTCCGGCAGGGCGATTTCCTGGCGTATCACCGCTACTTTTACAGGAACGTTCTGGGGCTTGACTCGATCCTGGTACCCAACGAACTCTGCGCCCAGGAGATAATCGAGCTGGTTCGTGCCCGGCAGGCGGTGGCAGTGGAGAACTTTGCAGAGGGCCGGGTCCAGATGCGGCAGGTGCAGGTCACAGACAAATCCGCCTGGGCCAATCAAAAGCTTTCCCGCATCAAGATGCCTCCGCAAACTTTGGTCACCGCGATCATCAGGGCCCGCGAAATCCTGATCCCCGACGGAAATTCGCAAATCCTGCCAGAAGACGAGTTGCTGGTGATCGGCAAGACCAACCAGATGGACCAGTTGGACAAGTACGCGGCCCGCCGGAAGTTCGAGCCGCGGCTGGTCATCATCGTGGGCGGCGGCGAGCTCGGTTACTCGGTGGCCCAGTACCTGGAGGAGACCGAAATACGCGTCAAGCTGGTGGAAGAGGACCGGGAGCGGGCGGAGTTTCTTTCCGGCGAGCTGGACGACGTGGTGGTGGTCCACGGCGACGGCACGGACGCCGCGCTTTTGCGGGAGATCGGCGCCGACCATTGCGACGTGTTCATATCTTCTTCCGGCATTGACGAAAAGAACTTGATGAGCTGTCAGCTCGCCAAAAACATGGGCGCCAAAAAGGCCATCGCCCTGGTCAAGAAACCCGATTACGTGACCCTCTACCAGCAGCTCGGCGTTGACGCGGCCATCAGTCCCCGCCTGCTGGTCGCCCAGAGCATCCTCCGTTACGTGCGCAGCGGCGCCATCGCCTCGCTGGCAGTTATCGGCGAAGGCAAGGCCGAGGTCATCCAGATGAAGGCCTCGGCGGAAAGCAAGATAACCTCGGGACCCATCTCGAAGGTGGGCTTTCCGAGAGGAGCCATTATCGGGTCGGTGGCCAGAAACGGCGAAGTCTTTATTCCCGACGGCAACTCGCAGATACGGCCGGACGACGACTGCATAGTATTTACTTTCATCCAGACCCTGCCGCAGGTGGAAAAGTTTTTCTCGGGAAAGCGTAAGTCCTTGTTTAACTCCTTGACCGGCGGGACCAAGTGAACTTCAGATACGTTTCCAAGGTGCTGGGCATGTTGCTCGCCTTTCTGTCGGCGACCATGCTGCTTCCTCTTGTCTGGAGCACGGGCGCCGGCGAGACGCGGATGGTCATCGATTTTGGCTACTCAATGGCCCTAGGTCTCGGCGCGGGAGGAGCGCTTTTTTTCGTGGGCAGGAAGAGTTCTTCCGACTTTTACCGTCGCGAAGGTCTGGCAGTGGTCAGCCTGGGCTGGATAGCGGGCGCGGCAGTTGGCGCTCTTCCTTTCTGGTTCTGTCCCGAGTTCAACCCCTCGGGGGGCTTCATAGACGCCTACTTCGAGTCAATGTCCGGCTTCACCACTACGGGTTCCACCGTGCTTGCCGACATCGATGCCATTCCCCGCGGGCTGGTGCTGTGGCGTTCTTTCACGCAGTGGCTCGGCGGCATGGGTATCGTGGTGCTTTTTGTGGCCGTGCTTCCCGCATTGGGCGTCGAGGGCAAACATCTTTACCGCGTCGAGATACCCGGCATCCAGAAGGAAGGCGCCCTTCCTCGCATCCGCGACGCAGCTAGCCTGTTGTGGAAGATTTACGTGGGCTTTACACTGGCCGAGATCGTACTTCTCATGCTCGGCGGCCTGAACTTTTTCGAGTCCATCAACCACACTTTCACCACCCTGGCAACCGGCGGATTTTCCACCCGCAACGAGTCCATAGCCGCTGAGCAGTTCCAAGGCACTTACTTTCCGGTGGTGTTTATTATTTTCATGGTACTGGTGGGCACCAACTTTTCACTTTATATAGCATGCCTTCGCGGCAGGTTCCGGGACATGTTCCGGGACGTGGAGTACCGGACTTACCTGGGACTTCTGCTCTGCGCCACGGTGTTGATCGCCTTGTTCCTGGTCTTCCAAAGCGACGTGCCTGCAGGGCAGGCCATAAAGGACTCCGCTTTTCAAGTGACTTCCATACTGACCACTACCGGCTACGTGACCGCCGACTTTAATGAATGGCCGCAGTTCGCCCGGGTCCTGCTGGTGGTCTTCATGTTTATCGGGGGATGCGCGGGAAGCACGGGCGGCGCCATGAAGGTGGCCCGCGTTATAGTTGTGTTTAAAATGGCCTCCCTCCAGGTGCAGAAATTCTTCTTTCCTCGCATGGTCAAGCAGGTCAAGTTGGGCGGCAAGGCGATCCCGGAGGACACGCTTTACGGGGTCGCCGGTTTTTTCATTATTTTCGTGGGATCGTGGGTATTAGGCACACTCTATATGTCAACCATGTGTCCAGACCTGGAAACAGCGGCCACCACCGTGATCTCGACCCTCGGCAACATCGGGCCCGGACTCGCCGAAGTGGGCGCTGTCGAGAACTTCAAGTGGATTCCCGCCCACGGCAAGATGTTCTTGTCCCTCTGTATGGTGCTCGGAAGGCTCGAGCTCTTTACTGTCCTCGTCCTCCTCGTTCCCGGCTTCTGGAAAGAGTAAGTAACGGAGTTTCAGAAAATGTGTCATCAGCTCGACCCACGCTTTTTCGAAGAACTGGACAACATGGACCCGCAAGACGTGTGCCGGCGCGCCTTGTGCGAGAATGGTCCCGCGGCCGGCGCCTACCTTATAAGGGCCTGGGGGACCGACTACATCGTCAAGCCGAAAGAGCGCGTCATCGTGCCTCGACAAGACGGCATGCCGCCCGTGAACACGGAAACGGGCCTCTCGATCATCTTTTATCTTTTAAAGGCAGTTGACGCGCCCCTGTCCGGACAATGGATATCAGAAAAAGAGCTTACGGGAGGGACAACCTTTTTTCGCGGGCCCCACGCGGTCCCGGTGGGACTTATTGAAGAAAAGTTCGACGACGATCTGGACGCTTTTAAAAAGGCCTGCGAAAATATGGGAGGTACGCCCCTTGATATGGCCGACGCTTCCTACAGCTTTCCGGTCCTGCCCCGCGTTCCGGTGGCCATGCTTTTCTGGCCGGCGGACGAGGAGTTCGATGCCCGCGCCCGCATGCTCTTCGACCGGACCATCGAGTCGCACCTTCCCATCGACATCATCTTCGGCATCTCGGAAGAGCTCTGCTTCCGCCTCTCCGGCAAAAGCAGCGCGGTGAGCTGGTACTGAGAGTTCGTTACTTGTCTCTCGTTTTTCGGCACTTGCCGGTTGTTGATCATCTACTGCTCGTCAGCCGGTCCCTGTTAATCGCGGACCGGCAAGGACCAACCTGCAGGGCGAGCCGAGTTCGACCGCGATTTTCATTTGACCCGTTCTTTTTTTTCGATTGACAAATCACTGGCTTGTTTCTTTTCCCTTGTCCTGTTCGCGGAAGTAGTTGATGGTGAGTTCGAGTCCTTTTTCCAGGCCTACCTCGGGGGCCCAGTCCAAGAGCTTTCTTGCCAGTGATATGTCGGGTTTCCTTTGTTTGGGGTCGTCAACGGGCAGGTCTTTGAACTGGAGCTTGCTTTGGCTTTGGGTAAGCTCGATTATTTTTCTGCCGAACTCGAGTATGGTCATCTCTTGGGGGTTTCCCAGATTTACGGGCAGTTCGTAATCGGAGAAGAGGAGCCGGTAAATGCCTTCGACGAGGTCGGAGACGTAACAGAAGCTCCGGGTCTGCGATCCGTCGCCGAAGACGGTCAGGTCCTGTCCCTGCAAAGCCTGGTCTATAAAGGTGGGCACGACCCTGCCGTCGAGCCTTCTCATGCGGGGCCCGAAAGTGTTGAAGATGCGGACGATCCTGGTCTCGAGCTTATGATGGCGGTTATAGGCCATGACCAGGGCCTCGGCGAAGCGTTTGGCCTCGTCGTAGACGCCGCGGGGGCCGATAGGATTCACGTTTCCCCAGTAGTCTTCCCTTTGAGGATGGACCAGGGGGTCGCCATAGACCTCGGAAGTGCTGGCCAGGAGTAAGCGGGCGCCTTTTGAAAGGGCCAACCCCAAGGCCTTATGGGTCCCCAGGCTGCCCACCTTCATGGTCTGGATGGGAAGCTCGAGATAGTCGATGGGCGAGGCGGGAGAGGCGAAGTGGAGAATATAATCCAGCGGACCGGGGACGTGGATGTAATTGGTCACGTCCTGCTTGAAGAAAGTAAAACGCGGTTCACTGAAAAGATGGTTGATATGGTCCATGTCTCCGGTGATCAGGTTGTCCCAGCAAAGTACCTCGTATCCTTCCGCCAGGAAACGGTCGCAAAGATGTGACCCGATAAACCCCGCGCCGCCGGTAATAAGAATCCGCTTGTTGGCCATGGTCGTCCTCCTTCTCTATGATTACGATTATAGCCCCGGCGCCTTGCAGGGTAAAACCGGCGGCGGTGATCGCAAGAGAGGTGACCCGCTTTAAACCGATGCTAATGGGCCTGCCGGGAGGTAAAGGGACAGAGCTTGGCCGCCTGCCAGACCAGCTTGGCGTAGGGACCGGGATAGACGTGGAGCCTTTTCTTTTTAATGCCTTTCACTGCCGCTTTGACCACCCGGGACGGGTTTTCCACGAAAAAATCAGGAAGCTTTCCCACTTCCGCGCCGCCATAGCTCGGCGAGTCCAGAAGCTTTGTCTTGACCCAGAAAGGATAGACCACGGTAACATTCACGCCCATCGGCTTGACCTCGCGTGCCATGGCCATGGCAAAGCCCCGCAGGCCGAACTTGGAAGTCGAGTAAGGGGCGCCCAAAGCGGTGGCCACAAAACCGGCGACGGAACAGGTGAAGACAATGTGTCCGGCCCCTCTGCATATCATGTCTTTTAAAAAAAGATGTGAGAGCCGCATGGGCGCGAGAAGGTTCACCTGCATAAGGGCCTCCCATCGCGGCGGGGGGACCTCGTGGAAGTGGCCGTAAGTAATGACGCCCGCGTTGTTGATGAGTATGTCCAGGCCCGGCGCCAGCTCACTGCTCTTTTCATAAAGCAGTCGACAGCCGTCCTCCGTGGACACGTCCGCGGCAACATGTCCCCGAACATTGCCCGGAGCATCGGCGAGCCGGGAATCCAACTTTTCCTTACGCTTTTCCAACTCCTCGGTAGTCAAGTCGGAAAGAACAACATCAGCGCCCTCTTCCATGAGCCTTTTGGCATACTCCCGGCCCAGGCCGCCGGTGGCGCCGGTTATAAGCGCCGTCTTGCCGGACAACGACCCCATGCTACCTCCCCCTTAATCTCCGGACAAATTGGCTTTCCAACAGGCCACAACAGAAGCAAGTTCTACTTCTTCCAGCGCTCCGGCCGGACACCGGTCATGATGAAATGCGTGAAGTCAGTGGATGCCCGGCCCATGGCTCCGGCGCCTTGCGGGTCGTAAATCCACAGGTTGTAGGAACTTTCGGAAAGCACCTCTTCTCCCTTATAAAGACGGAGCCCGAGAACGGGCCGCTCACAGCCGGCGGGTATTCTCTTTGCAAACTCGCCAGCGGTTACAACGCCGTCCTCCGGGACATCGGCTTTGAAGTCTTCCGCTTTTCCTCCGCACAAAGAGACCTCGATCTTCGCTTCTTCAAAGCTTTCGTGCAGGTCGTTCACCACCAGTATCCCGGCCTTGAACTCGTCGCCCGCAGACCACTCGCGGTTTTCATAGGCCGCGGTGACCAGCACCGGCTGATACGCCTGTTTTACGGCTTCATAGGACCCTTTGGGTTTGAGTTCATAGTCGATTATCGACCAGGAAACCGCGGGCCAGGGGTCGTTGAGCATCCAGAAAGCCGTGCCCGTGGTGCGGTACTTTCTTTGCCTCCAGTTCTCGATTCCCCTTCTCATGTAATGGGCCTGGATTGCCTGGCTGGCCTCGGCGTAGGACTTGATCGTGTTGCCGTGCTCGATGACCGAGACGTACTTGTCGATCTTTTTGTACTCCATGTTATGGTGCTTGAGGACTTCGTTGTCCACCGGCCAAAGATGTTTTTCGGAAACATATTTTCTCAAGGTCCCGGTTTCCGGGAAGGACTGAAGTCCGAACTCGGAAATCACGGGCGAGACGTCGTCGAAGTAGTCTTCAAGATTTCCCTTGCTGTGCCAGACCACCCAGTTGTGGGAGTCTCCCTTCACGGGCGACCCCGGGAGAAAACGGCGGGTGGGGTCCAGTTTTTGCGTCTCCTCTTCCATGATCTTTACCACATGGCGGTTCTGCTTGATGTTGAACTCGTTGCCGCCGCACCACATGATAAGCGACGGGTGGTTCCTTGTCTGCCTCACTATCTCGGATATCTCCTGCCTCACCATGTCCTTGTAACTCTGTGAGCGGGAATAGCCGGTGGCAAAAACGCAGGCAAAAGGAAACTCCTGCCACACCATAAGCCCCATCTGGTCGCAATAATCGTAGAAGGCACGCTCCTCCCGGTTGCCGCCTCCCCAAACGCGGACCAGATTAATGTTGGCCTCCTTGGCCATTTCCAAAAGCTTCTTGTACCGGTCCTTGCCGGACCTGCCGTACATTGCCTCCGGAGGCACCCAGTTGGCGCCCCTCATAAATACCCGCTTGCCGTTTACGTAAAGGACCCACTCCGGCCAGTCGTCGGGAGCTCCGGGAGCCGGCTTCCACTCGATCTCGCGAATGCCGAAGCTCTCCAAAGCCTTGTCGGAAGTGGCGCCGTCCACTATGGCGGCGGATTGAACGAACATCAGGTTGGGTTCGCCCAGCTCCCACGGCCACCACAGCTTGGGGTCCGGCACTTGCATGGAAAAGTTTATCTTTCCCTGCTTGCCCGGTTTGAGGGGAATGGTCTTATGTAACGGCTCCATGTCGAAATTCAGGCCGTCGACCTTGATTTCGAGCCGGTCCGGGTCCTTGACAGCGCCTTCGGATATTTGTCCTTCCAGGTCGACCTCGATGTCCAGCCTGCCGGAAAGCTCGGGCTTTACAAAAACATCTTTTATCCGGACGGCGCCGGTCTCGTAAAGGTATACACCGTCGCGAATGCCGGCGCCCTTGAGCTCGGGCGAGAAGTCCCAGCCCGTGCTCATGGGGGTCTTCAGGTTGTCGCGCATCTCGATCTGGTTTTCGATCCAGCTTAAGGCCCAGCCAAGGTTTGACTCGTCCACTCCTTCGCCCATGCCGAAAAGGACCACGCCAAGCTCCTGCGTGCCCCCGTCTTTAAGATGGTCGGTCACGTCCAGGTCTACCCGCGAGAACATGCCCTCATGCCTTTTTACAAGCACGTCGCCGTTGAGTTCGATGCGGGAGACATAGTCCAGGCCGGTAAGACAAAGGCGCAGGCGCTTGCCGGCCGTGGGTCGGTATCGAAAGCCGGTCTGATAACGCCAGGCCCTCTCGTCTACCCACTGGACGTCTTTGCTGTTCATGTCCTTGTATGGGTCGGGTATCCGGTCGGCCTTCATAAGCGCGGTGAAAACATCGCCGGGCACCTTGGCGGGCACGCAGAGCGAGAGCTGCTCCAATGTTTGCCGGTCAAGCTCGCAAAGTTTAAAGTCATGGAGCTCGGTCTTTTGCCGGACCGGCCAGAAGCTCAAGGCATAGGGCTCCTTGGCGCATTTGTCGTCCTGAGAGGCGGCCAGGGAAAAAATCACAAGCGCCAGCAGAACGCCGAACCAACGCCTGGACCGCTGCTGCGAGGTCTTGCTTTTCATGTCGTTTAGTCTTTGAGGCATTTAGAAACTCCTTTTCGCATGGCTTGAAACCACATCAATCAAGTTGCGCATAAAGTAACGGACCTTCTTTGTAAATAATATAGAGAGGAATTTGAAGAGTCAAAATGCTTAAAGGACAGACTCTGCATAGAGATATGTTCTTGAAAAGAGTAAAAAGCGAGGTTTGATATGGACAAGGCAGCGATGGAAACATGGGGCGGTCTCGTCGGTCTGAGGTTTTAATCAAACTGAACTTACTTACATAATGACATAGCCATTAAATCGCTTTGGCCATAAGCTCTGCCACTAAAGGTTTTTCCTTTGCTATTCGACTTACGTTCATCACTGAAAAACCCAGCAAACATCCCTCCTCGTCCACCCTCTCCATGACAGCGTCGTTGTCGGTNTCGCGCATGAAGCCGGGTTTGTCCGAAAAAAGAACTTCCAAGTAATCACCCTCGGCATCGAACCATATCTTTACCTGGTCGGCCATTTCTGTTTTCCTTTCTTCGGTTTGTCGGTCAGGTAAGCCGTTAAAACAAATGCGTCGTCAGTTGAATATTTGACTGCCACACATAACCATTTAACACCTACCCGCGTTTCATTAAGAACACTGTAAAAAAGCATTACACTATTATCGGAGCGTGATTCGATGACCTTTTCCGGCTTACTAAGGGCTTGCTCCACAGAGTTCTCCAGCCCTTCCATTTCCGGATGGGAAAGAATATGGTTAAGTCTTTCACTGGTAAGCCTGACATCACGTCCTTGGTAATCAGTGAATACTTTCATTTTTTTAGTATAGTTGAATCTAGAGTACTAATCCAGGACTCCTCTTTTTAAACCGGCCGGCAGCAATAAAAACCAATTCATGAATATGGGGGCTCTCCTGACTTTGCGCGATGTTCAGTGACGTGTTATGTTTCCTTTTACTCAAGTTGTAAAAAGACTATCACGGAGCGTTGTAATGGAAGAGAAACATTTCGGTCCGGTGTGGTTCATACCCGGAGAGAACCGGGGCAAGTATCCATACTGTCACTCGGTTTACGTTGAGGGTCCCGGCATACTGGTCGATCCGGCCTCCGACCGGAAGCGGCTTACGGAACTTAAAGAGGGCCCGGGCGTCAACGAGGTCTGGCTGTCGCACTGGCATGAGGACCACTTCATGCATCTGGACCTTTTCGATGACCTGCCCTTTTTGATCTGCGACCGCGACGTGCCGCCCTTGCAGGACGAAGACACCTTTATCGCCTGGTACGGTCTCGAAGACCCCGACTTTATAAGCTACTGGCACAAGGCCTTAAAAGAGCAGTTCAACTACAAGCCCCGCACGCCGACTGATACATTCAAGGGCGGCGAGGTCATCGAACGGGACGGAATTGTGGCGGACGTGGTCCTCACTCCCGGCCACACGCCGGGCCATCTGGCTTTTTTCTTCCGGGGACCCGACGTGCTTTTCATGGGCGATTACGACCTCGGCAAGTTCGGTCCCTGGTACGGCGACCGGGACGCTGACATTGACCAGACCATCGAGTCGGTAAACAGGCTCCGGCAGATCACCGCCCAAACATGGGTCACCGGCCACGAGTTCGGCCTGTTCGAGGAAGAGCCCGGCGAAGCCTGGGACCGCTACCTTAACGTAATCGACGAGCGCGAACAAAAGCTCCTCGACTTTTTGACCGGGCCCCGCACTATGCAGGAGATCGTCGAACAATGGATAATCTACCGTAAGCCCCGCGAGCCCCGAGGCTTTTTCGAGTTCGGCGAGCGGGCGCTCATGGGCAAGCACCTCGAGAGGCTCATGAAAAAAGGCGTAGTCATTGCAAAAGAAGAAGGATACGTGAAGGCCTCGTGATTGGTATTCAGGATTCGGGGGCCTTCTTTTCCTTTCCGGACACCAGGACGCTTTGCAGATAGCCGACCACGATCACTGTAACAGTGGCCAAGACCCCCACCATGATGTCGTGAAAGGGAAAATTGAAAACAGCAAAGGGGCCCTCGAAACCTCCCAGCATCTTGATTATGCCCCACTCCGAAACCACCATGCCCGCCAGGATGCCGGTTATGAGGCCCTTGCCGTTCGCACGCTTCGAGGCCACCGCCAGAAAGAAAACACCGGTTATGACCCCGATGACCAAAGAGACAATGATAAAGTAGAAGTCCAGAAAGACCTTGACCGCTATCATGCTGATGGCCAGGGCAATGCCCAGCACTCCCCAGAACAGGGTCAAGAGCCGGGCCACGTTGAAGGCGCGCTTGTCGGGGGCCTGGGGATTTATAAACCTTCGATACACGTCGGTGACCGCCATGGTGGACGCCGCATTCATTGACGAGTCCAGCGAGCTCATGGCGGCGCCGAAAAGCCCGGCAAGAAGCAGGCCGGAGACGCCCGCCGGCAGGGCGGTGGCGATAAAGTGGGGAAAGGCTTTGTCCGCCTTGCCGTGGAGGAGATAGACGGCGACATCGGGGTCGGGAAAATGCTGATAGTAGACATAGACCGCGGTGCCGACGAGCAGGAACAAGGCCCATACCGGCACACTGGCCAGGCCTCCCAGAAACGTGGCTTTTAGCGCGTCGGAATCGGTGCTTGTGCATTGATAGCGCTGTATCTGGTTCTGGTTTCCACCCAGAAAGTAGAAGTAGTTGGCAAGGCCGGAGAGCGCCAGAACGAAAAAAGTGTCGCGGACCAGGCCGCCGGAGAAGTCGAAGATCTCGAGCTTGCCGCTTCCCCAGGCTTCGGACAGGATACCGGAAAAGCCTGCGGGCAGGCGCGAAGAGATGACGCTTATGGTAATGATGCCTCCGGAGACCAGGACCGCGGCCTGAATAAGGTCCGTCCAGATGACCCCCCTAATGCCCCCTACCACGGCGTAGATTATGGTCACGCAGCCGATGAAGATTATGACTCGGAAGAGGTCGAACCCGGTGATGGTGTGGACCACCAGGGAGAAAAGATACATGACCATGCCGACGCGGGCGATCTCGGAGATGATCAGAAAGACCATGGAAAAGACCCGCACACCGGGCCCGAAGCGCTGTTCCAGAAACTCGTTTACCGAGGTCTTGACCCGTTTCCTGTAAAACCTGACCAGCAGGAACCCGCCGCAAAGCAGGACCACCGGCAGCATAAGTCCCTGCACCAGGTACTGCCAGTCACCTGCAAAGGCCTTGCCGGGATACGCCACGTAAGTGACCGAAGAAATGCACGTGCCCAGAATCGAGACGCCCACCAGCCAGCCGGGCATGCTGCGGCCGCCCACGAAATAGTCCTCGGTGCCCCGGTTACGGCGGCCCGTCCATATCCCCATAAAAACAATGACCGTGAAGTAACCAACCAGCACAACTATGTCGGCAAGGGCCACCCTCATGTTACAGTCCGTCCCCTACGTCCTTGCAACCTGCCGATGAATACGACAACGCCTGTTATTCCTCGGCGCTCTCTTCCAAAAAATTTAAAATCATCGAAAGCGATTCCGGAGAAACCTCGTTGAACACCACGCCCATCCCCGGAATTATGTCGGGACTTGTCCGGTCATAATCCACGATACGGACGACCTCGCCTTCCGCCTCCACTCGACGTTCCGTGCCCGGAAGAGTAAAGTTAATGTCAAGACAAGTGCCCACTGGATAGGGACGCTTCGTCTCCAGGAAAAGGCCCCCCTGCGAAATGTCGCGGGAGTAGTAGTACTGGTCGGTCTCCGAGTTTTGCAGGCTGACCTTGGTCACCATGGAGACCCTGCGGTGCCGACGTTTCTCTATGTAAGACAAGTCAAACCTCCCAACTCCGGTTAGGTCTCGCACGAAGTTTGATTTTATAATATATTCCAAATTAAAGAGAACCCAAAAACATCTGCCGGTTCAAAAATCAAAAAGGCGGCACAATTGGACGCGAATAACAAAGACAAAGACAAGCGGCTCTATCTTTTGGACGCATCTTCCTATGCCTTCCGGGCGTATCATGCCACGGTAAGACAGGGGCTGTCCAATTCCCGGGGCGTGCCCACCGGCGCCACCATGACCTTTGTGAACATGCTGATGAAGCTGATCAAGGAGGAGGGACCCACCCATATCGTGGTCATATGGGACGCGCCCGGCAAGACCTTCCGACACGAAATGTTTCCTCAGTACAAAGCGCAACGGGCACAGATGCCCTCCGAGCTGGGCCTCCAGATCGAGCACATGCGCCAGATTGTCGACGCCTTGGACCTGCCTTCCCGGGAGCTTACAAGCTACGAGGCCGACGACGTAATCGGCGCCATTTCACGAAAAGCGCAAAAAGAAGGCTACGAGGTCGTGATCGTGACCGGCGACAAGGACATGACCCAGCTTGTGGGGCCCCACGTCCGCCTGCTGGACACCATGAAAGACCTGTGGACGGACGTTTCCAAGGTCAAAGAAAAATTCGGCGTAGGTCCCGAACTTGTCCCCGACGTGCTCGGGCTCATGGGAGACAGCTCCGACAACATACCCGGTGTGCCCAAGGTCGGAGAAAAGACCGCGATAAAACTCGTCTCCGAGTACGGCGACATGGAGTCGGTACTGGCGAACGCCGACAAGGTCAAGGGAAAGGTCGGCGAAAACCTCAAGGAGTTCGCCGACCAGGCGCGGCTCTCGAAACAACTGGTCACCATTGTCTCCGACCTGCCCCTGGACTTCGACCTGCAAAACTTCACCATTGGCGATCCTGACCACGAAGCCCTTATGAAGATTCTTACCGAGCTCGAGCTCAAAAAGCTCATCAAGGACTTCACCAAGGTCGAGAGACAGATCAGCTACAAAGAGTACCGGCTTATTACCGAGGTCTCCGAACTCGAAGCCTTCGCCGAGGCCGCCAGGAAAAAAGGCAGGCTATCAGTGGACACCGAGACAACTTCGCTCTCTTCCATGTCCGCCGATCTCGTGGGCGTAAGCATGGCGCTGGAAGAAGGCGCGGCAGTTTACGTGCCGCTTTTCCACGACGGTCCCGGCTCCGAGAGGCAGATGAAATGGGAGGACGCCCGGCCTGTCCTGGCCGAAATCTTTGCCGACGAGAACATCAAAAAGATCGGCCAGAACTTGAAGTACGACATGGTTGTCCTGGAAAACGCCGGCATCCCCCTTTCCGGCGTCTCCTTCGACACCATGGTGGCGAGCTACCTCTTAAACTCGAGGCGCAAAAGCCACGGCCTGGACGAGCTGGCCTACGAGTTTCTAGGGCACCAAATGATCAAGTACGAGGACCTCTGCGGCAAAGGCAAAAACCAGCGGCCGTTTTCGCAGGTCTCTTTGGAAGAGGCCCTAGACTACGCGGGCGAAGATGCGGACGTCGCTCTCATGCTCTCCAGGGTCCTGGCCGACATGCTCGATAAAGAAGGACTGCGGGAACTCTTCGACACTCTCGAGATGCCTCTCCTGCCCGTCTTGGCCCGCGTGGAGATGTCGGGGGTCAAGGTCGACGCCGACCGGCTCGCCGGGCTTTCCCAAAAGTTCGAGGAGTCCATTTCAAAGCTCGAGAAAAAAATATTCGAGCTCGCCGGAGAAGAATTCAACATAGACTCGCCGAAACAGTTGTCGGAAATACTCTTTGTAAAAAAGAAGCTGGCCAAGGGCAAAAAGACCAAGACCGGCTACTCGACGAGCGTCGAGGTCCTTTCCAATCTGGCGGAAGACCACGAACTTCCCCGCAAAGTCCTCGAGTACCGGAGCCTGGCCAAGCTGAAAAATACCTATACCGACGCCCTGCCCAAGCTCATCCATCCCCGCACCGGACGCATCCACACCAGCTTCAACCAGACAGTGACCACCACCGGCAGGCTGTCTTCATCAGACCCCAACCTCCAGAACATCCCGGTGCGGGCGGGGGAAGGAAAAATAATCCGCCGGGCATTTGTAGGCGAAGGCGACAACCTTATCGTGGCCGCAGACTACTCGCAGATCGAGCTCCGGCTGATGGCACACTTGTCAAAAGAGCCCGTGCTCCTGGAAGCGTTCGAAAAAGGCGAAGACATCCATGCCCGCACCGCGGCGGAGATTTTCGGAGTGGCCCATGAACTGGTGACCCCCGACATGCGCCGGCAGGCCAAGGTCATCAACTTCGGGATACTCTACGGCATGAGCGCCCACGGTCTTACCAGGCAGCTTGACGTGGACCACCTGGACGCCCAGAAGTACATCGACGCCTACTTTGCCAGGTATCCGCGTGTCAAACAGTACATGGACGAGACCGTGTCCCTTGCCAAGGACAGGGGTTACGTCTTCACCATTCGCGGCAGGCGGCTCTCCGTGCCGGAAATCCACTCGTCGAACTATGTCCGGCGACAGGCTGCGGAAAGAGAGGCCATTAACGCTCCCCTCCAGGGCTCTGCAGCCGACATCATCAAGGCGGCCATGATCGACATTGACCGGGAGCTGGTCGAAAAAAAGTACAAGAGCCTTATGATAATGCAGGTCCACGACGAGCTGGTCTTCGAGGCCGTGCCTGAAGAGCTCGACAGTTTGAAAGAAATGGTCAAGTCCAGGATGGAGTCGGCTGCGTCCCTGGAAGTCAGCCTCGAGGTGGACATTCATGAAGCTGAAAACTGGGCGGAGGCCCACTGATGAAGGCCAAGTGGGTAATAGGATTGGACGTGGGCGCGACCCATATGTCGGGCGCGCTGATAAGTTCGGAGGGCGAGGTCCGCTCGCCGAGAGAGGTCCCCACCCGTGAGCGTTCCGAGAACGTGAAAGACAGGATCATGGGGCTTGCCGCCGGCTTTGTTGACGCGGCAAAAGAGGAAAATATAAAGCCCGCCGGCATTTCCGCGGGCGTCCCCGGCATAGTTGACGCTGACAAAGGCGTGCTGGTTGCAGCGGGAAACCTTCCCGAGCTTTTCGGTGTGCCCTTGGGACCGGAGTTGGAGGAGGCATTCGAGCTTCCCGCAGTGGTGGAAAACGACGTGAACGCGCAGACGCTGGGCGAGCTGTTATTCGGGGTCGCCCGCGACGTTAAGGACTTCGTGCTCTTCTCGATAGGCACCGACCTAGGCGGCGGCATCGTCATTAACGGACGGCTCCATCGCGGCGCCCGTCACATTGCCGCGGAGTTCGGTCACATGACCCTCGATCTCTTCGGTGGGCCCTGCGTTTGCGGAGGACAGGGATGCGCCCGCCAGTGGGTCAGCGGTGAGGGCCTTGCCGAAAAGGCCCGCGAGGTCCTGAGCGACGAGTCCGAAGCCGTGAAATCGGTCCGCCAAAAACGGGACAAGCTGTCCGCCCGCCATGTTTTCCAGGCCGCTGACAAAAAAGACCCGGAGTCGGAAAAGCTTATCGAGGAGTTTGCCCGCCGTTTCGGCGCGGTGGTGGCCAATGTCATGAAGGTCCTGGACCCGGAAATGGTCGTCATGGCCGGCGAGGTCTGCCGAGCGGAGCCGCGCCTTATCTCCGATATAGTAAAATGGGTCCGCCATTATTACTTCCCCATTCCCCAGCTTCCCGACTTCCGGGTTTCCGAACTCACCAAGGAGACCGCGGTGCTGGGCCCTGCAGCGGTATTCTTCCTGGACCGGGAAATCGCCGCGGGCCCGGTCCGTCATCATGCTCATAAACCCAAAAAGGAGGCCCCATGAAGGAGACCGCCATAACCGGCGCCAGGGTCGTCCTGCCCGACCGGNTGGCCGAAGACGTGACTTTGCACATCCGTGACGACCGCATATCTTCGCTTTCTGCTGGCGCCGGCCGGAACGAAGAGGTCATTGACGCGAAAGGAGCTTACGTCCTTCCCGGGCTCATCGACATCCACACCCACGGCCGGGTGGCTTTCCCGGACCCTGCAAAGCTCGTCTCTCTTTTGGAAGAAGACTCGGCGGACCTGGCCCGGACCGGCGTGACCCGATACCTGGTTACTTTCGCCTCCGCGCCAGTGTCCATCTGGCTTGCCGCGCTCAAGGAGCTTTCGGCAAAGCGCAAGCTGAAGACGCCGGGCGCCCTGCCTCTCGGCGTGCACCTGGAAGGGACTTTCATCAACATCGAGGCAGCGGGCGCCCAGCCGCCTGACTGGATAAGACCCTTCAACCGAAACGACGAAGAACACGTCGCTATCTTTCAAGACTTCGGCGAACTGGTGAAAATGATCACCTTCGCTCCCGAGATTGAAGGCAGCCGGGACCTGGTGCGGGCGTGCCTGGAGTCAGGCGTTGTTCCCGCAATGGGCCATACTACTGCGGACCCGGAGCTCGTCCACGAGTTCGCCGGGCTGGGCGCCGTTCACATGGTCCACCTCATGAACGGTATGAAGGTCTTTCATCATCGCGACCCGGGACCGGTGGCAGCGGGCCTTACGGACGACCGGACCAGCGTTGAGATCATCTGCGACGGTCACCACGTCCACCCCGAAGCAGTGCGCATGGTACATCGCATGAAACCTCCCGCCAAAAGGGTCCTGGTCACCGACTCGGTCACTATCGACCTTCCGGGGGCGGAGACGGGTGGATCGGACGGGCCCAACCGGCTGCCCAACGGCAACTTCGCGGGATCAAGGCTTCGCCTGTATCGCGGCGTCAAGAACTACATGGATTTCACGGGCTGCGTCCTTTCCGAAGCAGTGGCCATGGCCGGCCTTAACGCGGCCCGGGTGTTGGGAATCGACTCCGAGTTCGGCAGCATCAAAACCGGAAACAAGGCCGACTTCTTCATAGCTGATGAAGACCTTGTGCCCAAGTCACTTTTCATAGACGGTAAAAAGATTTTCTGAACTCGCAGGGTGTAGATGAGACGACAATTTTTTCTGAAAATCCGGGGACCTGCAAAGCAAGTGCGGGGGTTTTTAAAAACGTGGCCGGTGCGGACCGCCAAGGCAAAGTCTTTGACAAGTTGACGTGCTTGAATTAGAATAACTACCAATTCGGTTGTCAGTTATAAAGAAGACAGCGAAGTAAAAAGAGGACAAAATGCTTCCAGGCTACAATCACAATATCTGTTACAAGGGGCAGATTTTTCACATTCAAACGGAAGACAGCGGTGTAAAAAATCCCCACATTATTACCCTCCTCTATAAACAAGGGAACATAATCGCCCGCAAGAAGCACGATTACAGCGACATCGTCGGTTTTGACCGCTTGGAGGACGTTGTCCGGGAAATGATGCAGGAGCAGCACAAATCCATGCTCCGCGAGTTGAAAAAGGGCTTCCATGACCAGCATCTGGGATTTGCCCCCGCTCCTGAAGAAACAGCCGCCTGCGAGGCCGGGGCCTTGGAAGAAGCCCCCGCCCAGACTCCTCCGCCTCCGCCGGGACAACAAGAGCCGGAGATAACCGAAAAGCCGGCTTCCAAGACCATCAACTTAAGCGAAAACGATGAGCTCAAAGACGAAGACATTTTCGGGGCCGATCTGATTTCCGACAAAAGCCTGGACGAAGTCATCCTCTCCTTTCTCTCCAAGGAGATCGACGAGGATGAAGAAGATTAGGTCTGTGCGGGCGAGTGTAATATGCAAAAACGTCCGTCCGTGATATAATTACAGGTATCAAAGAAAGTTCGACGTTAAGCTGATACAAAAAGCGATTCAAGACGAAAGCAGTTAAAGCGGCGGTCAAAGGCCGGAGAGCCATGCGGATGCGGGAGTGGAAACATGATCGAGCTCTATCACGTAAGCAAGTCCTATGCGCGGGACGCGCAGGCGCTTGTCGACATCAATCTTAAAGTGGAAAAAGGAGAGTTCGTCCTCCTGACGGGGGCCTCCGGCGCAGGTAAGACCACCCTTTTAAAACTCCTTTTTCTCGCCCTCCGCCCTTCCACCGGACAGATACTTATCGAAGGTAAAAACGTGACCCGCCTCAAAGAACGGCACGTGCCCGCGCTCCGGCGGCGTATCGGCGTGGTCTTTCAGGACTTCAAGCTCATTAACCACTGGACCGTGTTCCAGAACGTGGCCTTTGTGCTCGAGCTTTTGGGAATGCCACGCAACGAGATCAAGCGGAAAGTATGGATGACCTTGAAGATGGTGCGGCTGAACCACAAGCTTGACACCTATCCTTTGAAGCTTTCCGGCGGAGAACAGCAAAGGGTGGCCATCGCCCGGGCCATTGTTACCGATCCCCTGATCCTCCTGGCAGACGAGCCCACCGGCAACCTGGACCATGAAATCACCATGGACATAATGAGGCTGTTTACCGAGATCAACGCCAGGGGAACGACGGTAATGCTGGCCACCCATGACCGCAACCTTATCGAAAACATGAACAGGCGGGTCATCATTCTCGAGAAAGGCAGGATACTCTCCGACGATGAGGACGAGTCCTCGCTGGTGCGCGCCGGGCGCCTGGCCCGCGCCGGGCTGGGAGAGCGGGCATGTTGAGAAAAGCGGGCACCGTGTTTCAGCTGGCCTTCCAGGACTTGAAGGCCAACTTCGCGGTACACCTGGTTGCCGCGGCGGTGATCTCCGCGGCGTTCCTTACAGTGGGCCTCTTCGTGCTCACTGCGGCCAACCTCGACGCCCTGACCAGATACTGGGAAAAAAAGATACAGGTCTGCGCCTACCTGGACGATTCCGTTGACGAAGAAAAAAAACAGGAACTGCTCTCCAGGCTGTACTCCATGGCAGGAGTGGAAAGCGTCGAGTACGTGGACAAGGACCAGGCCATGGAAGATTTTAAAGGCATGCTCGGCAAGGACGCCGACCTTTTGGAGGGCCTCGAAGAAAATCCCCTGCCCGCGAGTTTTTTGATCAAGCTCGCTTATGAGGCCCGCGACGTCGAGCGGGTAAAAAAGCTCTCCCGCGAGGTCGGCTCCTGGCAGGGCGTGACCGAAGTGGACTACGGCGGAAGCTGGCTCGATTCATTTTCCTCCGCCATCGGCATTGCACGGGCCGCTGTCTTTGTGCTGGGCGGCCTTATCGTGGTTGCGGTGGTGTTTATTATCTCGAACACCATCCGCCTGACCATGTACTCCCGGAAAGAAGAGATCGGGATCATGAAGCTGGTGGGCGCCGGAAACCTCCTGGTCCGCCTTCCCTTCGTGCTGGAGGGGATTCTGCAGGGACTGGTGACGTCGGCACTGGGGGTTGGCGGTCTGTGGATCATGTACCTGGCCGCACTTAAAGGCGCGTCCTGGCCGGGGGTCTTCTCCGGGTTCTCCCCCGTGTTCATTTCGGGGACGGCCCTGGCCGCGATTGTCCTGGGCGGCGCTTTCCTGGGGGCCATGGGAAGCTTGAGCCGCGTGTCCGACTTTATGAGAATATGAAACCGAACATTAAAAAAGTCTGTCCTCCCCGACTCGCCGCCATTATGCTTACGGCTGGCATGGTCGGCCTTGCCGCGCCCGCGGTGGCCCTGGCCTTTGCCATTGCAGGCCACCTGCCGTCTTCGCTGACCGCGGCGGCCACACAACAGGCGCAAGGAAAAAAAGACCCTGAAAACATAAAAGCCGATTCCATGAAAAAGCTCCGCCGCATCCGGGCACACATGAGGGAGGAACGCAAAGAACTCGGCTCCGTCATGGAAAAGGAAGAGAGCGTCCTCGCCCGCCTGGAAGCGCTCCAGAAAAAGCTGCAAAGCTCCCGCAACCGTCTTGAAAAACTGGAGTCACAGATTACGGTGACCGAGCAGGAGTCGCTGCTTCTCGAACAGGACATCACGAAGCTGAAAAGGCGGACCGACAAAATCGAGGACTCCATGAACAAACGGCTGCGGGCCCACTACCGCTTTGCAAGGACCGGCCTTGCCAGGGTGCTTTTTACAGCAAAAAACGTTGCCGACCTCTCCCGGCGCATGAGCTATATGGACGCCGTCTTCAGAAAAGACCGGAAAAAGCTCGACGAGTACACTGGCCTGCTTGGAGAGTGGCGAAAAGTTAAGCAGCGCCTTGAAGAAAAGCAAGAGCTTTTTACCGAGTTAAAAAAGACAGCGGCGCAGCAGCAACAGGAGATGCAAAAAGAGAAAGAGACCTTAAACGCCATGCTCGCCGGCATCCGGCAGGAACGCCGCCGGCATGAGGCCGCGCTTTCCGAGCTTAATGCCAGCAAGCGCAGACTGCAGGGCATGATAAAGGGCCTCGAGAAGAAAAAAGACGATGCGGTCAAAAAAGTCTCCAAGGCCTTGGACAATCTTAAAGGCTTTGCATCGCGGCGAGGCTCCTTATGTTACCCGGCGGCGGGCCCCATTGTGGTGAGTTTCGGCAAAAAGGTCCATCCCCGCTTTAACACCGAGACCATGCAGAACGGCGTCGAGATCGGGGCCTCCCGAGGAGCGCCCGTCAAAGCGGTGGCGCCCGGCGTGGTCCGCTTCGCCAAGTGGTTTCGCGGCTATGGCAACATGGTCATAGTGGACCACGGCAACAGCTACTACACCATCTACGCCCACCTGGCCACCATCCGGGTGAGCTCGGGACAGTCGGTGAACATCGGCGACGTGCTGGGAACGGTGGGCGACACCGGCTCCATGCAAGGACCGTCCCTCTACTTTGAAATCCGCCATCATCAAAGCCCCGTAAATCCAGAAGGCTGGCTGGGCTCTTGCAGCATGTAGCGCTTTTTCGCAGACCCGGTCGTCAAAAGTCCAATGTTCTTTCGGGCCGCGGAAGAAACCCGCGAAAAGAATGACCGGCCTCCCTCACACTTCGAGCTCGACAACTCCGTCCGCGTAGGAGCTGTAACGGTCGTCCGGCGATAAAAGAATGACCTGGAAATTTTTCGAGAACTCTTTTATTGTTTGCATGGCATGGTCTCGTCTTTGGGGATCATAGTGGGCCAGGGGATCGTCAAGGATGATCGGGGGGGTTTTGTCTTTACTGACCAGTTTGACCAGCGCCAGGCGGGCGGCAAGCTGGAGCTGCCGGCAGGTGCCCATGCTCAGGTCTTCTTCGCATATCCAGTCGCCGAGTTTCCCCGAGTAAAGATAGATCCGGAGCGTACTGTCGGCCTTGACTTTTCCGTACCTGCCCGAAGTAAAAGCTGAGATCACCGGCGAGACCTCCTTTTCAATGACCTCGCCCGCCCGCAACACGATTGCCTCGGCTGACTCTTCCAAGACCTCGAGCGCCTTTTCGTGGACCCGCTGCTCCCGTTCCCAGTATTCGAGCCGTCGGCTCTGCTCGGCCTCTTTCTCCTCCAGCAAGGCCAGCTCGCTGATGTCGAAACCAAGGGCATCGATCTGTGCTTTTTTGGTTGTGCGCTCGGACAACAGCTCGTTCAACTCTTCTTCCAGCCGACTTGCCTTGTCCTCCAAAGAGGACAGCCGGACAGGATCGGAAATACAAAAATTCTCCAGCGATTCCATGCGCTCGGTTGCAACGCTGATATTTACGGACAGCTCACGGCTTTTCGCTTGCAAGGACTCCCTGGTGGCGTCCTCTCCGGCAAGCTCGGCTACTCGTTCGCCCCGGTCGGCAATGGCGCTCGCAAGCTCTTCGTATTCCTCATAATCCTTGCGCAACTCGTCCACTGAACCCTTGCCGGACCGCGAAAGTATACCGTTCTCTTCTTCATGTAGAGAGTCCAACCTGTCGTCTGTCTCGATCATCCGTGAGTCCAGGTCCCGGCAGCGTTTATTCTCCCGGGACTTTACCGTTAAAAACCGGAATACAAACAAAAGTACAAACAAAGCGCCGCCGCCAAGGCCCGCCCATAAGGCCCATGCGAACTCCGTAAAGCGGGGGACCAGAAATCCTGCCGCAAACAAAAGCACAG
>P_1C_Sed_2_UnCtyDRAFT_1000105_pt1 | contig 24296 bp, 17 predicted proteins | sample Pon1CUnioCityCA_4_FD_10229 | JGI IMG/M metagenome (IMG submission 10229) | reverse complement strand
CGGCACCGAGTCCGTGAAGCTGGATTTTTCTCCCGAATTCATGGCCTCTGTGAGTGTCTCCCGGGTCGTCATGGAAGCCGATGTGATCATCAGCCTGCCTAAATTCAAAACCCACGGGTTGACCGTGATGACGGGGGCCATCAAAAACAGTTACGGCCTGCTTCCCGGCGCCCAGAAAGCCAAGCTGCACCAGGCTGCAGGCAGCCCGGAGCGATTCCACGAAGCGGTGGTCGATGTATTCAAACTGCGGGTGCCGGACCTGTTTATCGTGGATGCGGTTGTCGGCATGGAAGGAAACGGGCCGGCGTCACCGGATCTAAGGGAGATCGGCAAAATCCTGGCATCAGACAACGCCGTGGCCATGGATTCCGTAATCGCTCAGATGATGGGGCTCGACCCCGGAAAACTCCGATTTCTCCAAAAAGCCTGGGAAGACGGACTGGGTGATTACCATCCGAATGCCATTAAAATTGAGGGGGCCCTGGAACCGATTCCCGATTTTGTACTGCCGCCGCTGGGCGGGGAGGCCAATGCCAACAACCCGGCCCTGCAGGAAGCCGTCAGCAAGCGGGCCCGGCTTCTTCCCCAGGCCTCCGAATGGTGCACGGCCTGCGAAACCTGCGTGGAACAGTGCCCCGTGGGGGCCCTTTCCATGGGAGACGACAGACTTCCCCATGCTGATGCCGACACCTGCATCACTTGTTTCTGTTGCCAGGAAATCTGCCCGGAAAAAGCCCTGACCCTTAGATAGCACCCGGACATAAAGCGTCCGTCTTGCCGTTCTGAAAATAGCCATCGGTTTTGTAATGCCCCTGCTTATTGATCCAAAACTCTGCGAACCACAGCTGCCAGGACGTTTACCGTAAGATGATGGAGGACAAATGTCTTACCTGCCGGTCGTCCTCAACCAACAATATGGTCTCGAAGCCCCGGGCTGATGCTTGCGTCTGCGCGGGTTGCCTGGCTACATTTAGGGATTCGGGGGATACGGGCAGGTAGATCTTAATCGTGGTTCCCCGTCCGGGTTCACTGTAGGCCCAGATATACCCTCCGTGCTGCTTGACGATTCCATAGGCAGTTGACATTCCCAGCCCCGTGCCTTTACCTTTTTCTTGTGTTGTAAAAAAAAAGGCTCAAACAGATGCCCGCGTATATCCGCATTCATTCCGGAGCCGGTGTCACTTATCGCAATCCGGACTTACGGCCCGGGCGTCCGGAGTCAGCTTCGTCTGAATTGTAATGTCCTCCCGGACCGTCCGGCGCAGCAGCTTTTTGAAATCTCGAACAGCAAATTTACGTTAACCGGCTGAAACTGGAGCGACTGCTTCCTGCTGAACACAAGAAGCTGCCGAACCAATGCCTGGGCGCGCTTGCCCGCGTTTACAATCTCTTCCACCGGCTCCCGCCGGGGGTCATTGGCAGAAGCATCCTCGGGGATCATCTCCCCATAGCCAAGAATCGGCGACAGCAGGTTGTTCAGGTCATGAGCTACCCCCCCGGCCAGCCTTCCGATGGACTCCATCTTTTGGGCCTGATGAAATTGCTCCTCCAATCGGGCTTTTTCCTCTTGTGCCCGTTTTCGCTGGGTGATCTCCCTTGCGAACCCTTCTATAAAAAAGGAACCATCGACCTCGTCAGAGACCTTCCTGGCCTTGACACTCAAAAATAAATCCCGTCCGCTATTTGTGAGCGCCGCATATTCGAAATTTTCCACAAAACCGTTTTCCTCAAGCTGAGTGATGGATACCGGAAACAGTGATCTGCTTCGCACCCACATATACCGAAGCACTGACCATTGCAGATTCACGCCGGAAGAAACCGTGACGGCCTTTAAAGACCTTGCCGCATGGGTTGAAAGGGGAATTGTTCCCGAAGGCGATGACATTCTGGATCCCCTGCAGGTTGCAGCCGATGATTTCGGCTGTGCGTTCAGCCTGCAGCAGCGGCAGGTGGACGCGTATACCGACGGTGCCGGCGGCTGGATCTGCGACTGACACGTTTAGCGGTGCCCGGACCCGGCCGACTTCTTTCGAGAGCTTGGCCTGGTCCGGGCAAATCCGACGAGCGGAAAGAATCAAGGAGCCGCCATGGGTTCCGGACCCAATGGTTTGGCTATCTGATTGCCGGGGCCAAGGGAGCAGGGGATTTGTCTTGTGCTTGAATGAAAATGGCATTTGGGTTATGATCTGCATAATTAATGAATAAGGAGATCCAATGCCCGCAAGAGACCGCGGCAGCATCAAGGCCGGCATAGAGGTTGACATTGTCCTGAAAAAAAATCAGCAAACAGGCGTCCTGACCAGGGGATGGGTTAAAAGAATCCTTACCAGATCCGCCCATCACCCGCACGGCATCAAGGTGGAACTGGAATCCGGCGAGGTGGGCCGGGTTAAAAAAATTGTATGAAAACATTTCCGTTTTTTTGAGTGCTTGCACAAAACAAATAAACAAACCATCGTGCCGTCCCGACTCACCTTGCAGCCACTTAAGCGTTGATAGCTTATGAGAATATGGCGGGACACAAATAATCTATACTTCAATCGGAGGGGAACTGCAGATGTTTGAACAACCAGCGCAAATCCTTGATACCTGGCTGGAGGGAGTAAACTCCGGGGCACTGGCGAAAGTCGCTTCGCTCTACAGCCAAAATGCCCTTCTGCTGCCCACCTTTTCAAACAGACGCCTGCAGACGCCCAAGGATATAGAGGCCTACTTTGCGGACCTTGGCAGCCATGAAGGCCTGAGTGTTTTTTTGCATCCCAACATGACGGTCATTCAACGTTTATCCGAGTCCATTCACTGCCTGGGAGGCCTCTATTGCTGGAAGTTTGAAATCGAAAAGGAACTTCTAAGCTTTGAGGCCAGATTCACGTTCCTTGTCGATTTGGCATTTAACGCGCCCATCATTCATCACCATTCATCGCAAGTACCGCGTTCGCTATAGGTCCCACGGCACACATGGCGCCACAAGAGTGCGCCGTTTCAGGAGAAAGGGGGCGGGGATTTGCTCCCCTCCGCCTTTGGGTCGTCTGCGATGCTGCATGTAATCGAAGCCAATGAACTGCCGTAGCCTGAGTCATAAAGCCTTTCTTTGACATCTCCAAACAACGCCCCTAATTTATTAATAACCGGTTATGCTGGCGCAGATGCTCAAATATATAAGGCGCGCGGCATCCCCGGAATTTCACACACAGACCCGGACTTTCATATACAGCTAAGTTATCGGCAGCAAAAAGGAGGACCCCGTGGAAACGCAAAGGGTTGCTCAAAAAGAACTTGTGGCGCTGCTTCGCGCCGGCAATGCGCATATGAGCGTTGAAGATGTGGTCGCGGATTTCCCGGTCTCCCGGATCAATGACAAGGCGCCGAATATGCCGTATGCCCCCTGGCAGATACTGGAACACATGCGCCGGGTACAGAATGATATCATACGCTTCATTCAGGAGCCGGATTATGCTTCACCGCCCTGGCCGGAAGGCTTCTTCCCCTCCCCTTCGGAAAGGGCTGATGAAGCCGAATGGCAAAAAATCATCCAGGACTTCCAGTCAGACCGCAACTTACTGGAAAAAATGGCGAAAGATCCTCAAACGGATTTATTCGGGCCCATCGCCCACACCGGAACCTATACCATTTTCAGAGAAATCGTTCTGGCGGCCGATCACAATGCCTACCACACCGGGGAACTGGCTTTGATGCGGCAGGTGATGAAAGCTTGGCAGCCCGGAGAGGTGCTCTATGATGCAAGCGCTTGAGGAACAGACCTTCCTGGTTACAGGGACCACCGATGGCCTGGGAAAGCAGGTCGCACTTGACCTGGCCAAGCGCCAGGCAACCGTACTGCTTAACGGGCGCAGCCCATCGACTTTGAGGATGTAATGCTTGTGAAAAACTACGAGGCCTTAGGGCATACCGACAAAGCAAGCTCGCAATGATAATGTTCACCCTTGACCTGGCGGAACATTTAAAGGACTCCGGCATTACGGTCAACTGCCTTCATCCCGCAACTTTGATGCCCACCACAAAGAGCGCATTAAATCAAAGACCGGGCAAGCGCGAAGAGTTCATCCTGCTGGTTTGGCTGCAGCAGCAAAAGGTGGCCCAGATCCTCATACAGGTGCAACTCCGCGTGCAAAATAGCGGCGGCCAGGTGCCCGGCAAACTGCCAGGGGACGAAAACATCCTGCTGGCCTTGAAAGACATGCACCGGTACCCGGATCTCGTTGAGGCTGAATTCCCAGGGGGCATACTGGGTCCGCAGATCCTGGATCATGCCCCGGATGCCGGCGGCCAGGCCCTCCTGGTGATCACGGACAAAGCGACGGGCAATCTCCGGATCGCATAAGACCCTGCGGTCGGCATGTTTCATTGCCCGTTTGGCCATATTGAGATAAACCGTTGGGAGGTGCAGACCCGTCCCGCGTAGGAGTTTGAGGATGGTGGTAAACAGCCGGGGATGGTTTGCCGACAGCCTCGGCCCGTAAAGGTTGTATTCTGCCATCAACTTCAAGGCATCCGGGTATTCCCCAAAATTGGTATATCCGGCTACGCTAAAGACAAAACTCAGACGGCCGGGCATCTGCCTGGCGGCAGCAAGCACCGGCGGACCACCGCTGGACCAGCCGATCAGCCCGAAACGCGAAATTTTCATTGCATCGGCCAGCCTTTCCAGATCATCGGCAAATGCCAGCAACGGATATCCCTTGATAAAATCGGATTTTCCAAATCCCGGCCGGTCGCATGCGATCAACCGGAGGCCGTACTTTTTGGCTTTATTCGCAAAAAACTGCAGTTCCAGCCGGGACCCCGGGGCCCCGTGGGCGAAAAATACGGGGAACCCCTCCGGGTCCCCGCCCTCTATCCAGGCCAGCTTCCGCTGATTAGCAAGTATCAGGAAATCCGGGGAACCATCACGCACAATCATTCTCGAAAGGCTTTCCGGGATAGATTTTGTATTCCACTCACCACCTCCCCAGACAAACCTTCTGCCGGCGATTTTTGGAAGGGCCAATCACGCGGATGATGCGTCTTTGCACTTTGCCTCGTTTGTTGACGTCTCCACCACGCAGCAGCATTGGCTGCCGCTGCTTGCTTACCATGCGGGGGCGGGGCAAAGCTCAATGCGTTGCTGGGTCACCGTAAATTTTGTCATATGGGTTGCTCTCGATATCTGGTCCGTTGGTTTGTAAATGTTTTATTTAAATATAACACACATTCCCCTGCATTCAACACCTTCCGTCGATCTTAAAGCCCGCCCCCCGGCCTCGGTGGAGAATCAGGCCTGCCTTCCCTTCCATTGTCGCTTGAAAGCAAGCCGCCGGAAGCATATAATTAAAACAGGAATAGGGGTAAGCTGCAAAAGAAGGATGCATAAGAAGGCTGAAGGCCTCATGAAACCGTTGCTTATAGCTTCAACCAAAAAAGCACTGATGCTGAGCCTTTTGTGCGCTGCTTGGGTTTGCCTTGGCTGTCAGCCGGAAGATGCCAGCCGTAAAATCGACCTGAGCGTGCGCAAAACAATCAGCACCAGCCGGGAGCTGGATTCGCTGACCTACGCCTGCCTGCCGCAATACTCCCACAGGACCTCTTTTTCCAGGCACCATCAATTGGTGGAATATATCGCTGAAAAAACAGGGCTGCCCATCCGCCAAGTCTTTCCGGACACCTTCGAGGCGCATGCACAAATGGTTGGAGAAGAAAAAATCGACATTTCCTTCTCCAACCCGCTCGTCTACACCCGAATCGCAGACCGGTATAAGGCCCGGGCCTTTGCCCAAATTGTGGAAAAAAGCGGCCGCCCCGCCTTCCGTGGGCAGATTATCTGCCGGGCCGACAACAAAGCCATTGAGACCCTCCAGGACTGCCGGGATAAACGTTGGATGGCCGTTGATCCCCGTTCGGCCGCCGGATACCTGTTTGCTCTGGATCACTTTCTCAGGCACGGCATTTCCAAAAATGACTTCCGCCGCATTGCTTTTGCCCCCGGCCCTGGCGGCAAGCAGGAAAAAGTGGTTCAGGCCGTCTACCTGGGAGAATATGATATCGGCTCCATCCGGGAGGGTACCTTGGAATTGGTCCGGGATCGGGTGGACCTGGGAGCCATTCGCATCCTGGACACCACGCAGCGGTTTCCGAGTTGGGTTTATGCCGCCAGAAAAGGACTGGATCCGGATGTGGTGGAGACGATCAAGCAGGCCTTGCTTGGCCTGAATCCCGATAATCCGGCTCATCAAAAAATTTTGGAACTGGCGCACTTTCAGGGAATTATCCCGGCAAAAGATCAGAACTTCGATCCAATCAGGCGTCTGACCCGCCAGCTCAAGGTGAACGCAGGTGAGTAAACGTTTTTTTTCCATACAGCGGTTTAAAATAAAAACCAAGCTCATTTTTGGTCTGTCGGCCGTAATCCTTTGCCTTGGCCTGATTTTGGGAATTATCGGCACCCATATTGCCTCTACGGAGCTGATAAAGGAGAACAAAGAGCGGGGGAAGGTTCTGGCCTCCAACCTTGCCTATCGCTCCGAAGAGCCCCTGCTGGCCATGGATTTTCTGCGGCTGAAAAATTTGGTGGATGAGGCTTTGAAAACCAATTCGGATCTTGCCTATGCCTTTATCCTGGACAAGGCCGGCAGGGTGCTGGTGCATACGTTTGAAGCGGGTTTTCCGGTTCAGCTATTAGACGTATACACCGGGAGTCAGCAGGCAAACAATGTTGACAGCATGCTCCTGCGAACAGAACAGGGCAAACTCTATGATTTTAAAAAACCTGTAAAAATCCAGGAAGACCGGTTGGGCACGGTGCGCATCGGAATTGAAAGGCAGCGCCTGGAAGCCATGATAACGCGCCTTAGCTTCTGGATTTTCGGACTCACCGGCGGGATCACAATTTTCGCTTTGGGCGTGGTTTCCTGGTTTTCATCGAGATTCACCAACCGCATAAAAGCATTGACCGAGTCCGCCAATGAGGTGGTAACAGGCAATCTCAGCATACAAACGGCCCCCGGGCTGAAACGGCAGTGCTGGGAAATCAACAAATGCCAGGCCGCATCATGCCCTGCCTACGGCGATAGCCGGCGCCGGTGCTGGTACATAACCGGCACCCTGTGTCCTTTCTATCACCTGGAACAGGACGAAAAGAGCGAGACCAACTGCCTCAGCTGCCCCGTGTATCAAAAAAATGCCGGTGACGAAATCCAGGGGCTGGCCGAAGCCTTTGACTATATGGCCAAGACCCTGGATGAGCGGATTCAGCAGCTCGAAAAAACGGAAGCGGAACTTTCCCGGCAAAAAGAGATACTGCGCACCACCCTGGATGTCACCCCTGACCTGGTGGCCCTTCAGGATGAAAACCTGGTGTATCAGGCGGCCAACAAGGCGTTTTGTTCTTATTTCAAACTGACTGAGGCCGATATCCTGGGGAAAACGGATTTTGATATTTTCCATGAAAGCCAGGCGGATCAGAACTATCATGAAGACATGCAGATATTGCAGACCGGCAAGCCGCTGTCCAAGGAAATCAGTGTCCGGCAGGGGGAGGCCACCATCTGGTTTCATATCCTGAAGGTCCCGGTATATAATGAAGGCCGCATTTCCGGGCTCCTGCTCACAGCCCGGGATATCACTGTTATAAAACAATACCAGGAGCGCCTGGTGCAGTCTCAAAAGATGGAGGACCTGGGCCGGCTGGCCGGCGGCGTGGCCCATGAAATCAACACCCCGCTGGGGATCATACTGGGCTATGCGCAAATGCTTTTGGAAGATGCCGAACCGGAGAGCCAAATGGCAGCGGACCTGCAAATCATCGAGAAGCAGACCAAAATCTGCAGTAAGCTGGTCTCGGATTTACTGGGATTTTCAAGGCAGCATCAAACCACCCGGACAGAGGTGGACATCAATGAATCCATACGGGAGGTCATCTCCCTGGTCGAACACACCTTCGGCTTAAGCCGGGTGCAGGTGCTGCATGATTTTGATCCCAATATTCCCGAGATTGAGGGGGACAAAGACAAATTGAAACAGGTCTGGCTCAACCTTTTAAACAACGCATTTGACGCCGTAGGACAGGACGGGTATATCCGGATTACCACTAAACTCTGCGCCCATAGAAGGCGCGTGGCCATTACCGTTACAGATACCGGAACCGGCATTAAAGAAGCTATCCTGGACAAAATCTTTGACCCCTTTTTTTCCACCAAGGCCGTGGGTAAGGGCACAGGCCTGGGCTTGTCGGTAACTTTCGGTATTATCAAAGACCATGGCGGCAGAATCAACGCTTTAAGCCCCGCGCCCAAGGATTATATGCAGGCCATACCCAGGGAGGACACATCGCGGGGTCCCGGGACTGTGTTCCTGTTGGAACTGCCGCTCTGGTACATGAACCTCCCGGAAGAAGATTGCCCGGAACTGGCCTTGTCCCAAACCCCATAACAAACAGCACCTGGTCTGGAGGTAAGCTATGAGCAATATTATGGTTCTTGACGATGTGGAGGATGCCGGCGCCATGATCAAAAGGATTCTGGAGCGCAAAGGCCACTGTGTCACCGTATTCACGGAAGAGCAGGACGCCCTGGAATATGCCCGCACCCAAAGCACGGACATGGCCATTCTCGACATTAAGTTAAAAAAAATGAGCGGCGTGGAGGTCCTGAAACAAATCAAGGAAATCCGCCCGGAGATTGAAGTGCTCATGCTCACCGGGTACCCCACCCTGGAGACCGCACGGGAAGCTATGGACTACGGGGCCCGCGAATACCTGGTCAAGCCAATCGATAAAAATGAGCTCGAAGACAAAGTCCACAGCATTCTGGAGCACAGGGGCGGCGCCTGATGCCTGGGCGTCACAGGGAATCCGCCGCCGGGCAGCTTCCGCTTACCCGGGGCCAGCAGGTTCGTTCGCAGGTTAAGCATCTACTGGAGAACTGGTTTTTGAAAACCTGTTTTCCCGGCTTGCTGATCCGCAAAAAATATGCCGCGTTCCTGAGGCTCCGGCAAGGAGACAGGCAGGCCTTGGAGCTCATTTCCAGGCTGGAGGAAATCAAACAGAAAAGCCTTGCCTGCGATCACGAACACACCAGTCACCTTTTCCGGCTCCTGGACCAGGAAACCCGGAATCTGGTTGAGGCCCTCATCGCTTTCAATCCGCTGAAATATGCCCTGCTGCGCAACTATCACCGCAAATACGCTTTTTATGCCCATCTGGCCCTTATGGAAGATGTGCCCAAAGCCCGGCCCCCCTATGTTTTGAATCTTTCTGAAGAGCTCTCCGAGGAGATGGCCGGCGGCAAGGGAACCACCCTGTCAACCCTTTTAAGGCTTTCGGGTTTTCCGGTCCCGCCCGGACTGGTGCTTACGCCGGGGGCTTTTTACCTGATGCTGCAGGACAATCGGCTCACGCCCCTGATTCAAGCGCAATTGAGCCGACTCGGCCCGCAGAGCAATGCCGTATTGTATAAAGTGAGTCAGACGATTCAGGATCGCCTGCTGAAGGCAGAGATGCCCCGCGGGCTGGAGAGTGAAGTAAAAAAAGGCTTGATGCAGGTTGGTATTGCCGATTCAGCTCTGGCACTGCGCAGCAGCGCCGTGGGTGAGGACCTGCAGGCCTCTTTCGCCGGGCAATTCGAGAGCCGGTTGAACGTGGCGCCGGACAATTGGTTTGAAGCCTACAAAAGGATACTGTCCAGCAAATACAGCCCGCACGCCCTGAATTACCGGATTAACCAGGGATTTACAGATTGGATGACCCCTATGGCGGTGCTCATCATGCCCACAATCCAGGCGACAGTCAGCGGTATCCTCTACAGCCGGGACCCTGGCAGGCCTGAGCGCGCAATTCTGTACATGGTCTCCGGCACCGGCGAAAGTCTGGCCGGCGGTTCGGCCCACCAGGCTTTCGCCGGTTTTGACCTTAGGCGTCGACAGCTCCTTGAAGTGGACGTAAGGTGCCCCTTGGCCCCGGAAACCCTGAGGGCCTTGTTTGAGAAGGGGCAACAATTGGAAGAAACTTTTGGAGCGCCTCAGGACGTGGAATGGGTAATGGATGAAAACGAGCGCATCTTTATTGTCCAATCCAGACCCCTGCGCTTGTCCGCCAGGGTGTCCGAACCTGAGTCCGAGGCTTCGATCGACTATCCGGCCGATCAAATTTTGATCCGCGGCCATTGGGTCAGCTCCGGGCGGGCAAGCGGAAGAATCCATAAATTAAGCGACCCGCACGTTATTTCCGAAGTACCGGAACAGGCCGTCCTGGTAACTGACGAACTCCCCCCGGAGCTGACCCTTGCCTTGAACAAAGTCAACGCCGTCATTGCAGAAAAGGGCAGCCCGGCTTGTCATTTTGCATCGGTGGCCAGGGAGGCTGGCATTCCCGTGATCTGCAGTGCCAGGGGGGCCATGGCCCTGGAAAATGGCCAAGCCGTCAGCTTGGACAGCGATCAGGAAGTTGTCCTGGCCGGCGATAGATTCAAAACCCGGTTTTGCCGGGAGGAAGATGGCAAGCCCGATTCTCCTGCCCAAAAAAAACTGAAGGCGGCGCTTACCTATATTTCCCCCCTGAGCCTGCAGGATCCAGATGAAAGGGATATTTCTATCCAGTCCTGCAAAAGCCTTCATGACATCGTCCGCTACGTGCATGAAGCCGGGGTCCGGGAAATGTTCTCCCTGGTGGGCAGACGGGGCCTGGATAGCCTTGGAGCCAAATTACTTAATTCCGGCCTTCCCCTGGTCATGCACGTGCTGGATGTGCACCAGGGGCTGACGCCAAACGTGAGGTCCGGAAAGACAGTCAATCTGGAACAAATCCGCAGCCAGCCGATGCAGCAGGTTTTTGCCGGCCTGGCCGCCCCCGCTGTAAAATGGGACAAGGCCGTCCTGCACTATGACTGGGACGGATACGCAAAAAGCTCAGCCTCTTTTGTGGATGTCGAGAAATCAACGCTTTTCAGCAGTTACGCCATCCTGGACAAAGACTATCTGCATGCCCTGCTCCGTTTTGGTTACCATTTTGCCGTCCTGGACACTGTCCAGGGCCAGATCGCGGAACAAAACTATATCCATTTCAGCTTCAAAGGCGGCGGCGGCAACGAGGCGCAGCGTTTTTTAAGAACCCAGCTGATTCGCACCATCCTGGAGGATTTTCGGTTTAACGTTGACATAAGCGCTGATTTTTTGGAAGCTTCATTTGACCGGCGATCTTTAAAAGATACGGGCAACAATTTATGCAGACTGGGCATCGTGCTCGGAAAAACCGTGCTTCTGGACATGCAGCTCAAAGACTGGGAGCAGGTTCAAGCCCTGGCAGAAAACATTATCCGGGAAGTGTATGATTTTCTCCCTGTTCAAGAAAACCAATGATCCAATTTATCCATTGACCTGGGTCACGCCCCAGCTGGCCGTGGGGCATGCCCCCATGTCTTATGCCGAATTAGACAGCATCCGAAATCAGGGGGTAAAGGCCATTATGAACCTGTGCGTGGAAATCGCGGAGCTGGCCAGGTTTGAGCGGGAGCAGGGATTCGAGGTCTATTTTCTGCCCATTGCGGATGAAGGTTTCCCGGAGCTTGGAGAACTGGAAAAGGCCCTGGACTGGCTGGATGAATCCATTTACCTGGGCAAAAAAGTCCTCATCCACTGCCGCCATGGCATTGGCCGAACCGGCACGGTTATCTTTTCCTATCTCCTGCGCAAAGGCCTGGACAGAAAAAGCGCCGACAAAAAGATGCGCGGCATAAGGTCCCAGCCAACGGAGCAGCCCCAAAAACGCTTTTTGCACCAGTACGGAAAAAAGGAAAAACCCCTGAAGATCTTCGCGCCCAGCCTGATCCCGGACTTCAAGGTCGAGCTCAAGCCCTGGCTGGACCAGACCGAAATACTTTTGGACAACGCCGAGGCTGACATCCCTGAAATCACCCCGCGCTGCGGCAGGGACCACAGCAAGTGCTGTTATGAATCGGTGCGCCTGAGCCTGGCCGAAGCGGTCACCCTGCAATATGCCGTAAACACGGAACTCAGCCGTTCATTACGGCAGGAATGCATCGACCAGGCCCTGGATGCCAAAGCCAGCGCCTGCCCGCTGCTAAAAAACAATCGCTGCCTGCTCTATAGCTTTCGGCCGGCACAATGCCGGGTGTTTGACCGCTCAACAGCCGGCATTCCCGATGACGACCCGGCCAAGGCGTGCCAAACGCTCTCCCGGGATCTCCTGGCAACTTTCCTTGGAAAAAGCACGCCGCAGCCGCCTCCGGAATTCAATCTGCTTGAGGTGGTTTCCGGAAAATTCGTACAGCGCTTCTTTAATATGCTTCTCAAAAGAACAGGGGACAAAGTTGATTGACAAAGGTGCCCACCTGTCAAGAAAATGACACCACCTGCGACCGAAATGTCAGCCCAGGGGCGCTGACCAAAAAACCAATCCACGAAATTTTCGATCTGTTGAAATATCTTGGGGATGAAAGTTTGCTTATTTAAAAACAACGATTTTTCACCTCCCACCATGATCGCATCCATGAAGCGGCCTATGCCCAATATCAGAAGAAAAAAGCACCCAGACCTACCGTATCGGGAGCCTGGCATTACAGCAGACCCCTGAAGAAGAACTGCCGGACAAAGTTTTCTATATAACCGACCAGCTGAAGCAGGCGGGGATTCGGAACAAGGGCAGGCACCCGTATCAAAATCGCTTCCACTGGCGCAATGTGATGCGCTTTGCCAGGCAGTTGTCAACTTCGTTTGGCGCAGTCACGAACCCGTAATTCTCTCCAACGCTTCAACGGAAGGTCCCTTTTCAAACGACCCTTACATCAAGGGCAAGCGCTGCAAGTCCATCCTGTGCATGCCCATTCTGAACAAAAACCAGCATACCGGCATCCTTTACATGGAAAACAACCTGGCACCCAATGTCTTCACCGAAGAGCGCCTGGAGATTTTAGGCGTCATTGTCTCACAGGCAGCCCTTTCCCTGGAGAATGCCCGTCTTTTTGACCAGGCCACAACAGACGGGCTTACCCGGCTCTTTGTGCACCGGTATTTCCAGTTCCTCCCGGGCCAGGAAATCGAACGCAGCAGACGATACAGCCGCCCTTGTTCCCTTATAAGGACGAGCTTATCCGCATGGCCGACAACACCTCTATAATGCCAAAGGAGCCGGCAAAAACTGCGTAAGGACGGTTTAGTCCAAAGCGTAGTAGCGAAAAAAACTGATAAACATTAAAACAAAACATACGCACAGTGGGGCGGACAAAGAGAAGCGTGTCCGCCCGCAAGAGAAAACGAGAGACGCGCTTCATCTTGAAGAAAAGGCGGCCACGCTTGGCTTTGTCCGCCCTTCTATGGATGTACATCCTGCCCATCTGGTTCTAACGATACAGTGTCACCCGGTTGCGCCCGGCTTCCTTGGACTGGTACAGGGCTTTATCCGCGGCCCTGATAAGCTCCCCGCTGTTGGCGGCGTCATAGGGAAAAATCGCCATACCGATACTGATGGTCACCTTGAGCGCGTCTCCATTATTTTCCACGGAGATCTCTTCTGTCTCCCGGCGAATGGTTTCCGCCAGGGTCAGGGTATTGTCCTCCTGCAGCAAGGGAACAATGACTGCGAACTCCTCCCCCCCATATCTCCCTGCCAGATCCTTATCAAGTGCATTTTTCTTTAATACCGCCGCCACTTCCTTTAACACCACATCCCCGACCTGATGCCCGTAGGTGTCGTTAAAATTCTTGAAATGGTCGATATCAAGCATCAACAAGGAAACCTTGTGATTGTTCCGCCCGGCCGCATCAATCTCCTTTTGCAGTGCGTATTGAAAATAGCGATGATTGATCAATTCAGTCAAACCGTCCCGCCTGGCCAGTTCAAAAAGCCTGGCGTTTTCAATCGATATGGCAGCCTGGGAGGATATCACCCGGAGCAGTTCCAGGCGCTCCGGTGTAAAGGCATCGGTGGACAGGTTGTTCTCAAGATATAAGATGGCCACTATTTCGCTTTTTTTCCGGATCGGTAGACATAAAAGCGATTTAATTCCATTCCCCTTTATGTAAGGATCACGGACAAAGCGTTCATCTTCACAGGCGTTGCCCAGCACCAGATTCTCATGTGTCTTGCGCACATAATTGATCACGCTGGCGGGCACACCGGCATAGTCCTCAACAGGTATCGAAACGAGGGCTTCAATACTGCCGGCGACATCAGCAATGGCTTCAATAAACAAGCCGCCTTCTTTTTCAAAAATCATCGCCCCTTTTTCAGCCCCGGCATTTTCGATTCCAATCTTCATCAATTGCCCCAGGAGATTCTCCAGAACGATCTCACCGGCTATTGCCTGGGAAGATTTTAGATAGGTATGCAGATCCACCATCGTGCTGCCTGAAGAGGAAGTGTCGCTGGCATCATTAGTGAGAGCCATTCCCAGGGGCATCTGTTCCCGATTGGCCAGTAAAACCGCATGCCTGGATTTGAGCTGCTCCACTTTGGCCGCAGCCCCCCATTTTCCGTAACAGGAAACCGCCCGGTTAAAGTAAAGTCCGGCTATGGCTTCAAAGCCTCTTTGCAGGAAAAAATTGGCGGCCAGCTCATAAGCCAGCGCCTCCTCCTGGAGGAATTTGTTTATGCCTGCCCCCTGGGCCGCCTTTTCATACAGCTCTTCAGCATGCAAAAAGTCATTTTGCGCCCTTGCCATTTCAGCACTAACCAAAAAATACTTATGCTCAAAATTCATGGGCGCATATTTGGAAATTTTTTTTAGTTTACTGTTGTAGTACCCAATTTTTTTAAGGCGTTTTTTTTGCCTGGCTGGTGCCAATCCTTCCAGGCCGGCCAGCAGAATCAAGGCGCGGTAATAGTAATACAGGGAAAAATGATACAAGCCACCGGAACCGGCATCCAAATATTTCTTTGTCCCGTCTATTTCCTTTTCGGCCCTGTCCATATCATCAAATACATAACTCAACTGAGAGGAGTACAAATGAATAAAGAATAAGCCCAGCCGGTCATTGACATCACCGTACCGCCGGACCATATCGGATGCATCACATTTTTCTCCGCAAATAATTCGGGAGTCCTCAGTATTGCCCAATAAATTGTGCACCACCTGGTGTATGATGGCGTTATAGTTACAGGCCGTTTCCATCTGATACTGCCTGGTTATGCCATTGATACTGTCTATTTCCTGCTCAACGAGGGTTAATTCCTTTCCGCAATTGAACAAAAAATAACAGTACTGGCTGGCGGTCAACAAACTATACGCCACATTTCCCACTTCAAAGCCGGCATGATAAATCTCCATCTGCAGGTTCAATGAGTTCCGGATATATTCCCGCCAGTGCGTCATATAACAGTAAACAATAAATTTGGTTCGGATTTCGGAAAGCGATAATTTTTCCCTTAAAGCCAAAGCCAGATCGGAATATTGGAAAGCCTCTTCCAGTTGATTCAGGGAAAATAAAACCATTGCATAACAAGAAAACCAAAAGGGTGCCTGAGGTGAGATCCCGCGACGTATCGTCAGGCGTATTATTTTGAGCACCACAAACGTTACTTCCCTTACATAGCCGCCGGCATGGAAGGCTGCGCTTGCACTGGCCGCGATGCGGATGGTGGCCAGGGAGTAAGGATCCTCCATCATAGGATGAGATTCAAAATCCTCTCTGTTCATGTTTCGTAGACACCACTTTGTCTTATAAAATTCTTTTGCTATTGTTCTTTTGTTTATTTTTCGAGGAAAATTCAACCCCAGTGAAGACAGTACTTTTTTTGTTGTGTCCACGGCGTCCTTTAACCGGTTTTGGGCTGTATACGCCTGGATGCGTATTTCATAGGCTTTTGCCTGGTCCAGGATCGTCCGGCTTTTTTGCAGCACCGCCTGCAAATAATCTTCCATCCCGGAAAAATCGGCATTGAGGTAGCCGGCCTCTGCCGCCTGAAGGTAGAGTTCATGGGTCAGGTGATAGTTTTCCTGCCAGTCGGAATTCTTAAGAAGACCAATTCCGGCATGGAAATAAGTCTGCGCGGACTGGTATGCAGCCGAGTCTTTTGCTTTTTTGCCGGCCAGAAGATTCAGCCGGGCAATGTCAAGCGCCTCCTCCCGGTCCCTGATCTGGGAGGCCCCGGCATCCAGTTGATTGACGATATAAAAAACCTTCTCTCGAAGTTCCTGCTCATCCGTGTTGCGATAAAGATAAATCCCGATTTTATAGTGCAGCCTGGACCTGTCGGCTTCGGGGATAAGGGAATAGGCAGCTTCCTGAATGCGGTCGTGAAGAAAGTGGCACATGTTCTGGCGGAAAAAGACAAGCCCCCCGTCCAATGCTTCGTACATATCCGCAAGAATTTGATTCGGCCTCTTATCCTGGACAATGCACATGGTTTTCAAATCAAACCGGTTGCCGATGCAGCTGGCCACCTTGAGCACTTCCTGGGCATCCGGGGAAATCTCCCGGATCTTCTGGACCATCAGGTCAACGACATTGTCGGTTACCTGCATGCCGCGGACAGCATCTGCATCCCATTGCCATTGCCCGGAAACATCAATCTCCAGTACATTTTTTTCATATAGCCGCTTCACGAATTGATTGATGAAAAACGGATTCCCCTGGGTCTTGGTGTAAACAATCTCCGCCAGGGAAGCGACCGCCGAACTGTTCTGCCTTAAAAATTTCCCCAAAAGCCGCCTGACGCTGTCTTCGTCCAGGGGCCGGATGGAAATACTTTCCATGCGAAGACTTGAGGCTTGGATTTCCTCCAGCACCTTGTTCAAGGCATGGGTATGGCTGACTTCATTGTCCCGGTATATCCCGATAAAAAAGAAAACGCCATTATCCGGCGTTGTGAAAACATGCCGGATCAAATTCAGGCTGGCCATATCCGCCCATTGCAGATCATCCAGGACAAGCACAAGGGGGTGCTCGAACCCGGCAAACACTTGCAGAAAATTTTTAAAAACGTAATGAAATCGGTTTTCCGACTCTTCCGGCCCGAGTTCCGGAACATCCGCCGGCTCCCCGATGATGGTCTTGAGCTGCGGCAGAATATCGGTGATCACCTTCGCGTTGTCTCCAAGGGCCATTTGTATCCGCCTTTTCCAGGCTTCAATCCGCTCGTTGCTTTCCACCAGGATCTGGTTGACCAGTTTTATAAAGGCCTGAATAATGGCGCTGTAAGGCACATCCTTTCGGAACTGCTCAAACTTGCCGGAAACAAAATAGCCTTTTCGCGCCAATATCGGCTTGTAAAGCTCATCTACCAGAAAGGATTTGCCCACTCCCGGATGACCGGTTACAAACAGGATCTCCGGCGCACCCCGCTCTCCCACGCGCTCGAAAGCCTCCAGCAGAAGCCGCGTCTCATTTTCCCGGCCCACCAACTGCTGGGGAATGTTGAACTTCAGCGAAATGTCGTTGCTTGCAAGCTCAAAATCCCCGATTTCCCCCTTTTCCCGCCACTGCTGCCAGGCCAGGTTCAAGTCATGGGCCAGCCCGAATGCATTTTGATACCGCTCTTCCGCGGGCTTGATCAAAAGCTTGTGGATCATGTCGGATACAATTTTGGGTATGCCGGATACGATTTCATCAGGCGGGGGAACTTCTCTGGCAATATGGGCGTGAATGATCTCCAGGGGGTCATTGAAATTAAAAGGCATGGTGCCGGTCAGCATCTCATAGAACGTGACGCCCAGCGAATACAGGTCCGTTCGATAATCAATGGCCCGGTTCATCCGGCCGGTCTGCTCCGGTGACATGTATTTGAGCGTACCCTCGATCACCTCCGGGTTATATATCTCCTCGTCCGCGTAGGTCACAATCTGCGAAATGCCGAAATCCGTAACTTTTACATCCTGATAGTCTTTACTGACCAGGATATTGCCCGGCTTGATGTCTCTGTGAACCACTCCCTTTTTGTGCAGGGCCCCCAATATCTGCGCTATCTTTATCCCGATGGGAAAAAACAGGCCCAGCTCCACCGGCTTCTCCAGGATCAGCCCTTTCAGGGAAACTGCATCAAAATCCTCCAGCACCAAAGCGATGCCCGCATCGTAATTGATGATCTCATAGGTCTTGATGACCCCCTCGATATCCAGACTCCGGATTATCTCGTATTCCTGCTGAAAACGAAATATTTCATAACTGGAAGGAAATTTGGCCCGCATGTATTTTATGATAACGCTATGGGCATCACCATCCCTCTGCCCCCTGTACACAACCGAATGACGGGTCTGGTGGATGGTCTCCAAAAGTCTGTATTTACTTATATAATGCACTTAAAAGGTTTCCCCTTTCATCAATAACATCTCTATTGCTCAGTCAGATGAATGGTGACAACTCACGAATGCTCAGCCTAAATCTCCCACACCTTCTTAATATATTTTTTACTATCGTAATACATTTAATTATTACATATGTTGTCAAATTTTCGCAAAACAAAATTGATGGCACCGTAAATTCGCAAAACAAAATTGATGGCACCGTAAAAAGTCCGAGGGATGCAGCGCAACGCAGATATTGGACTTTTTTTACGAAGCCATCAAAGTTTGCAGCGACCAATTCACTTTTGTGCCCCTATATAGACCTGCCCGGTCCGCAAATTATCATTGAACCCAACGGCGTGGGGGGGTATGATAAGAAAAATTAAAATACCAATAGACAGGTGAGGTACATGAAATGAAGAGGAGTATCCGGCTAATCCTTTACACGGCCCTTGCTGCTTTAGCCGCCGCAGGCCTCTGCCTTGCCGCAGAAAGCCTCTGGGTCACCTCGGAGCGTGCGGATTTAAAAGCTGAGCGCTCCATATCCTCGGAGACCATTGCAGAGCTGGAACGCGGCGCCGAATTGACAGTTGAAGCCTATGAATCCAGATGGTATCAGGTGAGCACAACAGACCAGTTGACCGGCTGGGTATACCGCGGCAAGGTTTCTGAGGAAAAACCGGAAATGGCCGGCACCCAAGCGGATGAAGGCGGTGGATTGGGTGATCTGCTGAGCGGTTTGAGCGGCAGCAGCGTTGAATCCGATGCCGCTGACAGCGCCCGCAGTATTCGAGGGCTCTCCCCGGAGGCCAAGGCTTATGCGGATAAAACCGGCACACCGGAACAAAGCCGCCAGGCGCTGGATCAGGTTTTATCAATTTCGATTACGGAAGATGGAATCCAGGCATTTTTAAAAAAAGGCCAAGTCGGCGAATATGCCGAATAAAACAAGACGGCTTCACAGAAGGTTCTTAATTATGGCAAACGATTCAGATCAAAAGAAGCATAAAACCCGCCGGCAGTTTTTAAAACTGCTCGCACCCATGGCCATTGGCCTGGCTGCACCGGCGCATGCCCTGGACTTGTTTAAGATCCTCGACCCGGAAGGCAAAAACGAGGACATCCAGAAAGCCCGGCAGGCTGCCGAGGGACTGGGCAGCATTGCCCAGAGCGCCAAGGGCATTGACTATGCAACCGAATTTGCCATTGGCGAAAGCCTGGCCCTGGAAGGTTTCCAACGATACGGCCTGCCCGTGGACGACAAGGCCTTCCAGAATTATGTCAACACACTCGGAAAGGCGGTCGCCAAGAATTCCATTCGGCCGGATATCAATTATTACTTTGTCGTGGTGGAAAGTTCCCTCTACAACGCCTTTGCCTGCCCGGGCGGCATTATCTTCCTCAGCTCCCGACTGGTCGCCTCCATGCAGGATGAAGCAGAACTGGCCTGCGTGCTGGCCCATGAAATCGGCCATGTTGCCCACAAGCATGCCCTCCAGTCCATCCGGCGAGCCAAGTTTTTTGAGGGTGTCGGCAAAATCGGGACCATTAACATGGAAGGGGAAAAGGGCGAGAAATACCGTTCCATGATCGGAGATCTCCAAGGTGTTCTGTTCGACCAGGGACTCGATAAAAACATGGAATTTGAGGCAGACCAGGCCGGCATGGAGGGCGGCTACCGGAGCGGCTATGACCCGGCCGGTATGATCCGGGTACTCGAAACCCTTAAAGCCAACCGGGATTCGGCCACCAAAAAAGGGTCCTGGTTTTCCACGCACCCACCGCTGGAAACCCGGCTTGAAAAATGCTACCAGTCTCTTGAAAAATACCCGGACGCCGCCGCTATGGCCACTGTCGAAGATCGGTTTCTGGAATACCGAAAACACCTATAGCGCCTTTTATCTTTAAGAAAGTCTTTCAGCTCAAGCAAAAGAAAGCCAGGCTTCTGCATGCAGACATATCATGAATGTATTCCCTGTTTTTTAACGCAGGCATTGAATGCCGCCCGACTGGCCACATCCGATACCGCGGTTCACGAACAGGTGCTGCGCCGGGTTCTCAAAGATACCGCGGAGATGCCGCTCAATCAGCCGCCGCCCGTAATGGGCCAGCGGATTCACCGCATCATCCGGAAGGCTGCCGGCAGCGCCGACCCCTACCTGGAGGTGAAAAACCACTACAATACGTTTGCCCTCTCGCTTTATCCTAAGCTCAGGGAGATCCTTTCCCAATCGGAACATCCCCTGGAAACCGCCATTCGTTTCTCCATTGCCGGCAATATCATCGATTTTGGTCTTGCCCGCTCAATTGACCAGCAGGAGGTATCAGCCGTGCTGGAGCAGTCCCTGACCCAGGAACTGGTGGGCGATGTGGCTGCCTTTCAGACGGCCCTGGCAGATGCCCGGGACATCCTGTTTCTGGGTGATAATGCCGGTGAAATCGTCTTTGACCGGCTGCTGATTGAAAATTTGCCGGAAAACAACATCACTTACGTGGTTCGCGGCGCAGCGGTGATAAATGATGCCACCCGGGCGGACGCCGAGGCCACGGGAATCTCCGGAATTGTGGATGTCATGGACAACGGTTCGGATGCACCCGGCACCCTGCTTGATCAGTGCAGCGGGGATTTCAGGCAGGCTTTTGATGAGGCCGACCTGGTGGTGGCCAAGGGACAGGGTAATTTTGAATCCCTGTCTGATATCAAAAAACGCATTTTTTTCATTTTCAAGGTCAAATGCCCGGTGGTGGCAGCGCACACCGGCGCGCCCGAAGGCAGCATGATGATTTATGAGCACTTTTAAACGATTGCTGGTCCTGATATTAAGTCTTATCTGGGGGGCATCCCCGGTTTTTGCCCAAACAGTTCGGGAGGCTGTTTTTGCCGGAAAATTCTATCCTTCCGAGCCCCGGGCCCTGGAACAGCAGATCAGCAAATTCAACCAGGCGGCCCGGCAGACCGATATTTCCATACCTGAGGGCAAAACGCTGAAGGCATTGATCCTGCCGCATGCCGGTTATGTCTATTCCGGTCGTACCGCCGCCCATGCCAGCCGGGTTTTAAACCAGGACGCCTTTTCCAAAGTCATCATTGTCGGCCCGGACCATCGCGTGGGCTTTCAAAATGCGGCAGTCAGCGATGTCGATGCTTATGAGACGCCGCTGGGTAAGGTTCCCCTCCATAAGGATGCCCCCAGGCTGCGCAAAAACTCCGGGTTGTTTTGCAGCGTTGCGGCATCGGATAAGCAGGAGCATTGCATCGAAGTAATCCTGCCATTTCTGCAGACCAGTCTTGGAGGATTTCAGATGGTACCGGTGGTTCTGGGAAGAGGGAAGATCCAGTCCTATACATCCGCCATTGAAACCATCTATGACAGAGATACCCTCCTGGTTGCCAGCTCGGATCTGTCGCATTATCTTTCATATAAAAAAGCAAAGCAGCGGGACCGACAAACCATTGAAATGATATTGAACTTAAATGCCGAGGCATTGGCCGCCGAAAACAACCGGGCCTGTGGCGCCGCCTCAATTCAAATTCTCATAAAAATGGCGCAGCGCCATAATTGGCAGCCTGTCCTGCTCCATTATGAAAACAGCGGGGATACCGCCGGTCCACGCAGACAGGTGGTTGGCTATGCGGCCATTGCATTTTATGGAGAGGAGCTTATGACACAACCCAGCCAAATGAGCGAGGACAAAGGTAAACTGCTGGTGGAGCTGGCCCGGCAGACGATCGCAAAGCGCCTTGGTGCCGACACCGGCAGCCGCGAAGACCTGGAATCACGACTGGCCGATAATATCTTTCAAAGCAGGCGCGGCACTTTTGTGACGCTAACCAAAAACAATCAGCTGCGGGGCTGCATCGGCAACCTGACACCGGATAAACCCGTCAGGGACGGAGTTGAGGAAAACGCCATAAACGCGGCTTTCCATGATCCGCGGTTTCCTGCCCTGTCAAAGGATGAACTCGATCAGATCAATATCGAAATAAGCCTGCTGACCGAACCCCAGCCCCTCGACTACAAAGATGGCGACGATCTTCTGGCCCGGCTGCGGCCCCACGTCGACGGGATTATTTTGCGAAAGGGCATGCAGAGCGCCACCTTTCTGCCCCAGGTATGGGAGCAGCTGCCGGAAAAAGAGATGTTTCTCTCCCACCTTTGCCTGAAAGCCGGCTTGCCGGCAGAGGCCTGGAAAAAGGGAGATCTGGAAATTCTGACCTACCAGGTGCAGTATTTTGAAGAACCCGAATGAGCGCCTGATTTCCCTTGTCGTAATCGCCACCGGGGTTTCCTCGGTGGTGACGCAGCTTGTGGTCATCCGCGAATTTCTCTCCCAGTTCAACGGCAACGAATTCGTTGTCGCCCTGATCCTTTTCAATTGGCTCCTGCTGGGCGGCATCGGCACCCTGCTGGCCGCAATGGCGGGAAAAGGCGCAACGCGGGCCCGGCTGGCCAGCCTGTCGCTGCTGCTTGTCGCCCTATCGCCGCTGGAGCTCTATGCGATTCGTGAACTGAGGGATCTTTTCTTCATTCACGGCACATCGCTCGGTTTTTTCCCTACGTTTACCTACACCCTTTTAACAATAGCCCCCTATTGCCTTGTCCTGGGCTTTGCCCTGCCCTACAGCCTGAGCACGGCCGCCAGGCTGATCCCTGATTATCCGGGCATCCGGATCTACATCACGGACAATATCGGAGACTTAGCAGGCGGTGCACTGTTTTCATTTGTGCTGGTCACCTTTTTCAGCCCGTTTCAGGCGATTGTTATCAGCAACATTCCCCTTTTGGCCGCGGCTTTTATATTAATTCCGGGAGACAGGCGGATAAGACCCGCTTTTCTGGCCGGGATGGCCGCCAGCCTGATCGCTTTAATCTTCGGCCTGGTTATGGAGCGGCCAACGCTGGCGCCTGCGGAAGGCGAGCTGGCTTATTACGAGGAATCCCGCTATGGCCGGATTGAAGTGGATCAGGCCGGGGGGCAGTACACGCTTTTTCTGGACGGGGTACCGCTTTTCAGCAGTCAAAATGTCGCCCTGGCCGAGGAAACCAGCCATTACCCCCTATCCCAGGTCGAGGCGCCCGGGCGCTTGCTCGTGATCTCCGCGGAAGGGGGGATCATGAAAGAAATCGCAAAACATCGGCCAAATGCGGTCGACTACGTAGAGATCGACCCCCGGCTCACCGAGGTTCAGTTCCGTTTTGGCCTGCTTGAAAAAATCCCGGGATTAAATGTTGTTCATCAGGATGGCCGGGCCTATCTCAAGCAGACGGAGAAAACCTATGACGCCATTATCATGAACCTGCCGGAGCCGGACACATTCCAGTTGAACCGGTTTTACACGGCCCGCTTTTTCGAACTGGCCAAAAGTCGGTTAAACCCCGGCGGAATCCTTTCCTTTGCCGCAGACGGCATTGACAACTTCCTGTCCAAAACNCANCAGCAAAAATTATCATCACTCCACCGGACAGTCGGACAGAATTTCGAGCACGTCCTGATGCTGCCGGGCGAGCGAACTTTCTTTTTATGCAGCAACGCCCCCATAAACCATGACATTCCGGCGCTTCTTAAGGGAAAAGGCATCAAAACCGAATACATTCAGGGATATTTTTACGGCAATCTCACAAAAACCCGTATTGAGCGGTTAAATAACGAGATTCTGGCTGATGCCCCCATCAATCAGGATTATGCCCCCAACATGATCCGCATTATGTTCTCCGAGTGGTTCACCCAATACGCCAGTTCCCCCATACTGTTAATTGGCTTGATCCTGGGGCTGGGCACCATTTACTTTATCCTGATCACGCGCGAGGAATTCGTTTTATTTTCCACGGGCTTCCTGACCATGGGCAGTGAAATCCTGGTTATATTTGCGTTCCAGATTTTTTTTGGCTATATTTACTACCAGATTGGCCTGATCGTAACGGTTTTTCTGGCAGGTCTGCTTCCCGGGGCCTTCTTTGGTGAACGCCTGCGCCAACACGGGCGACAGGTGCTTTTGATCACCGATATGATCCTTATCTTTTTGCTTCTGGCATTCATTTCGGGGATTTACACCCTGGGAGATCGGCT
>P_1C_Sed_2_UnCtyDRAFT_1000104_pt1 | contig 24327 bp, 26 predicted proteins | sample Pon1CUnioCityCA_4_FD_10229 | JGI IMG/M metagenome (IMG submission 10229) | reverse complement strand
TTCACGTACTCCTATGTACGCTGCATTCCTCGGGATTTGCGTCGCCTTGATCTTGAACTTTTTACTTTGCCATCTCAAACTGACTTTTTACGAGTCCATCAAAATTAGTATAAATCAAATCCGCCCCTTCGGGAAGCGGCATCGTTTTTTGTGGCCTTGCATGTTTTCGCATCAACCATAAACTGAGGGGACGCGATGGGCGAGACAGTTGAACGGCGCCCGGAGGGCATCAATTTCGGACAAATCCAGTGCTGCGGTGACCAGCGTGTCCGGTGCCGCCGACAGGATCTGAACCTCGCCTGCGGGGGAGACAATCTGGGAATGTCCGTTGAAAAAAAGATCGCTGTCCGATCCGAAGCGGTTACAGCCAATTACGAAGAGCTGGTTTTCAATCGCCCGTGCGCGCAGCAGCACGTCCCAGTGATGAATGCGTGTGGCCGGCCATTGGGCCGGTACTATAACGATTTGGGCCCCCTGCAGGGCAAGGCTGCGGCACAATTCCGGAAATCTGAGATCAAAGCAGGTCATCAGGCCGAGGCGGCCTGCAGGCGTATCGCAGACAATGGGCTGGCTGCCGGCGCAGAAATGCCGGTCTTCCCCGATCAAGGAAAAAAGATGAATTTTCCGGTATTTCCCGGCGATCCGGCCTTTGCTGTCAATTACGTAGAGGCTGTTAAAAATGCATCCGGCATCAGCTTCCGGGAGGGAGCCGGCAATGATCAGGCGTTTTTTCCGGGCCGTTTGAGAAAGCGTGTCAAGGACATCCGGTGTTCGGGCCGCATGGCTGGCAAGCCCCGGATAATCAAAGCCGCACGACCACATCTCCGGCAGCACCAGGAGATCGGCCCCTTGATCGCCCAGGCGGGCAATCCCGTCCAATGCGGTTCTGATGTTACCGGAAAGGTCGCCCTTGCGGACGTCAAATTGAAATATGGCGGCTGACAGGCTTGTCATTGGGGTTGCCCCTTTTGCGGTTTGCTCCATGGCATTTACCGCTTCAGCTTTTCAGAAGCACGGGCCAGTGTCAATACATTCACACTGTTCGCCCCGCCTTTTTTCAGGACCCGGGCGCATTCATCCACTGTCGCACCGGTTGTGCAGACATCATCAATAAGCAATATATTTTTTCCTTCAACCGCAGCAGGCCGTTGCAGGGCAAAGGCCTGCCGGATGTTTGTCATTCGCTGACGCTGATTCAAGCCGGTCTGAGCCGGAGTTTTTCTGACCCGTTTCAGGATGTGGCGATCATGGGCGATATCCGGCGCGGCTCCCCCGTATTGACGAAAAAGCGGGGGCCATTGTCTCAGCAGCAGGGCTGCCTGGTTAAAACCCCGCTGCCGCTCCCGCGAAGGATGAAGCGGTGTTGGCACGATGAGTTCGGCTGCTTCTAATTCCCTGTAACTGATAAAGGCATGAAACAGCAGGCGGCTCAATGGCCTTGCCAGCTGAATTTTTCCTTTATATTTTAACGCATGGATGAGCGTCCTGAAGGCGCCGTCGTATTCTCCGGCCGAGCGGACGCGGTTGAAATGGGGCTTTTGTTTAAGGCATGCCCCGCAAGTGTGATCCCCGCCGCCGGCCCGGCTTGGAAACATTTCCCCGCAGATTTTGCATTTGGGGGAAGTGANGGGATAAAATTGACGGATGCAGCTCCGGCATAAAAAGGCGGGCATGAGCTTTTCAAAGAGCTCGACAGAGACCGGCAATGCATGGGACGGCTGCGTGGCGGGCAAGGGCGGCGGGTGAAAAAACCGCCCGCAGGCGCTGCATTTGTTCGGAAACAAGGCATCCCTGAGGGCGGCGCTTAAGCGGGGCAGCGGCTTCATTGCTGTTTATTGCATGCGGGCGGCGATGGCCGCTCCGAAAGCGGAGCAGGAGACCTCGGTTGCCCCGGGAATCTGGCGGGCCAGGTCATAGGTGACCTTTCCGGCCTGAACGGTTTCCTGAAGACTCTTGCGAATCAACTCAGCAGCTTCCAGCCAACCGATATGCTCGAGCATCATGGCGCCTGAGAGAATCAAGGAGCTGGGGTTGACCTTGTCCAGTCCGGCATATTTGGGCGCCGTGCCGTGGGTGGCCTCAAATACCGCGCAGTCGTCTCCGATATTTGCCCCCGGCGCCATGCCGAGCCCACCGACCTGGGCGGCCAGGGCATCGGAAATATAATCCCCGTTAAGGTTGGGGGTTGCAATCACGCCGAATTCCTCCGGTCTTAAAAGGACTTGCTGGAACAGCATGTCGGCAATCCGGTCCTTGATAACCACTTTGCCGGCCACGGGTACGCCGTTGTGATCATCGTAGAGCTCAGCTTCGGTCATGGTCGCCTCGGCATAGCGCTGTGCCGCGACTTCATATCCCCAGGTGCAGAAGGCACCCTCGGTGAATTTCATAATATTGCCCTTGTGCATGAGCGTCACGCTTGGGTAGCCTTTATCCAGAGCGTATTCAATAGCCCTGGCCACTAAGCGTTTGGAATTTTTTGCGCTGATCGGTTTGATCCCGATGCCCGGGTCTTCCGGAAGCACAGCCCCCATCTGTTCGCTCAGAAATGCGGCCACCTGCCTGGCCTCCTTGCTTCCAGCCTGCCATTCAATGCCGGCATACAGATCTTCCGTGTTTTCCCGGAAAACCACCATATCGATTGCTTCCGGGTGCTTCATCGGGCTTGGCACCGCATCGACGTATTTAACCGGGCGGACACAGGCGTATAAATCCAGTTGCTGGCGAATGGATACGTTCAGGCTGCGGATTCCTTTACCAACCGGCGTGGTTAAGGGTCCTTTGATGGCCACTGCATGATTGCGGATCTGTTCCAGCACATCCTTTGACAGCCATTCACCGGTTTTTTTATATCCTTTTTCCCCTACCGGCAGTTCTGTCCAGTCGATCTGCCGCTCGCCTTTGTAAGCGGATTGCACCGCCGCATCGATAACCAGGCGGCTGGCATGCCAGATGTCCGGTCCGGTGCCGTCTCCCTCAATAAATGGAATGATGGCATGCTCGGGAACATGGAGCGTCCCGTCAGATTTTTTTTCGATTCGACTCGATTGTTGCATTCGAAGGATGTCCTTTCTGAAATTGGTGCGGTTAAGTGTTTAGCTGCTGCTGCCTGAGGGCTTCATAGAGCACAACCCCGCCGGCAACAGAGGCGTTTAGGGAATTGATCGCCACAGGGGCCATGGGAATACGCGTGAGAAAGTCGCACTCGCGTTTTACCAGCGGCCGAAGGCCGGCGCCCTCCCCGCCGATGACAATTACCGCCGTTCCGGTGAAATCGGTGTCATAGATGGATTGGGAAGCGGCACCGTCCAATCCGATAATCCATCCCCCGGCTTTTTTCAAGTCTTTCATGGCACTGACCAGGTTGGTCACCCGCGCCAGAAGAATGTGCTCAAGCGCCCCGGCGGATGTTTTTGAAACCACCGGCGTGGGACCGGCGGATCGGTCTTTGGGGATAATCACGCCTTTAACCCCGACGCAAAGGGCGGTTCGAATCAGTGCCCCCAGGTTATGGGGGTCCATGATGCTGTCGAGCATTAAAAAAATGGAGGGTGGGCCAGGCGCCGTCAACAGGTCGGAGCAGCTGCTGGCAGGAAAGACACTGACCCGGGCGGCTATCCCCTGGTGGGCATCCGTGCCGGCAAGACCCTGGAGGCTCTCCCGCGTCTGCTGGTGAATCGGTATGTCTGCGTTTCGTGCATCATCGATGATCTGCTGAATTTTCGTCCCCGGCCGGTCCGGGGCGATAAAAATTTCCTGAATTTTTCGCCTTCCGGCCGCAAGGGCTTCGCTGACGGGGTGGATGCCGAATAATATGTCGTCTGGAAGTGGTTTCACGTGCTGCCATTTTTTAGACTGCGGGTTAAGCGATCGTGCTTCACGGAAGCCGGGATTGATTTTTCAGGGCCGGTTGATGCCTGGCAATAATGCTGCAAAAAGCCTCAATGGCCTGGTTTAAATGGTCGTTCACAATAACGTAGCGGTAAAGGTTTTTGTGCGCAATTTCTTTTTCCGCATTGGCCAGACGCCGGTTAATGGCTTCGGCATCATCGGTGCCGCGTTTTTCCAGGCGATGTCGCAAGACCTCGATAGAAGGCGCCATGATAAAAACGGAGATACTCTCAGGAAAGCGTTTTAAAATCTGCCGGGTGCCCTCTACATCGATATCGAGCAAAACCGACCGGCCTTCTTCCAGATGCTGGTTTAACAATGCGGCTGAGGTGCCATAGTAGTGATCATGAACCTTTGCCCATTCCGCCCATTCGCCCTGCCGGATTTTTGTTTCAAATTCCGATCTGGAGATAAAGCAATAATCCACCCCGTTTTCTTCTCCCGGCCGGGGTGTGCGGGTCGTAAAGGAGATGGAATAGACAAGATCCGGGAACCGGTCGCGCGCAGCCCGGCAAAGGGTGGATTTGCCAGCCCCCGAGGGAGCGGACACAATGAACAGGCACCCCTTGTCACGGTCTGAAGCAGGCCCCTGGCCATCAAATTTTTTATCGGATTGGGTCGCTGTCATTACAAAATGGATTCCGCCCGCCAGGTTGTCGGGCACTACGATAAGGGTTCATGGGCTGCCCTGCTTTCAGTTTTTTGCCTTTTCATTGAGCGCGGCATATCTCTGGGCAATGGTTTCAGACTGGATGGCGGACAAAACCACATGGTTGTTTTTCATCAAAATGATGGAGCGGGTTCGGCGGCCAAAGGTGGCATCAAGGAGCCGGGCACCATCTTTGGCCTCATCTCTGAGCCGCCGCATGGGGGCTGAGTTCGGCGAGACAATGGCAAGCACTTCATCGGCAACCACGCTGGAGCCAAAACCGATACTGAGCAGGTTATACGACATTTGGATCAACCTTTTTTTATTCTATATTTTGTACTTGTTCGCGGACTTTTTCCAGTTCGGTTTTGGCAGAGACAATGATGTGGGAAATCTCCGCGTTGCCGACCTTGCTGCCCATGGTGTTGAATTCCCTGTTGAACTCCTGGAGCAGGAAATTAAGCGATCGCCCGGTGGGATCCGGGGCGTTCATTAATTGTTTGAATTGTTCCATGTGGCTGCGGGCGCGGGTGATTTCTTCGGAGATATCGCTTTTGTCGGCAAGAAATGCGGCTTCCTGGGCAATCCGGGATTCGTCGATCCCCACCATGCCGTGGGTTAAAGCATTAATCCGGTCCTTGAGACGCTGCTGATAATGCTCCAGTAAACCGGGTGTGCGCTGCTCAATCTCATGGATGTAGCCGGCGATGGTAGTGAGCCGGTTTTCCAGATCAGCCGCGGTATGGTTGCCCTCGGTGGTTTTCATCTCATTTAACGCATCCAGTGCTTGGTAAAGGGCTCCTGAAACCGCCTGCCAGAGAGTTTCCGTGTCAATTTCCGGTTTGCCTGGTTCAATAATGCCGCTTTTGGCCGCAAGCAGACTCAGGGGAATGGTTTCGCAGAGATGGAACCGGTCTTTCAGCGCCTTTAGCGCCCCGTGATAGCCGTCCGCAACGGATTCATTGACCTCGTATGTCTGCGCTGCCTCACCGTCGCAATGGATGGAAAGCTTCATTTCGATCCGTCCCCGGGTGATTCGCTCAGCAATCAGAGGGCGAATTTTCTCCTCCAGATACTGGCAGGTCGGCGGCATTTTAATTGAGACATCCAGGTTGCGGCTGTTGTAGCCGCGGATTTCAATTTCAGCCCGGATCTGGTTAATTGTCAGATCCGTGCCGGCATAGGCGGTCATGCTTCGAATCATAGGTGTCCGTCCATTTTTAAATCCCTTTGATATTTATTGCGCACCCTGGTTAAAAAGGCCTTTATGTTTTGCTGGGCATAATCGGGGTAAGTCCAGGGCAGGGCCTGGAAACCGCCTTTCTGATAGATAAGCGTCAGGTCCGCATAAATTTGTCTGCCCAGATAAATCCGGTGCGTAAAGTTTTTTCCGGTGGCCAGGACAAACCGTTCAGATAGCAGATAGCCGGGATCGATATTGACCTGCCGGTTCCCGCAATCTGTATACTGCGACTCAAGCGTATTGGTTTGCTGCTTGATAGCCGGCAACTGATCCTGCTCAATCAGCGGAGCAAACGCAACCATGCGCCGGAGCAGGTCAGCGCCCATTTCCGGTTCGTAATAGCGGGTCCACTTGAATTCAAACCAAGGGCTGATCAATTCAACGGGGCCGAATAATTTCTTCATCTGTTCGATTACCGGCTTTGCCAGACAGGTATAGCGGGTAAACAGGCCGATGACAAGTTTTGCTGGCATTGGCGCAACGGGCCGGCTCATGGCAGTCTCTTTTACAGCGGTTTTATTCTTCCAGCGATTTGGCCTCGTCTATCAGCATAACCGGTATGTCATCCCGGATTTCATAGAGCAGTTGACAGTGATCACAGATCAGCCCGTCGCCTGATGCGTTTAAATATATTGCTCCCTTGCACTTGGGGCAAACCAGGATATCCAGTAGTTCCTGACTGACAGCCATTTTCAAACTCCTTTGAAGATTGTTACAGGAATCGCCTGATGCCCATAGCTGGCGATATTTTTTGGATTCTATAACAAAAATTTAATGCGGTTTGCAATCATGATTAAACCGTGCGAGGCGGTTGAGCGGCAAAAATGGCACAACATGGCATAAAAAAGCGTTTAATGAAGTCAGCCGGCATAGGGAGGCGGATAAAGTAAATTGAAATGGTACGCCCGGCAGGATTCGAACCTGCGATCTTCAGCTCCGGAGGCTGACGCCCTATCCACTGGGCTACGGGCGCACTTGGCTATGATTTACATGATCGGACGGGGCGCGTCAAGAATGAAATCATCCTGCTATTTTCAGATTGGCCAGTGCCTGCTTGGCCTCTCCCACCAAATACAGCGAACCCGCAATACAAACAAGGCCTTCCGGGTCAGTGGTGTTGCAGGCATGGGAGACGGCTTCAGCAACGTCTTCGACAATTTCCCTCCGGCGGATCAGGCCCCCGGCGGCCTCAAACAGGGTTTGCGCCGGCAGGCTGCGTTCGATTCTGGGCCGGGTTAGAATGGCCCGGTGGCATGCCGGCAGCAGGGATTGCAACATGGAAAGGTACGGTTTATCGTCCAGAATACCGACGACCAGGGTGATTTTCCGATTCGCCATCTGCTGCTTGAGAAATGCGGATAAATGCCGCGCGGCCATCAGGTTGTGGGCACCGTCAATGAGGATCGGTGGTTGAGCGGGGATCATTTCGAGCCGTCCCGGCCATTGATGGGTTTGCAGCCCCTTATGGACGGCGGTCCAATCAATGGTGCCCGCCTCCTTGAGCAATTCGCAGGCGGCCAGCACAATTGCGGCATTGTCTACCTGATAGTTGCCGGTCAGGCGGGTCCGCATCCCGGGCCATACATGGTTCATGCCGTAATAGATAAAGTCTCCGGCGCTTGGGCGGCGGCGCACCCGGAAATGTTCGCCCAGCCGGTAGAAGGGGGCGGCGCACCTTTTTGCGGTCTCCCGGATTTCAGCCACCGCCGCTTTTTGTCGGGCCCCGGTGATGACGGGGGTATCAGTTTTGATAATGCCGGCTTTTTCACCGGCAATGGCGTTGATGGTGTGGCCGAGGTATTCCCGGTGCTCCATGTTAATGTTGGATATGATGGCGATCTTCGGGCTTATGATATTGGTGGCATCCAGCCGTCCGCCCATGCCGGTTTCAATAATCGCCCAATCCACCCCCGCTTTATTGAAAGCGTAGAAGGCCATGGCTGTCGTATATTCAAAGAAGGTGGCCTCCCGGGAACCATGGTGAGCCGATTGAACGGCTTCAAAAGCGTCAACGACCTGGCTGTCGCTAATTTCGGCATTGTTGACCCGGATACGTTCATTGAACCGCAGCAGGTGGGGTGAGGTATAAAGGCCCACGGTGCAGCCGGCATGGTACAGTATGTTGGCCAGGGCGGAGGCAATGGAGCCTTTGCCGTTGGTGCCGGCGATATGAATGCAGGTGAATTGACGGTGCGGATTGCCCAGATTTTCCAGCATGCCGGAGATGACATCCAGGCCCAGGACAATGCCAAAGCGCCTCAGGCCATACATTTCTTCCAGGCACTGCTGGTATCGCATGTTATTGATGTTATCGTTCATTCAGGCAGCTGAGGGTATCGATAAAGGTTGCTTATCAAAAAAACCCGGTCAGTGCATGCCAACCTGACCGGGCTAAACGAATCGGGAGTCTTTGGGAAACTATGATCGTTTTGTTTTGCGATACCGTTGATAGCGCTTCTGGCGTTTGGCTTCCGCAATCCGCTGCCGTCGCAGCGCTTCGCGTCGTTTACGCCGCCGGTATTCGCTCGGTTTTTCATAGTTCTTTTTCATTTTGAGCCGTTTGAACAAGCCGTCGTTCTGAATTTTTTTCTTCAGCACGCGCAAGGCACGTTCGACGTCGTTGTCATCGACTCGAACCGAGATTTCCTTCAAAAAATTCGCCCCCTTTACAATAAATTTATTTCAACAACAATAAAGCATAATCTGCGGTTTTTCAAGAATAAAAGGACCGACTAAGCCTCCAGTTTTTTGACCAGTTCATCGGCCACTTCCTCAACACCGGCCCGGCCGTCGAGCGTAATATACTTGATCCCCTCCTGAGCGGCAATATCACGGAAATAATAAGCCGCCGCAAGGGTGCCGCTCTGATCATCGTAGTAAATGGAATGGCGTTTGTCGATGGCCGCCTCATCCTGGTCGTCGTCGCGTGTGGACAAATCACCGCCGCACACCCGGCATTTATCGCCATCCGGTTTGATGGCATCGATGAAGACATTGTTCGGGTGGTTGTTGTCATTCACACAGAGCCGCCGGCCCATAATCCGGTTTTTGGCAATCTCGCGGTCCAGCTCCATTTCAATGACAATATCGAGCCCCATGTTTTCTTTTTTAAGGGCTTCATGCAGTTTGACGGCCTGGTTTTTATTCCTGGGGAACCCGTCGAGGAGCCAGCCGTTTTTGCAGTCGTTTTCTTTCAAGCGGTCAAGGATCATCGGGATGGTGATGTCATCGGGAACCAGGTCGCCTTTATCGATATAGGCCTTGGCCTGTTTGCCCAGTTCCGATCCGCCTTTTATGTTTTCTCGAAAGATGGCGCCGGATTCAATGTGGGGGATGTTGTATTTCTTTTTCAAAATCGCACCCTGTGTGCCTTTTCCGCTGCCGTTGGGACCGAAAAACAAAATGTTCATATGGTTTCTCCTTTTTTTAATTCTAATAGGTGATCAAGCCAGTAAAAGACGATAAAAATTAGACAAAAAAGACTTATGTAATAGAAAGATGGGGAGTTGTCAAGGGCCCTTATTGTGCATCAAAAAATTTTTGACCCATTTCAGCGCCTGGGATCGCGTCCGCAAGCGGCCGGTGAGACGTTGTTCCTCCACCCGGGCGAGCAGGGTCGCAAACAGCGGGGAGGGCGTAAGGTGGATCTCCTTGATCAGATCCTCTCCAGTGATCAGGGGTGGGTTTTTAGCCCGGGGTTGAAACTCGAAAAAATAAGCTGCCATCAATTGCCCGCAGAATTGTTCAAACTCATCAGCGGGCTGCCCCGGTTTTTTGCCCCGCGCATCAGCAATGGCATGGATAAGCAGGTCAATGGTCAGCGGTGCGGATTTCAGGAAAAAGCGGGTGATGATTTTCCGCTTAAGTTTTTGTTTCTGGTGGTCGATAAACAGAAATAAGGGCGCCAGGTGGTGACGAATGATAAAATCCAGATAAGCCCGATGGTGATTGGAAAGCTTGAGCCGTCTGCTGACGGATTGGCTCATCTCCGCGCTGAGGCTTTCATGGCCAAAGAAGTGGACGCTGCCGTTTTCATCCACCCGCCGGCAAGCGGGTTTGCCGATGTCGTGGAGCAAAAGCGCCAGTTTCAGCCGGTTGGGGGCGGCAACAGCGGCCATGGCAAGATTTCGGTTTTTTTGAAAAACCGGATCCGGATGGTGGAGCAGGCCCTCCAGGCTTGAAAATGCCGCCATGGTGTGGTCAAAGACGTCAAGGGCATGACGCCTGTTCTGATGGCACTGTTTCAAGGGGGCAAGCTCGGGCAGAATTTCTGTTAACAAGCCGGTCTCCTCCATTTCCCGGATATAAGGCCAGGCCTCGCTGCATGCCAGCATTTTAAGCCATTCCTCGCGTATCCGTTCGCCGGGTGCCTGCCGGATGCTGATGGAATTGGATCGAATGGCGTTTTTTGTTTCATCATCTATAAAAAATGCCAGGGCCGCCCCGAACCTGAAGGCACGCAGCAGGCGGACCGGGTCAGTTTGCAGGTTTTGTGGGTGCACCATGCGGATCCTTCGTTCTCTGAGATCAGCCCGCCCGTTTAAGGGGTCGATGAGGCTTTGATGATAAATGTCCCAGGCCATGGCGTTGACGGTAAAATCCCGCCGCCTGAGATCGCTGGCAATGCCGCCCGCTGCTATGGGGGCGATATCAAAGGTGAGGTTTCCGGAAACCACCCGGTAGATGGAAAGTCCCGGTTTGCCGAGCGTAATAACGCGGCTGCCGGCTTTTTCAGCAATGCGCCGGGCCAGTGCCGCGCAGGGGGAAGCGGCCGCTATGTCAAAATCGGTCGGCTGCTTGCCCATCAGAATATCGCGAACCGTTCCACCCACTATGAAAATGCCGGGCTCTGCGGGAATAAATTTTGTGTTGATTTCAACCATGTTATCTATTAAGAATTTACCCTTTTTTGAAGAAGCCATCCGTATGGATATATTATTAGATGGATATACAATAAAAACGGTGAGTGTTTCAATGAAAGCTGCTTGAGCAAATGGGGACGACTGGCAATCAACCGTTGCGCCTTGGGGTAACCGGCGGGGCGGGTTCAGGTAAGAGCGTGGTCTGCCAAAGGCTGCTCTCCCATGGCGTGCCCGTGATATTGACTGATGAGCTCGCCCGGCGGGCGGTTATGCCTGGCATGCCGGCTTATGAAGCCATTGTTGACTATTTTGGCCCCCAGGTATTGGCGGAAGACGGCTCTGTCAATCGGGCCCGGCTGCGCAGCATCATAATTGAGGATGCCTCGAAAAAGGCGGCGCTTGAAAGTTTTGTCCACCCTGAAGTGTTTCGCCTGATGAACGCGGACATCAGGGCGGCCGGCCAAAAGGGAGTTCCACTGGTAGCCGTTGAAGTGCCGCTGTTGTTTGAGACTGGCATGGAAGGTTATTTCGACTATATTGTAATGGTTCGTGTCGGCCGGCAGGAGCGGATGCAACGGCTTATGGCGCGGGATCGCATCAGCCGGGAGGATGCCGAAGCGCTGATGCGGATTCAGCTGCCGGAAGCGGAAAAAGAGAAAAAATCGGATTTCGTGATTGACAACGCCGGCATGCTGGATCAGACCCTTAAATCCGTGGATCATTTTTACCAGGAGTTAATGGCACGCATAAAAAATGACTAAAAATGTTGACAGGGTGCAAGGCCTGATATAGATTATAAATAACATACCTACCTTTGGTACGTATCTTATTTCTTCGTATACGATCAATCAGAGCGGTACAACGTTCCTTCAAAAAAAATCATGCACGCAGGCTTTGTTTTCTCAAGTAATTATTATTGCTGATTTGTGTTTGTGCGGGCCTGTAGGCATTATGCCGACAAGTTCGGTGGTTTCGGAAGGAAGCGGCGTGAACCGGAAACAAGACGAATGGCTCAAGTTGGATACTCCGTTTAAGCACCCGGGATTTAATAATGGATGGCCATGTTAAAAGCCCCGTTTCAAGGCTTCGTGATTTTTTCCCCAAGTGTATGCAGGCGTTTGGCGAGCGGGCGAATTATGGCGTCAATGCAGCAGTTGGATTTTCAGTGGGGCCGCCAAAGTTTAATGAACAAGGATGGTGAGGTTAACAATTAATGAATGTTATTGAATTAAAAAACAAAAAAATCAGTGAACTGACCCGGATGGCAAAGAAGTTTAACATTGACAATGCCGGGGGAATGCGCAAGCAGGAGTTAATTTTTTCGCTGCTCCAGGCCCATATCGAACAGAATGGGTTTATTTACGGAGAGGGCACGCTGGAGGTGCTGCCGGATGGCTTCGGCTTTTTACGCTCCCCGGACTGCAATTATCTTCCGGGTCCTGATGATATCTATGTCTCACCGTCTCAGATCCGACGATTCAACTTGCGCACCGGCGATACGGTTTCCGGCCAGATTCGCCAGCCCAAGGAGTCGGAGCGTTATTTTGCCCTCCTGAAAGTCGAGGCGATTAACTATGAAGAGCCGGAAATGGCCCGGGAAAAAATTCTGTTTGACAACCTGACCCCGCTTTTTCCAACGAAAAAAATGAAGCTTGAGACGGCGCGGGACAACTACACCACCCGGATTATGGATCTTCTCGCACCTTTGGGGTTCGGCCAGCGCGGGTTGGTGGTATCGCCGCCGCGCGCCGGCAAGACAATGATATTAAAAAATATCGCCAACAGCATCATCACCAGCCACAAAAGCAATGTGGTACCTTTTGTGGTTTTGATCGACGAGCGCCCGGAAGAGGTTACTGACATGGAGCGCTCCGTTAATGCGGAGGTGGTGAGTTCGACTTTTGACGAGCCGGCTGAACGCCATATCCAGGTGGCGGAAATGGTTATTGAAAAAGCCAAGCGCTTGGTTGAGCATAAACGTAACGTGGTTATTCTTCTGGATTCTATCACCCGCCTGGCGCGGGCTTACAATACGGTCATGCCGCCCAGCGGAAAGATTCTCTCCGGCGGCGTGGATTCCAATGCGCTGCACCGGCCGAAACGGTTTTTCGGAGCGGCCAGGAACGTGGAGGAAGGCGGCAGCCTCAGCATCATTGCCACAGCTCTGGTGGACACCGGCAGCCGGATGGATGAAGTGATTTTCGAGGAATTTAAAGGCACCGGCAACATGGAGCTCCAGCTTGACCGGCGGCTGGCCGACCGGCGCATGTATCCGGCCATTGATATCAATAAATCCGGTACCCGAAAAGAAGAACTGTTATTGGAACCGGAAGTGCTCAACCGGGTCTGGATTCTTAGAAAACTGTTGTCCACGTTAAATCCTGTTGACAGCCTGGAGTTTTTGCTGGATAAAATGCAGGGCGCAAAAACCAATAAGGATTTTCTGGATTCCATGAATTCATGATGACAGAAAGCAAAGAAAGGAAGGTTATTCATATGAAAAAGGGTATACATCCGGAGTACAAGGAGACGACCATTAAATGTGCATGCGGCAATGAACTGCCCGTGGCTTCCACCAAAGAAAACATTTCCGTGGAAATTTGTTCCCAGTGCCATCCCTTCTATACCGGAAAGCAAAAACTGGTGGACTCAGCCGGCCGGATTGAGCGATTCCGCAGAAAATACGGCAATTACAAGGATCAGACGGCGAAGAAGTAAATCAGAGCTTTTTCCACACCGGGACAGGGGTCTATGCTGGAGCAATTGGAAGGTATTGAAACACGCTATGAGGAATTGGAACGATTATTGAGCGATCCGGCAATCGTTCAAAACCGGGAGCTTTACCCGCAGTATGTGCGGGAGCATAGCGAGTTGGGAAAAATTGTTTCCGTTTATCGCGATTACAAGCAAATTCTTGAAGAGTTGGAAGAGAGCAAGGGCTTGTTGTCGGATAATGATCCGGAAATTAAGGAGCTTGCCAGAAACGAAGTGGCGGAGCTTACGAGCCGATCCGAAAAATTGCTGGCCGAGCTCAAGTCGCTGTTGACGCCAAAGGACCCCAACGACGAAAAAAACGTTCTCCTTGAGATCCGGGCGGGAACCGGTGGCGAGGAAGCCGCCCTTTTTGCCGCTGATTTGTTCCGTATGTACAACCGATACGCGGAGTCCAAGCGATGGAAGATCGAGTTGATGACCGAGCACTTCAGTGATTCCGGCGGTATCAAGGAACTTGTGGCATTGATCAAAGGAAAAGGCGTATACAGCCATTTGAAGTATGAAAGCGGTACCCACCGGGTGCAGCGCGTGCCCTCAACGGAAACCCAGGGGCGGATTCATACTTCCGCGGTAACCGTTGCGATTTTACCCGAGGTCGAGGATGTCGAAGTCAATATTGACCCCAATGACGTCAAGGTGGACGTTTACCGGTCCACCGGACCCGGCGGACAATCGGTCAATACAACGGATTCGGCGGTGCGGCTGACCCATTTGCCCACCGGGCTTGTGGTTACCTGCCAGGACGAGAAATCCCAGCATAAAAACCGGGCCAAAGCCATGACGGTGCTCCGGGCCCGCCTCTATGACCTGGAGATCCACCAGCAGCAGGCCGAGATCTCCCAGCAGCGCAAGAATCAAGTCGGTTCCGGGGATCGCAGCGAGCGGATCCGCACTTATAATTATCCCCAGGGAAGGGTGACCGATCACCGTATCGGGTTGACGCTTTATAAACTGGAGCAGATTCTACAGGGCGAGCTGCTTGATGAGATCATCAATGAGCTGGCCACTTATTTTCAAGCTCAGGCGCTTCAGAATGCAGAAGTCATCTGAGCCTCAATGGACGATTCTTGACCTGGTCAAGTGGACCGCCGCTTATTTTAAATCCCGCCAGATCGATTCCCCCCGTTTAACCGCGGAACTCCTGCTATCCCATGTATTGGGTGTCAAGCGGATCGATTTGTACGTACGCTTCGATCAACCCTTGGCACCCGCAGAGCTTGCAGTTTTCAAACAGCTGATCAAGCGGCGGGTCAACAGGGAGCCGCTGGCTTACATTCTTGGTCATAAAGATTTCTGGGACCTCTCCTTTACCGTGGATGCCAATGTGCTGATTCCCCGGCCGGAAACCGAATTTCTGGTTGAAGCCGCCCTTGAGCGGATTCCGCAGGAGGTGGGCGCCCGCCCGATGAAGATACTGGAGTTGGGGACGGGCTCCGGGGCCGTCATCATAAGCATTGCCGCAAAGCGGCCGGCGCATCTTTTTTACGCCTCTGATACCGATTGCTGCGCCCTTGCTGTTGCCCGGGAAAATGCCGTGCGCAACTGGGTAGCCGGGCACATCCGGTTTTTTGCCGCCAACTGGCTGGCAGCGGTGAGCCAGGGTCCAGTGTTTGATCTGATCGTTTCCAACCCGCCTTATATCCCCTTTGCAGAGATTTCCCACCTGGCTCCTGAAATTTGTCGACATGAGCCGGAAACCGCTCTGGACGGCGGCCCTGACGGCTTGTCAGCGATCCGCCATATTATTGAAAGTGCCCCTTTCCATATGCGTCCCGGCGGCACATTGCTTCTCGAGATTGGCAACGCACACCGCAAGCGGGTGGAAAAACTGCTTGAAATCCGCAGCGGTGTTGATTTTATTCGGAGCATAAAGGATTATGCCGGCTGGGACCGGGTGGTGGAAGCCGCCTGCGAGACTTGATTTTTTACTTGCCCTGTTATTTTTTTTTTGTTAAATAATCTTGATTTATCAAATGCCAATTCTCACGCTTTGGGACCGGTGGGCCTGGTGCTTTTAAAAAGTCGGCCGGCCGGGAAGATCATGGCGGCGGAAAAAACCAAAGACAAAGGAGATATTTATGAATTATGTGACCATGAAAGAGCTGCTTGAGGCCGGCGTCCATTTCGGCCATCAAACCCGGCGATGGAACCCGAAGATGAAACGCTATATTTTCGGCGCCAGAAACGGCATCTATATCATTGATCTGCAGCAGACGGTAAAGAAGTTCAAATCTGCCTGCGATTTTATTGCGGATACAGTGGCCGGCGGCAAATCGGTCCTTTTTGTGGGCACCAAAAAGCAGGCCCGGGAGGCCATCTATGAAGAGGCCAACCGATGCGAAATGTTTTACGTGCACAACCGATGGCTGGGCGGGATGATGACCAATTTCCCGACGGTCAAGAAGAGTATTGACCGGCTCAATTACCTCAACACAATTGAAAATGACGGTTCTATCAGTCTTTATCCCAAAAAGGAGCAGTTGTACCTCCAGAAGGAACGGACGAAACTGGATGCAACGCTGGGCGGTATCCGAAACATGAAATCCCTGCCCGGCGCCCTCTTTATTATCGATCCCAAAAAGGAGTCGATTGCTGTCAGGGAAGGCCGGCGCCTGGGGATTCCTATTGTAGCTGTCGTCGACACCAATTGCGATCCGGATATGATCGACCATGTAATCCCCGGCAATGATGATGCCATTCGTGCCATCAACCTGTTGACCTCCCGGATTGCGGATGCCTGCATTGAAGGCGCCCATCGCCTTGAGGAACGCCGGCAGGCGGAGGCGGATAAAGGCAGGGAAGCGGAGGAAACGGCACAGTCCGAGGGTCCGAAGGAGCGTCGCGTGGTCTCGGAAGGCGAGAAGGGCCCTGTAGTTGAAGTGATTCGAAAGCCCGCCTCGAATCCGGAAGCCGAGTCAGGTGCGGACGCTGAGGCGGAGCAGACCGAAACCCAGTCATAAGTCTGCCAAATTTAATATATGGAAAGGAAGCTCCCGGCGGGTTTTGCCGGGAGCTTTACAGAACAGGAGAAAAAGTTATGGTAACCATTAGTGCGGGGCTGGTGAAACAACTCCGGGAGCGATCCGGAGCGGGTATTATGGATTGCAAGGAAGCGCTGAGCGAGTGCGAGGCGGATTTGGACAAGGCGGCGGATTATCTTCGCAAAAAAGGATTGGCCACAGCTAAAAAACGGGCGGATCGGGTGGCCTCGGAAGGGGTCGTGCAATCCTATATTCATATGGGCGGCAAAATCGGGGTGCTTGTGGAGATCAACTGTGAGACCGATTTTGTTGCAAAAACAGATGATTTTAAAGTGTTTGTCAGAAATATCGCCATGCATATCGCCGCCTCGAATCCTTTGGGCATCGTGCCTGAGGATGTGCCCGAAGCGGAAGCGGAAAAGGAGAAGGCGATATACCGGCAGCAGGCCAAGGATATGGGAAAGCCAGAGGAGATGATTGAAAAGATTGTTGAAGGCAAAATGAGCAAGTTTTATAAAGATAATTGCCTGATGAATCAATTATACGTTAGAAATATGGATTTGACAATATCTGATGTCTTAAATGAAATGATTGCTAAAACCGGTGAAAAAATTACCATTCACCGCTTTGCCCGATTTCAGATCGGTGGGTAACCGGTAGTGACAGAACCTTATTATAAACGTGTTGTTCTGAAGCTCAGCGGTGAAGCCCTGATGGGGGATCAGACCTATGGGATCAGTCCCGCGATGCTTCAATACATGGCCGAAGAGGTTAAATCCGCCCACGATACCGGCACACAGGTCGCCATTGTCGTGGGCGGCGGCAATATATTCCGGGGCATGGCGGCGGCGTCCCAGGGTATGGACCGGGCCTCTGGGGATTATCTGGGAATGCTGGCCACCGTGATGAACAGCCTGGCCCTTCAGGATGCCCTGGAGCGTGCCGGGATGCCCACGCGGGTGCAATCGGCCATATCCATGCACCAGATGGCCGAGCCCTACATTCGGCGCCGGGCGATCCGTCATCTGGAAAAGGGACGGGTGGTAATTTTTGCCGCCGGTACCGGCAATCCCTATTTTACGACGGATACGGCATCGGTTTTACGGGCCGAAGAAATTCATGCGGACGTGTTGATGAAGGCGACCAAGGTCGATGGGGTCTATGATTCCGACCCCGTTGAAAACCAGGCCGCCGTATTCATTGAAGAAATCAGTTACATGGAGGTTCTCAGCCGGCGGCTGAAGGTGATGGACACCACCGCAATCTCTCTGGCCATGAACAATCAGCTGTTGTTGATCGTGTTTGATCTGTTGGAAAAAGGCAACATTCGGAAGGTGATTACCGGCGAGCGCATCGGCACCCGGATATATGAGCCGGATATAGGGGCGTGAGCTTTACAGGGGTATCGGCAAGGCTCTGAAAACAATCATTTCTATAAGGTGGGGGCGGTATGATTGATGCGGTGAAGCAGGAAGCCAGGGAAAAAATGGACAAGTCCATCAGTTCGCTCAACGGCGAATTGAAAAAGATTCGCACGGGCAGGGCCTCGCTCGGTCTGCTTGATGATGTGCGGGTGGAGTATTACGGAACGCTGACGCCGCTGAATCAATTGGCCACCTTATCGGTTCCGGAAAGCCGGCTGATTACCATACAGCCCTGGGACGTCTCTTCGATTAACAGTATTGAAAAAGCGATTTTAAAATCCAATTTGGGGCTCACGCCGTCCAATGACGGGAAAATCATACGGATTACGATTCCGCCGCTTACCGAGCAGAGACGTAAAGATATCGTCAAGCAGGTCAATAAAATTTGTGAAGACTATCGTGTGGCGGTTCGAAACATCCGGCGGGAGGCCAATGATATGCTAAAGCAGCTCAAAAAAGACGGCGACGCCTCCGAGGATGATGTTTTTAAGGCTCAGGAAGACATTCAGAAACTGACGGATAACCATATAAAAGATATCGACAATATTTACAAGGACAAAGAGAAAGAAATCCTTGAGCTTTAATCTGTCGGAAATCGGCCTGGATGCGGCGAATCTGCCGTCCCACCTTGCGGTTATCATGGACGGAAATGGCAGGTGGGCCCAGAAACGCCTGTTAAACCGTATCAAGGGCCATGAAAAAGGCTCCGAAACGGTGCGCATGGTGGTCCGTACCTGCCGGGAAATCGGTATCCGATATCTTACGCTCTATGCATTTTCCACTGAAAATTGGAACCGGCCCCAAAAAGAGATAACGGCACTGATGGCGCTGCTCAAAAAATTTCTGGCTGAAGAAAGGCCGGAAATGGTGGAAAATAACATCCGGTTAAACGCCATTGGTCAGATTGAGCGGCTGCCCGCAGATGTTCGCGACGCCCTTGAGGCATCCATGGCCGCAACTGCATGCAATACCGGCATGTGTTTGAGCCTGGGGCTCAGCTATGGCGGCCGCATGGAGATTGTCGAGGCGGCCAGAAAGCTGGCCGTCCAGGTAAAGGACCAACGCCTTGATGCGGCCTCAATTACACCGGAGCTCTTTGAAAAGCATTTGTATACGGCAGACATGCCCCATCCCGAGCTATTAATCCGCACCAGCGGCGAACTCCGCGTCAGTAATTTTCTTCTCTGGCAGATTGCCTATTCCGAGATTCACGTCACACCGACCCTGTGGCCGGATCTGACCCGCGAGGAACTGATTCGGATTTTCCAAGACTATCAGCGGCGGGAACGCCGGTTCGGAAGGGTCGCACAAACATAGCCGCCTTTTCCGGGGCCGGCAATTTCTGGTGGAGGACGGCCCAGTTTCCTAACATCCAATGTCTAACAGTTGATTTCAGCTTCCAATGGAACTTTCGCATTTAAAACGATGGATAACCAGCCTTGCAGCCATTCCGATTCTGGTGGTATTTCTGATCAAAGCCCCGCCCGGTTTTTTCACCGGCTTTATCGGGTTGCTCGCCGTCATTGCCCTTCTGGAATATTACCGCATTGTCTTTGACGGGTTTAAACCCGCGGCCGGCTTGATGCTCCCGCTTTGGGGGCTAGCTACAGGCCTTCTTCTGCTCATCGCGGTACACGCATCCGGCTGGCGGTTTATTCCGGAGTTAATTCTCATCAACGGCCTGGGAGCGGGTTTTCTCTCGCTGCCCCGGTTTAAAATCCATGCCGGTGTGGTTGATGCGGTTTCCAAGCAGATGCAGGGGCTGATCTATATCCCGCTTGCCTTGTCCACCCTGATTCTGTTAAGGATGGAACCCAATGGGGTGCGATGGATTTTCTTTCTGCTGTTTGTGGTTTTTGCCGGTGATGTAGGGGCGTTTTATGCGGGCCGTTTTTTCGGCCGCCACAAGTTAAGTCCCGCTATCAGTCCCGGTAAAACCATCGAAGGCGCGATTGGCGGACTGGTGGTCAACGTTGTCGTGGGATTCGGCTTCATGTTGATTTTTCTCCCCCATCTCCCTGCTGCGGGCTGCCTGCTGTTTTTCATTGTTGTTGGCATTTGCGGGCAAGCTGGCGATTTATTTGAATCGGAATTCAAGCGGGTCAAGCAGATCAAGGATTCCGGAAATATTCTGCCGGGCCACGGCGGACTGCTGGACCGGATCGATGCCCTTTTATTTGCCGCGCCGGCAGCGTACCTGTTCAAAAAATACCTTATGTGCTGGTTTTAGAAAATTATGCAAAATCTCACCATTCTGGGTGCTACCGGCTCCATTGGCCGGAACACATTGGCAATCGCCGATATGTTTCCGCAACGCTTTACTGTCCGGGCGCTGACCGCCAAAGAAAATGTTAAACTCCTGGCCGAGCAGATCGCGCACTTTCATCCTGATCTGGCCGTGGTCTATGATACAGCCAGTGCCTCAAAGCTAAAATCCATGCTCTCTCCCGGGGTGCGAACCGAGATCATGACGGGCAGCAGTGGATATGAAGCCGCAGCCGCATTTGAGGGGGTTGACACAGTGGTATCCGCCATGGTCGGCGGTGCGGGCTTGCTTCCAACGCTGGCGGCTATTGAGGCGGGAAAGACGATTGCCCTGGCCAACAAAGAAACCCTTGTTATGGCAGGGGACCTGGTGATGCGTGCAGCCGTGCGCTGCAACGCGGCCATCAGGCCGGTGGACAGTGAACACAGCGCCATTTTTCAATGCATTTGCGGCAACAACCGGGCGGACCTGCAAAAAATTATCCTGACTGCCTCCGGCGGTCCATTCCGAAATTTGCCCCGGCAGCGGTTTCCCCTGATCACCCCCAAGGATGCGCTTGCCCACCCGACATGGCAGATGGGCAGCAAGATCAGCATCGATTCGGCAACATTAATGAACAAGGGGCTTGAGGTGATCGAGGCGGCTCATCTCTTTGATATTCCAGGAACATCCATTGATGTTGTGATCCATCCGCAAAGCATTGTGCATTCCATGGTTGCCTACAAGGATGGCTCTGTGATGGCCCAGATGGGCATACCGGATATGAAAGCGGCCATCGGCTATGCCCTGTCAGGCCCGGAGCGGCTTCAAATGCAGATTCCCTCACCGGAATTTACCGCCATTAATGCCCTGACATTTGAATCGCCTGATATGGATAAATTTCCCTGTCTCGCGCTTGCCTACAGGGCATGTGAGCGCGGGGGCACCCTGCCGGCGGTTCTCAATGCCGCCAATGAGGTCGCAGTGGATGCGTTTTTGAATGAACGCATCGATTTTCTGAAGATTCCCCAGGCCATTGATGCGGTCATGCAGGAACATGCGGCCATATCCGAGCCCGGTATTACGGATATCCTGGCTGCGGATCAGTGGGCCCGGCAGCGGGCTCATCAATGGACGCTGGAAAACGGCGAAGGGATTGCCTCATGAGCATGGCCATCGGTATCATCATTGTTTTAGGTGTCCTGATTTTTTTTCATGAGTTGGGACATTTTCTTTGTGCCAAGGCATTCGGGGTTGGAGTGGAGAAATTTTCTCTGGGCTTTGGCCCCAAGCTGGTCGGAAAATCCATCGGGAGGACGGAATACCGAATTTCCGCCATTCCCCTGGGCGGCTACGTCAAAATGGTGGGTGAGCAGCCGGATGAAGAAATTGATCCGGACGACCGGCCCTTTTCGTTCACTCACAAGCCGGTGGGCCGACGCATGTTGATTGTGGCCGCAGGCCCTTTGTTCAACTTTTTTCTGGCCATTGTGATTTTTTTCATGGTTTTCTGGGCCTCCGGGCTTATGGTGCTTCAGCCCATTGTGGGCGAAGTAAAAGAGGAATCTCCCGCGCAGACGGCCGGCCTGGAATCCGGTGATCGGATTATGCGCATCGGCGACGCGGCCGTTAACGACTGGTCGGAAATGGGTGAGCTTATCCGCCAGAGCGAAGGCAGGGCCCTGAAGGTGCTTGTCAAGCGGGGCGATGAACAGATCGAGATGCGGATAACGCCTGAACAGCAGAGCATGGAAAATATTTTTGGAGAAGAACAGCGCCGCTATGTTTTTGGCGTTACAGCTGCAGGCGAAACAATCAGCAAACGGATCGGGCCGTTTGCGGCGTTTAAGGAAAGTCTTGTCAGGACTTATTTAATTACCAAGCTCACCATTGTGAGCGTGGTAAAGCTGGTCCAGGGGGCGGTTTCAGTGAAAACCCTCGGCGGGCCGATCATGATCGCCCAGATAGCCGGTGAGCAGGTGCAGCAGGGGGCGGTGAACCTTCTGTTTTTTATTGCCCTGGTGAGCATCAACCTCGGCATATTGAATCTTTTGCCCATCCCCGTGCTGGACGGCGGGCATCTCCTGTTTTTCAGCATCGAGGCGGCCATTGGCCGGCCGGTTAGCTTAAAGACCCGCGAGATTGCCCAACAGGTGGGAATTCTTCTGTTGATGATGCTCATGGTTTTTGTTTTTTATAACGACATTATGCGGATTGTGTCGGGATGATCCGCAGGGGTTGAATCTATGGCGCAGCGGCTGGAAATATCACTGAAACCTGAGCTGTTTGACGCAGAAGGCGAGGGCGTGCGCCAAAAGGCGGCGGCCTGGTTCAGCCTGCCGGTTGAGGCAGTGCGCACGGTACACGTGCTGACCATTGATGCGGATTTGACACCCGGGCAGTTCGAGCGTGCCCGGACGGAGATTTTTACAAATCCGGTAACGCAGGATTCCTCCTATGTGCCGCTGCCGATCGCCTTTGACTGGTGCGTGTGGGTGGGCTATCGGCCCGGCGTCAGAGACAACCCGGGAAGCACGGCGGTTGAAGCGATTCAGGATGTACTGGAAATGAAATTTCCAGCAGGTGCTGACGTGTACACCTCCCGCCGCTACTGCATCACCGGTGCGGATTTGAACCGCCCAGAAGTGCAATTGATGGCCGCAGAACTGCTTTCCAACGACATCATCCAGCAGGTCAAGATTTTTTCGAACGCAGAGTGGGATCCTTCGAGCGGCATCGGCCTCATCATACCCAAAGTCCACCTTGATCACACGCCCACCGTGACAACCATCTCCATTGATTCCGATGAATCTCTTCAAAAGATCAGCGATGCGCGCAATCTTGCCCTTAATGTGAATGATATCCCGGTAATCCGAAGCTATTTCAGTAATTCCCGGGTTCAGGCGGAGCGCAACCAGGTGGGGCTCGACGAGCCCACGGATGTGGAGCTGGAATACATCTCCCAGGCCAGGAGCGATCACTGCAACCATAACACCTTCCAGGGCCTTTTCCGATATACGGATCTGGAAACCGGCGAAACCGAGGTGCTTGACAACCTTTTCAAGACCTTTATCCAGGAGCCCACGCTTGCACTAAAGGAAAAAAAGGAATGGGTGGTTTCTGTGTTGTGGGACAATGCCGGGGTGGGCCGCTTTGACGCGGATCATTATTATGTGATCACAGGGGAGACGCACAATTCGCCCTCCAATATGGAGGCCTATGGCGGGGCGATTACGGGCATTGTGGGTGTTTATCGGGACCCGCTTGGCACGGGCCTGGGCTCGCGCCTGGTGATGGGGAGTTATGGGTTTTGCACGGGACCCCGGGATTATGACGGGGACCTGGAGCCGCGACTTCATCCCCGCCGGCTTTTGGACGGTATTATTGAAGGCGTCCGGGACGGGGGGAACAAAAGCGGCATTCCCACCACTTTTGGCCAATTGATTTTTGAGGACGGCTACCTGGGCAAATGCCTGGTTTTCGTTACGGCCGTTGGCATCATGCCGGTTGAGGCAGCCGGCAAGCCGGCTGAGCTTAAAACTACAAATCCGGGTGACCGGGTCATCATGTGCGGGGGCCGGGTTGGAAAAGACGGAATCCACGGGGTGACTGCCTCTTCTGAGACTTTCTCAGAACACACCCCGGCTGGCCATGTCCAGATCGGGGACCCTTACACACAGAAAAAAATGCATGATTTTCTGCTGGAGGCCCGGGATGCGGGATTGATCCAGTTTATCACAGACAATGGCGGCGGCGGACTCTCTTCCTCCGTTGGCGAGTCTGCCCGGTTTTCCAATGGCTGCGAGGTCTGGCTGGAAAAAGTGCCCCTCAAATACAGCGGCCTTGACCAATGGGAGATCTGGGTGTCGGAATCCCAGGAGCGGATGACGGTGGCGGTTCGCCCCGAAGATGTGGACCGGTTCATGACTTTGTCTGAAAAGCATGCGGTTGAGAGCACGGTTATCGGTAAATATACCGATTCCGGGAAACTGCAGCTCACCTATGAGGGAAATCCCTGTGCGTACGTGGACATGGACCTGTTGCAGTCCGGGTTTCCGCAATGGGAGTTTGAGGCGCAATGGCGCTCCCCGGAACTGCGCGGCCTCTTTGAGCCGGTGCTGGGCGAGCCGGCGGATTACAACCGGGTGNTGTGTGAATTGCTGGCTGCCCCCAACATCGCTTCCAGGGAATGGATCACCCGCCAGTACGACCACGAAGTCCAGGGCGGCAGTGTCATTAAACCCCTGGTTGGCGCAC
>P_1C_Sed_2_UnCtyDRAFT_1000102_pt1 | contig 24377 bp, 19 predicted proteins | sample Pon1CUnioCityCA_4_FD_10229 | JGI IMG/M metagenome (IMG submission 10229) | reverse complement strand
AGAAGGATCAACAGGAATGATTGGATAAGTCTCATTTTATGTCTTTTTAGGTTTGATATACAGATGTTCATTTTCTGAAAGCCTTCCATCGGGCCTGATGACGTTTCCATACAGGTCGGTGATCGTGTAAGGGTTGTGGGGCATTTCTTCCCTGTATAATTCCGAAAATTTCTTTACCGCATCTTTGACCCGGGCCCCTTTAAACAAGCGAAGGGATTGTCCGTTGATGATGACTTTCATAATAAGGCAAAATTACAGATTTTAAGGCTCTCGGGAAGCACGTTTCTTTAAAATTCCTTTATTTTTCCATATCGTAAGTGTTAACAGAAAGGTGGTGGCAAGCAGCAGACCCTCCGGAGCAAGGTCGCGCCAGGGATTCAACTTTTTCGACCTCCTGCTGTTTCCCTTCAAAGGATGGAAATATTAATTTATTAAACGATGGGGGTATTTTTTAGATCAAACAAGTTGCGAATGGTTCAGGGTTTGGTCCTGTTTTTGTTATTCACTGCAGGCTGTCAGGGTCAACCGAACCCTTATCATGAGTTAAAGGATGCGCATATGATCAAGATTTTGAAGGATTTCCCGGAAAAGCCAGCTCGTTGGAATGTTCCTGCCGAGGATGGCAGGCTGCTGTACGATTTGATTCTCGAAAAGGGTTATCAGCGGGTTTTGGAAGTGGGCACGTCCAATGGTTACTCGGCCTTGTGGATGGGTTTTGCTCTCAAGCAAACCGGGGGCAGGCTGATTACTGTGGAGATCAATGAAGAACGGGCACGGGAAGCCCGCAAAAACATTGAAGAAGCAGGCTTATCATCGGTCATTGAGGTACGTGTCGGCAATGCCATGGATGTGCTGCCCCGGTTAAGCGGAAATTTCGGGATGGTGTTTCTCGATGCTGACAAATCGCAGTATATGGATTATTTTGGTTATCTTGATCCCCTGGTTCCTGACGGGGGAGCCATTACTGCACATAATGTATCGACAATGGAATATGCCATGAAGGACTTTTTGGATGCCATCAGGGACCATGGTAAGTATGAAACGCAGGTTCACCGGGTAAGCCGACAGGGCATGCTGGTGGCCTTTAAAAGCCAGAACAGGGAGGTTCGATGAGTCAAGCCGCAGGCAATGACTTAGTTCGCCGGCTGGGTTTGTTTACGGTGGTAGCCATTATCGTGGCCGACATGGTGGGCACAGGGATCTTCACCACCTCCGGGTTGCTCATGGAGAACCTGAGGAGTCCGGTGGTGATGATTGTGCTCTGGGGCATTGGGGGTCTGGTTGCTTTAAGCGGAGCTTTCTGTTACGCAGAATTGAGCACCGCCATGCCTTACGCGGGGGGTGAGTATTTATTCCTGTCCCGTTTGTTCCATCCCCTTCCCGGCTTTTTGAGCGGCTGGATTTCTTTTGTTGTAGGATTCTCAGCACCGGTAGCTGCTGCTGCCATCGGTATGAGCGAATATCTTCTGGAAGGGCTTCCCCAGCTGGCACCCGATGCTCCTGTCTGGGGCGTTGCCGGAGGTGTCTTTGCAAGAAAGGCTTTTGCCTTAGCCATCATACTTGTCTTTACACTCCTACACTTGAATGGGCTGAAATTGGGAGCCCGTGTTCACAATTTTCTGACCATCATTAAGCTGACCCTGATAGTAGGTATGATCGTCGCAGGCTTTGCATCGGGAGCCGGTAACTTCGGTCATTTTAGCCAGACAACCCCGGCTGACTATAGTTTCGGAGGCTTTAAGAATATGGGCCTTTCTGTGATGTGGATCCTCTTTGCCTACACGGGATGGAATGCTGCCGCCTATATAGGCTCGGAAGTCAAAAATCCTTCTAAGAACCTGCCCCGTGCGCTGCTTTTGGGTACCATCATTGTGGTTGTTCTCTATATGTTGCTGAATGCCCTTTTCGTCTATTCCATACCCCCTGGTGATATGGAAGGGGTGATATCCGTTGGAGGCCTGGCCATCAAGAATCTTTTTGGCAGCCTGTCGGGACGAATTTTTTCTCTTCTGATTGCCATTGCCTTGTTTTCGTCTGTGAGTGCCATGATCATTCTGGGCCCTCGTATCTACTATGCTATGGCCCGTCAGGGGCATTTCTTCCGGTTTGCCGGAAAGGTTCACAGCCGCACCGGCGTGCCCTATCTGTCTGTCTTGATCCAGGGAGCCGTTGCTATGCTCATCGCCCTGTTAGGGGCCTTTAACGAAATACTTACCTACATGGGTTTTGCTCTGAGTCTCTTTCCTATCATGGCGGTTATGGGCACCTTTGTTATCCGCAGAAAGGGGTTAAGCAGCTACAGGGCACCCTGGCACCCTTTTTTCCCTGTGTTTTTCATCCTTGCCAACGGGGCCATCCTGGTACTCGGCTATGCCGAGCGTCCGGTTGAATCATCCATCGCCATTGGAACCATGTTGCTGGGTATACCGTTATACTTTCTTTTTAATCGAACCAACCAAAAGAGAAGGAAAGACGGCCATTCAGCCCGCTAAAGTTTTTGTTGTTCAATCCGGGTAGCCTATTTACCCCGGTAACATAACGATATCCTGCTCCAAGGCCAATTTTCATGAATTGGGTAATGTTCACCTCAACTTCCGCCATGGGTTGCAACACGAAGATGTTGTCATCCAGGTCGGTTTCTTTCAGCCGAATATCCCCCCAACCAATCATAAGACCCAGGTTGGGATGAACGGCTTTGCGGCTTTCATGTATATAACCGGCCATCAGGCCCCCATAGCCAAATTCCAGCTCTCCCAATTCATAAGAAATGGGATTGGTATTGCCGTATCCATACCCTCCCAGATAGAGGCTTTGATTCAGCAGTACGCCACCGCCTCCACCCATCATGTGGGCGAATTCACCGTTGATGCTTGTAAAGCTCATCCAGGGTCCGCCGAAACCTGAAATGGAAATCTCGTCGCCAAGGACAGTCTCCAGTTGATCTTCCTCTTTTTCTTGTGAACAGGCCGATAAGAACAACAACAAAAAGGCCACAAAGAATGTGATTTTTTTCATGATCTTCATAATAGAAAAAGGTTTATAGAATCAAACAGGTCGTTATTTGCTTTATATAAAACGATGTCCTCAATACTCGTGCCACAAACACGGGCAGAGGGGTGTTTCGATTTTTCCTGATCCGCGAATCTGGCTGTTTGGCGTTAACAGGAGGGGTCAGCCGGCACAAAGACTGTCCCGGCCGTTTTGTCAGCCAACAGTTTTCTCTGGAAAGTCTTCTTTAAGATTTCTGTATTTTGAAATAACCGGTTATTTCCTTGAGCACTTCAGCCTGTTGAGACAGCTCGGCGGCATTTTGCTTCAATCCTTCAAACCGGTTGAGGTTATCCTGTGTTATCCGGTTCAGGGATTGAAGGGCTTTGTTGACCTGTCCGGCTCCTTCATTCTGTTCATGGCTGGCTGCTGAAATTTCCTGCACCAGCTTAGAGGTTTTCTCGATTTCCGGTACTACCTGGCTGATCATATGTTGGGCTTTTTCGGTGGTTGCGACGCTGGAATTCGAATATCCTTCAATTTCTTCTGCCGCATGTTTGCTTTTTTCGGCCAGTTTTCTTACTTCTGAGGCCACCACGGCAAAGCCTTTGCCGTATTCACCTGCTCTTGCGGCCTCAACGGCTGCGTTCAGTGCCAGTATGTTGGTTTGAAAAGCGATATCATTGATCACGGTGATTTTGTCGGCTATGTTGTGGATGGAAGTAAGGCTGGCCTCTGCTGCTTTGCCAATCTCCCCGCCTCTATGGGATGTCTCAACCGATATTTTTTCGGTGGCCTTCGAGTTGTTGGAGTTTTGCTGGATGTTGGCTGCCATCTCTTCCATCGACGAGGCCACCTGCTGGGAGGAGCTGGCCTGATGACCGGCACCATTAGAGAGCTCATTGGATTTGTTGTTGATCTCACCGCTGGTGGAGGTGATTTTCGAGGCACTCGAGGTGATTCGCGACACCATCTGGTTGAGTTTACCAGCCATGTTCTCAAGGCTTTGCGCCAGGTCGCCTATTTCATCGTTTTGACGTATGTTGACCCTGGCCGTGAGATCGCCCGCTTCGATAGCCCGGGCAAACTCCACTCCTTTCTTTACCGGCCGGGTGATGGAACGGTTGGTAAAATAACCGGCCAGCAAAAGAATGATCGTCACTACGATCGATATGCCTACCACGATCCGGGGAAACTGGGCAAAAGATGTATTCATCTTCCGGTTGGCAGTCTCCATCTTTTCTGATTGCAGGGCGATGAGTTTGTCCAGGTTCTGAATCACCTTGTCAGTAAGGTTCATGATCACTCCTCCTTCTTCAACAAGCGGGGTAACTTCAAAGATCACCAGTGCATCGTCATAGCTTTCAAAGTTGTTGAGCTGGCTCATCACCTCCTTGTGCCTTGGGATTAATGAGTCGTTGACGGTTTGTTTAATGGTGCTGAAGTATTTTTGGCTCTGTGGCTCCCATTGCGGAGCCAGTGCGTTGAGATCTTCAATCACCCCGGGAAATATCGAATCATGCAGCCTTCTCAGTCGCAGCTTGTCGGCTGTGCCACTCTGCTTGTCTATATATACCCAGTTTTTTATTAGCATCTTGGAATCTACCACCACCTGTCTTAAGTGGCTGAGGTTGTTCGTAGAAGGGGTGTACGACTGGGTGATGGCTTCGTTAAGTTCTTTATTTTTCAGGGAATTGTTGATCATGATAAAGGAGTTCACCAGAAAGGCAATAAAGACAATTCCAAATCCGATCGCCAGTTTTCGGCCTATTGTAAATCTTTGTTTCATGGATAGTTATGGTGTGGGGATGGTTGGTTTTTGCATTGAAAAAGAATTATCCAAATATCTTAATAATTGGTGTTGCTTTTGAAGGAAAGCGATTGAGAATTGTTACTGCCTCTGGTGATATGGATCACCTCTAAAAGCGAAACCATTTCCCAATCTTCAAAATTCAAACTCCAAATATCGCCCGAAGGCCTGAGCGACGGTCGAGCAGGGTGGCGACTTGCTGTTGAATCCCGGTGGGGCTTCTATTTATTTTCATTCTACATTGAAAGGCGATGAAAAAATGCGGCCTGTTTCATCCTTCTTCTGCCGAATGCTAATGAGGGGGTGATCCAGGAAAAGTTTTAATTTTCTCATCTTATTTATATATTTGCTAACCTTAAATTTATACAGATTCCGTTTAAGATTATTTATAACAACCACTTATTTAATAGAATATTGGATTATTAACTTAAATAGCGCGCTCAATGAAAATCCTAGTATGTATAAGCAATGTGCCGGATACAACTACGAAGGTGAAATTTACCAACGATAACACCCAGTTGGACACTTCGGGCATACAGTGGGTCATCAATCCGTGGGATGAGCTGGCCCTGACCAGGGCTCTTCAGTTGAAGGAAGATAAGGGTAATTCTGTGGAATCTGTCACAGTAGCCCACGTAGGAGGAAAGGAATCGGAACCTACCATACGTAAAGCTCTTGCCATTGGAGCCGATGATGCCATCCGCATCGATGCAGAGCCCCGCGACGCTTATTTCGTCGCTTATCAGCTTGCCGAGACGATCAAACAGCATGATTTTGATATCATTTTTGCGGGCATTGAATCTAGTGATTACAATGGAGCAGCCGTAGGCGGGATGCTTGCTGAATTTTTGGATATGCCCTCTATCTCGTCTGTGTCGTCTGTCGAATTGGAAAACGACCAGGTGAAGATCATCCGCGACATCGATGGCGGCAAAGAAGAGATCTCATCGCAACTTCCCGCCGTGATTGTGGCACAAAAAGGCATTGCCATTGAGCCCAGGATTGCCAATATGAGAGGCATCATGATGGCGCGAAAGAAGCCTTTGAATGTGACCGAGCCCGTTGATAGTGAAGTGCTTGCCGACTTTGTGGATTATGAATTGCCACAGGCCAAGCCGCCTTGCCGGATGATTGATCCTGAAAACGTCAAGGAGCTGGTCGATCTGTTGCAGAACCAAGCCAAGGTCATTTAAGGGTATTACACAAGTTCATTCACTTAATCACAAATCTCATTAAAACAAGAAATATGGCAGTATTAGTCTTCACAGAACATTGGGATGGTCAATTCAAAAAATCCTCTTTTGAGTTGGTTTCGTATGCCAACAAGTTGGCCGAGATGACCAATACCCAAACCGTAGCCCTTTCCATTGGCGGGGTGGATGAGGACAACCTCAGACAACTGGCCGATTATGGTGCAGATAAGATTGTTTCCGTTAATAAAGAATCATTAAAATACCTGGATAATCAGGCTTATACTTCGGTTATTCAGCAGGTGGCTGACAAAGAATCCGCTGATATAGTGGTTCTGGCGCACAACAATACGGGCAAAGCCCTGGCACCTCGTCTTTCCGTGAGAATGAAAGCCGCACTGGGCTCGGAAGTAAAAGCCGTACCCTCCAGCCTCGAGCCTTTTACCATCAACAAGAAGGTTTTTTCAGGCAAAGCTTATGCCAATGTGGTGCTGAAAACCGAGACGAAAATTTTAACCCTGGCTCAGAATTCCTTTGGTATGTATGAGAACACCCAGGAGCCGGATATCGAGGCTTTCGATCCGCAGGTAGCAGGCGATCAGGTCAAGACACAGGTGGTGAATGTTGAGAAGCACAGAGACAAGCTCCTGCTGACAGATGCCGAGCTGGTTGTTTCCGGCGGGCGTGGGATGCGATCATCCGAGAACTGGGATAAGCTTGAAGAGCTGGCTGATGAGCTTGGAGCCGCCCTGGCATGCTCGCGTCCTGTGTCCGATGAGGGTTGGAGGCCCCATGAAGAACATACCGGGCAAACCGGTAAGATCATTGCCCCCGATCTTTATATTGCAGCCGGTATATCTGGTGCCATCCAGCACATCGCTGGTGTGAGCGCTGCCAAGTATATTGTGGCCATCAACAACGACCCGGATGCCCCCATCTTTGAGGTAGCCGATTACGGGATTGTTGGTGATGCCCTTCACGTGCTGCCTGAATTGACCAAAGCCTTCAGACAGGCCCGGTCCTAATCTTGTCAAAGAGGATGCCGATTACAATTCTAAGATCGCTGGCCAACGCTTACGCACAACAAAACCCACAACAGAAGACCTCCGGTTCTTTTATTTGCGTGGGTTTTAGTGTTTGGAGGAATGTTGGCAGCGATAGCATCTTACAGGCCATCTAACCTTAAACAAAGAAAAAATGCTTAAACAGGTTGTTTTTATTCTTGCCTTGCTCATTACCCTGGGGGTTTTCACCTATACCTTTATGCGGGTGCTCTCCTATTTTAAGCTTACACGGCAAAATTTTCCTGTCCGCCAGCTGGGTCGTCGTTTCAAGCTGATGATGAAAGTGGCAATCGGGCAGACCAAGATTTTTCGCAGGCCGGTCATTGGCCTGTTGCATGCCCTGGTATTCTGGGGGTTTATTGTCATCCTGATTGGCAGCATCGAGATGGTGGTCGATGGGATCCTGGGAACCGAACGGATCTTTAGAGCCCTGGGGGTTGTGTATGATGTGATCATTGGAGCGGGAGATGTTTTTGCTCTGATCATCGCGGTGGCTATTGTGGTATTCCTTGCCAGGAGGCTTTTCCTTCATGTCAGGAGATTTTCCGGCATTGAGATGGACCACAAGAAGCATGTGGACGCCAATTTTGCTCTTACCCTGATCCTTCTGCTGATGATTACCCTGCTGGGGATGAATGCCTTTTATATCCAGCATGCCCTTAGCACGGGTCATGAGATTCACGGGGCCTTCCCGGTAAGCCGCATGATGGCTTCCTGGTTTGCAGGGATGTCGAGCGCTCAGCTTTATGTATATCACGAGGCCAACTGGTGGGCCCATATTTTGCTGATCTTTTTCTTTGCCAACTATCTTCCCTATTCCAAACATTTCCATGTCTTCCTTTCGGTACCCAATGTGTTCCTCAGCAGACTTGATCCGCTGGGCAAACTTGATACCATGGAGAATGTAAAGAAAGAGGTGCAGATGATGCTCGATCCCAACGCCACTTTCGATGAATCTGCCGAAGAGGAAGAGGTGGAGCGTTTCGGCGTCAAAGATGTGGAGGATGTCACCTGGAAAAATTATTTTGATTCTCTGGCTTGCACTCAGTGCGGACGGTGCACCGATGTATGCCCGGCCAACATCACCGGCAAAAAACTCTCACCCCGGAAGATCATTATGGATGTGAGGGCGCGCATGCAAGAGAAGGCACCGTCAATGGTCAAAAATGGCAAGGACTATGACGACAACAAATCCTTGCTGCGGGATTACATCACAGAAGAAGAATTATGGGCTTGCACCACCTGCAATGCTTGCGCCCAGGAATGCCCCATCAACATCAATCATCCCACTCTGATCGTAGAAATGCGCAGATACCTGGTGATGGAAGAATCTGCAGGACCGGGCGACCTGAACGCCATTTTTACGAACATCGAGAACAATGGTGCCCCCTGGCAATATTCCCAGGAGGACAGGATGCAGTGGGCGGAAGAATTGTACATCAACGAATAATGCTGATTTCAATATAAAACACGATTATGACGCAACGCAAGATACAAGTACCGGTGATGTCGGATGTCCATGCCCAAGGAGAGCAACCGGAATACCTGGTTTGGATTGGCAGTGCAGGGGCATACGACGACCGTTACAAGAAAGTCACCCGGGCTTTCATCAAGGTGCTCACCCATCTGGGGGTAAGCTATGCCGTTTTGGGCACCGAGGAATCGTCCAGCGGCGATGTGGCCAGGCGTGCCGGCAATGAGATGCTCTTTCAGATGCAGGCCATGGCCAACATCGAGATCCTCAATGGGTACGGGGTCAAAAAAATCCTTACCTGCGATCCCCATGCCTACAATACCTTTAAGAATGAATATCCTGAGTTTGGCGGCCATTACGAGGTGTGGCACCATACCCAGTTCTTTCAGCAACTCATCGGTGAAGGAAAGCTGAATTTGGAATCGCCTGTTTTTAAAAATCAGCGCATCACTTTTCACGACCCCTGTTACCTTGGAAGGGCTAATGAGGAATATGATGCCCCGCGCGATGTGCTCAAGGCCATGCCGGTTCAGACCCTTGAGATGCCCAGGAATAGAAGCTTTGCCCTTTGCTGTGGGGCTGGCGGCGGACAGATGTTTAAGGAGGCCGAAAAAGGCGATAAAGAGGTCTTCCTCGAACGCACTGAAGAAGCCCTCTCCACCGGCGCCGACATCATCGCAACGGCATGTCCCTATTGCATGGTGATGATCACTGACGGGATTAAGTATAAAAACCGGGAAGAGGATGTAAGGAACCTGGATATAGCCGAAATCATTGAACAATCGTTTGAATTATAATCTAAACACCATAACCAATGGAAAAACAACTGAACATACAAGGATGCGAATTTCTGACTAAGGAAACAGACGCCGACGAGATATTCATTCCCGAAGAGTTTGACGAAGAACAAACGATGATTGCCCAGACCTGCCAGGATTTCCTGGAGAGTGAGGTTTTCTGTAACCTGGACCGGATAGACAAGAAAGAGGAAGGCCTGATGCGTCAGGTTCTGGAAAAGTCGGGTGAGCTTGGTTTGCTGGGCATATCTTTGCCCGAGGAATATGGCGGTTTCGGCCAGTCGTTCCTCACTTCTATGTACGCCAATGAAGTGCTGGGTGCCGGCTACTCATTCTCCGTAGCTTTTTCAGCCCATACCGGTATCGGAACCATGCCGATTGCCTATTACGGCAACGAGGAACAGCGGGAGAAATATCTGCCCAAGCTGGCTTCCGGGGAATACCTGGCTGCCTTTTGCCTGACAGAGCCCGGAGCCGGTTCAGATGCCAACGCTGGTAAGACCAAGGCGGTGCTCTCTGATGACGGCAAGCATTATATCCTGAACGGACAGAAGATGTGGATCACCAATGGGGGGTTTGCCGATATTCAGGTGGTTTTTGCCAAGATTGGTGCCGACCGTATCCTGAGCGCTTTCATCGTGGAAGGCAACAGCCCCGGTATCGAGATCAACCCCGAAGAGGAGAAGATGGGCATCAAAGGATCCTCTACCGTGCAGATCTTCTATAACGATGTGAAGGTTCCCGTTGAAAACCTGTTGGGAAGAAGGGGCGAAGGATTCCGCATTGCTTTGTACATCCTGCATATGGGTCGTATCAAGCTGGGTGGTAACGTGATCGGCGCCGCCAAGCGGGCTATCACCCAGTCGGCGAACTACGCTAATGAACGCAAACAGTTTGGCAACCTGATCTCCAATTTTGGTGCCATCAAACATAAGCTGGGCGAACAGGTGATTCGTAATTTTGCCAATGAATCAGCTGTTTACCGGGCCAGCAAGAATATTGACGAGGCCGTGAATGCCTACCAGGCCGACGGCATGGAGTACGGAAAATCCTATACCGAAGCTTTTGTACAGTATGAGGCGGAAGCTGCCCTGCTCAAAGTGTTTGGATCTGAGATGCTGGACTACGTAGTGGACGAGACGGTACAGATCATGGGAGGCATGGGCTTCTCATCCGAGATGCCGGCCGACCGTGCCTACAGGGATTCACGGATTAACCGAATCTTTGAGGGTACCAACGAGATCAACCGCATCTGGGTAGCCGACACTGTCTTGAAGCGCGGCCACAAGAAGAAGATCGATATCTTTGATCAGGCCAAAGAAGTGATGAAAGAGTTGGATAACCTTTCTTCCGAGGCCTATAAGGCGAAAGGCTATTTTGAGGACAAAGCCCGCTTTGTTCAGAACTTTAAGAAGGTGGTGATGCTGATCATGGAGGCTGCCTCCAATAAGTTTGGAAGGAAGATGTCACAGGAGCAGGAGATCCTCAGCAACCTGTCCGATATGGTGATGCTGACTTACGTGGCTGAGTCCACCCTGTTGCGCCTAAAGAAGCGTGAATCGATCAATGCAGAAGGAGATAAGGACCTGTACCGCGATATCCTGGATGTACTAATGATCGATACCGCGGACAATATTCGTAAGTGTGCCCTGGATGCCATCTACTCGCTCGATGCAGAGGAAAATGTGGAGAAATACACCAAGGGCATTCATCATTTCACCGAGCTTCCAAGGATCAACGTGAAGGAAGCCCGCAGAAGAATCGCCGACCGGCTGATCGAAGAGAACCGGTATTGCTTCTAAATGTAGTTGCGTGTTTCGAGTCCCGAGTTAGAAATAGTAGCAAACACTGGCTTGCGCTCCAATCAAACGAAAAGTGAATAACTTCTTCGGCGGTTGGAGCGCTTCGTTTTTTTGAAAGCGTTGCAAACTCTCAACTCAAAACTCGGGATTCTCTTAGTGTATCAGTGCATCAAAATCGATCTCTTCCGCGTTGCCGGTGTCAGACACCTGGCTCTGTTCAAATTTCAGGGTACGGGCTTCAAATTTTTTAACCAGCTCGTAAGCATGAGTAGCCATGATAATGGTTTTGCCATTTTCGTTGATCTCCCTCAGCAGCTTCAGCAGGTCCTCGGCCGTTTCGGGATCCAGGTTGCCGGTAGGTTCATCGGCCAGGATGATGGGCGGATCGTTCAGCAGGGCCCGGGCAATGACTACCCGCTGCTGCTCTCCGCCTGAAAGCTGATGCGGCATCTTGTAGCCTTTATAGGTCAGTGAAACCCGTTCCAATACCTCGTCAATGCGCTTTCTGATCTCGGCTTTCTCTTTCCAGCCGGTAGACTTCAGTACAAACTGCAGGTTCTCATATACCGTGCGGTCGTTCAATAGCCTGAAATCCTGAAAGACAATGCCCAGGTTACGCCTTAGGCGGGGAACATGTTTTTTACGGAGCTGTGTCAGATCATAGTCCAGTACCTTGCCCTGTCCTTCCTTCAGGGGGATCTCGGCATTGATCACCTTGATCAGAGTGGTCTTACCGCTTCCTACCCGTCCCACAAAATAAACAAACTCATTCTCATCAATGCTCAGGTTGATGTTTTTCAGAATCAGGTTATCGTTTTGATAGATGTTGGCGTTTTCGAAATGAATCACATGGCCCATAGAAAAGAACAGATTTTATTAGGTCTGGCAAGTATTTTGCGATGATGTTTGCTGATACGACAAATGTAGATAAAAAATAAAATAATATCTGAAATTAACAGTTAAATGTTAATTAAAAGGAAACACCGGGGCCGGATGTCTCGATGATTTGTTATAAATTTAGCCGAAATTCAACCTACACTCCGTCTATGAAGTTTGTCATACCACACCTTTTTCTGCTGTTGATCATCACCGCTTTTACTGCAGAAGCTCAGGAAGCCATGGATCTCAGCTGGGAGAATCAGGCCTATCGGCAGGGGCTTGAGCTCTTTCATAAGGAGAAGTATGCTGCCGCCCAGGAGCAATTTGAGATTGCCCTGGAACAGATGAAAGGTCCCGAAAGAGGTATCCGGGCTAACGCCCGCTATTACAACGCAATCTGTGCTATGGAGCTATACCATCCCGATGCGGAGTATCTGTTGGATCGTTTCATATCCAAACACCCTGAAAACGAGAAGGTAAATAAAGCCTATTTTCAGATGGGCAGGTACCAGTACCGGCGCGAACATTTTGAAAAGGTGATTAAATGGTTCGAGGATGTGAAGATCCGTAAGCTTTCCGGCGAACAACAGGCTGAGTTTTATTTCAAGAAGGGGTACAGCCACTATCATATAGGCGAGTTGAGTGAAGCCAGCCAGGCCTTCTATGAGATCAAAGACCGCAATGAAACCTTCTCAGGACCTGCTCTGTATTATTACTCCCACATTGCCTATGAGCAGGAAAACTATCAGACGGCCCTGGATGGCTTTCGTCAGCTTACCGACGACCGGACATTCGCTCCCATTATGCCCTATTACATCACCCAGATCTACTACCTCCAGGAAAAATACAACCAGGTTACCGAGTATGCCCCGCAGTTTGTGCGTTCAGCCTCTACCCGCAGGATGCCCGAGATAGCTAAGATCATCGGTGATTCATACTATCAATTAAATCAATACGACAGTTCACTGACCTACCTTCAGCTTCACCGTGAGAAAACGGAGAAGATGAGAAGGAAAGATCATTATCAGCTTGGGTATGTGGCCTATAAGCTGGATTCGCTCCGTCTGGCCGTTACCCACCTGGAGAAGGTCACGGGCAAAGACGATGATATGGCTCAAAATGCCTATTATCACCTGGCCGATTGTTACCTGAGAAAAGGGGAGAAGAACAAGGCCAAACTGGCCTTTGAGTTTGCCTCTAAGCTGGATTTTGATGCGGAGATACAGGAAAACGCCCTGTTCAATTTTGCCAAGATCACATTCGAATTGCGCAATTCACCCTTTAACGACGCCATCAAGGCTTTTAAGAACTATATCGACCGGTATCCTGAATCGGAAAACACTTCCGATGCTTATAACTACCTTGTCAAAGCTTACCTGAATTCCAATAATTACAAGGATGCCCTCCAATCGCTTGAAGAGCTCGATGAGCTGGATATGCCCCTTGAAAAAGCTTACCAGAAGGTGGCCTATTACCGGGGTCTGGAGCTTTACAACAACCGGCACTACAAGGAAGCCATCACGGCACTGAATAAATCGCTTGATTACAGCGATTATCATGCCGATATTGCTGCTTTCAGCAAGTACTGGAAAGGTGAAGCCTACTACCATATGGAGCAGTATGACAAAGCCGCCGGCAGCTTTAACCAGTTTATTCTCTCTCCGGGAGCCTTTAACAGCCGGCTTTATGAACGGGCTCACTACAACCTGGGATATACGTATTTCAAGCTGGATGATTTTTCTCAATCCATCAAATGGTTTCGCAAATACATCAACTTCGAGAAGAACAGACAATCCGGCTACCTGGCTGATGCATACAACAGGCTGGGAGATGCCTATTTTATTCAGCGAAGTTACTGGCAATGCATCGATTACTATGACAGGGCCCTGGAGGTTGATGTGAGGGATCAGGATTATTCCCTCTTTCAGCGGGCCTTCGCCCTGGGCCTGTTGGGCCGCTCCCAGAAAAAGATCAGCTCCCTGGAAAGGCTTATCAGCCAATACACCGAATCCCCTTACATCGACGATGCTTATTTCGAGATGGGCCGTAGCTATATGAGCATGGAGCAACAGCAAGAGGCTATCCAATATTTTTCCAGGCTGGTCGAGGAGTATTCATCCAGCAGTTATACAAAGCAGGCATTGGTCCAGCTGGGATTGATCCATTATAACCTGAATAATAACGATAAGGCATTGCGGTTCTATAAGCGGGTAGTCGACCATTATCCCGGAACCGAAGAGGCCAAGGACGCCCTTACGGGGATCAAGAACATATATGTGGATATGAACCGGGTAAACGATTATTTCAATTATGTTAACGGGCTGGGCGATTTTGCCCGGGTGAGCATAAGCGAACAGGATTCGCTTACCTATATAGCAGCCGAAAAAATTTACATGGAGGAGAACTGTGAAAATGCCATCGAATTTTTTAGAAAATACCTCCGGAAGTTTCCCAATGGCAGTTTCAATGTCAATGCCCACTTTTACCTGGCCGATTGTTTCCACCGTCGTGGCGATACCGGGCAGGCGCTGGAGCACTACAACCAGGTGATTGACCATACCAGGAATAATTTTTCGGAAGAAGCCCTGAGCGGGGCAGCACGCATTAATATGCAACAGGAGAATTATGTGGCAGCTCTGGAACAGCTGGGGCAGCTTGAGAAAATCGCGGAGGTTCAGAGAAACCTGGTCTTCTCAAGAGTGGGCCAGATGAATGCAGCTTTCAGGATCCAAAAATACGGCGATGCTTTTGAGATGGCTGATAAGGTGTTGCATACCGACAAGGTGAACGCCAGAGAAAAACGCGATGCCCACTTTGTGAGGGCGAAGGTTTTTTTCCGGCGGGAACATTACGACAAAGCCCTGGATGCTTTTCGGATCATAGCCGATGAGGTGAACAGTCCTCAGGGCGCTGAAGCCAAGTACCGGATTGCTCAGATATACTATAAGCAGGAGGAATACAAGGTGGCCGAGAATGAGATCTTCGATTTTGTTCAGCAGAATTCTTCCCAGGAATACTGGAAAGCCAAGAGTTTTATCCTCCTGGCGGATGTCTATGAGGCGAAGGGGGATTTATTTCAGGCCCGCCATACACTGAAGAGCATCCTCGATAATTATGAGCCGGCAGGCGAAGATGGGGAGCTGCTGGAGATTGCCCGGAAGAGATACGAGTCCCTGCTCCAAAAAGAAGAGGGGCAAATCAAATCGGATACCACGAAGGATCAAATTGAAATCCGCATGGAAGAAAGCATCCCCGATACAACCCAAAAGAAGCCGGTAGAAGAGCCCCCGGCTGATGAATCCGCATCAAAATATTAGAGCGATGAACAACATGAAGGTTTGGATAATTCTATTTAGTTCGGCTTTGTTGCTTTTCAACACAACCCTGAAGGCTCAGGAGAAGATTGAAAAGCGGGTGCAGGTGGTCAAAGCCTATCAACCCAACATCAAAGATGCCTATAAGATCAGTGAGCTGCCCGATATCACCGATACCACTCAGGCCCGTGCCGACTTTGATTACTACCTTTTACCCGGACGCATGGAGACACAGGTAGAGGTGGAGCCTATCCCTGCCGCCACCATGGTAGGCGAGCCTCTTACTGAACTCTATAAGGGCTACCTCAAGCTGGGCATGGGCCATAAGATTGCCCCCCTGTTCGAGTTTTCTTATACCAACAAACGTTCCAAAGATTATGCCCTGGGGGTTTTCCTGCGCCACCGCTCTTCTGCCGGGAAAGTGACCCTGGCCGATGATAACCGTGTTTTTGCCGGATACGCCAGAAACCAGGCCCGGCTGTTTGGAAAGAAATTTTTTGAGCATGCCGTGCTGGATGGCGATCTTTCCGTGAAAAGCAATACCCGCTATTTTTATGGATACGACACACGGGTGGACACTTCCTTCGAGAAAAAGAACATCAAGCAGAATTTCCTGCGTTTTGAAGCCGGCGCAGGCTTCAAAAGCACCCATATTGATTCTGCACACCTGAATTATTCCTTCAATTTTGATTACCAGCATTTGCGCGATCAGTTCGAAAGCATGGAGAATAAGGTGCAGTTCACTGGCGGACTGAATAAATATTTTGATCAGAATCATGCAGGTGTCGACCTGGGGGTGACTTATCTCAACCGGAAGTTCCCCCGCGATTCAACTGTGAATACCCTGGTGAGGGTGAAGCCCTGGATTGCCCGCTTTGGTAACGGTTGGAGGGTGCAGGGAGGCATCAACTTCTTTACCGATGTGGTCAACGGCAATGCCAGTCCCAGGTTTTATCCGGTGGCCAGCCTTGAATACGATATCATCTCCCAGTATTTCATCCCCTATGCCGGATTGGATGGTAAGATCGCACTCAATTCCTATGATCAGATTACCCGGGAGAATCCCTTTGTGCTGCCCGGACTGCACGTGAGAAATACCAATTATAAGATGATCTTCTACGGAGGCATCAAGGGCAACCTGGGGTCTTCCTTCTACTACAATGCCAGGCTGAAGTATTCCTTCTTCGATGATATGTACTTCTTTGTGAACGATGAAACCAATACAGGAGGGGCCGCCAACCAGTTTAATGTAGAATACCACAACGGCGAGCGAATGAACCTGTTTGGCGAGATGGAGTTTGATATTAGCAAATCCCTGCAGCTTTCCCTGGAAGGGAACTATTATAAATATGTACTATACGAAACACAGGCGAAAGCTTGGCATAAGCCTGTATACGATATGACCTTCTCTGCTCGTTATAACTTAAGAGACAAAATCATCCTGGAAGGGGATGTATTTGTTAGTGGAGAAAGATGGGTTAAATCAGGTTTGCGTTTTGGCGAAGTAACGAAACTGGAGGGTTTCGCAGACATGAATCTTGGACTTGAGTATAGATATTCCAAAGTGTTGTCGGGATATCTGAAATTCAATAATATCCTTTCCAATAATTACCCTGTGTGGAATCATTATCCCGTTTATGGCCTGCATGTTTACGTGGGGGTAACATACGCCTTCTGATCACCTTATAGAAAGGGCTTGCAGGCTTCGCAAAATGTTCAAAAAAACCTGATTTTACAGGCCTTTTCTCCATGTTTTGCGGATTAATTTTATTACATTTACATCTATGGATGCCTGAATCATATTGCTGATTTTCAGCGCATTGGAAAAGTACTCATCATTTAATTGGATACATGAGCATGAAAGAGAACGACAAGGAAAATAAGGATCAGGATATCAAGAAATTACAGGATTATTCAGCTGGTAGCATTCAGGTTCTTGAAGGACTGGAAGCTGTTCGCAAACGTCCGGCCATGTATATTGGTGATGTCAGCGAAAAGGGTTTGCATCATCTGGTATATGAAGTAGTGGATAATTCCATTGACGAGGCCCTGGGAGGCTATGCCAGCCGTATTGATGTGGTCATCAATGAGGACTATTCCATCACCATTACGGATGATGGTAGGGGCATACCGGTTGATTACCATGAAAAGGAAGGAAAGAGCGCTCTTGAAGTGGTGATGACCGTGCTGCACGCGGGCGGTAAATTCAATAAGGATTCTTATAAGGTTTCCGGAGGCTTGCACGGCGTGGGTGTTTCCTGCGTTAATGCCCTCTCGTCTTACCTGAAGGCTGAGATCCACCGCGACAATAAGATTTATTTCCAGGAATACCAAAAGGGCAAACCCCTGGGTTCCATTCAGGAGATCGGCGAAACCGACAAAATGGGTACCATCATTACCTTTACCCCCGATACTGAGATTTTCCAGATACGGGATTTCAATTATGAGACGCTGGCTTCACGCCTACGCGAGCTGGCTTTCCTCAATAGGGGCATTACCCTTACCATCACGGACAAACGTGAGCTGGAAGAAACCAACGGCAACGGCAATGGCAATGAGGAAGAGGCTGAATACCGCCACGATACCTTCTACTCAGAGGAAGGACTGAAAGAGTTCGTTAATTTTTTGGACGCTACCCGCGATAAGATCATCGAGGATACCATCCATATGGAGACCTCCAAAAACGATATTCCTGTTGAGATTGCCCTGCAATACAACAATTCTTATTCGGAGAACATTCACTCGTATGTGAACAACATCAATACCATTGAGGGGGGTACCCACCTGGCAGGATTCAGAAGGGGGCTGACGCGTACCCTGAAAAATTATGCCGACAAATCGGGGATGCTGAACAAGCTTAAATTTTCCATCAGCGGGGACGATTTCCGCGAAGGGCTGACGGCCATCATTTCGGCGAAAGTAGCAGAACCCCAGTTTGAAGGACAAACGAAGACTAAGCTTGGTAATTCGGAATTGATCGGAGCCGTAGACCAGGCTACCAGCGAATTGCTGACCAACTATCTGGAGGAGAACCCGAAGGATGCCCGCACCATTGTCAAGAAAGTGATCACAGCGGCCCAGGCCCGCCACGCTGCCCGTAAAGCCAGGGAGCTTGTCCAGCGTAAGAACGCCATGAACGGATCCGGCCTTCCCGGTAAGTTGGCCGACTGCTCGAGCAGGGACCCCGAGAATACAGAGGTCTATCTGGTAGAGGGTGATTCAGCCGGCGGTACTGCCAAACAGGGAAGAGACAGAAGATTTCAGGCTATTCTGCCCCTGAAAGGTAAAATCTTGAACGTGGAAAAGGCCTTGCGGAGTAAGATCTTTGAGAACGATGAGATCAAGAACATCTTCATGGCATTGGGCGTATCCATCGGAACCGACGAGGACATCAAGGAACTGAACATATCCAAACTCAGGTACAACAAAATCATCATCATGTGTGACGCCGACGTCGACGGCAGCCACATCGAAACCCTGATCATGACCTTTTTCTTCCGGTATATGACTGAGCTTGTTCAGAGAGGATACATTTACATTGCTACCCCTCCATTGTATCAGATCAGGCGGGGCAAACAAATCCGCTACTGCTGGAACGAAGAGGAACGCAAGCAAATCGTTGAAGAGCTGGGCAGCGGCAAGGAAGCTAACGTCACCATTCAGCGCTACAAAGGATTGGGTGAGATGACTTCCGAGCAGTTGTGGGAAACAACCATGGATCCTGAGTTCCGTAAACTGCGCCAGGTTACCATCGACAGCGCGGCCGAAGCCGACCGTATCTTCTCTATGCTCATGGGCGATGAGGTGCTGCCCCGACGCGAATTCATCCAGAGCCACGCGAAGTACGCGAATATAGACGCGTAGAAGAAATGCGTAAATGCTTAAATAAAAGAAAAAGAGGCATCAGGAAAATACAGAATCGAAGGAATAAAATCTATTAAAAAAGCAGCCCCTGCAAATTGCGGAGGCTGCTTCTTTTTTGTATTGAACGTATCTATACGCTATTTAAGCATTCATGCATTAAAGCATTTAAGCATTTCTTTACGCTACGCATTTACACATTTCTTCCCTGTAATAATTCCCCGATTTTTGCTACCTATGTTAAAATTAAAAGTCCCCTCGTTTTGGAGAAAAGCAGGCAAAAAGAGGAGTTTCTTTCCCTGATCAGGGAACATCAGGATCTTATCCGTAAGGTAGCGGCCATGTATTACAAGAACCAGGCCGACCAGGAAGATGCATTCCAGGAGATCCTGGTCAACCTGTGGAAGGCCTATCCTACTTTTCGGGGCGAATCGAAAATCACTACCTGGATGTACCGGGTGGCTCTTAACACGGTAATCTCTGCTTTTCGTAAAGCTTCCAATCGGGTACACCGAAATAAATCGGACATCGAACTGTCCGATGAACTTGTCAAACCTTCCAGCGAGAGCATTTCCAGGGACGATATTGACGTGCTTTATCAGGCCATTGACAGGCTGAGTGATATCGAGAAAGCTGTTATCATGCTTTACATGGAGGAAAAGACCTACGACGATATTGCCGAGATCATGGGTATGACCCGGACCAACGTGGGTGTGAAGATCAACCGTATAAAAAAGAAACTGCAGAACATCTTTAAGAAGTTAGCCAATGGATATTGATCGATTGAAAGGTGCATGGAAGACCTACACGGCCGATCTCAAAGAGAAGGGCACGAAGGGAACGGAGGAGCTCAGGGAGATCCTCTCCCGCAAAAGCCAGCACTCACTGAGGAGGTTGCGCAAAAATTTCCTGATAGAAGCAGGAATTAATGTAGCAGCCATACCGCTGGTGCTGATCATCATCATCAGTCAGTTTACCCAGGTGGGAGATCATCGGTATTACCTGTCCGGTTTCCTGGTGCTCTTGCTGATGAGCTTCCTGGGTTTCCTCTATCATTCCTACATGAAGATCTTCCGGTATGAACACCTGGAATTGCCCCTGGAGGAAAAACTGGAGAAACAGATCCGGAACCTGCGCCTGTTTATGACAAACTATGCCGTGATTGGTTATTTTATGTATTTCCTGGCTTTTGTGGTAAGCCTGCTGATCAGTGCCTATGACAACCTGGCCGGTGAGCTGCTGCGTCTGGGCGTTGGGACTTTGTTGGGCGTGGTGCTGTTTTTTGTCCTGGTGCGGCCCATGGTACGCTACTATCTAAAGAAACTCTACGGCATGCATCTGGATGCCCTGAAAAGATATCTGGAAGAACTAAATGATCAATAACAACAACCATTTATATTAAATAGAAGAAAAGTAACAAGAAGCAATTTAATACATCCATCTATTATGATTGAGATAAAAGATTTGACCAAGCAATTCCGGTTGAATAAGCAGCAAAAGAAAAAGCTGGGCACCGGTGCCGGTTCGGTCACCGCCGTAGACCATATCAACCTGACCTGCCAGCCGGGCAGGATCTTCTCCCTTCTGGGCCCGAACGGGGCTGGCAAAACAACCACCCTCCGGATTATTGCCACCATTCTGCAGCCCACATCCGGTACCGTTCGGGTAGCCGGCCACGATGTTACCAAAGAAGGACGGGCTGTTCGAAGCAAGATAGGTTTTCTGACAGGCACCACCGGACTCTATGACCGTTTAACCCCCGATGAGCTGGTAACCTATTTTGGGAAGCTCAATGGTATGGATTCTACCACTCTGGAGCGCAGGAAAAGGGATCTTTTCCATACCCTGGAGATCTTCAGCTTTTCTTCCAAACGCATCGGGGAGCTTTCTACGGGAATGAAACAAAAAGTCTCTATTGCACGCACGATGATCCATGATCCGGAGGTGGTGGTCTTTGATGAGCCCACTTCCGGACTGGATGTGATCACCGCCGAACATATCATTGATCTCATACGTCAATGCAAGGATGATGGCAAAACCGTAATTTTTTCCTCTCATATCATGAGCGAGGTGGATCTGTTGTGCGACGACCTGGCCATTATTCATGAAGGCAGGATCCTTTATGACGGAGCCATGGACGATTTCCGCGCCCAGATGGTCAACGGCAGCCTTACCAAGGAATTCATAAGGATTGTTAATAATGCAAAAACACAGGCAGAATGAAAGATATACTAAACATAGCCCGGAAAGAATTCAAGGATACCCTCCGGGACAAACGTACTCTGATGGCCATGATCGTGGTGCCCCTGCTTTTATTTCCCGTGATATTTACTGTGGTGGGTAACATTCAGAGCGACAGCATGGAGAAGGCCATGAGTCGCGAACTGAAGGTAGCTTTGGTCGGAAGCCAGGTGCCGGAGGATTTGCAGGCTCACCTGGAAAAGGGTTCCAACCTTCGACTGATCCCTTTCGGTCAGGATACTTCCTATCGAACGTATGTGCGCAGCGACAGCCTGGATGCTGCCGTCGCTGTATCAGAGGATTTTCGCTCACGCGTTAACAACATGCAAACCGGTCGCATCACCTTGTATTTTCAGTCTACCGAAGAAGGGGTTGAGCAACGGCTCGCCAACCTGGTGGATCAGTATAGAGCCAGGCTCCGCAGGGAGCGCCTGGCTGAACTTGACATCTCCGAGGAAGTCATCCAGCCGGTTATGCTCGACATGGTGGATGTGGCCACCATGCAGGAAAAAATCGGCAAATATGCCGGAGGATTCATTCCCTATATCTTCATTATTTTTTGCTTCATGGGAGCCATGTATCCGGCCATCGACCTTTTTACCGGCGAGAAGGAACGGGGTACCATCGAGACGATCCTCACTTCCCCGGTCCGCCGCATCCATATTCTCACCGGAAAGATGAGCGTGGTAGTGGTTACCGGTATCCTCTCCGCCCTGCTGGCCATCGTGGGATTGTTCGCCGGGCTTAACTTTGCCGATACCCTGCCTCCACAGGTTACTGAGGTGACGGGCGATATCCTGCAACCACAGTTTATTTTGCTGCTTCTGACCATGCTGCTTCCCCTGACCATCTTCTTTGCAGGCATACTGGTTCCTATTTCCATCTACGCCAAGTCGTTCAAAGAAGCCCAGTCGATTATCACACCCATTAATATTTTTGTGATCCTGCCAGGTATTGTTGGTATCCTGCCGGGTGTGGAGCTGACCCTGCAGACAGCCCTGATACCGGTTGTGAACATTGCCTTGGCCACCAAAGATATTGTGGCCGGTACCATCGATTATGCCCTGCTTACTGCTGTTTATGGCTCATTAATCCTTTTTGCCGTCGTGAGCGTGGCCTTTTCCGTGCGCTACTTTGGGAAGGAAACCAATATTTTGAGAGCATAGAAAAATTCTGTTTTTGGTTTGTCGATAATAATTTGCCATCATCTCTTTCTCATTTGGAAAGAGCTTGGTGGCGAATTGTTATGATAAGCTTACCTGCCAGGGAAAGGAATGGTAACTGGATTGTATCGGATCACATGTTCTTTTTCGTTTTGTCATAACAATCATATTGATTATCTGGCTGTTTAAAAGGGTTTCCATATAATCGATGAATTTCTTAACTTTGAAATACCAAATAATAACTTGTCTATGTTCTACAACAGATGCTTGTTGAGTTTCATCCTGGTTTTTATTTTTGCTTTTTCGGTTTACAGTCAGCAAAATGATTCATCCCTGAATGGCAGGTTTGTCGGGATTACCTTCTCTTCTTTTGGCGATAATGAACTGGTACGTTTTGAGGATGACTTAGTAGGCTTTCCCGGAACATCAGGCAAACATTTTTATACAGTGGGCCTGGATTACCTGGTAGCATTAAACAAGACTTTTGATGTGGAGACAGGTATTGAATATTCCCGCCATAAGATGATGGTGGATCCCAACCTGCCTCCATCCATGGACAGATCCGAGTATCCCATTTATTTGAATATCTTAACGGTTCCTGTTGCCGCACGCGTCAACTTTCTGAAGTATTTTTTCTTCAGTGCAGGAGGGATGCTGAACCTGGATGTAAGTGGTTCCGATGGGGCCGATTCGCAAACAGGGCTCGGTGCTTGTGTTTCGCTTGGGGTAAGATACAATTTTGAACCCGGGATCTCGGCTTTCATCAATCCCTACATGAAGGCCGTCGGTTTGCTGCCCTTTGTCCCCGATGATTATCACCAGCGACTGATGGAGAGCGGATGGAGATTTGGTATATTGTATCGGCTTGATGAAAAAAAGGATTGAGGCATCTGTAGGTTTCCAGACATACGCATACCTAAGCTGGGGTGACGGATGTTGAGCCGATGCCTGGTAAATTTTACCGGTCGCACCTGATAAATATTATCCCATCACCTAATCCGGCATAGATCTACCTTCTTGCGGAATTGGGACTGTACGAATCTTTCGATGCGCTTTTGCCTTAGGTTCGCTTAGCATTTCATGTTATATTTGTAGTGTTCCAAATCATAACCGGAGTCTGATTCGTTATTATCCGGGAAGACTCTAAAAATTATTTAATGAGTTCAGTCGAGACCATCTTAAATAAAGCGCATTTTTCCAAGGAGGATATTATCTACCTGCTTAAGACGGAAGGAGAGGAGAAGAAACGGTTGTTTGAAGCCAGTCAGCTGACCAAATGGCAACACGTGGGCAAGAAAGTCTATTTTCGTGGTTTGGTGGAGTTTTCCAATATCTGCAGCAAAAATTGTTATTATTGTGGCATTCGAAAGGCCAACCAGAAAGCCGAGCGCTACAACCTGAGGGATGATGAGATCGTCGATGCGGTTCGGTTTGCCTATGAAAACCGGTACGGATCAGTGGTACTGCAGGGAGGTGAGCTTTCTTCTCCGTCTTTTACCCGTCGCATCTCCGGCTTGCTGCGCCGGATACAGGAAGTATCGGAAGGTACTCTCGGTGTGACACTATCGCTTGGCGAGCAGCCCGAAGAGGTGTACCGCGAATGGCTGGAGAATGGTGCCCACAGGTACCTGCTGCGTATAGAAGCTTCAAACCGTGAGCTTTACCAGAAGCTTCATCCCAATGATGAAAAGCATGATTACGATAACCGGCTGGAGAGTTTGAGAACCTTGCAAAAAGTAGGCTACCAGACCGGCACCGGTGTGATGATCGGTGTACCCTTCCAAAGGTGGGAGG
>P_1C_Sed_2_UnCtyDRAFT_1000100_pt1 | contig 24625 bp, 20 predicted proteins | sample Pon1CUnioCityCA_4_FD_10229 | JGI IMG/M metagenome (IMG submission 10229) | reverse complement strand
AATCCTGCGGGCGACTTTGCGGCAGATCCCGCCGAGTTCCCGTTCCAGGTTGCGCAAGCCGGCCTCGGATGTATACTCTGTAATTATCTGATTTAATGCCCCGTCACTGATCGTCAGGTCGCTTTCTGCCAGACCGCAATCCTGCCTTTGGCGATCCAGTAGATAAGATTTGGCAATGGCGAGCTTTTCCTCCGTGGTGTAGCCGGACAGATGAATCACCTCCATGCGGTCAAGCAGCGCCGAGGGGATGGTATCGGTCAAATTGGCGGTTAAAATAAAAAGAACATTGGATAAATCAAAGGGAAGATTCAGGTAGTGATCACTGAAATTGGTGTTCTGCTCCGGATCAAGAGCTTCCAGAAGCGCCGATGAAGGATCGCCTCGAAAATCGGAACCGATCTTATCAATTTCATCCATCATAAAAACCGGATTGTTGGTGCCGCATTGCTTTAATCCCTGCAGAATGCGCCCCGGCATGGAACCGATATAGGTTCGCCGATGCCCGCGGATTTCAGCTTCGTCATGGATGCCGCCAAGTGAGAACCTGAAAAACTTACGGTTCATCGAATTGGCAATGGCCTGGCCGAGAGAGGTTTTTCCCACGCCCGGGGGGCCGACGAAACAAAGGATCTGCCCCTTTTTTTTCGGATTCAACTTGCGCACGCTCAAGTATTCCAGAATCCGGTCTTTTACGTTATTCAAACCGTGATGATTGTTATCCAGAGTTTCTTTGACACGGGGAATATCAAGGATATCCTTTGTGGTTTTGCTCCAGGGCAGCTCAACCAGCCAGTCCAGATATGTGCGGACAATAGTGGCCTCGGAGGAATCCGGGTGCATCTGCTCCAAGCGTTTTAACTGTTTTTCCGCTTCTTTGGCCGCCTCCTTGGGGAGTTTGGCTTTTTTCAATCGTTGTCGGTAGTCACCAACTTCCTCGGTCTTTTCATCATCGCCCAGCTCCCGGTTAATCGCACGAACCTGTTCGCGCAGAAAATAATCCCGCTGACTTTTGGAGATCTCGTCGCGCACATCGGACTGGATTTTGGCCTGTACTGCGGACAATTCCACTTCACGGGTTAAAAAGTCATTGACCTTTCGCAGCCTGTCGATCGGATCTGAAATTTCAAGCAAACCCTGCGCTTCCTCGATTTTTAGCCGCAGGTTGGATGCGACCAGGTCCGCTAATTTTCCAGGATTTTCGATTTCTTCAAGCAGCATCCCGATTTCACTGGTATATTCCCCACGCAGATTAAGAATTTTTTCCGAGTTTTCCCGGATATTTCGCATTAATGCCTGATGCTCTACTTCAATAGATTCATAGTAAATATCCGGAATTAAATTAATTTTAACATTATAATAATATTTTTTAGCGGTGAACCGAGCAATTCGGCCTTTTTCAAGCCCTTGAATTAAAACCTTAAAGTGGCCTTCCGGCAATTTCAGCACCCGAAGTATGCGGCACACGGTCCCCACCCGGAAGATTTCATCCGGCTTGGGCTCCTCCGCGCCCGGGTCTTTCTGCGTGGAGAGAAACAACATGCGCTCCTTATTCATTGCCTCTTCCACCGCCTGTATGGATTTGTCTCTTCCGATATATAGGGGCAATACCATGTCCGGGAATATAACCACATCCCGGACCGGTAAAAGGGGGAGTTTGTCCGGTATATCTTCGATATGTTCGTCATCCTGAAGTAAAGTGACGAGATCGTCTTTATCTGTTTCTGCCATAAGACTCCTGCTTGATATTTCAGTCATTAAATTTTATGTGGGCCTGTTCTGCAAATAGACAACATATATTAATCATTAATTATAAAAACTCAATAACCCGGAAAGGCGCCAGCCTTTAAGCTGAGTGTCCGGCGTCCCTGATCGCCAATTAAATCCATGGTTAGGGCAAAAAAATATTTTTTGCAATGTTGAACAGCAGGCGCTTGATGTCAACAACAAAAACCCATTTGCGGAAAAAAACATTTTAACCCCGGTCGGAACATGTGCTATGACTATGCAGATTTCAACCGGACACCGAGGATCCAATCACCATGATGACGTCTCCCCTCATACTTGGCATGGCTTTTATATTCGGGGCCTGTATCGGTAGTTTTCTTAATGTCTGCATCTCCCGAATGCCAGATTCCGAATCAATTGTTTCCCCAGGCTCAAAATGCCCGAAATGCCAGAGCGCAATTCGGTTTTATGATAATATCCCGATTTTCAGTTATTTATGGCTTTTTGGCAAATGCCGCAGTTGCGCTCAGATAATTCCGCTGCGCTACCCGGTGGTGGAGCTTTTGACCGGCACCATGGCGGTGCTGGTTCTTGCTTATTTCGGAGCAACAGCCGATGCATTGATATATTTTGCCTTGATTTGCGCATTTATCATAATTATCTACATTGATCTGGACCATCAACTGATTCCCGACATTATTACCCTGCCCGGTATTCTGATTGGCTTCCTGGCCTCATTCATCCTTGAGACACCGACTTATATGGACTCATTGATTGGGCTCCTCCTGGGTGGCGGCATCCTTTTTGCCATCGCATGGGGGTATTACCTGGTAACCGGCAAAGAGGGGATGGGCGGGGGCGACATTAAGCTTCTTGCCATGATAGGCGCTTTTTTAGGCTGGCAGGGCGTATGTTTCACTATTTTCCTTGCCTCCATCACCGGAACCCTGGCCGGGGGACTGCTGATGCTTTTTGCCCGGAAAAATTTGAAATTTGCCCTGCCCTTTGGGCCGTTTCTCTCCATCGGGGCCATTGCTTACCTTTTTCTCGGTCCGCAGTTGATTGCCTGGTATTTTTTCGGCATTTATCCGTTCTAAAGCAAAACAAACATCCCATGAAATGAACAGGTTTTCATGCATATGGGAAAAATGTTAATTTTAAGAAGGTTATCGCTTAGTCGCGTGCATATCTACGACATTTATCCGCCGCTACCCCAGTCAATGAAACGATTATCCATACTTTACGGGCACGGGATTTTGCTTGACACTTGAAATTCATGCCAGTAAGGTCTCACTATACTACTTATCCGTGTTGCTGCCGCGGGACAGCGATCAGAAAGCAATCAAAAAATACCGGGGATATTAGAGTCCTTGTCCCTATACTGTACATCATACGATAAAACTTGAAACACCGTGGAACTACCCCAGGAATTATCGTATGCAGTGAGCAAGTGGCAGAGATGGAGTCTTTTAATTCACTTCTAAAGAAAGGAGCAGTAAGTTGAACAAGAAGGATTTAGTAAACGAAGTCGCAAACGTCGTCAGCACCAAAAAAGAAGCCCAGGCCGCGGTTGACTGCATTTTATCGTCTATCAGCGGTGCCATGGCAAAGGGTGATTCAGTGACATTGGTTGGTTTCGGCACTTTCAAACCGGTTAAAAGAGATGCCCGGAAGGGTCGGAATCCTCAGACTGGCGCCCCCATTGACATCAAAGCCAGAAAAGTTCCGAAATTCACCCCCGGCAAAGCGTTAAAAGACGCAGTTAATTAATCCCCAAAATTTTCATTTCCAGTGTTTTTATTATGCCTCAAGAATCGGTTTGAATCCCGGCTTGAGGCATAATTTAACTGAAACAACATTTAATGACCCTGCTTGACCATATTCCCGCCTTGATTCGGGTCGGCGTGGTGTTTGCCGCCATTTTACTGGGTATCCGCAAAAAACTCTCCCTGGGAAATGCTTTCCTGCTCGGGGCCCTTTTTTTAGGCTTCCTGTTTGCCATGCCGCCGCCGCTAATGCTTAGCGCCGTTGGAACAGCGCTGGTTTATCCAAAAACGCTCTGTCTTGCCGGGATTGTGGGCCTCATTCTAATTTTGAGCAGCACCATGGAACAAACCGGTCAAATGCAACGGATGCTAAATTCCTTCAAAGCTTTGATTGCCCGTCCACGGCTAAAGCTCGTGGTTTTTCCGGCCTTGATAGGACTGCTGCCCATGCCTGGCGGTGCGGTTTTTTCAGCACCCATGGTAAAGCAACTTGGAGAGGCATCCAATTTATCCAACAGTCATCTCAGTTTCCAATCAGTTCTTTAAAGCCGAGATGAAATCCGTTTATCGGCTTCTCTGGCTGCCGTGCATCGGGTTGATCGCTGTCAGCTGCCTGTATTTTTGGGGTTGGCGGACTCTTTTTGGCGCTTAAAACGAATATCGGCTTTTTCTATCCTTTTCTATCCAGGCCTAAAAAAGATGGACTCGTAAAAAGTCAGTTATTGTTGTTCAGCTTCTCCGGGGTTGGGTTTTCAGCAGCAAGTTTCGGACGTGCCGCATCCGGCACACCCCCCGGCAGCGGGCTGGATGCTGGAGGTAATTTCAAAGCCCACGTTTTTAAAATCAATGGTCACAGGCTGGGCCTCAGCCAGCAACTCCTTGTTGGCAACAAATTGAAACCCGTTGATGTCAAAAACCTCGTCTTCTTGGGTGGGATCATCCAGTCCCAGTGCCAATGACGGCCCGCCGCAGCCCATGTTATTTAAAAACAGGCGAATAGGGCGGACGTCTTTATCCTGAAAAAACTCTGTTATTTTCTGCTGTGCAGTTTCTGTTACCTCAAACATGATAGCCTCCCGTCTTTATAATTAATAGCAAATCGAAAGTAGTCACCGCTCCTGTCCTTGTCAACCTTTTTTCGCATTTCCCGGCCAAGTGCCTTTTGTCTGCGCAGGGGTTCCATTCAGCATGCCCTGAAGGGTGAATCAGGACAGAGAATTGATATAGTCTTTGTATGTCTGGGTATCCGCCGCGGAGAATAGAACAAAAATCACCTGTTCAATGGATTCATTCAGGTTTAACATGGCAAGGGTTGTGTCAACTGCGATTTTACAGGCATCTTCCAATGGATACCCATAAACACCGCAACTGATCGCTGGAAAAGCAATTGAGCGTAGCTGATAGTCCTGTGCCAGTTTCAATGAATTTTTGTAACAACGGCTCAGAAGTTCTCTGTCGTCGCTCTTTCCCTTATAAACCGGGCCTACCGTATGAATCACATATCGAGCGGGAAGTTCATAGCCTTTGGTAATGCGGGCCTCCCCTGTCGGACAGCCGCCGATCTGCCGGCATTCCTCGAGCAGCTTGGGGCCGGCGGCCCGATGAATCGCCCCATCGACGCCGCCGCCGCCCAATAGCGTATTGTTGGCGGCATTGACGATGGCATCCACCTCAAGCTGGGTAATATCTCCCTGATGCACGTAAATGCGATCAACACTTGAATCTCCCATTTAGCCCCCCCTTTGTTTGGCTGATCCAATTCGACCAATTCTGCTTATGTAAATAATGTATGCCATAGAAAAAAATGTCAATCAATCGCTGGTCGCCGGTCCCGCCGGCATAGCTTGACTTTCCATGCGCCTTTTGTTAGTTGAAGCTTTCAACAAAACGACTCATTGAAAGGAGAAGTAAAAATGGAACGCACATTATCGATTGTCAAGCCGGACGGGGTCCAGCAGGGGCTTATCGGGGAAGTTATCAAACGCTTTGAGGCCAATAATATCCGAATTTCGGCCATGAAAATGCTGCATATGGACAAGGAGCAGGCAAAAGGGTTTTATGCCGTGCACAAAGAACGCCCGTTTTTTGAGAGCCTGACGGATTTTATGTCTTCCGGTCCGGTTGTGGTCATGTTGCTTGAGGGTGAGCGGGTAATCGAGAAAAACCGCGAATTAATGGGGGCCACCAACTACAAGGAAGCCGCTGAAGGTACCATTCGCCGCGATTTTGCTACAGATATTGAGAAAAACGTGGTTCATGGTTCTGATGCACCGGAAACGGCCGATTTTGAAATCAATTTCTTTTTCAACAGTTTTGAAATCTGCTCCGCCTGAGTTCTTCAGAAGTGTTCCTCCCGGGCGGCAGCCCGGGAGGAAGCGCTGTAAGCAGATCGCGCCCTTTTTATGCTCCATCAATCCTTGCTTTTCAAGACAGCGAGAAATGCGGACTGGGGGATCATCACATCGCCCGCCATTTTCATTCGTTTTTTACCTTTTTTCTGCTTTTCCAAGAGCTTGCGTTTCCGGGAGACATCACCGCCATAGCATTTGGCCGTTACATCCTTGCGGTAGGGGTTAATCGTTTTTCTCGCTATAATTTTTGCTCCAATAGCACCTTGAAGCGCAATTTTAAACATATGCCGGGGGATTTCGTCCCGCAGCTTTTCGCAGGCGAACTTGGCCCGCTCCACTGCCTTGTCCCGATGCACCAACTGAGATAACGCATCCACACGCTCGCCGTTAACCAGAATATCGAGCTTGACCAGGTCCGACGTTCGATAGTCGATGATTTCATAATCAAAAGAGCCATACCCCTGGGTCACGGTTTTCAAGCGGTCATAAAAATCATAGACAACCTCGGCCAGGGGCAGTTCAAAAACCATTTCCAGGCGGTTGCTGCTGAAATACTGATAGTCGGTATTAATGCCCCGACGTTCCATACAAAGGTTCATGACAACGCCCATGTAGGCGTCTGGAATGATGATAGCAGCCCGGATGTAGGGCTCCCGTGTCAGGGCAATATTTCCGGGATCCGGGTAATTAGCCGGGTTATCGATGGTTACTTTGCTCCCATCCGTATATTCGATCTCATATTCCACCGAGGGCGCCGTAATAATAAGGGAGAGATCATATTCACGCTCCAGGCGCTGCTGCACCACTTCCAAATGAAGGAGCCCTAAAAACCCGCATCTGAAGCCAAACCCCAGTGCAACGGAACTGTCTTTCTGATATATTAGGGAAGCATCATTTAATTTTAACTTTTCCAGAGCCATGGTTAATTCGGCGTAATCATCCGTGGAAACAGGGTAGATGGAGGAAAAGACGACGGGTTTGGACTCCTGGAAGCCACTTAATGGTTTGCCGCACGGTCTTTTTTTCAGGGTGATGGTATCCCCGCTCTTGGTGTCTCCCACGGTTTTAATCCCCGCGATAAGATAACCCACGCGACCGGCCGAGACCTCCTTTTGGGCAATACGCTTTAACTGGAATATCCCCACCTCTTCCACTGTATAGACAGCATTGTTGGACATGAACAGAATTTCATCCCCGGGCTTGATTCTGCCGTCCAGAATCCGGAAGTGGACAATGGTGCCGCGATACGGGTCATAATGGGAATCAAAAATCAGAGCTTTTAAAGGCGCTTCCGGATCACCGGAAGGCGGTGGCAGATGATTGACAATCGTTTCGAAAATTTCCTCAATCCCGATCCATTCCTTGGCAGAGCAAAGAATGGCGTTTTCCGGGTCCAGCCCCAAATCCTCGGCAATCTGTTCCTTTACTTTCTCAACTTCGGCCGAGGGTAGATCGATCTTGTTAATGACAGGAATAATTTCAAGGTCATTTTCAACTGCCAGATACATATTGGCAATGGTTTGCGCCTCCACTCCCTGACTGGCATCAATTAACAGCAATGCCCCTTCGCAGGATGCCAGCGCCCGGGAGACCTCATAGCTGAAGTCAACATGGCCCGGTGTATCAATAAGGTTTAAATAATACAAGCGGCCATCGTTGGCTGTGTATGGCAGACAAATGGTTTGGCTTTTAATCGTAATGCCCCGCTCCCGCTCAAGTTCCATGCTATCCAGGATCTGATCCATGAAGTCCCGGTCAGAGACAAGCTCTGCCTTCTGGATCAACCGGTCGGACAATGTGGATTTTCCGTGGTCTATATGGGCAATGATACTGAAATTTCTAATGTGATCCATTTAATGGTCCGTTAAATCTACAGTCAGAGAAAAGTAAATTGACAAATTTGGTTTCCCTGATATTTTAATAGTGTCATTTTTGGAACACGACTATCTATCAATTATTTGCCAGCATGTCAATCACGTCTTTCATGCAGAAAATGGTCAGCCAATATGTCCGCCAGAATTTTAATTGTTGACGATGATCCGGCGGTACGGGATTCCATCCACGAATTCCTGACCATCATCGACTACCAGGTAGATTCCGTTTCAAGTGCGGAAGAGGCCATTGCGACACTTCGCAACAAGCATATGGATATCATCATTACGGACATCATGATGGAGGGCATGGATGGTCTTGAGCTGACCCGCTACATCAAAGAGCATCATAACAGTGATGTCATTGTAATGACCGGCTACACCGGTGATTACACGTATGAGGAGGCCATTAACAAGGGCGCGGATGACTTTGTCTTCAAGCCGGTCAAGTTCGAAGAATTGCAGCTTCGTTTAAAGCGCGTGTTGCGCGAGCGCCAGTTGACCCAGGAACGTAACTTGATGCTGGATCAATTGAAAAATCTGGCCATCACCGATGATTTGACCAAATTGTTCAACAGCCGGCATTTCTACAGCCAACTGGAACAGGAAATGAATCGTTACAGCCGGTATAAACGCCGATTCTCCATATTACTGCTCGATATCGACCATTTCAAGCGATTCAATGACAATTACGGTCATCTTGAAGGCGACCGGATTCTGCGCCAGGTGAGCCGAATGATCACGTCCTGCATGCGCACCATGGACACGGCTTATCGATACGGCGGCGAGGAGTTTACCGTGCTGCTGCCGGAAACCGACTGCGATGCTGCATTGACGGTGGCTGAACGCATAAAGAACAAGGTCAGCGGTGAAGCCCTTGACTACATAAATGATCCTTGCGTTACTGTCAGCATCGGCGCCACCGAGTATGCAGAGACAGATTCCATATCCGATTTGATCAAACGGGCGGATAAGGCCATGTATGTCGCTAAACAAAAGGGCCGTAACCGGATTACCTACTTGTTGCCGGACGCCTCCCCGGTAAAATGTTACCCTCCCCAGGGCTGCTGAACCTTAACAGTTAAATACAGATCCCCTTTTTGCCCATCCGGACCTTGCCTGCCCAATCCCTTCAATCGCAGGATATTGCCGTCTTTTGTGCCCGGTGGAATGGAGACGTTATAGAAACGATTTTGAAATCCACGGGGCATATTAATCATTTTTTTAGTGCCGCCGGCAGCTTCATAGGGTGTTATCTGGATCTCCTGATAAAGATTGATTTCCCGGGGATCCCGGTTCGGATGTAAGACCTGAAGCCGCGGCGATTTTTTCTTCTGCATGCTGGAGCCTTTGAGGGCATCGCTAAATCGGGTCCCCTGGAAGAATCCCATGGATTTTAAAGCAATAATTCCAAAAATAAAACCGCCGATATGCGCCCACCAGGCAATGCCGCTCGTTGCTCCCCCGCTGAGAGCGGCACTGAATACCTGCATGAAAAACCAAAGCCCCAAAAAGAAAAACGCCGGAATTTCAACAAACAAGGGAAAAATAAAAATCGGGATCAAGGTCAGGATACGGGAGTTGGGATAAAGGATAAAGTATGCCCCCATGACCCCGGCAATCGCACCGCTTGCACCGATGGTCGGCACGGTGGAAGTCAAATTCAGAAAAAAATGAAACAAACCGGATACAAGGCCGGAGATCAAGTAAAACCCCAGGTAACCGACAGAACCCACCCGATCTTCTACGTTGTCCCCGAAAATATACAAAGACCACATGTTGCCTAAGATATGCAGAAAACTGCCGTGCAGAAACATGAAGGAAAACAGAGAAAGGAGTAGCTGGCCGGTTGTGAAATGAGCCGCAATGTGGGGCACGGTAAACTTTGCCGGCACCAGCCCATAGGTATAGACAAAGCGCGACATTTGGGCCCCCTGGGAGAGCTGAACCATATAGACAACGACGTTGATGCCGATCAACGTGTTGTTGGCGATGGGGTAATTCCGGGATGGTACGGTGTCGCGAATGGGGATCATGGATCAGTCCGGGTCGTTAGAAAAAACGGGCTAATATTGCGTCCGGGTGATCCGCATGCTCAAATCAACGAAGCGGGCCCCGTGGATCAAGGCCCCCACGGAAATAATATCCACGCCCAGATCTGCCAATCGAACCAGACCCCCTCGGGCCACCTGGCCGGAAACCTCTATCATTGCCCGGCCACGGATTTGCGCCACCGCCTGCTGGATTTGTATATCATTCATATTATCCAACATAATCACATCTGCGCCGGCCGCAAGGGCTTGGTCAACCTGTTCGAGCGTTGCTGCCTCGACCTCCACTTTCAACAGATGGGATGCCTTTTGGCGGGCTGTTTCAACCGCCTGAGGGATTCCCCCGAAAGCGGCGATATGATTGTCTTTAATCAGAATCCCATCATAGAGTCCCATTCGGTGGTTATCTGCCCCGCCCATGCGTACGGCATATTTTTCAAGCGCCCGCCACCCGGGAACAGTCTTGCGGGTATCCACCAGGCGGACAGACTTACCCGCTAGTTCATTTACGTAACTGCGCACATGGGTGGCGACGCCGGAGAGCCGTTGAAGAAAATTCAAGGCGATGCGTTCGCCGGTTAATAGCGCCCGAAAATCACCGGTTAAGGTTGCCACTGACCGGCCGGCGGTGATTTCATCGCCATCGCGGACAGATGCAGAAAATTCAATTTCAGGTTCAATCCGCCTGAAAACACGGCGGGCGGCTTCCAATCCGGCAATGACCAGAGGCTCCTTGGCGATAATTTCGCCTTCTCCGTTTAAAACGCCCTTCGGCAAAGCATTGGTGGTGATATCGCCGGGACCGATGTCTTCAATAAGAGCGAGTTCGATCAACTGATCCAGGTGATGGGGTGCCAGCATTGTATTCTCAAAATTCATGCCTTATTGCCCCAGGGGATTAATCGTTTCCATGTTATTTTTTAGTTTTTCCTGCTTTTCTAAATATTCTGCGTACTGGTTGCGCGTCTTCTCTATTACCTCAGCCGGGGCTTTGCTTACAAAATTTTCGTTTTCCAGTTTTTGGGAAAGCGTCCGGATTTCCTTGTCCAATTTGCCAATCTCCTTTTCAAGCCGTTTGGATTCCTTGGCAAAATCAATAACTCCGGCTAAATAAACGGAAATGACCAATTCATTAACAATGGTGGTGGCCGTTTTTTCGGGCTTTTCCCCGGCCGGGGTCACACTCAGGGAATTTACCCGGGCCAGACCGCTGATTAAGGACTCATTGTCCGCAATTATTTTCTGATAATGCATGTTGTCCGTTTGAATCAGTACATCCAGGTGCGTGGAGGGGGCAATATTCATTTCCCCCCGAATATTTCGGATCCCCGTTATAATTTCCATGACAATGGCCATATCGGCTTCCGCAGCCGGATTATGGGAGATCCCAATAAACTCCGGATCATCCAGGGGGTATGTCGCGCACATGATGGAGCCTTCGGTGCCGGGCAGCATATGCCAGATTTCTTCAGTAATAAAGGGGATAAAGGGATGCAGCAGAATCAGTGTGTCATGCAGCACCCGCCAGGAAACAAACAGTGCGGCCTGCTTCCGGTCTTCACCCCATTTACCGTATAATGCGGGTTTCGCGGCTTCCAGGTACCAATCGCAGAATTCATGCCAGACAAACTGGTAGATTTCATTGGCGGCAGTATTGAAATGATAGCCGTCAACAGCATCCGCCACCGTTTGAGAGACCGTTTTCAGGCGTGAGAGCATCCATTGATCGGCAAGCCCGAGATTCTCAGGGTTAACCGGAGCGGGTTTCTCCGTCACATGCATCAGGGTAAGCCGGGCGGCATTCCAGAGTTTATTGATAAAATTGCGATATCCTTCAATACGTTTTTCGGAGAGTTTAATGTCTCTTCCCTGGGCGGCAAAAGCTGCAAGGGTAAAGCGCAAGGCGTCTGTGCCGTATGCTTCAATGATCACCATGGGATCAATGACATTGCCGGAGGACTTGCTCATTTTCTTGCCCTCCTCATCCCGCACCAGGGCGTGCACATAAACATCAGCAAACGGCACTTTTTTCATAAAATAGCAGCCCATCATCATCATTCGGGCCACCCAGAAAAACAGGATATCAAAACCCGTTACAAGCACAGAAGTGGGATAAAAGGTGTCCAGAAGCCGGGTTTTCTCCGGCCATCCCATGGTTGAGAACGGCCACAGGGCGGAACTAAACCACGTATCCAGCACATCTGTATCCTGTAGAAGATGCTTGCTTTTGCAGCTAGGGCAGTGTTGGGGCGCCTCAAGGGCGACCACCAGTTCATCGCAATCCTGACACTTCCATGCGGGTATGGGGTGGCCCCACCAGATCTGCCGGGATATACACCAGTCCCGGATATTTTCCATCCACTTGAAATAATCATTTTTCCACTTTTCCGGAATGATGCTGGTCTGAGCATTTTTGACAGCTGAAACAGCTTTTTCGGCAAGCGGGCGGGTTTTGACAAACCACTGCTTGGAGAGGTTCGGTTCCACAAGGGTCTGACAACGGTAGCAATGACCGATGCTGTGGCGGTAGTCCGCTGTTTTGACGAGAAGCCCCTGATCCCTCAGATCCGCCACAACAGCCCGCCGACATTCAAACCGGTCCATTCCGCAATATTTCTCACCGGCAGCTTCGGTCATCAGGCCGTTGTCACCGATTACCCGGACGCTCGGCAAGTCATGAATCCGTCCGATTTGAAAATCATTGGGGTCATGGGCCGGGGTTATCTTTAATGCCCCGGTACCGAATTTGATATCCACATAGGAATCAGTAATCACCGGGATGGTTCTGTCCGTCAGAGGCAGGTGTACGGATTTTCCGTGAAGGTCCTTGAAGCGGTCATCCTCCGGATGCACAGCTACGGCTGTATCGCCCAGCATGGTCTCAGGCCGCGTCGTGGCAACGATGAGACTTCCTTCGCCTTCAGCCACTGGATAGCGGACATGGTATATGTGGCCCTCCTGCTCTTCATGCTCGACTTCAAGATCCGCAAGTGCGGTCTGGCACCGCGGACACCAATTGATAATATAGTTTCCACGATAAATCAAGCCGGCTTCATATAGTTCCACGAAAACTTTACGAACAGCCTTCGACAGGCCCTCATCCATGGTAAAGCGCTCCCGCTCCCAGTCGCAGGAAGCGCCAAGGCGCTTTAACTGGTTAATGATCGCATTCCCGTATTTATGGCGCCATTCCCATACAGCCTCGATAAATTTTTCCCGACCAATCTGATGCCGGTCGATACCCCTTTCAGCAAGGTTTCTTTCAACCACGTTCTGGGTGGCAATTCCCGCGTGGTCGGCACCCGGCATCCAGAGGACGTTATCTCCGCGCAGTCGGCGATAACGACAAAGAATATCCTGCAGGGTAATGTTTAGAGAATGCCCCATGTGCAGCACACCGGTTACATTGGGCGGCGGGATAACAATCGAGAAGGGTTTTTTTTCACTGTTCTCGGAGGCAGCAAATAATCGGTTTTGTTCCCAGAAAGTGTACCATTTGGTTTCAACTTCTTCAGGCGCGTATCCTTTTTTTATTGCGGGGGTATCCATCAGCGAAATATCCGTATAAAATTAAAAAATGGGGATTACTGGCAATCCCCATTAGAAGTTAAAATATCAGTAATGACGGCTTCGTAAAAAGCGTTTTACATCGCCTGATGTTTCTGCAGAAAAGCCCTGGCGTCGGGGTCGCGCTGCATTCCTCGGGATTTGCGACGCCTTGATCTTGAACTTTTTTCTTTGCCGTCTCAAACTGACTTTTTATGAGCCCATCAAAATTACTTAATTCAAAAAAGCCAAAACAGGGGTATCAAACAATTTTTTGCTTTGCCATGGAATGTGGCTTCAGCATCAAATGTCCGAAGCATCCGGCATATTTTTTCTCAATCGGGCCATCTCTATAGCAACTCTCTCGTTTATCATGTCTTTGATAATTTCTTCCACCCTCTTTCCATAGAGATTCCGAACCACCCGCTCCAACGCAGCATCCAGCATTTCGGGGGATACAGGGATCTCAGGTGCGGCAGGCGGTTGATCAGGCGTGGAATCGCTATTAAGCGGTTCCGACAGTGATTCGGAGGCTTCGGTTTCATCCTCGCCAAAATATTCATCAAGCTCCTGGTCAAGAAAGTCTTCGACCTCTGCTGCTGAAACATCGGCCAGACTCTCCTCGTCTGAGGAATCGGGTGAAAGCCATCCGCTATCTTCTGTTCTTTCGGCGTCCGCCTGATCCTTATCACCAAAGAGCTCGCCATCTTCGGATAAATCCAGTTCTTCTTCTCCGTCCCCGGTCCCCCGGGCATTTGAGATCGCCCCCATTGCCTCATCTACGACTTCTTCAGTTAATTCAATAATTTCTTCATCCTCATCGCTTGTGCCGACTGCGATATCCGACAATTCGATAAGATCTTCAAAATTACCGGGATCCGGTTCCGAGGATCCCTCTTCAAATCGACCTTCTGGAGGATTTTCTGGATTTTCGGCCATATACGCGACCCCTTCATGCTAAAATTATCTAAAACGGTTAATTAATTATATAATTTTTTGTACCAAAACCGGTTGGTTATGTCAAGAAATTTGAATTTTCTGTTATTGATGGACTCGTAAAAAGTCTGATTTTAGATGGCGCCGTAAACAGTTCAAGATCAAGGCTTGCGCAATTTCGCAGAATGCAGCGGTCTTAACTGACCGTGAAATTCTGAGAAATTGCGCGTAACGCAGATATTGGACTTTTTACGGTGCCATCATTATTGACCTTTAATTGATGGCATTATAGATTGACTCCGAAGGGGTTGGCAGGCACCAAACCTAAAACCTATGAGGCACGGATTGCAAAAATGCGGCGATTCTATATTGATCCCCGGCAAATAAAGGGGGATACAGCTGAGCTCAACGGTGCCGAAGCCCGGCATATCAGGACGGTACTGCGTCTGCAACCCGGCGATGAGATAGAGTTGGTGGATGGCTCCGGGGTCGCCTATGCCGCCTTAATCAAGGCAATTGACGGCAACCGCGTACAGGCGGTCGTTCAACAGCAGTTTGCTACCGGTTCCGATTCCAATTTGAAATTAACTGTGGCATTGGGATTTTTAAAAGAGAAAAAAATGGATCTGCTGGTCCGGCACCTGACCGAACTTGGAATGACCCGTTTTCTGCCCCTTTGGACCGAGCGCTCCATCGCCCGGCCGCCGCAAAAACGACTGGATTCAAGGATGGAGAGATGGCAAAGCATTGCCAGGGAAGCGGTTAAGCAAAGCAAGCGGGGCTTGATGCCGGAAATCGCATGGCCCATAGCTTATGATGAAGCCATAGGGTTGAGCCAGCCGTCCGATATCAATATTTTCTTCTGGGAAAATGCCCGACAAGCCTTGACTGAGGCCATAAATCCCAAACCACGCCGGCATGAAGTGTTTGTATTGATCGGCCCGGAAGGCGGGTTCAGTCACCACGAAGCCCAGAGCGCTGTTGATTGCGGATTTACACCCATCTCAATGGGCCCACGGATATTGCGGGCTGAAACCGCAGCCATCACGGCATGCGCCCTGCTCCAATACTTGTTTGGCGACATGGATAAAAAAAGCCCTTGACAGCCAATCGGGTTATTCTTTATACACTAATTAACTTTTCGCCGAGGTAGCTCAGTCGGTAGAGCAGGTGACTGAAAATCCCCGTGTCGGTGGTTCGATTCCGCCCCTCGGCACCATTTATCAAATAAAAAAAGGCGTCAACCGACGCCTTTTTTTATTTTTTATCTCAAAACATCTTTTTACGGCGCCATCACGTTTAAATTGCCCGCATACTGCTTGAATGACGAGTTAAAGATTACCCTGCTTATTTTATTCGCCCTTGTACTTAAATGACAGCCGCACCACTGCCCGATACAAGGCCACCTTGTCATTTTCAAGTTTCATGTCCATGTCCTTGATCTCGGCAACCCGCAGATCCTTCAGCGACTTGGCCGCTGTGTCCACGGCATTTTTCGCGGCATCCTCCCAGGACGTTGGACTGGTTCCAACCATTTCAATGAATTTGTAAACACTGTCGCTCATGATGACCTCCTTTTTTACGGGTTTGGACGTGCCGGGCATTACATGCCCGGCCCTGCAGTTTCATGTCACGCCTTCATTTCAGTATTAAAATAACTGCAAACAAATGGTATGCAAACAATTCACAAAGCAAAGGCGGATGATTTCGGAAAAACTGTTTATGCCAAATCATAAAATCAAACGTCAAGGGCTTGAATCGGCAGGGCTTGTGATTATATTGGTATCACTATGAAAAAATTTAATGAAAAAATACCGAACCCAACAGAAATAGAAAAAGAAATCAGTGATTTTTTAAGCCGTAAGTATGGCGATCAGGTAAAAATCGTCTCTCCCATTGTCATGCCCCAGGAAAAATACTCCGGCGACACGGATGGTTCCGGAAAATTCAATCGTGCAATTGAGTTTGATCTTAAACCGGAGGAACTGATCCATTATTTGGACCAGTATATTATCCGCCAGGATATGGCCAAGCAGGTTTTGGCCACCAAAGTATGCACCCATTTCAATCGTATCCGCTATCAAAAGAAAGGAGCGTCAAGCGGACGGGAAATTGCCGGGGGGATCAAAAACAATGTGCTCATGATCGGACCCACGGGTGTGGGCAAAACCTACATGATAAAACTGATCGCCAATAAGCTAGGCGTTCCGTTTGTTAAGGGAGATGCCACGAAATTCAGTGAAACCGGCTATGTAGGCGGAGACGTTGATGATCTGGTGCGGGATCTGGTGCGCGAGAGCGACAACGACGTGGAACTGGCCCAGCACGGCATCATCTATATTGATGAAATTGACAAAATCGCCTCCAGTAAAAACCAGATGGGAACTGACGTTTCCCGTACGGGGGTGCAGCGCGCCCTGCTCAAACCCATGGAGGAGACGGAAGTCGAATTGAAAGTGCCGCATGATCCGATCTCCATGATCCAGGAAGTGGAACAATTCCGAAAAACCGGCAAACGCGAAAAAAAATCAGTGAACACCAAAAATATTCTGTTCATTATGAGCGGGGCTTTCGGGGAATTGCCGGAAATCGTCAAAAATCGGACCACTGAACGGGGTATCGGTTTCGGGGCCAACGTCAATACCCGGGAAAAGGCTGCTAATATTCTTAAACACTGCAGGGCAGAAGATCTCATCGAATATGGGTTTGAATCTGAATTTGTCGGACGGCTGCCGGTAAAAGCAATTTTTGAAGAGTTGGAGTTCCATGATCTGCTCAATATCCTGCGAAATCCCAACAACCCGGTTATATTGAACAAACGATTGGATTTTGCCACATACGGGATGGATATCAAGTTCTCCGATGAAGCACTGGCCCGGCTGGCTGAGCAGGCCCAGCGCGAAAGCACCGGGGCCCGGGGGCTTGTCAGTGTAATCGAGCAGGCCTTAATCCCGTTTGAAACCCACCTGCCTTCGACCAACATCAAGCGCTTTCCGGTGACCCTGGAAGTCATTGAACAGCCGGAAGCGAAGTTGTCACAGTGGTTAAACGGCGCCGGGGTGGAAAAACGGGTGGCTGACTTTGATGCGGTTACTAACCAGGCCAAGGATCACATTGGTAGCTATCTCAGGCAAAACCGCAGCAGTCTGACCAGCCAATACGGGCTGCCGTTGTCCCCGTACCGCATGGACCGGATTGCCGAGTATTATTGCAACAATGTCACGGAAATCGGGCAGGCGACCAATTCCATCAAATTCTACTACGATCGGATAAAAAAAATCGAGATCGAATTTTATAACCGCCATGAAATCAACATTGTGCTCGAGGAAGATGCTGTTGATTTTATGCTTGAAAAGCTGATTGACGGATCAGAAGGAATTAAAAACATCGACAGCAAACTGTCTTCTGATTTTGAATATGGTCTTAAGCTGATCCGGGAAAAAACCGGGCGCAACCGTTTCTTTATTTCACGCTATGCACTGGAAAATCCCGAGTCCTTTCTCAATCAGTTGATCAAAACAGAATTTAACAAAGTGGATGCGGATCTGTCGCAGGTCAATTTTAATCTAAGCGATGTGGAAAACCCATCCGGTCCATAAAATCATTTACACCGATTTTAATAAATTCTATAAGTTTGGCTGGTACTGTTATATTGCGGCGTACAAGATGTACGCCGCAATTGCTATGCCCAAACATAAAATCAGGACAGACACTCATGATTGGAATTTCAAAACTCTATTGCGGTACCGTGGAGCCCTCAGATGCACTGCGCTACAGCCGCAGTTCAAAAGACATGCCCTCGCACCTGCTGCAATTTTCAGTGGATAAAAAACCGGTGGTGGTATGGAATGCGACCCAGCAATGCAACCTGAAATGCATACACTGCTATGCCCATGCCAAAGCCGGCCACCAGGACAATGAATTGTCCACCGCCGAGGGGAGACGCTTAATTGACGATCTCTCGGAGATGGGAGCACCGGTGCTGCTTTTTTCCGGCGGCGAGCCGCTGATGCGCAAAGACCTGCCCGAACTGGCCGCCTATGCCATTGAACGCGGCATGCGGGCGGTTATTTCAACCAATGGCACCCTGATCGATCCCGCTGCGGCAAAGGTATTTAAAGACATCGGCCTCTCTTATGTCGGCATCAGCGTGGACGGCAACAAAGCCATAAACGACAAATTTCGCGGGGTCGACGGCGCCTTTGACGCGGCCATGAAAGGCATTGAAAACTGTCAGGCCGAAGGCATCAAGGTGGGACTGCGATTTACCATCAATAAATTCAATGCCGATGAAGTTCCGTTTTTGTTTGACCTTCTTGAGGAGCGCGATATTCCCCGGATTTGTTTTTATCACCTGGTCTATGCCGGGCGCGGCTCAACACTTGTTAACGACGATCTCTCCCATGCCGAGACCCGACAGACAGTGGATCTGATTATCGATCGAACTCAGAGGCTGCATGACCGGGGAAAACCCAAGGAAGTGCTGACTGTGGACAATCATGCCGATGGGCCCTACTTATACCTGCGGATGCTGAAAGAGAACCCGGATCGGGCAAAAGAGGTTCTGGAATTGCTCAAAATGAACGAAGGCAACAACTCCGGCCGGGGTATCGGCTGCATCAGCTGGGACGGCGAAGTTTTTGCCGATCAATTCTGGCGGCACAAAAGCTTCGGAAATATCCGCAAGCGGCCTTTTTCAGAAATCTGGACTGATTTTTCAGATCCCTTGATGAAAAAGCTTAAAAACAAAAAAGACTATGTAACCGGCCGATGTGCAAAGTGCCAGTGGCTCGATATTTGCGGCGGCAATTTCAGAGTCCGGGCCGAAGCATTGACCGGTGATATCTGGGCTCCGGATCCGGCCTGCTATTTAACTGATGAAGAAATCGGCATAAGCTGAAGGGGGACGAATATGCTTTTCCCGGATTATCGCGCCCGGCGAATGCGGCAATCTGAGGCATTACGCCGGATGGTGCGTGAAACTACGCTCTCTGTGGATGATCTGATCCTGCCGCTGTTTGCTATCAGCGGAAATAATGTCAGGAACCCGATTCCTTCCATGCCCGGTCACTTCCAGTTCTCCATAGAAAATCTCGTCAAGGAGGCCGTCCGCGCCCACGAGCTTGGCATTCCAGCCATCATGCTGTTTGGGATCCCAGAAAAAAAGGACCCCCTGGCTACCCAAGCCTATGCCAAAGACGGAATCGTTCAAAGGGCCGTCAAACAGATAAAGCAAAAACTTCCCAATATAGCCGTAATTACGGATGTCTGCCTGTGCCAATACACGGACCACGGCCATTGCGGCGTGGTGGAAAAAGGGGTGATTGACAATGACGCCTCCCTTGATCTCCTGGCGCGAACAGCCATATCCCATGCTGAAGCCGGTGCGGATATGGTAGCGCCGTCGGACATGATGGACGGTCGGGTAACCGCCCTCAGGGATGGACTGGATGAAAACGATTTCAGCCAGGTTCCTATCATGTCTTACGCCGCCAAGTACTGCTCCGCCTTTTATGGCCCATTCCGCGCAGCAGCGCATTCCTCCCCGCAGTTCGGGGACCGACGCACCTACCAGATGGATCCTGCCAATGCACTTGAAGCCATTCGGGAAGTGACCATGGATGTCGAGGAAGGCGCAGATATTATCATGGTCAAACCCGCCCTGCCCTATCTCGATGTCATTTACCGGGTGCGCGAAGAAGTGGACCTGCCGGTGGCCGCCTACAATGTTTCCGGCGAATACGCCATGATCAAGGCTGGCGATCAGATGGGATGGATAAACGGCACAGAGACAATGATGGAATCGCTCACTGCTATCAAACGGGCGGGGGCGGACATGATCCTGACCTATTTTGCAATGGAGGCGGCGGCTGTATTGACCGCACCCCAATAAACTCACAAGGGGAAGCTTTGAACGCTGAACAATCCGAAAACCAACCCCAAACCTCCCGGAAGGCAGATAAAAACGCCAATCTCCGGCTGGTCGCATGGGAGATTACCCGCAATTGCAATTTAAACTGTGCGCACTGCCGGGCAGCCGCAACCAACCAGAATTATTCAGGGGAACTCGACACTGCCGCCGCTTTTCGGTTGTTAGACCAGATCGCCCAGGTGGGAAGCCCCATTGTTATCCTGACCGGCGGGGAACCCTTGATGCGGGCGGATGTATTTGAACTCGCCGATTATGGGACGGCCCGGGGGCTGCGAATGGTGATGGCGCCAAACGGTACCTTGATTACGGAAGCTGTTGCTCAAAAAATGGCAGATTCCGGCATTCAACGGATCAGCGTGAGTCTGGATGGAGCCACAAAAGCGTGCCATGACGGGTTCAGGGGAGTTGAAGGCGCTTTCGAAGGCGCTCTCCGGGGAATAGCCGCGGCAAAACGCCAGGGCATCGAGTTCCAGATCAATACTACAATTAGCAAATTCAATTACGACCAGATTCCGGAAATACTGAAACTGGCGGAAAATTTGGGTGCTGCGGCCCTGCACATATTCCTGCTGGTCCCAACGGGGCGAGGCAAGTATATACTGGATCAGGCCATTACCGCGCAAGAATACGAAAGCACTTTGAACTGGTTTTATGATCAGAAGAAAAAAACCCGGCTTCAACTAAAGGCCACTTGTGCCCCGCACTATTATCGAATCCTTCGGCAGCGGGCGCGCCAGGAAGGCCAATCCGTGGACTTTAAAACCCATGGCCTGGATGCGGTGACCCGCGGCTGTCTGGGAGGGACCGCGTTTTGCTTCATCTCCCACACGGGCATTGTACAACCCTGCGGATTCCTGGACCTCAACTGCGGTGATGTCACCCGGGCATCGTTTGCCGATATCTGGCACAACTCTGAAATTTTTAATTCCCTGAGGGATTTTAATAACCTGAAAGGAAAATGCGGCGCCTGCGAATTTAAACGGGTATGCGGGGGATGCCGGGCCCGCGCTTATGAGGCCACCGGCGATTACCTGGCCGAAGAGCCGCTTTGCAGCTATCAACCGCGACTTGAAAAAAACGATCAGCATACAGGCGACAGCCCCGGAAATTGAAACCTGAACTGAGCGATTTCCAAGTAAAGTACTCTAAAAACAAAAAATTTTAAAATTTGAAACGCGCACTTTAGTTGAAAAAAGAAAATTGGAGGTTGAAAACCGGATAATGGATGTTAAGCAGATCTATTTGTCCCGAATGGCCAATTTTGCTTACCTGGTGGGCGATACAGCGACCCGGACGGCTGCTGTCATCGATCCTTCTTTTGATCCGGATAAAATATTGGCTGAAGCCGAGGATGCCGGCTATTCCATCACCCATGTAATCAACACCCACGGCCACACCGACCATGTCGCCGGAAATGCAGCTATTATAGAGGCCACGGATGCGGAGTTGTGCATTCATGAAGCGGATGCCGAACAGGTAACTAAATTTTTGAGCCGGATCTTGTCACGGTTTATGGGCGGCAAAGGCTCTCCCAAGGCCGGGCACATTCTTAAAAATAAAGACACTATTTCTATCGGACAAACCCGGCTGACTGTCATTCATACGCCGGGCCATACGCCGGGCTCCATTTGTCTGTATGCCCCAGGCCACCTGTTTACCGGGGACACCCTGTTTGTCGGCGCCGTTGGACGAACCGATCTTCCCGGCGCTTCCGCGCAGCAGCTGCTGACATCCATTCAGCAGAAACTCTACACGCTGCCCGGCGACACACTGGTCTGGCCGGGCCATGATTACGGTTCCAGTCCCTGGTCTACGGTGGCTGCTGAAAAAAAGAGCAATCCGTTCACCTGATCTGTGAACTTCCGGTGGCATCCGACCCTTATCGCCAACCGGAACATCGAACATGGGCATTGCCCGAGCTTAGAGAAGGTAATACCGTATTTTTCGTTTCCTGCAAAACGTGTATACAACTCCGGACGTCCTGAGGATAACCAGTTGCACGCAGAAAGCCTTACAACAGCCCAGCTTGCCGGCCAACGCCTGATGGTCGGATTTTCCGGAACTGAATTGTCCGGGGATTTAAAATTTCTGATCGACACTGTGAAAGTGGGCGGAGTTATCCTTTTTGCCAGAAACATCCAATCACCCGCGCAGGTGGGTAATCTGTGCCGATCCATCCAGAATTATGCCCTCTCCTGCTCTCAGCCGCCGCTTTTTATTGCTGTCGACCAGGAAGGCGGTGTCGTAGCCCGGCTTAAGGCGCCCTTTACGGAATTTCCCGGCAACCCCGCCATTCAGACTGAAAACGATGCGGCCCGATTTGGTGACATTACCGGCCATGAGCTAGCTGATGCCGGAATTAATATGAACATGGCCCCGGTAATGGATGTGGCGCCCGAAGGCAGTAAAAGCATCATGGCAGAGCGGGTGTTCGGCCATGACCCGGAACACGTGGCGCAAATGGGAAAAACAGTTATCCGTCACCTGCAAAAAAATGGTATCATGGCGGTTGCCAAGCATTTCCCCGGCATTGGCAAAACCTCCCTGGACTCTCACCTGGATCTGCCAACCCTTGCCAGCGAACTCTCAGAGATTGAGGCTTTTGATTTGATTCCCTTTAAAACCGCTATTGCTAATCAAGCAGCGGGAATTATGCTCTCTCATATTCGCTATACCGGCATTGATCCCGACTGGCCGGCCAGCCTTTCTTTCGAAATTACCGCCGCCCTGCTCCGCCGGAAGTTAGGGTTCAAAGGGCTCGTGCTCACCGATGACCTTGACATGGGGGCTATTGCCAAACATTATGATATATATACCATTATCCAACGAGTGCTTCAGTCAACCGTGGATATGGCGCTGATCTGCCATCCGGGCCCGGCCATTGAGGCCGCCCGCGATGCAATACACGGAGGGATTAAAACCAACCGGCATTTGTATCAGCAAACAATTAATTCTGCTAAGCGGATAGCGGCATTAAAAAACCATTATATCATTCAAAAACCAAGAGGTGGCCATGAAACGCGATGAAATGCTTTCCCGAATTCAACATGCCGACGCGCCCTGGGACTTTGTGATAATCGGCGGCGGGGCCACGGGTCTTGCCACAGCCATTGAGGCTGCATCCAGGGGATATCAGACGCTCCTTCTGGAGCAGGACGATTTCTCAAAGGGCACTTCCAGCCGCAGCACCAAGCTGATCCACGGGGGTGTCCGTTATCTCCAGCAGGGCAATGTCACGCTGGTTTTAGAAGCATTGAAGGAAAGGGGTCTGCTCAGGAAAAATGCGCCCCACCTGGTCCACAACCTCCGTTTTGTTGTGCCCAGCTACGACTGGTGGGAAGGCCCTTTCTACGGCATCGGGCTCAAGCTCTACGACATGCTGGCCGGAAAACATGGATTCGGGAAATCGAAATTTCTGTCTAAGGAGCAAACCCTTGAATATTTGCCCACCATTGAGACAAAAGGACTTCGCGGTGGGGTCATCTATTATGACGGCCAGTTCGATGACGCGCGCCTGGCCGTAAACATGGCGCAGACCGCGGCAGAGCAGTCTGCCACCGTTATCAATTACATGAAGGTAACCCGCCTGCTTAAAAAAAATGACATTGTCTCCGGCGTTGGCGCCAAAGACATGGAAACCGGAGCCCAATATGAAATTTCAGCCAGGGGCGTGATCAATGCCACGGGGGTTTTTACGGATGGTGTCATCAAAATGGATGATCCAGAGGCACAAAAAATGATTTTGCCCAGCCAGGGGATCCACCTGGTTCTGGACAAATCATTTCTGCCGGGTGAAAGTGCCATCATGGTGCCTCAAACCGCAGACGGCCGGGTGCTTTTTGCCACCCCGTGGCACGGCAAAGTCATTGTCGGCACCACAGACACGGAAGTAAGCGATGTTTCCCTGGAACCCCGAGCCTTGGAAGAAGAAATTTCCTTTCTGCTGACCCATGCCGCCTATTACCTGACCAAGGATCCTGCCCCGAGTGATGTTTTAAGTATATTTGCCGGTCTTCGCCCCCTTGTCAGCCAGGCTTCGCAGATGAGCACAGCTGCTGTCTCACGGGATCACACCATTCATATTTCGCGCTCCGGGCTGGTGACAATTGCCGGCGGTAAATGGACCACCTGTCGTAAGATGGCCGAGGATACAATTGACCAGGCGGCAACGGTGGCCCAGTTAAAAGATTCGCCGTCAGTGTCAGCAGATCTGCATATTCACGGCTACCATAAAAATATTACAAAATTTGGTCCCCTTTCCATATATGGCGCCGATGCTCAGTCCATCCAGGATATGATGCGTGAGAATCCCGAATATCAAAAAAAACTTCACGATGATTTTTTAACCGTTGGCGCCGAGGTGATATGGTCTGTCCGTCATGAAATGGCTCGAACGGTCGAGGATTTTCTCTCCCGCCGTACACGGGCCTTGCTCCTGAACGCCCGG
>P_1C_Sed_2_UnCtyDRAFT_1000099_pt1 | contig 24819 bp, 24 predicted proteins | sample Pon1CUnioCityCA_4_FD_10229 | JGI IMG/M metagenome (IMG submission 10229) | reverse complement strand
GTAAAGGGTTCGAATCCTCTCGGGCGTACTTTTAAACGATGTGCCTGTCAATTACTAGCGGCCGCATTCTTTTATTAATTCCTTCCTACCTCAAAAACTTCTCAAGCTATTGCTACAAATAGTACAACATCAATTTAGCTATTATTAGCTCATCATTTTCCCATCTTTTACTTAGCTCCCAGTCAACAGGTGATGGCTTAATTACTCTTAAACTTTGAGTGACAAGCCAAAAGAAATGAATAAATGGTTTGTAATCACCTAGCAGTTTAATGGAGTAAAATGATAAGATCATGCTTAAAATTAGGGGGAAATTGCAGAATGTATTAGTTTGCTCTTAAATCTAATTTTAATGCAAAAGGGCAAAATTATGGCGCTCAAATTAAAAAAAATTCTTTTCCCAACAGATTTTTCGAAGAATGCCCAACGAGCGTTGCCCTTAGCGGCTAAAATTGCCTCCCTTACCGGGTCCGAACTAATTTTGTTCCATACAGTCTACGGCACGCTGGACAGACCTGATTTCGTACATGACAGGGAGAAGGCCATCAATGATGCCAGTCAACAATTCGAAAAACTTATAACTGACCTCAGAAAAGACAGTCAATACAAGAAATTAGAAATATCAACAATATTGCAGTCAGGGCCACCCACTACCGGACTTTTGGAAAAAGCCAACAAATATAACACTGACCTGATTGTAATGGGGACAAAAGGTGCCACCGGAAATCGGAATGTAATTTTTGGAAGCGTTGCCTCCGCCACAATAGTCAAATCGGAAATTCCGGTGCTTGCAGTGCCTCCAAGCAGTTCCCTTGATGACTTAAAACACATCACATTTACCACTGACTACCATGAAGGAGACCTTCAGGCCTTACACCAAACAATAGAATTGGCTGATCTATTCAAATCAAGTATTGATATTATACATGTGGCGGAACGGAAAAGCCTGTCAACTGAAATAAAGTTTCGGGGGTTCAGGGAGTTGGTAAGAGAAAAATCCGGATATGAGAATATCTCATTCGATATAAAATATGAATATGATTTTTTCCCGGCCATGGCCGATTACTGTATCGATAACCCATATTCCCTGCTCGTGATGGTCAAACATAAAAAAACTTTTTGGGAGAAATTGGTTGAAAAGAATCACTCCAAAGAGATGGCATGTTACACCAAAGTCCCGCTACTTGTTTTGATTGGAGATAAAAAGACAAAGAGTAGGTAAGAAGATAAAGGCAGATTATACTATTAAAATTAACATCAAAATGGCTGTCAATTCTTTTACAAAAAATGTAAGCAGATAGAATAAAGGAGAGTAAATAGCGTATGCCCGATCAAATAAAACCCCCAATGGATGTAGATATTACTATCTCCGAACAGCCTTGGTACACCCTTACCACAGAAAAAGTATGTGAGATCGTCAAGACCACTGCTGAAACAGGATTGGCAGATGGTGAAATTGAGAAGCGCATAACCTTTTTTGGTCCCAATGAAATTGCTGTAGAGGCAGGATTAACCCGTTTGCAGATCCTCATTCACCAATTTAAAGATCCGCTGATTTATATTTTACTGGCTGCCGCTTTTGTGACTTTCGTGCTCCAGGATTATATCGATTCAGGCGTAATCATGGCGGTGGTTCTGCTGAATGCTGTTATTGGCTATTTTCAGGAAAACAAAGCCCAAAGTGCCATCCGAGCACTCTCTCGATTGTCAGATCCCAAAGCTCAGGTCATCCGCAACGGACGGGAAATTGAGATACCGAGCCGCGAGCTGGTCCCTGGTGATATTGTGCTGCTCAGCTCGGGCGGACGGGTGGCGGCAGACATGCGGATCATCACCTCAAAAGGGCTGGAAGTGGATGAGTCGGCACTGACCGGGGAATCCGAGGTAATCAATAAACAAGTAGATCCGCTGCAAACCCAGAATTTGGTTCCCGCCGACCAGAAAAATATGGCTTTTGCAGGTACCATTGTTACCCAGGGCCGGGCAAAAGCGGTTGTGGTACGCACGGGCGACTCAACAGAATTGGGGAAAATCGCCTCTACCGTTAAGGATATTGGTATCACAAAAACCCCGTTGCAGGAAAAGGTCGATAAGCTAGGCAAACATATTGGAAATCTTATCCTGGGTTTTGCAGTGCTTATTTCCGTGATCGGGATCCTGTACAATATGGATCCCTCAGAGATTTTTATAACGGTTGTTGCCATGGCGGTATCGGCTATCCCCGAGGGGCTGCCAGTAATCCTTACTGTAACGCTGGCCATCGGGGTGCGCCGGATGGCCAACCGGCAGGCTATCATCCGTTCGCTGCCGGCGGTTGAAACACTGGGCAGTACCACGGTCATTGGCTCAGACAAAACGGGTACGCTGACCAAAAATCAGATGACGGTACGTCAAATTTGGGCTGATGACACATTGTTTGAGACAACCAAGGCCGGATACCAGCTTGAAGGAGCGATAAGCGAAGATGGGAAGGTGATAACTCCTTCCACCGAAAACGGACTTTTTCAAACCCTCCTGGTAGGTACCCTGGCCAACGAGGCTAATGTAACCGCTGTTGAGAGGGGTGAACCGCAGGGCGATCCCACCGAAATTGCGCTGCATGTGTCGGCCTACAAAGGGGGCATCCGCCTGTCTGATATCCGGTTGCAGAAGGAGCAGTTGGACTATCTGCCATTTGAACCCGAGCGGAAATTCATGGCCACCTTGAACAGGCATGAAACTGGACAAACCATCCTTATGAAGGGCGCCCCTGAAGCGGTTCTGGACCGTTGCAATTTCCAGCTGAAGGATGGCGAGCTGTTGCCTATTGATTCAGAAAAAGTAAAGGCTGTTTCAAAACAGATGGCTGCCGAGGGACTCCGGGTGCTGGCGATGGCTTACCGCAGTACGGAATCGGAATTTCTCGATGACATGTCTCTTTTGGAAGAGGAGTTTGTGCTTACAGGCCTGCAGGGGATGGAAGATCCGGTGCGACCTGAAGTTGTGGAAGCGGTGCAAAGCGCCCAGGAGTCCGGCATTCGGGTAATCATGATAACTGGAGATCATGTCGATACAGCAGAAGCAATCGGGCGACAGCTTGGGCTCGATCCTGAGGGACACGGAGCCCTGGAGGGGAAGGTGTTGGACCGGCTTTCTGATGAAGAGCTCGATCTTCAACTGATGAATGTCAATATCTTTGCGCGCGTGTCTCCCAAGCACAAATACCGAATTGTTGATCGTCTGAAGAACCTGGATCATGTGGTGGCCGTGACCGGGGATGGTGTTAACGATGCCCCGGCTCTCAGGGCGGCGCATCTCGGCGTGGCGATGGGAAAAAGTGGCACCGACGTAGCTCGCGAAGCGTCCGATATGGTGCTATCTGATGACAACTTCGCTTCGATAACCTCCGCTATTGAAGAAGGCAGGATTGTTTTTTCGAATATACGAAAGGTGACCTTTTTTCTGCTTTCCACAGCGGTGGGTGAGCTCATCGTAATATTGACTGCGGTTCTTATGAACTGGCCGCTCCCGTTCATTGCGGTTCAGATTCTCTGGATTAATCTGGTAACTAACGGGCTACAGGATATAGCCCTGGCATTTGAGCCCGGGGAACCAGGCATACTGAAACGTAAACCTCGTGCGCCTAAAGAGGGCATACTAACCGGCCGTTTAATGGAGCGCCTTGGTGGAGTGGGACTTGTGCTGGCTGCCGGCACCCTTGGAACCTTCTGGTGGGTCTACCAGCAAACAGCCGACCTGGATATGGCTCGTACCGCTGCGATGACCCAGATGGTGGTCTTCCAGTTTTTCCATGTTCTCAATTGTCGCTCGCTGGACAGAAGTATCTTTCGCATCAATTTCTTTTCAAACAAGTTTCTGTTCGTCAGCCTTTCGGCTGCTCTGCTTGCCCATCTGGCGGTACTCCATGTTGGATTTTTGCAAACTATTTTCCGCACCATGCCGCTTACCGGTGATCAGTGGTTATTGATTGTTGGTGTTGGCATCCTCGTCATTGTAGGCGGTGAGCTCGATAAAATTATTAATCGATGGCGTAAGAGTTACATCGGATAAAATCAGATTGATAATTAGTTATCAAAAGACCTCCACAGTCTTCGATATTAAGAATAATTTCAGGAAACCATTTCACACACTTAGCCTTCGGAACTACAAAAAGCACTACCTGAACCCCCCAAAAATAGTCTTAAATTGCTATTAAAATCAGGGAACGAGTTTGGACACGAGATAATCGGGAGTGTATTAAGTGCAGTACTGAAGAAAATTTGCAATATGGCCACATTATCCNAGTACCAAAGGGAGGCCAGGAATGTAACCTTAAAAAAGTGCTCGAATAGGCGGGTAATATGACCTACAAAAAAGGTTGTGGAGCGGTCTTCCTCCTAATACTTTTAATCTACCACACTGGATAATCTACAGCTTTATTTTTACCTGTCTGTAAGTTTTTGAAGCGCCCATATAATGGCCAACGAAATGAGTAATGCTAATGCTGTAAGCACAAGTGTTATGATTGGCATGGGCGGCCCCCAAACCAAGGAGGAAAGACCGGCGACTGCTACCAGTGTGATAGCCCAAGCCACTCGAACTGGCTTAGCCCATTCCTGCCACCAGAAGCTTGTCAAAACGGTTAATAGACAAAGAACTCCAAACGCGAGTTGTATAATAGTCTCAACTTGTTGGCCAATGGTTTTTGATCGCGGGTATTGATCTATACCTCCCGAAAATGCCTTCCATGCAAGCAAGAGAAGTAGCACAGTGATGCAAATTAACAGAAAACGGTTCATGTAGACTTTAATATTCATCGTAAAAACTCTTCAAAGCTAAACGTCTTTGCGTTTATAGCGTCTTAAATATGTACCTGCCAACTAAATAATAAACGATAAAAGTAAAAGTGAGATAATATTTCTATCTATTGAGAAGACAAGAGGTCTTGAGTAAATCAGTCAACTCTCTGTTAGGATCGTTAAAGGATTCCCGTCAATAGCATTATAAGTTTTCCTCTTATCCTATAAAGAAACTTTTAAAAGGTATTATAGAAAACTCCTAGACCTTCTTTATAAGATGAATCAGTCTTAGCCTTTTGGCTTTGGCCAGGGATATTCTCCTTCTTTAGGGAATGATGAGTTTAAAATTATATTTACTTTTAAATATCTGATCTCTACATTACTTTTAGATTTGGCAATCACTTCTTAACCAAGAGAGCATGGAAAATTACTACGTAAACACTAAAACAAACGTCAGAGGCAATACAGAAGTACATAATTCTGATTGCAAAAACTTGCTTGGCAAAAATCAATTGTACGATTTAGGACTTCACCTTACATGCACCAGCGCTGTTTTAAAAGCAAAAAGTTTGGGATTCATTTTTTCTAACGGATGCAAACATTGCATTGAAGAATGTTACTCCCACTCAAATAGAAAAAAAGGAATGGTTTATTAATTTGCTACACATACCCAAAATTAACCTAGCCTCCCGGAGACACACGGAATAGCACTGCACACTCTACAAAGCGTTCTGCCAAACCAACCATCACCAGTCGGTCGCCGGCGTGTAGTTTAAAATCCCCGGCGGGATTGCCAATGGTTCTATCATCCCTTTTAACAGCCAATACAGTTAAATTATATTTATTGCGAAGCTGTAATTCTTGCAACGTTTTCTCAGCTGCCGGGGCCCCCTCTCGTACAACGACTGCCCGCGTATGCAAACCTTCATCGTCAAGCCCCTGAAGCACCATCAGATGAGCCTCCTGAACACTGCCCCTCAGAATTTCGTAATCATGCGCCCGCAGGGTCTTGATGTGATCTTCAATTTCATCCTGTGGTACCCTATACGCTCCCAGCACCTGTGAGAAGATGCGTACCGTGGTCTCCATCTCCTCAGGAATTACGTTATCGGCTCCCAAGCTTTCAAGCTGATCGACATCTGACAGGTACCGGGTACGCACGATTATTTGAAGCGTTGGATTTTGATGGCGTGCTATCCTAATGATTCTCGGACTTGTTGAAGGATCGTTGGTGGCAATGACCAGCATTTTGGCCTTGTCAATACCGGCCTTTTCGAGAATGTGAATGCGACCCGCATCTCCATAAATTGCAGGAATATCATTTGCTCTCATCTCTTCAACCGAGTCGGGATTCATCTCAATAATTACATAGGGAATTCCGGTTTCATGCAATACCTGCTCCAAGTGACGGCCGGCAGGGCCATATCCGACAATAATTACATGATCTTCCAGGCTTTCCTGACTTTCTTTGCTCTCCCCTTTTGAATCCTGACCCAATTTATCTAACGGGGTCCGCGATAGCAGTTCACCCAGTTTTGGACCGGCATTAAGCATAAAAGGAGTTCCAATCATTAACAATACTGATACAGCAATAAATATCTGCGAACCTAATTCCCCAGTCCCGGCCGGAGACATTCCGGCTGCTCGTCCGGCGCGCTCCAGAACAAAAGAAAATTCACCAATTTGTGCCAGTGCCAATCCTGAAGCCGCAGCGATGCGTACGGGGTAACCGAGCGTAAGCAAACCGGCCGAAGTAATAACCAACTTTAATAAGATCACAAAAGCTGCAATGCCGAGCAGCAATAGAGGGTATTCTATCACATAGCTAAGATCCAGTAACATCCCTACCGAGACAAAAAACACGGCATTGAAAATCGTACGCAGCGGTAGTATTTCGCTAAGCGCCTGCTCGCTGAATTCGCTTTCACTCACCACTAATCCCGCTAAGAACGCCCCAAGTGCCAGACTCACATTCGCCATACTGCTAAGTGCGACGGTGCCAAAACAAAACGCTACTACTGTTAATAAAAACAGTTCTTGGCTTCTTGTTTTTGCCACCTTCTCTAATATCCATGGAACAATACGTCGAGCCAAAATGATAACCACTAAAATAAGAAGGATGGCCTTTCCGAGTATCCACAACACATCATATCCCGATTCGGATTGTCCGGCCAGAATTGGGACCAGCAATACCATTACAACAATTGCTAAATCCTGGAAAATCAGTACGGCCAACGAAAGCTGACCGGTGGGAGTATCGGTTTCTTTGCGCTGGGCAAAGAGTCCCAACACAATAGCTGTACTGCTTAAGGCTACCAGAAATCCCGTATAAATTGACGTGTTCAATGAAACATCAAATAGGGATAATATCCCTACCACAATCAGTGTCGTAACCGTAACCTGAAATCCTCCTCCAACAATAATGGCCTTTCGAATACGGTTTAGTTTCTCAAGACTAAATTCTATACCAATCGTAAAAAGCAGCAGAATTACTCCAATCTCGGCAAGGATATCTACCAGCTCCTGATCCGGTACCAGGGCAAGTGCGTTGGGACCAATAATGACGCCGGCAATCAGAAACCCGACAATAGGCACCAGGTTAAGCCTGTAACACAGATAAGCAATTCCCACACTAACAAGGAAGAGTGCAACAAGCTCATTTAAAAACGGAAGTCCTACAGCTAAAACCATAAAGTTAAATTATTACGGAATATGTTGGTCCCGACTTTGCTTGAAACTCAGAACCAAATTACAGATAAATTAAAAATTTGTCAGTAACCCATTATTTAAAATCTGCCTTAATATACCATTGCGGCGAACCTTAAAAAATCTCTATCGCACTAATATTTGACCTCTCAAATATTAGCCTAATAAATAACCATTGAAGTATTTCAATGTGGCCTCAATTATATTAATGCTTGCGCATACAAGTATTATTAGCAATCCTTTATTTTTGTCCTCTGAAACAGTTGGTGATTCAGAGAATTCTCTCAACAGATTTGGAACAAGGGTTTCCAGGCTTACCTAGGAAATAGCTATGAAGCTTAGAAAGCATTTTTGATATCATCAAATTACAAAATAATTAATTCCGTAAGATTTAATTATTGCCCCCTATCTATTGTGTGAACACATCTCAAAAAACCATGCACATTATGAAGTGGACAAAAGCAGCAGGCGTTGGTTTAATCGGAAGTTTAATTATGTTTTTGCTGATGATGCTGGGTATTCATGGAACGGGGATAGCACCATTCAATACTCCACCATCGGCAGCTTTTTTAATTGAACTGGGGCTACCTGCCCAGCCACTTGGCCTGATCGTCCATTTTGGCTACGGGGCTTTCTGGTCTGTGCTTTTAGTATATTTGTTTGGGAACCGGGTTAATATCAAAAAAAGCTTGTTAATAGCTTTGGGAGCCTGGCTCATTATGATGATCATCTATAGCCCAATTATTGGATGGGGGTTGTTCGGTTTTGGAGATGCCCATACATTATCAACAACCAATTCACTGTACTTGGAAGCAGGTCCAAAATACCTTATTAGCACCTTGATATTACACCTGATATTTGGAGTCGTTATAGGATGGGGAGATAAAAAATGGATCACCAATGAATCCAACTAAGTGTTCAACCCAAATATCATCACAAATTTATAACTGATAATCTCTAGTCTAACTTCCATCAGTTTAAATACCTATCTACCCAAGCTGCTGCCACCGAACCCACATATTTTGCATCCTCTTCGTTAGTTAATAGGTGATCGGCATCATCAAGTGAGATAAAACTTTTGGGATGCTTCGCCAACTTGTAAATATGAGCAGCGTTATCAATTGCCACGGTTTTATCCACAGGTGAATGAAAAATGAGCAGTGGCTTTCCCAGATTTTTGATCACCTCATTCATGGCCTGTTCTTTAAGGTCATCCAAAAACTGCTTCTTAATAGTAAATACGCGTCCGGCCAACTTAACACGGGCTTTTCCCTTTTTCTCTATCTCATCTTTTTTGTCCATAAGAAGATGAGCAACATGCTCAGGACTACAGGGCGCACCAATAGTTGCTACTGCTTCGACGGTTGAGATATGATGGGCTGCCTGAAGGACAGCAGCACCACCTAAGGAGTGACCGATCAACATGCGGGATGCGGCCCACTCCTGCTCCATATATTTAGCTGCAGCTTGCAGGTCGTCGATGTTAGATGAGAAATTAGTATCGGCAAAGTCACCCTTGCTTTCACCAAGACCGGTAAAATCAAAGCGAAAAACGCCTATGCCGTGTTCTGTCAACGTACGACTGATATGTCCCACTGCCCGTAAGTTTTTACTGCAGGTAAAACAGTGAGCAAATAATACCGCTCCTTTTGTTACTCCCTGATCCGGTTCATCAATTCGAGCTGATAATTTTACTCCCTGACTTCCGGGAAATTCAATTTTCCTACTTTCCATAAATAATATTTTTGTATTAGTTATTCGTATAAATTTCTGTTTCCGGCCAAAAGACCAGCCACGCAAAAGCAAAATAATCCCCAAAGGTAACAGTCGCCAACTGTTTCCCTTTGTGCTCACCTTCTACTGCTTTACCGGTAATACTCCAAACTGATCCGGTTTGCTCATCCATAATTTTACCATCCTTAATAATAAAAGTCAGCTCTTTTTCATCCAGCACTCGCTCGAAAACACCCGTTGAGCCCGACTCCTTTGATTCAGCAATTTGGGCCGCATCCATCGCAGAAGTTGCCCCTTCGATATGTACAATTAAAAGTGGGGTATTTACAACTTCATCATTAATTACCTGATCTTCACGTGTAATAGAGTAGGGATACGCCTTCTTTTGCTCTTCCAGCTTAACACCGATCACTTTTTCCATGGGTGGCAATCGCCCATCCTCGTTCCCAGCACCGAACAGGGGCGTATTGCTGACGTCATCATATCCTGTATATGGATTCTGGCCGTAATTACGGTCATACCCCGTATTTTTAGAAAGTACTACTCCATCGGGATAGCTCTCTTTGAATTGTCTGAACGAGATAATTTGACTTGGGATCTGTCCAAGGGTTGTTCCTACATAATCTCCGACAATAGCTTTGCCGGTAAACTGCTGCCAAAGTGTTTCGGTCTTGCGATCGAACATCACCAGGTCGGAATGGCGCAGGAATCCGGATACTCCGAATTCCAATACTATTCCGCCAACAGTGCGTTCAAACACTAAGGCCGAATAACAGAGTGGACAAAAAGTTACGAGTAAAGGATCACCTTGAATCTCATCATTCACAATCTCGTGCCAAATCATAACCTGTAGCGGATAAGCTCGCACTACGCCCTCGTATTCAACTACTATGACCGGTTCTTTTTCGGCGATCCATGATTTAGCTTCAGTAGAAGAAATAAAATGGGGATTATCAATAGAAGGAATGCCATCTTTGGGCGGGCCGCCTCTTTTAAGCTCATCGAGTTCAATAACAGCTTTAGCAGTATTGGTCTCCCACCCCGGCAAATCCCGGGATTGACCATAACTCAAAGAACTCATTCCAATCAACAAGATTATTATATAACTTAACCTGCAAAGCTTGAATAGGGACATGACTATTATTATTTACCGTTCGATAGAACAATAAAGTTTGGAAACATGATCAACTGGTTTAAAAGACGTCGTAATAAGAAAACATCTTACGACACCAACGAAGAATGGATCGAGGCATTATCCCCACCGGTAGACGAACAAGCGGTTGATATATTGAGGAAACAACTCATCCAGGGACTTAAACCCGCGTTGCATAAATATGTTGATCGCGAATTAGACCAGTTTGTTGAGGATGTGGCTCAGGATGCCCTTCTCAAAGTGCTGGATAACATTGATTCCTTTCGCGGTGAGAGCAAGCTTCTTACATGGGCCATGAAAATTGCCGTACGGGAAGGACTTACCGAACTCCGATTAAAACGCTACGATGACATCTCTATTGAGGATCTGAAGCCCAATGATGAAAGCCGCGAAGTGTTTTCGCTATCCGTTGCCAGTGATGAAACCAGTCCCGACCGCTCACTGCATGAATCTCAACTGGTAGAAAAAGTATTGCAAATCATTAACGAGGAACTTACCGACAAGCAGAAGAAGGCTATAAATGCGCTGATGATTCAAGGGTTACCTATGCCTGCAGTAGTTAAACTTATGGATACCAACCGCAATGCGTTATATAAGTTGGTTCACGACGCACGGCTAAAAATAAAAACAAAATTAGAGCTTGAAGGTATCGATCCCGATAAAATGCTTGATAAACTGTAAGATTTTTTCACTAGATAACATCAGTGATGATGAGTAACAAAAGTTATCAACAAATTTAACATGGAACTGACGCCCGACATATTAAAAAATTTGATAAAATCAGCCCAGATGGCTACTGAGCATGAAATCGGCTGTGATGAATGCTTTGATGAGCTTCATGAGTTTGCAGAGATGGAGCTGGCCGGCAAATCGGCCGCTGAAGCCAAGCCTTTGGTCAAAGACCATCTTGATAAATGCGGCAGCTGTCGTGAAGAATACGAGGCCTTACTTGAGGCTTTGCGTAACATTGAAAATGGACAACAATAGGCTCCCAAACATTTTCAAAGGTAAATTCCATGTTCATAATGCTTAACCAACCTCCATTCAGCCAAATAGCTCAATATACATCGACATTTGAGGAGTTAAGTAGTTTATGAGCCTGTTGTTAAAATAAAACTGCGCCAGCTTTTTCTTGTTTATTTCCCCATTCCTGAACCATCATTTTAAATGCCACTAAGATATAGAGATATATCCCAAAAGCCCCCTCACATATCTATTTTTGAGTAGTTAACAACGGTCAGTGTGACATCAAATCGGACCCAAAAAATATATGAGTAAGAAAACGTATCCTTAGTACATCAGAAGGTTAGACAAGGATCAATTTTGAAGATATTGATAAACCACATCTCAACATTAGGTAAACATTCAGCGGTATGCGTAATTATCTAAAAATATGGATCTCCTCATTTCTTTTATGCATGATATTACCAAGTGTAAGCCTGTCTCAAACCTGTAGCTGTGCAGGGGCTCCGCTAATCAGTTCGCAAAGCGTAAGTACTACATCGCAAGGTAACCTATTATTAGGTATAACCTACGAGCACAATCAAATTTCCGAATTATATAGGGCAAATAACAAGTTAACTAATCAAATAGTTAAGAGAAGCACCCAATCAACTCTTATTGAATTAAATTATGGCATTACAGATCGCTTAACGATCTCAGGCACAGCAACCTACGTTCGAAAACGCCGATTAGGGCTACAAAGCAATGACGAACTTGTTACAACTGGGATTGGCGACGGGCTTGTGTTANTGAAATATGTTNTTCATCAAAACACAATCAAAGAGCAGTACCAACTGGCCATAGGNGNTGGAGCTAAAATACCTTTTGGAAAAAGCTCGCTGACCAATGATGGCATTGCGCTTAATCTTGATATGCAGCCGGGTACCGGAGCATGGGATGGGATTGCCTGGTCATACTTTTCCAAAACCTTTGCGCCCGCTTCGACCCTAAATCTGTTTCTTTTTAGCACATATCGAGCCACGGGAAGCGCAGAGCGATTTTCAACTAATGACAACTACGAATTTGGGAATGAATTGTTGGTAAACATTGGTGTAACTAATAACATTACTTCTGACCTATCTTATATCGGTGTCATAAATTACCGATCTACCAGTTCAGATGAACGAAACAATAATAAGCTGGCCAACACAGGCGGTAAATGGATTAATTTAGAACCTGGGTTGCAGTATCAACTAACGGACGGCTTGTCGATAAAAGCTTCCGGAAAGATACCGGTCTATCAATATCTTAATGGTTTGCAGCCGACAACCAGTTACACCGCATCACTGTCACTGTTTTACAACTTTGGCAAAAAAGTAATCTTTTAAATATAAGGTACCATCATTATGTATACCATTAGGATGCTGAGCATTATACTTATACTGTCAGGGTTTCTGGGATGCAGTTCGGTAACAAGTAACTCTGAATCTCCTTCATCAGACGATCCCGTCGATCAATCGGAATGGCTTCTTCCTGACGATGAAGTTATCAATGGCGGAGTATCCAAAGATGGAATTCCATCGGTTGACGAACCAAAATTTAAACCCACCTCAGAGATCGATTACGTTCAAGATGAGCGACTCATTGTTGGGGTTCGAATTGGAAATACCATAAAAGGATATCCCCACCAAGTACTGGACTTCCATGAAATAGTAAATGATCAAATTGGTGATCAACCTATTTGTCTTACTTATTGTCCCTTAACCGGTAGCGGGATTGCCTGGGATCGAACAATTGATGGTGAAGCTGTTGAATTTGGAGTATCCGGACTACTATTCAGAAATAACTTAATCCCTTATGATCGCAAAACCGATACCAACTACTCCCAGATGCTGATGCAAGGAGTCAGGGGGGAGAGATCCGGACAAAAGTTGGAAACATTTCAGGTTATTGAAACCACCTGGTCTACATGGAAACAGATGTTCCCAAATGCACAGGTTCTCTCCAAAAATACCGGCTTTGGCAATTTGGGATATCAGGGATACGTTTATGGGGAAGACTATCTTGATGAAAACTCACCTCCCTTATTTCCTATCTCCGCTGATGAAAAAGCCCTTGGGGGAAGGGGATACAAAGAACGCGTCTTTGGCATCATTGACTCTAATGAAGGCATATTGGATACCCAAAATTTCGTTATTGATAATTTTGGAACCGGAGTAAACCTTAAACAAACGAGTACTCGGCATGCTGATTATATCGTTGTTGGAAGTACCTCCCTAAACTTTGCGGTAGCCTTTGAACGTGAACTATCGGATGGGACGGAGCCAAATTTCCAGCCTGTCCAAAATGCACTTCCTGTTATTCTTACCGATGATGATGGCAACCGATGGGATGTCTTTGGATATGCTGTAGAGGGTCCCAGAAAAGGAGAACGGCTAACCCCGGCTGTTGCCTTCACAAGTTACTGGTTTGCTTGGGGAGAGTTTTTTCTTTGGGGTAGTTTCTGATAGTTTATTTGAATACTAAAAAAGAAAAGTAGCGCGATGGCATTTATTGATATCATCGAACCAGAGGAGGCAACGGGAACACTTGAAGAAATTTATGAGGATCTTAAAAAGAAGCGGGGCAAACTGGCGCAAATTCATAAAATCCAGAGTTTAAACCCGGAAAGCATAACAGCACATATGGATCTCTATATGTCTGTTATGTTTAGCAAGTCGCCACTGAGCAGGGCCCAGCGCGAAATGATGGCGGTGGTCGTTTCGGCTGCAAATGATTGTGAATATTGCCAACAGCACCACGGTCAGGCCCTAAATCACTACTGGAAAGATCGTGAACGGGTAAAAAATCTCCGCAAAGACTACAACAAACTGGACCTGGACAATGTAGATAAACGACTTTGCCGGTTAGCTAAGGTACTCACCAAAAACCCAGATGGAATGGACAAAGACGAGCATCTGCAACCTCTTAAAAATACAGGATTAGCTGACCGGGCCATCCTCGATGCCGTGCTGGTCATCAGTTATTTCAACTTTGTAAATCGCATGGTCTTGGGACTGGGAGTAGAAACCAACGAAGAAGAAATGCAAGGGTATAAATATTAATTTAAAAATATTCTGCCGTGAGAAAGTTTATCACAGTTATTTTATGCGCATTCTTAATTGTAATATCCGTTCATCCTTCTTTAGCGCAAGAAGGTATCACTACAATAGAAAGTGAATATTCGGTTGATGAAACAATTGACCGACTCGAAAAGGTATTAAAAGAAAACGGGCTTACGATCTTTAAAAAAGTGGATCACAAAGAAGGGGCCGCTTCTGTTGATATGCAACTTCCCCCAACTACTGTTCTCATATTTGGTAATCCCAAACTAGGCACGCCTCTTATGCAGTGCGCGCCGACTGTTGCTATTGATCTACCGCAAAAAGTACTGGTCTGGGAAAGTAATCAGGAACAAGTTCATATTGGATATAATTTACCTGAGTACCTTAAAGAACGCCATGGTATAGAAGGATGCGATCAGGAACTTCGAAAGATAACGGGAGCCCTCAAAAAGATTGCCCAAACCGCTGCAGGAATACTATAGCAAGTCAAATCACATTACTAGACCACTATCTTATTATGACTCTTTCGGAAAAACAAAAGAAACTCAGCGAAGATAACGAGACTGATTTTTCAAATTTAAGCGCACTATTTTTGAACTGTACGCTTAAACCAAACCCAAATGAGTCACATACAGAGACCCTTATCGAGGTATCCCAATCTATTTTTGAAAAGAATGATGTCTCTACCGAAATCATTCGTCCCGTGGACTACAACATTGCACCGGGCGTATATCCCGATATGACTGAGCACGGTTTCGAGGAAGACGAGTGGCCTAAAATCCAAAAAAAGGTGATGGATGCCAATATCTTGGTTATCGGCTCCCCAATTTGGCTCGGCGAAAAATCTTCGGTGGCCACCAAAGTTATCGAGCGTCTATATGGTTATTCAGGCAATCTAAATAACAAAGGACAGTATGCTTATTATGGTCGCGTGGGCGGTTGCCTAATTACCGGCAACGAAGACGGTATCAAGCATTGCTCAATGAGTATCCTCTACGGGCTGCAACATTTAGGCTATGTCATTCCTCCGCAAGCAGATGCAGGATGGATCGGCGAAGCAGGCCCGGGTCTGAGCTATGGCGACGATGGAGAAGACGGTCCCGTGGGATTCGATAACGAATTCACCCAGCGCAATACCACATTTATGACTTGGAATCTAATGCATATGGCCTACATGCTTGACCAGGCGGATGGTCTGCCCGCACACGGCAATCAACGCTCGGAATGGGAGGCCGGCTGTCGCTTTGATCATCCTAATCCCGAAAATCGATAAGTTAAATACAGACTTTTCCTATTCTGATTGCTCGTATTATCAAAAAAAAGCAGGTGGCATTTCCAGCCACCCGCTTTAGTAGGGATATAGTAAGTTTTGGGATTAGCTTGTCTCCTAAGCTTCTACTTTTCTATTTAACGCATTTCCTTTAAATGCATATAGTAACGATACAGCTATAATTAATACCTGAAATTCCATTCCACGGCCCCCATTATTGCCCATATTAATTGAGTTCCAGCCATATTGGGCATGTACCATCACAATAGCCCCAATCATAATTACAGTAAATATTAATCCCGCAATACGAGTGCTCCATTCGGGACCGAAACCGCCCCAAAGCATTAATAATGCACCGCCAATTTCAGCAATACCAAGCATTAGTACCATAGCAAAAGGCATTCCCATCATTGTGGACACATCTCCTGTCATCGCTACTTTGGGGAATCCATGATATATAAAAATTGCTGCCAACGATAATCTTGGTAACCAATGTGCTATTCCCGATAGTTTGTTTAGTTGATCCATAGCTTACTTTTTCATTCATAATTAAATGTTCAACTATTAGATGGAATCAATGCCATTCATCTTACTTTTTTCATCAGTACTTCTCGCTATTAAATTTTTTCACTTCTTAAAGATTTTTTGTCCATTAGCTTAGAAAAACTTAAGCCGATAAGCCTGTAACTTTCTCTTAAAAAATATTAGATTGCCTCAAAAGGCTTTTATATCAGTGTTTAGGTGACAAATCGGCTATTAGGTAATACAATTTGGCTTTTCTATGCATTATAAGAGACAAAGACTACAAAAAAGTGTAGAAATACATCTAATTATGTTTGTTGTATTTCTAGTGACATTGCTATTAGCCCTCCCAAACTTGTCAAGTGCTCAATCTCCTTCAGATTCTACTTGGTCCATTTCTACTGTGCTCTTGGATAAAAACCAAGATGATACCCTTGACTATTTAGGCGAAAGAGTAAAAATAGGTGGTATCGCCAACTCCCCCTTGGGTCAGTTGCATACCACACGATTAATGGCATTCATTCAAAGTAATAAACACGGTATTCCTCTTTATACTAAAAAGATGGAAGCTTCCTTTGGGGTTGGAGACAGCTTGGTTGTACAAGGGGAGCTACAAAATTATAATGGCTCAAATGAAATTTATGTAGACTCCTATAAAGTATTTCCGGAGGCCGGCAGAACTCTTACACCAAAGCCCTTCTCAAAAGTTGGCAACCAACCCAAAAGATACGTAGGAATGTTGGTAACGGGTTCAGGCACAATTACCCAAAAGGGAACCATCAATAACGGCATTTACCTTTCTGTAGCAATGGATAAGATGCCCAACTTTGAACCCAAAATATTCGTTTCCAACTTCCATGATTCATTTAACGAATTCAATTTTGATATCCTCAGTATTGGTGATGAGATATCAGTTACAGGCATACTCTCAGAGATTGTTACTAACAAACATCATTACCTGATCCATCTTCGCACTCCTAATGAACTGCAATATTCCGATATCCCAAAGTATTACTTTTACATTGGGTCTGTTGTAATTCTTTTCATACTTATTGGAATCGTAGCGTGGATTGTGAGCTTACGTAAGACAGTGACCCGGAAAACCAAAAAGGTTGAACAGTCACTAAAAGAAAAAGATATGTTATTGCGTGAGATCCATCACCGTGTTAAAAATAACCTCTCCATCATTTCCGGACTTTTAGGATTCCAGCTAGATACAACAGAAGTCGAAAATACGCAGAACGCCCTTCAAGACAGCCAATCACGTATCCAGTCGATGGCACTTATACACGATAAGCTCTATCAGACCGACACCTTAACAGACATTCAGCTTAATGAATATCTGCAGGAGCTCGTTGAAACCATTAGCTCGACTTTTGTTACCAATGGGAATATAGATTTAGTTTTTGATTTAGACCCAGTAAGGGTTGACGTCGATACCGTTGTCCCCTGTGGATTATTAGTCAATGAGCTTGTAGTCAATGCTTTTAAACACGCCTTCCCTGAAAGTGACAGTAAGGGGACTCTTTCAGTAATGCTAGAGGATCAAAAACGAAAAGCAAAACTGACTGTTGCCGATGATGGTCCCGGCTTGCCTGACGATTTCGAGCTCGGTGGGGGTGACTCTCTCGGGTCAATGTTAATTGAAACATTCGCAGCTCAACTTGAAGCAGAAATTACCTTGGATAAAGAACACAGCGGTGCCGCTTTTATTTTTATCTTCCCCAAAAATTAAATATACGACACAGGCAAACATCCTCAGATCGTCATCGGAAATAGGCCATCTCCTCAAATCTGCATTTCGATTTCAATTAAGTAAGAGCTCTTCACTTTTTATCATCTATAACAGTCAATACTTCCAAAAAGGAACTCCTATTTATGAATAAAGTAGCTATTGTTGTTTTAGCCGGTACAGAATCTCACGAATCATTAGGACGTGTAGTCAATGCCCTGGAACTTGCCAAAGAACTACAGGAAAACGATGATGAGGTAAAAATTGTGTTTGATGGTGCAGGAACTGAGTGGATTCCAGCATTAGAAGATAAAGGGCACGACGCTCATCCGCTTTATAATGCTGTAAAAGCAAATATTCACGGAGCTTGCCGATTTTGTGCAAAAGCATTTGGGGTATTCAAAGAGGTCAAGGCATCAGATGTTGATCTTTTGGATGAATACGATCAGCATCCCAGCCTGCGAAGCTTTATTGTCAAAGGATACCAGGTTATAAACTTTTAGCTGCCGTGCCACCTGTGAAACTGCTCCCAATATGAAGGTACCTATTTTACTTTTTTGATACCATTAATCTTCATTTATTGCTCTTCAAAAGATTAATATATCTGGGGATAAATAATGATACTTTCTTTACTGCTCTGGACGGCGGTGGCTATTGTCGCAACCGGTATACTATGGAAGGGAAGCGATTGGCTGGAACACTCCAGCGAAGGATTGTCGACATATTACGAGCTGCCTGATATTGTCCAGGGAGCGTTAGTCGTCGCTATTGGCTCCAGCTTTCCCGAACTGGCTACCGTTGTCCTTTCTACAATGTTACATGGAGAATTTGATCTGGGTGTAGCAGCCATTGTGGGTTCTGCCATTTTCAATATCCTTATTATTCCCGCCGCTGCCGGATTGGTGTCTAAAGATCCGCTGGAATCAAACCGGGACCTGGTATATAAAGAAGCCCAGTTTTACATCATATCCGTAGCCGTATTGATCATTACTTTTTCCTTTGCCGCCATATTTAACCCCATTAGTGCTGAAGAAGGGGTCATCTTGGGAGAAATGAATAGACTATTGGCCTTGCTACCGCTACTACTCTACGGCTTCTACATCTTTATACAATATCAAGATACGATGGAATACGTATCGGAGCTCGATTCAAGCAACATTAATCCACTAAAAGAGTGGGGCATGCTTATTGTTAGTCTGGCTGTTATTTTAATCGGAGTAGAGCTTTTGGTGCGCTCAGCTATTGAGTTTGGAAATCTACTCGGCACACCTTCGTTCCTATGGGGCATCTCGGTAGTTGCTGCCGGCACCAGTATCCCCGATGCTTTCGTGAGTATAAAGAAAGCTCAAAAAGGAGATCCTATAACGTCGATGGCAAATGTACTGGGTAGTAATATTTTTGACCTGCTCGTTTGCATTCCCGTCGGCGTACTTATTGCCGGTGCTGCGGTTATCAACTTTTCTGTTGCGGCTCCGCTGATGGGCGCCCTTACACTTGGGACACTCCTCTTATTTAGTTTCTTGCGCACCGACATGACATTAGACAGATGGGAGTCAGCGAGTCTTATATTCTGCTACCTGTTATTTCTGGTCTGGATGGGGCTAGAAAATTTTGGGGTAATAGATTCTATTCCTTCACTGCCGGCATAGTTCAAAAAAACTACTTACTGAAAATTATATTTTATAAGCAAAGTTCCGGAAGTACTTCCACTAACGGTATAGGTGCTTTCACTCTTCATTTCAACTTCAAAACTTCCTGACTCATCAGTGAGTACTAAACTACCTTCGATTTGGTTATTATTTACAATCTCCCAATCTAATTTTAAGTCTTCACCACTGCTAACCTGATATTGGAGCGTCCACGTTACCTGCTGATCGATATTGCTGCGGAAATCTCTGTGCAGATCAAGGCCATCAATTTCGAAATATGCATGTAAAGCTCCCTCAGGTGGGGGCGGCGGTGCATCCTGATCTACTCCACTATCGAAACCATTACTGCCCCGACTTGACTGCCCAAACCTGAGATCAACCGAATCTCCGGCGCTAATGGCAAACATCTGCACCGTATATACCGACCGTAAATCATCGAAATTAGCCGTAATCTCCGTATCCTCGGTGATTGTAACTGTCACCGGATTTGCCTGGGAACTTACAGCTCCAGTCCACTCCCGAAATGAAAACCCTTCATTTGCTGTAGCCTCAACTGTTACCTCAGTATCTTCTTCATATGTCCCCCCTGCAGGATCCACCGATCCTCCTTCAGATGGGGTTTTTAGCACTGATAAGCTATACTCAACGGGATCTGGTTCATTATCTCCCCCGTTGTTGCCACCCCCATTGTCTGGTCCTGTTCCTCCACCGGAGCCACAGCTCCAGACTGATAGAGAAATAATTAATAAGAAACTTAGTGCTTTAAATAACTTCATTGTTGGGCTCTCCAATTACTTAACGTCATATTAAATTAAAATTTTTGCTGGCCAGGCGCATCTTTCAATCCTACGGCTTTCCCAAGAAAACATTTTAATCCTTAAATAAAAATCGATTGTACTAATAATACCAATGTGATCTTCTATAACCTGTTTCCTATGCTGTAATTAAGCTTAACTTATTAAAAAACAGTTGAATAGTGCATTTGTACAACAAATTGTTTTAATTGAAAGTACAACTTCATAAAAAGCAGGGGCTGTCATGAAGAAACTACTCTTCTCTTTTATACTGTGTTTAATCTTTTTTGCATCTTCATTTGGACAAACAAGGGATGGTCTTTACAAAAAGATTGACTACCTGGAAGTCAATCAAACGCAACTCGATCGGTTTTTGAAGGTAGTTGACAGAAATCTTAAATTGGGATTTTCGTCTCTTCTGAAAAATGATGATGTGAAAAGATGGTATTTATATAAGGTGAAGTTTCCGGGCGGTGAGAAAAGTAACTATAATTTTGTGAGTATCACCGTTTCTTCTTCTATAAATGATCTGGGTGATTATTTTTCTGAAAGTAATACACCAGGCTTTATACCTTCTCCAACGACCAAAGGAGGTACGGAACAACTTTCCAAACTTGCCATTCTTATGAAATCCGAAATTTGGAGGGTCAAAAATAGCGCTTTTGCCGATACAGGATCAACACCAAGCCGCTATATGTCAATGGATTATATGAAGGTGGCGCAGGGTAAAGACCCCGACTACTTAATGCTTGAGGATGAAATTGCCAAACCCATCCACTTAGAACGAATAGAACGGAATCGAATGGTCGGCTGGGAAGTACATTCTCTCATCTTACCATCAGGAATGAATTACGGATATAATTTTGCAACCGGTAACCATTTTAAGGAGCTGGAACATTTCGAGTTTGGATTGAACGAAGAAATCATCCAACAAACCATGGGCAAAAATAGCAATGTACCCGAGCTTTTTGAAACGATTTATAACACCAGGGATCTCATTAAGGTTGAACTCTGGGAGCTAGTTGAATATATGCAATAACCCTTGAACCAAACGACCTATTGAAGGTATCGACCACAACCTCTGTAGGTTTCACCGTCTACAGTTACTGTTACGGTTTGTGGAAAATCGTAGCCGCTCATGATATCTGTACAGGGGGTGTCTGCAATTACAAGCTCAAGTGATTGCTGGGCGTTTTTTATTCGATAAACTGTTCTTCTGCCTTGGCCCCCTGTATCAGGTACGGGGGATTCAAAGATTAACGTATCCCTGCCATAGTTTCCTACGTATGTAAGCTGGTTATCTTTTTCAAGCTCTAAAAACCAGCCGGGTTCCTGTCCCAAGGCTCTAAAGTGGATCCCCCGGAGTTTTGCTGCCGCCCAGGAACGCTCCTGGGGTACAGACTGACAAGTCATGAATGAGCCTTCCGGTTTTTGTAGGATAGCTTCCTTGCCCTTGCTCCAGTACAAATAGGAACCCCCTTCGTATCGGGCGCCCGAGCCGGCTTTTGCGGGCAGTACTTTGAGCGTTGTATCTGACAAGAAAAGCCAGGTACTGTCTTTGGTTACATGAGCAGTGAACTGGAGAGTATCACCACAGTTATATACAAAAACCTGTTCTGTATTTACAGATTCAAAACCAGGTGATCCAAAGTAGTCTGTTGTAGTACCTTTCTTGTTGTGCGAATCCGTCTCAGCATGCTTTCCGCAACCTAATACGGAAATGGATAGGAGTAAGAGTAATGGCAAAAAATTATAATTACAGTGACTCAAAAATTTCATTTTACAAACTACATAAATAAAAAGGGAGAGTACCTGAAGATACTCCCCCCTCTATAAAGTTATCCTTTCGAACTAATTTCTAACTTTTATCCATAGAGTACTTGCCAGGTCCAAGCAAGAAAATAACAATAAAAGATAGTAAATATAGTACCGGAAGCTCCATATCACCAAACCAGTCACCACCGGGCAGGTGTACAAAAAATACCGCCACAGCCATATTAATAGTTAATATTAATGAAGCCAGACGAGTCCAGAATCCAGCTATAATTAAAAGTGAACATATCGCTTCGGCAAAGGCAGCTAAAATTAATGATGCTGTTGGACCGATCCCTATAGGATCCAAAAATTGAAATTCGCCTCCGAATACGCTCATCAACTTACCCCAGCCATGACCGTAGAGCATAAAGAAGGCGACAAAAATTCGAAAAATTGCTGCTGATGTTCCGGCATCTACAAATTCACCTAACTTGGAAGAACGTAATCGATCTAACATGTTACCCCTTTTTATTATTTAGTGTTTGTTTCTAATTAATCGATTTAATGTTGAATTATATTAATAAATTAAATCCCTTTTGCATAATTAATTACTTAACTCGAAATAACGTTCCTACTGGTATTCATGACGAGGAAAGAAATATGCTGAGTTTTCTGAACCTACCGCAATATATAATTCGGCTTTGGGGATAAACTACTAAGCGTCTTAGCAATTTTGATCACTTTCTATTCGTATAAGACTATTTTTTTGTATCCCCCTTCATTGTAAAACGAAATGCAGAATAAGCCATCAAAGTAGCAATGCCGATAGTAACAATAGCTATCGAAAGTATTGATTCCATAGCCATACCTTGATCAATAGCCCAGCCCATCAGAAATGGACAAAGTGCTGTACTTAAAACCATCAGCGAAGAAAATACCGACCGTACGGTTCCAATAATATCTGTGCCATATAGTTCGGCCCATAACGCTGATTTTATATTACTTCCCATCCCCATAGTAACACCAATAAGCAACATATAAACGAAGGCAGACCAGCTACCGGGATGATAATAGGCAAACACCAATCCCCCACCAAAAGGCAGTACATAATAAGGGATAAGCGTTTTCGCACTAAAATAATCTATCAACGGGCCTATAGAAATGGAGCTTACCACTCTGCTCGCTGCAAAGGCTACAAAAGCCGAAGCAATTAATGTTGCCGACCACCCAAGCTGCTCAGCAATCGAGACCTGATATAAAAATAGCCCCGTTGCCCAAAAGGGTGGTAGTAGAACCACGGGTGTTACCAACCAGATACGATAATCTTTTGCCAGCATTCGGTACACTTCCCAGCTACTGTCGGTCGTTTGGGAATCTTTCTCGGTATGTTCAACATCTTTGTATTCGCTCTTACTTAGGATATAACGGACAAGCGGTATAAAAAACAGTGCAATCACTAATACGATAACCCCCCATGTCAAGCGCCAGCTAAAAATGCCAAGTAGTCCTGCAATGGCTAATGGCAAAATTCCTTCTCCGATAGGATAACCAAGACTAGAGATACTAAGTGCCTTGCCCCGTTCATACACAAAGTAACGTGCCATGGCGGTCTGTGCCGTATGACTGCTAAGCCCTTGTCCTGACAATCTGAGCAGTACTAATCCCACAAATAATACCGCTACATGCCACGACAGTGCAACCGTTATACTTGCTACCAGTAATCCCGTAATCACCATCTGACTATACATCCGAAGAGGCAAGTCATCAATCCATTTACCCAGATAAGGCAATAGTCCGGCACTAATAAGCGTAGCTACTGAATAAAGGCTCCCGAATGTAGCATTGGATAACGAAAAATCCTTCAAAAAATAAGGGACAAAAAGGGAAATCAGGAAGGTTTGTCCAAAGCTGGACATAAAGGTAAAAGACAGACCAAACGATAAAATTCGTTTTTCCCGGAGGGCAAAACTGAGATAGTTCACTAAGGTGATACCATTTTTTATTGTGTGAAATGAAGCCCCAAAAATACAGTTATTTACAGGCAACCGAAACCTTTCAACCTCTTATAATTATTGTCCCATAAATAATATTACCACACACCCAATTAGGACCCGAACAAATTCAGGCTAACATTGATCTCCTATCAATCACTTTTGCGCGTAAAAGGATATGAACCTCCGGCTTGATTCAACGTAAAGTGTTGATACTTTCCGTTTTCCAGCGAATCAAACTCCATAACAAAAATACAGTTATTTACAGGCAACCGAAACCTTTCAACCTCTTATAATTATTGTCCCATAAATAATATTACCACACACCCAATTAGGACCTGAACAAATCCAGGCTAACTTTGATCTCCTATCAATCGTTTTTGCGCGTAAAAGGATATGAACCTCCGGCTTGGTTCAAGGTAAAGTGTTGATACTTTCCGTTTTCCAGCGAATCAAACTCCATAACCACCCCGGCGGGATCAAATCGAAACTTTGTTTCGCTATTAGCTGTAAGTGGAAAAGCCTGCTGGCCCGTAGCCTGAGCTTTCAGTGTTCTTTTCTCTATAAAAACTTCAATATCCATTGGCAGCTGATTTGTTACATAAGTCCCAACATATTTTTGCATCTGATCAGCGTTAAGCGAAATGGTTTTTTGATCAAAGCTAGGGATTTCAAAATCACGTCCATAGTAA
>P_1C_Sed_2_UnCtyDRAFT_1000098_pt1 | contig 24841 bp, 22 predicted proteins | sample Pon1CUnioCityCA_4_FD_10229 | JGI IMG/M metagenome (IMG submission 10229) | reverse complement strand
GATCCGGCAAAGGAGTTATCCGAAGTAAAACGATGCCATCCCCACCCGCCAAAAACAGAAGTATGTTCCATGAACTGATAGGTGAGTATGCCGTCAAAGCCGAAACCTGTATTTAAGTCAGCATCGCCTAAGTCCTGTGTTGCTAAGTCAACACCTGCGCGAATTTCCCAACTCAGGTTGCTTTGGGCATGGACTGGTTGTAGCGATAGTGTAAGCACTATTCCAATAATTGATAATGTGATTAGTAGTTTTTTCATAATAATTCCTCTTTAAGATGATCTCATCGAGCATAATAAATTTAGCCCAGACGAGGTAAATACCTATAAAAAGAGAATGCAATTTGTATGCCCAAAAGCCATACTGAAATGATTCGTCCCAGTGGTATCAGTGGGTTATCGACATTTAAATATCAACCTGTATTGCAATATTGCGACTTTTAATTGATTGTTTTTCGCAGTTTTGCAATACCATCGTTAAAAAGAAAAATACATGCCTTTCTATAGGGCTTTGCGACCGATTAGAAACTGTTAGAATGATGTGAATACGTGTTTTAACAATGGATAAGGATAAGTACGATTTGGTACGATTATTTCATTCTAAACAGTATACCTAAGCTATAATTAATATTGTTATGCAGTAAAAGTAGTCAAGAGGTTTATTATGAGACATAAAAAATCGGTAACCATTCTGTCTGTAGTGATTATGCTGTTGTCAATCATTGCCGCAACCACGGGGATTTTTTCGACGGGTGGACCCGGAGCCTATCAGGTAGAAACGGTACGCGGAGATCAGGTGACCGTTTACGGCAAGGGTATCTATAAGCATATGTCTATTGATGTTGCTCCCCAAGGCATTGCCCAGGATTATGTAACACTTTTTGTGGCAGTGCCGCTGCTTCTTATATCTCTTGTATGGGCGCGTAAAGGGTCTATGAAAGGCCGTTTTCTACTGGCGGGTACGCTGAGTTACTTTTTGGTAACCTATTTGTTTTATCTCGTAATGGGCATGTACAATCTCTTGTTCCTGGTGTATGCAGCTTTGCTGGGTACTTCATTTTTTGCCTTGTCCCAGACATTATTTGCTATAGGATTGGATAATATTGCAGACCACTTTGAGCCATTGACACCGGTAAGATCCACCGGCGGCTTTCTTATTTTCAACAGCCTGACCATTGGTTTAATGTGGCTCGGGATTGTGATACCTCCCTTACTGAATGGAACTATCATTCCTGAGCAGGTGGAACATTATACTACCTTAATTGTACAGGGATTGGATCTCGGTTTGTTGCTGCCACTGTCATTTGTAGCGGGTCTGTTATTTATGAAGAAAAAACCGATGGGTTACCTGCTTGCTCCTGTTTACTTTGTATTTCTATCGGTATTGATGACTGCCCTGACGGCCAAAGTGATTGCCATGGGGTTGTTGGGGCAAAATGTGATACCAGCTATTATCATTATTCCTCTTGTGGCATTGATATCGATCACCTGCACTTTTCTTATCCTAAAAAATATCAGGGAGGCTGATAATGAATTCGCTTAAGTCTAGATCTAAAAGTCAGTATACGCTGTTGGGGTTACTCCTTTTTCAGGGGATAAGCGGATTATTTGGCGGCCTTTCTTTAGTCTGGGATTCAACTGGAGGAATATTGCAGATGCCGCTAAGTTTGCTGGAGGGATCTCCGTTTAATACGTATTTCATTCCGGGACTTATTCTCTTGTTTATATTGGGAGTATTGCCGTTAGTTGTGTGTTATGGTTTGTGGAAAAGAAAAGCATGGTCATTGTCCGGGTCTTTTCTGGTGAGTATTGCGCTCCTGATTTGGATAGGAGTGGAGGTTGTGATGGTCGGCTACCATTCCGAACCTCCCCTGCAACTCATTTACGGTTTAACGGGGATCGCCTTATTAATTTTATCTCAAATGTCTTCAGCTAAATCATGATTAAAATCGCCATTTTAATCGTATTAGTTCTTCATGGATTGATCCATTTATTGGGGGTTGTCAAAGCGTTTGAATTAGCGCAGGTTGACCAGTTGAAGGAGCAAATATCCAAAATGGCCGGAATATTCTGGTCGTTGGCGGCTGTTGCGTTCCTTGTCACAGCAGGGCTGTTGTATTTGGATAAGGAGTTATGGCGTATGACAGGCATCGTAGCTGTAATCATATCACAGTTCCTAATAATGCTTTCCTGGAGCGACGCCAAGTATGGCACCCTAGCTAATGCTGTTGTAATTGTAGCAATATTACTGGGATCTGGAAATCAAATATCAGAAAACTATTGTATTGGGAATTTAAGTCAACGCCACCTTGCTGAACATCTCGACCGACGGGTTCCAATGTTGATGGAAAATTATTCTATTCCCGGGGTTAGTATCCTGATTCTCAAAGACGGTAAAAAGCAGTGGAGTAAAGCTTATGGATATGCTGATCGGCAGCAAAAGCAGAGGTTGACCATCGAATCAATCGTAATGGCTCATTCCATTTCGAAATCGGTTACGGCCTGGGGCGTAATGAAATTGGTGGAAGAGGGGCAAGTTAGACTGGACGATCCTCTGTCCAAATATCTTGATACATGGACAATGCCGGAATCTGAATTTTCGGATCAAAAAGTAACGGTACGAAGATTGCTTAGCAATAGTGCAGGCGTACCGCTGGGGAAGCTTGGGGTTCATTATGCCTTCTCTGACAGTATTCCTTCATTGACAGAAAGTCTCTCCGATGACGAGGTGCGTTTGATTCAACAGCCGGGGACTGCTTTTGTNTATTCAAATTCTGGATATGCTTTGTTGGAACTGCTCATTCAAGAGGTTACAGGTATGGATTTTACCGAATATATGGAGAACCAAATCCTGATTCCTCTTGGGATGAATAACTCGAGTTTTGAGCTGGATAACGAGATGGTTTCAAAAGTACCATTGGGATACGATTTGAACGGCAATACCGTTTCTGTCTACCGCTATCCATACAGGGCTAGTGGCGGATTATTTTCAACGCTGGGAGATATTGGGACATTTGTTGCCTCGGGTTTTAGGAAGCAGTCTGCCAACACGGTTCTTTCTCAAGAGAGTATTGAGGAGCTTTACGAACCTCAAACTTCAATATCAGGGATATTCGGTTTTGTTGCTGACAATTATGGGATGGGACATTTTATTGAAATGCTACCAAACGGTGACAAAGCTGTTTGGCACGGTGGACAGGGACTCGGATGGATGACCCATTTTCATTCAATTCCTGAGCGTGGGGATGGGATTGTCATCTTAACTAACAGTCAACGCAGCTGGCCTTTGATGGCACAAATTCTCGGTGACTGGTCGCAATGGAGCGGTTATGGACCTGTAAAGTTTAGTCGGATTAGCTATGCCAATATGGGCCTTCGATTTTTTATTGGCATTATCTTACTAATCACTTTTTGGCGAATTGGAGAAATGGTGGATGGAGTTCTTGCAGGAAGGCGTAAATTGACTTTGGGAAGTGAGGACGCTTCCCTAATTCGAATTATTGAGTTTTTAATAAGTGTAGGAATAATTGCAATTCTGATTTGGGCTTCAGTTCAAGATTATTTGTTTATGAGCTCCATATTTCCAATGGGATCTGTTTGGCTCGGGTGGGCATTGCTAGGGCTTTCTGGAGTATTACTGGTTTCGGCTGCTTTGCCGGTTGCCCGAATGAAATGTAATAGCTCATAATTGATAAGCTGCTTGCATTCTCATATTTGCCAATTGTTATTTGATTGTGCGTAATTGCATGAAGGAAAATTAGCTTTGAATAGTAATAACTGCTGCCTATAAACTATTTTAAGAAGATCAAAAATTGTAAGCAGTTAGTGCTATTTGGGGTATTTTTTTGAGTTACGATAAGCTAATCATGATTAAGGAAAAACTGATCAACCAACAATTGGTTTAGAGTAAGTTTTATGATCTGTTCTGTAATTATCAATGCGAACATTAAATAATACTGATTCGTAATAGATCTATGCTTTATTTAATATTGGCTTGATCATTTCTTAATGAATAACAAGGCACCTTTCTTAGCTTTTATCATTCCGAGTTTATTGCTAATTTCATCGGTTGTTTTATATGCAGAAAGCGAAAAAGACATATTGCCTTTCATTTTTTGGGATTGCATTTATTCTGTTCCTCATTTTGGGGATGCAGTTTAAAGGAAATGCTTCTGATGGGGCCACGGATCTGAACAGCCATATTCAACAAACCAGACTGTTCCAATCTTCTTCGGTTGGCTCACTGTATCAGTTAGCAACAGGAAAAGGGGCACCGTCTTTTTTTTATGCATCCCGATCTTCTGATCATCGATCGCCATTTTCATTTTTTATAGCCGTTGAGAATGAACAAAATACTGAGAATAAAAGGGGGAATTGGATAACGGTTTATCGAACTATGGAATGTTCGGTACCGACGTTGATCAACAAGCCTCTGCTCAGTAAATCCGGATTGATAAATATCCCAATAGGAAAATTATCGCTGACACTCCTTTCTACCGTAGTCTTCTTGCATTAGAGACTTGTTATTTGCCTGACTAAGTGAATAGTAAGAAGCTCCCCTTGAAAATTTTACAAGAAGAACTGGTTGTATGAAGATATTATTTAACAAGCTGAAAGAGCGGTGGGATATTGATAATAATCGCCAATTTCTGCTGATTCTCGTCATTTTTTCCATCTCAGGTATGTCGGTCCTGTATGTTCGTAAAATAGCTTTTGCATGGTTGGGCTTTACTGGACAAACACCTTTTTGGGAAGAAGCCGTGGTCTGGCTATTGGTTGTCGTGCCTTCCTATCAGTTACTGTTTCTTATTTATGGCACCTTACTGGGACAGTTTGAATTTGCATGGGAGTTTGTAAAAAACAATATCAATCGGCTGAAATACCTGGCAGAAAAGGTTAATCCATTATGATAAATAGCTCCTTAGATAACCAATAATCAAAGAATCAATGTCACCCAAAAACAAACTTTCGCTTTTTGATGCTTGTGGAATGGCCATTGGCGGAATGGTAGGTGGAGGGATTTTTGCCGTGCTTGGTGAAGCTGTTATAACCTCTGGAAACGCTGCATTTATTAGCCTTGGGTTGGGAGGTATAATGGCACTCATTACGGGACTCGTTTATTCTAAGCTGACAATTGACTTTGATGAATCCGGCGGTGAATTCATATTTATGGAACACATTGCAGGGGTTCGGTTTGCCGGAACGATAAGCTGGTTCCTTCTCTTGGGTTATGTTTTTACTATAAGTTTATATGCCTACACTTTTGGGGCCTATGCGGGGCGATTGCTTGGATTTGGGTCGGGGCCCAATGTCTTGCTGGGCAGTATCGTAATAGTATTGATTTCAGGACTCAATCTTTCCGGTGTGAGGGAATCCGGTATCTCAGAAGATATATTGGTATATACGAAAATCCTGATTCTCACTGGTCTGGTAGGTATTGGTTTTGTGAATGTGAGTCCTGAAAAGGTGTACCCGATCGTAAATATGGGAATTGGAAGTACAATCAAGGCCGGGGCTTTGGTTTTTGTAGCATATGAAGGTTTTCAATTACTGACCTACGATTATAATACCATCAAAAATCACAAGAAGAATCTCCCCCGGGCTGTTATTATTTCGATAACGGTTGTTATTGCAATCTACATATTGATCGCTTTTGTGCTAACAGGATCTCTAAGTCCTGAGGTAATTGTGCAACACAAAGAAACCGTCTTAGCCATGCTGGCTGAACCAGTTTTGGGGCAATTTGGAATCGTATTTGTGTTGGTTGCGGCCGTTTTTTCTACTGCCTCAGCGATTTTAGCTACGATATTTGCGATATCACGTTTGGCAAAACGAATTGCAGCAGATGGGCAGTTACCGGATCAACTTACCAGGCTAAAAAGTTCAGGAGTGCCGGTTTACTTTACCTTATTGGTTACAGTGCTTGCTATGACGGTTCAATTCTTTGGGAACCTCAAACAGATCACAACCTTTTCGAGTCTCGTTTTTCTGTTCGTCTTTTCTATCGTCAACTTTATGGGCTATAAGCATTCGATTTATGAGGGTTGGAAAAGCAGTCTTCCCCTTGTGGGCGCCGTTGGATGTTTTGCGGCAATGGGTGTTTTGTTATATAAAACTTTTGTCACCAATAAAGAAACGGTATTCATCGTAGGGGTAATCGCAATGGTGTTACTTGGTTGCCGCGAGGCGTATATTTGGGGGCATTCAAAGTACAAAGGAAAAAGAAATTGAATAACTACTAACTTAATTGGAAAGTAAAGTGAAAGAACCAACTATAAAGAAATCGCTAGAAAACTTTTTTAGAAAAGATTCAGCTGCAGGGCTGATGTTATTATTTGCTACAGTTGCAGCGTTAGTGGTAGCCAATAGCCCCATTAGTGAGCTTTACCATCATTTGATGGAATTACATATTTCATTCGACTTTTCTTCGTTGAGCCTTGATCACTCTATACATGCATGGATTAATGATGGGTTAATGGCCGTATTTTTCCTGTTAGTAGGGCTGGAAATTAAACGTGAGCTTAAATACGGAGAGCTCTCGTCGGTGCAGTCGGCCTTACTTCCGGTTATTGCAGCGATATGTGGTGCAGCTCTACCTGCATTAATTTTCTGGGCGTTTAATGGCGGATCGCAATACATGAACGGTTGGGCAATACCTATGGCTACAGATATTGCTTTTGTAATTGGGGTGATGGCCGTGTTGGGCTCAAGGGTACCGATTTGGGCTAAAGTATTTGTCACCACTATAGCAGTAGTGGATGATCTTATTGCTGTGTTGGTTATTGCCATATTCTATACCGAACACATTAGTATGTTTGCTCTTAGCATTGCTGCATTATGCCTTGTGGCTTTAGTACTCTTGAATTATAGAAAAGTTAATAAACTGTCGCCTTATCTGATTATAGGGGTTGTGATGTGGTGGGCGGTTCTTGAATCAGGGGTCCATGCAACTATTGCAGGTGTGGTTCTTGGCTTCACGATCCCGGCGGCTCGTGGCTGGAGCGTTCAGCGCCTCAAAGAATATGCCCGGGAAGGATTTGAACTATTTGAACAGGCTGCCGATGAGGACTTACCGGTTAGTAAAGAACAGGCCCTTCACCATATGGATAGAACTATTCACCAGGCAGAGTCACCACTGCATCGGTTGGAGCATAAGTTGCACACCCCGGTGTATTTTATCATTATGCCGCTCTTTGCATTTTCGAATGCCGGGGTTGTGTTCGATCCACAAATAATGGCGGATGCTTTTACTTCTACGCTTACTTGGGGAGTTATGGTAGGACTTTTCATAGGTAAACAGATTGGCATTTTCAGTGCTACTTGGTTGATGACTAAATTGAATTTATCACCGCTGGCTGACAATAAGGAAACATGGAAAGTGGTATATGGATTGGCTTTGTTGGGGGGAATTGGTTTTACAATGTCTCTTTTTATTGCCAATCTATCGTTTGATAACGAGTTACTATTGGAATTTTCTAAAGTGGGTATTTTGGCGGGGTCAATAATAAGTGGTGTAGGTGGTTATCTGCTGCTAAAAAGGCGACCAGAATATAGCCGAGATTCACAGCCATCGTTTGATGTGCCCGAACAGAAAATGGCTCAATAAGATGGACAGTAAAATTGATATCTTATAGTTGATAAGTAAGTTAATTAACTATTTTTAAAAATGGATAAATTTATAGAAAGGTATCGAGGAGCATCGATTTTCGAAGTACAGATATTTAAGCCAGAAGAAGGAGACCCTATAGGTGCTAAAATGATTGCAAAAGGAATGGTACCGGGTAGTAGTAACGAAAAAGTTGATTTTGTTGAAGATGCAGACACCCGGGATCAGGCTTTAAACAAGGTCAAGAAAGAAATAGATGAGTATCTGGCTACTAATAATTTGGATAACTTTATTACTCCCCAATCAAATCAATAATGGCAACTTGAGACGTATGTCTTTAAGTGACCATTATCTATTGGGCAATACCGATAAAAAAAACCATCTATAACTTCCACCAGAGTCTATTCGGATTCTCGAGCTACGGAAAATTCTTGGGTTGTTGTTTTATTCACTGTTTGTTCTGTAATACAGGCGTAGCCACCGGGAACTGAAACCAACTGTGAAATAGGCTGTATTACCCTTAGGTATTTCATGAGTTCCCCCGATAAAGGTTGTGGGTGCAATATTTTTAGCCGTTGAAAAAAGTCCTTTGGCATTATTGAAATCCATCCAGGTAGCGATTTTCTTCAAGGCTGTCGGTATCACTTAATTCTGCAATGTGAACATCTCGGCCAACCATGGCAGGATTTTCTTCATTGAAATTAACTTTAATCAGGTGTTTGCCCGGTGTTGCTTCTCCCTGAGTATCCAATCATTGGTCGGCATTTATTCTTTCAATGGATATCTATCTATGGAATTCCATGAGTATATTTTTCAATTTTTCCATAAAAAAGGTGGTTTATAGAAACCAAAAAACATTTTTATAAAACTTAATTCTGATATGATTTAGGAATTAAGTTTAAACCTTAGATAAAGTTCAATCTTTGGAATTACTTTCAGCTTCTATAGTAAATATTTTTAACATATTATGATCTGCTGGATTGGGTATTTCTGCAATCCAAGCATAATTACCTGGCTCTAAATCAACGTGGAAATAGGCTTTTTTGCCTTTGGTCATCTCCATGGTTCCCCCCATGAATTCTGCTCCTTCAGGAGCCCGATTAACCAGACTTCCGGGTTGCCGCCAATCCATCCAGGTTGAGAGGTTTTTAAGTAGCTCTTCATTTTCTTGGTCATCTAATTTTACTAGCTGTACATTATGGCCTTGGAGATGGGAATAAGACTTCTGATCCTTGAAAAATATCTCAATGGTGTGGCTTCCTGCTGTTAAAGGCTGATCAAGCTGGATACCGTCAGTGGATGATAGCGTCAATGTTCCTGTGGGTTNCGGTTCNTCNNNATCNGANTNTTNNTCNGTNACNCTNAAATGNTCAAGCATTCCGATATATGAATGGAACACCTCATCTTCATTCTTTATGTAGCACTCAACGATATACTCACCGGGTTCCAGATTGACAGATGTTTTAGATGTTGTACCGGCTGCAGTAAACCCCGGCCCGCCCATGGGCTTTGCACCGGGATCGAAAAACCAGGGAGCCAATTTCGAAATAGTGNCCATCAAACTATCTGTAAATACNCCAAACTCCATATCTCCCTCAATATATCGATTAAACTCCATTTGGAATGGTTCGGTAATACCNTGGAACCAATGGTCAAGGAGTGGTTTACCAGCATTTTCTGCTGNTTTAATCCCCTCTTCTGGAACTTTCCAGATCAAAAAGAAATGGTCGTAACCGGATGCGTTATTAAATTGGAATGTCGTCCACCCGGATGAGATTTCATCAGTACTCATCTCAAAAAGATGCTTATTCTCCTCAGCGTTGTGGGTAGCAGTTACCTCCACTATACTTTTGTTTTCTGCATTGTTGCAAGCCGACAACATAACCATGCAGTAAAGTATTAAGGCTATGGATAGCACAAATGAAAATTTGTGTTTTATGAAATTTGAAATATACATATATCCCCCAATTATATTTTTATTTATATGTATGGCTTTCTTCTCGAACTCTTGATTATATACACCCAAACTATATTTAATTATTCTTTAACCCCAAGAATATTAAACAGCATTATAATTGAAATAGTAATTAAAAATCATTGACCATACAAGTTAGGATGGCGTTTGACAGGTTGATAAGCCCTTTATAGGGTATTCTAATCCCGATAACCTTATATTCTTTTAATAACCATAAGGGTGATATCATCACTTTGAGGAGTTCCGTCAGCATGATCTTTAACATCCTGCAAAATGGCATCAACTGTTTCTTTTGACGAAAATGTACTATTTCGAATGGCCTGTTCTTCCAATCGCTCTATGCCGTACTCTTTATGTCGGGGATTCATGGCTTCCGTGATTCCATCAGAGTATATCAGAAGTAAATCGCCGGGCTGCAGTGCCAGCGTTTGCATTTCATATTGCGACTCTTTCATAACCCCCAAAAGTAATCCGGTTGAATCAAGATAAGTGGCTTCTTCATTATTTCGAATAAGAAGCGGGGCATCGTGGCCGCCATTAGAATATTGGATGGTAGCATTTTTTTGATCAAGAATGCCGTAAAATAATGTGGCAAATTTTGTGGGAGTCGGTACTTCTGTAAAGAAGGTTATTTGTTCCATACATGCACTTAACGCAATCTTCGTACATAATCGCATGGCTGCGGAGTGTTGCTTGTAAGTTAGCCATTAACATTGCGGCGGGCATGCCTTTCCCTGTAATATCTCCCACACAAAAACCGAGCTTATTGTTTGGTAAGCTAACAAAATCAAGGTAGTCGCCCCCGACTGATTTGGCCGGTATGTTAGCGGTACTTATTTGGAAACCTTCAATTTCGGGGGTTGAATCCGGAAGCAGATGCAGCTGAATGTCCCGGGCCATTCTCATTTCTTCCTGCAAACTCAAAAAAGCTTTTTCTTCTTCGTAGAGTCGCGCATTTTCTATTACTTGAGCTGATTGGGATGCGATAATTGAGATAAGTCGGCGATCTTCATCAGAGAATGGAGCCCCATCTTTTTTATTGAACACTGCCAGATAGCCAATAAGATCTCCTTTTATCATAAGCGGGGCACAGAGGATAGAACGGAACGAAAATGACGTCTGTTGGAGAAAATTAAACCGTTCATCTTCCAAAATATTATTACTTAATAAAATGCACTGTTTTTTTAACATCCATCCTTTGAGGTGGTCATCCAGTTTAATGGGTACTTTTTCAACAGAGGAGTCATAATGTCGTACCATCGTATGAAATTCCTTTTCAGGGGTATCCATTTCAAGTAAGCTGACTGTCCCTTCTTCAACTCCAAGATGTTTTATGCACTTAAAGACAATTTGGTCAATAATTTTATCAACAGGTTGGATAGATGATATCGTTGTAGCGATATCATTTAAAATGCGCAATTCGTTTACGGCTAGTTGGAGGCTGCGGGTCTCATCCGATATGGACGGGTGCATAGGCATTTTAAGTAATTATCGATAGGAGATATCATTTATATGCTAAGAGTACTTCACATTACAAAAAATAAACCTAAATATTTTATAAAATTTATTATTAATACTAATAATATAATATATTAATTAATAAAAGTATTAATAATTTAAATTAGGAGGGGTTAGAGAGTTAGAGCTTGCCCTGTGATGACAAATTCTTTTTTACATTACGATGTGATTGAAAAGCTCGGCGAAGGTGGAATGGGTGTGGTTTATCTTGCCCATGACACGAAGCTGAATCGGAAAGTTGCTCTTAAATTTCTGTCGAGGCGTATTTACTCGGACTCAGTTGAAAAAGAGCGGTTTATGCAGGAGGCCCGAGCCGCTGCTTCCCTCAATCATCCCCATATTGCCCAAGTGTATGCCATCGAGGAGGTCGGCGATGAAGTATTTATCGTAATGGAATTCATCAAAGGAAAAGAGCTAAGAAAGGCCATAAAAGAGGATACCTTTAGCCTGGAAGAAAAAAAATCGATAGCTGTACAGATAGCCGAGGGGTTACAAGCTGCCCAGAATAACGGCATTATCCATCGGGATATTAAGTCTGGGAACATTATGCTGGATGCCGAGAACAACGTCAAAATTATGGATTTTGGCCTGGCTCGAATAGAAGGAGCTCCGCAAATTACCAAGACCGGTACCACTATAGGAACTGTTTCTTATATGTCACCCGAACAGCTTAAAAATAACCAGGTTGATAAAAGATCAGACATTTGGGCTTACGGGGTAGTTCTCTATGAACTTTTTACGGAATTGCTTCCTTTTCAGGGGATTTACGAAGCAGCAATCATGTATGCGATTACTGAAGAAGATCCTGTTGCAGCTTCCGAAATAAATGCAGCTATACCAAAAGAAATTGAAGCTGTTATTGAACAGTGTTTGAAAAAAGATCCAGACGTTCGATATCAGGACTTTGAAGAAGTATTGCGGACGTTCGATATCAGGACTTTGAAGAAGTATTGCATGATTTAAATGATTTAGAGGGGGTATCCCCAAATAAAGTCAGGCCTGTCAATCAAAAGGGGAAAACAACCAAGTTAAAGCTGGGGAGATATCTGTATGTAACCTTGCCTGTAGTATTGCTGTTACTTCTCATAATTTTTTTACCAATCAGACTATATTTTGGGTGGGAGAGCTCGGAAGGTATGTCTTTGCCTGAAGAACGGGGGATGGCAATTTTACCATTCAAGAATATTAGTGCCCCTTCCGAAGAGCTGGAAGCACTCTCAGATGGATTGATGATGAATGTAACGAGCCGGCTCACCCAGGTAAGTAATTATAAGGGAGCCCTATGGGTCATTTCTGCCAGTGAAATCATTCAAGAAGGGGTTACGTCTCCCGGTCAAGCCCGAAAGGATTACTCGGTGAATTTGGTAGTGACAGGTAGCATACAGAAGTTCGAAGATCGAATCCAGTTGACGATGAACCTGATTGATACTAAATCTCTACGCCAATTGATGTCCCGCGAAATCAATAGCGAAGACAATAGCATCTCGGTGCTACAGACCCGTGTATTTGAAGAGTTATTGGATATGCTGAATATTGAATTGCAGCCTGAGGTAACCGACGTTGTTAGAGAAGGCAATTATAATAACCGTAGTTCGCAGCACTATATAGAGGGGCAAGGATATCTTTTACGCTATGAAAAAGGTGACAATTTGGATAAAGCAATAAATCACTTTCAGCAGGCTGTTGATGATGACTCTGATCATGCTCTTGCGTATGCTGCAATGGGAGAAGCGTTTTGGCGTAAATATCAGGATACCGAAGATGTAGGGTATGTTGAACAGGCAAAGAATGCCTTGGCAGAAGCAATGGAAATTGACAGCAATTTGGTACAGGTAATTTCAACCCTCGGTTTGATAAACCGAGGGACTGGTGATTATGACCAGGCTATTGAGAATTTTCAAGAAGTAATTACCCGTGAACCGAATAACGCTATGGCTTTTAGGCAGTTGGCCGGTACTTATGTCGAAAAAGGGGAGTTGGATAAAGCCGCGGAAGAGCAATATCAGCAGGTACTGGCCTTGACCCCTGAAAATTATATAGGTCTATCCGGGCTTGGGGTTATCAACATTTATCGGGAAAACTTTGAGTTAGCTATTAATTTTTTAGAGCAATCCATGAGCATTAGGGAGACCTATTTCGCCGCTTCGAATTTAGGCGTTGCTTATTATTATATGGGTGACTACAGTGAAGCAATCCATTGGTATAGTACCGCCTACGAACTGAATTCCAGCACATACTTTATTTTAGGAAATATTGCCTCAGCTCATGAGGCCATCGGCAATGATGATTTGGCTATCAGTTACTACAAAAAAGCTATAACCGTTGCAAAGAAACAGTTGGAGGTAAATCCCAATGAGGTTCGTATTCTTAATAGTTTAGGATCTTATTATGCTGATATCGGGGAAAACAGAATGGCGTTAGAGTATCTTCAACGTTCTTTAGCATTAGACTCCAATAATAACGAAATACTGTTTTACACTAGTGCTGCTTACGAACGGATGGGTAATCGGGAAAAAGCATTAGAGTGGATTGAGCAGGCAATTAGAAAGGGATATCCTCTATCGAATATTATAAATCAGCCTGAATTGTATAGTATGGTTAATGATGCCAGGTTTAAACAAATGATTAAAGACTATGAAGAGTGATTATTATCCTAATAAATTTTTGATCTACTGATATTACTAGTTGGACGAATACAGAAGGAATGCAAAAATATCACCAAATAGAAAACTATTTTTTACTAAAAACCTGATTTCATCAGGATAACGAAAAATAAAAAGTATAGACCCATGACCACTAACAAGATAATTTTATTTTTTGCTTTAGCGGTGTTCAGTTTTGAAACTCTTGGTTTTGTTTTCCATGCCGAGAGTGTTGATGGAATGCTGCGTACCTTCAATGTTAAAATTGAGAAAAGTGAAGATGGCACTTGGCGTGTACGGGATAATGAGGGCAGAAATAAAGGAACCTTAAGTGTTGCGAGAGGTGATGTTATAAACTGGCAGGCTAAGGGTTCAGACTTGGTTTTTATCTTTTCCGAAGACGTGAACAACTATTTTGAGTACGAAGAGAATATGTTTGCGGATGGGCGTACTCAGAAAATATCAAACAATAAGAAGCTACGTCTTACACTCAAAGATGATGCCCCTCAGGGCCTATTGCCCTATGAGGTTTATGTTACATCTGAAAGCAAGTCGGTAGTTGGTAATTCACCACCTCGTTTAATTATATATTAATTATTGAGTGTAGTAACCTGCTGTGCTATTACGTTGGGATTATCAAATCATGACTTGAGCTTTATGGTGCCATTGAGTGTATTTTGAGCATAATGTTTAAAATGATTTGAAAATCCTTCTGTTTTTAGGAACCAATACATTTTAAGCTGTGTTTGTTCGGCATACCACCAAAAATGAAAAAACATGCATGGCTCAAAACAAACATATACAGCTCAAGGATTTATCAAAAAGTTATCAGGAGGGAGATAACAATCGCTCTGTTCTAGATGAATTGAACCTTAGTATCGAGGAAGGGGAAATGATTGTCCTCTTAGGGCGATCCGGTTCGGGTAAAAGCACACTATTGAATTTGGTGAGTGGCATTGACAAACCTGATTCAGGGCAAGTCATTATTGGCGGTACGGATTTAACCCGACTGGATGAAAAAGATCGCACGCTTTTCCGCCGAAACAATATTGGGTTTGTATTTCAGTCATTCAACCTCATTTCTACGCTTACTGCTCAAGAAAATGTACTCTTGCCGTTAAAGCTCAAGGGAAATGCCAATGATGATACCGCCGTACAATTTTTGGAGGAGGTCGGCTTGGGAGATCGGACGGATAGTTATCCCGATCGGCTGTCTGGCGGAGAGCAGCAGCGGGTAGCTATTGCTCGGGCATTAGCCAGTGAGCCTATGTTGATTTTAGCTGATGAGCCAACAGGAAATCTAGATTATGAGACTGGTCGAAATATTTTGGATATACTCAATGACCTGGTTCGTAAAAATGGCCGAACGATGATTATCGCTACGCATGATCGAGATATTTGCAAGATTGCTGATCGCGTGCTTGAGTTGAAAGGCGGCACCTTGCATGAAGTAGAACATAGTACAGAGACGGTCCGGTGATGAGCAATTCTAACACGAATTTACTGTGGCTTTCCAGTCTGCGATTCTTATGGAAGCATCCCTGGCATTTTGCACTTTCTATTCTTGGGGTGGCGCTTGGGGTTTCAGTAGTTGTATCAATCGATCTGTCCAACAACTCTGCCAAAAAAGCATTTTCATTATCTACGCAGGCTGTCACGGGCAAGGCTACGCACCAAATACGAGGAGCGGCCGAAAACCTGAATGAAGACGTGTACCGGAAGATTCGGCTTGAGGGGAAAATCAGAAAATCAGCTCCTGTGGTTGAAGGATATGGCCGGATTGATGGGTTGAACCGAACGTTTCAAATTTTAGGTGTTGATCCTTTAGCTGAAGGGCCATTCCGTGACTTTGCCAGTCAACAGGCCGGTATTGAACTTTCGGAATTTATAAGCGAAAAAAATACGGGCCTTGTAGCCCAAGCCGTGGCACAGGAGCTGGGCGTTTCTGTTGGCGATACATTGGAGTTATCAGTAGGGGGGCGAGCATACAGCCTACAACTTATTGGTACCATTGATGCCAGCAATGATCGAAGCAAACGGGCACTGGAAAACTTGTTGGTCGTAGATATCAGCACGGCTCAACAGTTATTTAAAATGCAGGGGGAACTATCGCGGATTGATCTTATATTACCCAAAAATACCGAAGAATCTGTTTCAATAATTCAATCGATGCTGCCGGATGGAGCAACCATAAATCGCTCCGATTCAAGGTCAGAAACGGTAGCACAGATGACGCGGGCTTTTGAGTTTAACCTGCAGGCGTTAAGCATGCTGGCTCTGCTGGTAGGGATGTTTTTGATCTATAATACCATGACGTTTTCGGTGGTACAACGGCGTCAATTGATCGGACGACTCCGAGCATTAGGCACGACTAAGCAGGAGATTCTCACCAATATCCTTAAAGAAGCGGCATTAATTGGACTCATTGGAACCGTAATTGGAATCGTATCTGGATACTTTTTAGCCCAGGTATTGCTGAAGCTGGTCACCCAATCGATTAACGACCTCTACTTTGTACTTTCTGTTCAGGAACTTTCTATTGGGGTATATCCACTCGCAAAGGCAACGATACTGGGTATTGGAGCAACATTAATTGCATCATTCTGGCCGGCGCGAGAAGCCTCAGAAGCTGAGGTTTCAACGGTGTTAAAACGCTCATCCAATGAATCAAAAATAATGGAACGTCTTTGGTTTTTAGCCGGAGCCGGTTTCTGTGCTGGCCTCATCGGGGTTGGTATTTTGATGATCCCGGGCGGAGGTATTGCCGCCGGATATTCATCACTGTTATTTCTGATAGTCGGATTTTCACTGATGATTCCACTGTTGGTCGTTGGCATGGCTCATATATTCCGACCGATCTTTGGGAAACTCAACGGACTGATTGGTAAGATGTCGGTCCGCGGCGTTGTGACGGAATTAAGCAGGACATCGGTGGCTATCGCAGCACTAGTAGTTGCTGTAGCAGCAACAGTTGGAGTAGGGATCATGGTAGATAGTTTTCGAACGACAGTCGTTTCATGGCTGGAAACACAGCTCCAAGCCGATGTTTATGTGCAGCCGCCCAGTGCCGTATCTCGAAAAGCTGATGCCGAACTTGATCCCAAGCTTGTGGATTTGCTAAAAGAAACGGAGGGTGTTGCCGATTATCACAGTGTTCGAAGCGTGGATGTGAGCACAAATTTTGGTACTGATAATCTGGTAGCTATTGACCAGGGAGCCAGTGCACAACGGACTTATCAGCTTAAGCAAGAGGCTCCAAACTTCTGGCAGCGTTACACAGACGAAAATATTGTAATGATATCCGAAGTATATGCCTATAGAAATAATGTGGCGCTGGGGGATTCAATTTTTATTCGGACGGAACAAGGGAAGGCGGGATTTCAGGTCCAGGCCATTAACTTTGATTATGCTTCGGATATTGGAACGATTACGATCAATCGGGATGTATATAATCAATATTTTGATGATGAGGCCATTTCAGGATTGGCATTGTATGCCGTCGATGGAATGGAGGTCGACGAACTGGTAGAAAAGCTCAGGAGTATAGCAGAAGGGATGCAGGAGGTTTTTATCCGATCAAATCGCGGATTGCGGGAAGCATCCATAGCGATATTTGACCGCACGTTCACGGTTACGATTGTCCTGCGAATGTTGGCAATGCTGGTGGCTTTTATTGGTATTTTAAGTGCATTAATGGCACTACAGTTGGAGCGATCAAAAGAGCATGCGGTTCTTAGGGCTAATGGCATGACGCCCGGACAATTGTGGAACTATGTGATTACCCAAACCGGAACCATGGGAATCATGGCCGGTATTTTGTCAATTCCGTTGGGTATTCTTATGGCCTATATCTTGGTATATGTGATTAATCTGCGCTCGTTCGGTTGGACGTTACAATTCATGATATCACCGGGCATCCTATTGCAAGCGGTGGGATTAGCGATCATTGCTGCATTACTGGCCGGGATTTACCCGTCGCTTAAGATGGCGCAATCCAATCCTGCTGATGCATTAAGAAATGAATAACAACAGTATTATGAAGAACTTTTTCTGGTCTATTGGTGCAATTCTTTTATTTATCGGCTTAGGTTTTGGGTTTTGGTATGCTGCCGATGAAGAGCCTGAGATCGAGGCCTCCGTATCGGTAGCAGAGGCCATGGGCGGCGGTAATTTAGAAGGGTACAAGCGAGCGACCGGACCCAGAGCATTTATCTTTCCGGAAGATCACGGGCCACACCCCGGATACAAGACGGAGTGGTGGTATTATACCGGCAATTTGTTTACTGAAAGCGGACGCCAATTTGGATACCAGTTTACGATATTTCGGAATCAGTTAAGTCCACCCGAAGGGGATACAGATAGCTTGGCTTTTGGCAAGAACTGGAAAACCAATCAACTCTACTTGGGACATTTTGCAATATCCGATGTTCAGAATAAGAGTCATGTTTTTGAAGAGCGATACAGTCGAGGAGCAGCAGGGTTGGCCGGTGCGCAGTCAGATCCTTATAGAATTTGGGTAGAAGATTGGGAGATTAGGCGAATTGATTTTAACAGTGCTACCAACAAAAACTTTCCGGTGCAAATTACCGCAAGTATGGAAGACGGACCATCTCTAAACTTGAGTGTTAGTCCAGATAAACCGTTGGTATTACAAGGAGAGCAAGGGTATGATCGCAAAGGAGAAGGGGTGGGAAATGCTTCTTATTACCTTGCTTTCACGCGTATGCAATCTAGTGGATCGATCAAGATTGATGGGGAAAGCTTTGAAGTATCGGGTTCGAGTTGGATGGATCATGAGTGGAGTACCTCGGCCTTGGATGTTGGGCAGGAAGGATGGGATTGGTTCTCCATCCAGTTGTCAAATGGGTATGATTTGATGTATTATCAGTTGCGCAATCAAGACGGATCGGTAAGTAAATTCACGACCGGTTCTCTGATCAGTCCGGAAGGAGAAAAAACGACGATTAGCCCAAGTGATGTACAGATCGAAGTGTTAGACCGCTGGGAGAGTCCCCACAGCAAATCAGTGTATCCCTCTTCATGGAAAATGGAGATTCCGAAATTCGACCTTTCATTAAAAATGACGCCACTTTTTCCCGATCAGGAGATGAATGTATCGGTTCGATATTACGAAGGTACGTTATCAGTTTCGGGAGAGATGAATGGTGAGGAAATTGGCGGTAATGGTTTTATTGAGATGACCGGTTATGAGAAAGAGTAATGTTAAGTAACAAATAGGTGCTGTCCCGGGATTTGCCTACAGAAGAAAAGGGATAATTCGGACAAATGGATGATGTGTTATTAGCTAATTTTTATTAAAAGGAGGTTTTTTCTATGAAAGAAGCTACCTTAAACATAATTCCAAAAAGAGGGAGTAGTTATGTCATTAGCAAAAGTTATTGAAGTTATAGCAGAGGGCAGCACGATGGAAGAAGCAGTGGAAAATGCGGTAAAACAAGCGTCCGAAACGGTGCATAACATTAAGAGTGTTAACTGTGAAAATATTCAGGGTATAGTTACAAATAACCATATCGAGAAGTACCGTGTTAACGCGAAAGTAACCTTTGTGCTTAATAATGCCTAGTAATTGCAAAGCAGTGAGCAATTTAATTTTTAAAAATAGCTTTAAACCTCAGTGTAGAATTTCTATTCAATAAAGAGAGATTAGTGCTTTCTAACTCCTATTAGTGTATTTTAACCCCCTGTGGGATGGGTAATAGAAAAAAATATCCTTCGATTCCTATCGAAGAATTCTATCATCTACTTCATTACCTACCGTGGGTTATCTTTTTCGTAGCCATATTCAAATCTAAGTACTTTGAAAAGGGACTATACGCCCCTGATTGAACATATCCCTTTTTACCCATTTTATCATTTACATACTAATTACATGCCGCATTCAAAATTTCCAGAAGCTTTAGAATTAGCACGTCTTAACAAGCTAGGAAAGTATAAAGTTGCCAATGAAAATATTGAAAAAAGAGCTGGATAAATTAGTCTGGCTTGGCTCTACCATTTGTGAAAACCCCATTTTACTCATTAATCTTTTAGGTACAAATACTCAATTTTCGATCCAGGATAACGGTAAGGGGTTGTCGGTTGATTTCGCCATTGACGAAAGGAGCAGCCTTGGGGTTAAACTGGTAAGTTCGCTAATAGCCCAGCTTGGAGCTGAACTCAAAGTTAAATGGAGAAGGCACAACCTTCGTCTTCACATTTCAACAGGAAGCTGTTCGAGGTTCGGCAAGTACTTTAGAGTATGCATAAGGGAGGGGGAGCCGGAGATGCTTAACGCTTTTTTACTTTGAAACAGTTGCTTATCAAAAAGTATTTTAATAAATAAGAGAGCCAATCAAAGAAAGCCTTAAAAAATATTTCTATGAAACGTTTACTGATACTCTTTTTAGTTCTTTTTCTTTCAACAACTTTTTATTCGGCTGAAGCCCAGACAACAAGTTCAGGAGAATTGGAAGCTATGGCAGGTTTTGCTCGGTCCGTTTCAGTGAATAATGGAACGGTCTTTATTGGTGAGGCGACTAATCCTCATCAACCTGGACTCGTACATGTTTATCAACGTATTGATGGTGAATGGAGTGTACAATTTAAAATTTCCGCAATTGATGGAGAAATTGGCAACGGTTTTGGAGCTTCAATGACAACTGACGAAGATGCAATACTTATCGGTGCTCCGGCACGTGAAGATGAACGAGGANCAGCTTATTTTTTCAAAAAGTCTGATGATGGCTCTTGGAGCCAAAAAGCTCAGTTNGTGCTNTCAGATACAAGCAGAAAGGGCAGTTTGGGTTCTAGTNTAGCGCTGAGTGGTGACCTTGCTTTTCTTGGTGCACCNGGAGAAACGGATGGCAATGGAGCTGTATATGTATTTCGTAAAACAGAATCAGGATCATGGAACCAGCAGCAGCGTTTAGCTAATCCCGATACAACACAGGGCATTGGTTTTGGGTCAGCTCTTGAAGTGGATGGGTCGAAACTGCTTGTTGGAGCTCCGGAAGAAGGCGGGGCAGTACACGTTTATCGATCTGGCGACGAGGGATTGTGGAAAAAAGAAGGAACTTTAAGTAGTGATCAGGTAGCTGATAATGCCCGGTTTGGTTCAACTTTGGGGGTTTTTAATAACAAGATACTTGTAGGAGCACCACGTGAAGCTTCTGGAGCTGGTGCAGTGATTATATTTAAGCGTAGTGATGAGAGTTCCTGGAAGGCAACCGGAAAATTGGTGGCTTTTGATGGCCAACCACGTTTCAGCTTTGGTTCTTCATTAGCTATAGCCAATGGAAAGCTTTGGGTAGGAGCACCCGGTGCGGACGATAGAAAAGGAGCCGTGTATCAGTTTGAACAGAGCATAGACAATGGCGAATGGATTGGTGTCAATAAAATAGGCGGACCTGACCGCAAGGAGGGCGATCAGTTTGCAAGAACCCTTGCAGTTGATCAGGGTGTTGCAGTGGCGGGACTTACTGGTGCCGATTATGGAGCAGGAACTGCTGTGGTTTTAGAAATGAATGATACCGGGAAATGGTCCGTAGCTTCAAGGTTAGTCAGTGAAAGTAGTTCTGTGCTTGAGTCTATTACCGGGAATAAAATGGATTGTAGTGATGGTAGTGCCTCGCATTTTGGCTGCAGCAATGTAAATCTTCTTTCATTCCTTCCCATTGAGGAAATAGGTGGCGATCGCGGGGTCAGAATGAATGATATCTGGGGATGGACGGACTCCAAAACCGGTAAAGAGTACGCATTGGTCGGACGCATAAACGGTACTTCTTTTGTAGATGTCAGTAATCCGACAAATCCTGTTTATGTGGCTAATTTACCCATGACGGAAGGATCACGAGCTAATGCTTGGCGCGATATCAAGGTTTATAAAAACCATGCTTATGTTGTAGCTGATAACGCAGGTGAACATGGAATTCAGGTGGTGGATTTAACCAAGTTGAGAGATTTTGAAGGTTCACCGATGACGTTAGAAGAAGATACTATATATGACAAGGTGCACAGCGTCCATAATATTGTAATAAATGAAGATACTGGATTTGCTTATGCCGTGGGAAGCAGCGGGGGCGGCCAAACCTGCGGCGGTGGATTGCATATGGTCAATATCCAGGATCCCAAAAACCCCACCTTTGCGGGCTGTTTTGCAGATCCCTCAACCGGACGCAGTGGAACCGGCTATACTCACGATGCGCAATGTGTAACGTATGAAGGTCCTGATAAAGAGTATCAGGGAGAAGAAATTTGTATTGGGGCCAACGAAACTGCGATCAGTATTGCGAATGTTTCAGATAAAGAAAATCCTCAAGCACTTTCAACAGCATCTTATCCTGATTACGCTTATGTACACCAGGGATGGTTTACCGAAGATCAGCGTTATTTCTTCCAGAATGATGAGTTGGATGAGTTGACTGGTAACGTAGATCGTACACGTACGCTTATCTGGGATCTTTCTGATTTGGACGATCCTCAATTCGTTGATGAATACTTTTTTGATAATTCTGCTTCGGATCATAACCTATATATCAAGGGTAATACAATGTATCAGTCAAATTATGTTAGCGGACTGCAGGTTGTCGATATTAGTGATCCCAAAAATCCCAAAAAGGTTGGATACTTTGATACGGAACCTTTTGGTGAAGATACGCCCGGTTTTGCAGGGACGTGGAGTAATTATCCCTACTTTGAGAGTGATATAATTATCATGACCAGCTCCACAGAAGGGTTGTTTATTTTGGAAAATGCAGATCAACCCATAAATCCGGCAAGCGCGCAATAATTTTCACTTAATTAGAACATTATTTAGCAATGCGAAACTGGATACTTTTTTTACTGAAAATTCTGATAGTTACCCTGCTATTTATTGGGTTTTCTGTCGTATCACTTGTAGCACAAAGTGATCAGACCGAAAAACAGTCTGTTGATGTGAACAATCAGCGGATCTATGTTTGCAACCAGGGAGAAGCGACATTGTCAATTATCGATGTTGAAAGCAATGAGATTGTAGATCGCATCGACCTTCAGGAGTTGGGTTTTTCGTCCAATGCAAAGCCGCACCACACTGTTGCAGAACCGGATGGTTCATACTGGTATGTAACACTAATTGGCGAAAATCGCGTGTTAAAATTCAATCGGGATAATAAGCTGGTGGGCCAGGCTAAGATGGAGGTGCCCGGTTTATTATCACTGCATCCCAGTCGCGATCAACTGATTGTGGGTCGATCTATGAGTGCCGTAAATCCTCCTCAAAGCATAGGTATCATAAAACGGTCGGATATGACGCTGCAAAAAGAAATACCAACTTTTTTTACACGTCCCCATGCATTGTCCATCACCCCTAATGGAAAGTGGACGTTTATTGCCAGCCTCGCAGAAAATCAGTTCCTTTCAATTAACAATGAAACCGAAGAAACGGAGCTGACTACTTTGGATGGGGCTAACCATGTATTTGTTGATTTTGCGATATCTCCGGATGGCAACACGATGGTGGGTACGGGACAAATATCGGGGAAATTACTATTCTTTGATATCAGTGATCCCCAATCGCCTAAATTAACCGAGAGTATTGATGTAAATGCTCAGCCTTGGCATCCGGTGTTTTCTCCCGATGGCAGCTACGTCTATTTTGGCAATAAGCAGGCCCATACCGTTACGGCGGTTGATATGGAATCGCGATCGGTTGCGTTCGTTGTTAAAGGAAATGGGTTAGCTCAGCCGCATGGAAGTGCCTTGTCAGCGGATGGGAAGTACCTTTATATCTCAAATAACAATCGAAAGGGAACGTTCGATTCAGAAGGCACTTCTGGTTCAGGTGATCCCAACGGCACCATTACAGTGATTAACACTGGGACAAATGAAATTGAGAAGGTAATTGAGGTTGGGGCATATCCATCTGGAATAGGAACCAATGCCCGTTGGTAAATAAGAGTAATCTTTTCGAGGAATACTTGTGGCTCAATCCAACTTAAACAAATTCGGAAATAATGTCTGTTCGATTTTTATCTTTCGCGCTTTTATCTATTACCATTTGGGTAGGCGGATGTAGCGGATCGGAGGTTTTGAGTCAGGAAGGGGCATCAGGAACATTCCAAAAAACTATTGCTCCCTTTCCGGTTTTTGACAGCTCGGGGACTGCTATGGAACATCCTTTTTTAGGCGGATTTAATGCTCCGCGTCCTCAGTTTGTGGATATTGACAGTGATGGTGAGCCGGATCTCTTTCTGCAGGAGAATTCAAACGAGCTGATGTTTTTTGAGAATGATGACTCGAACTTAAGCTGGAAAACCGACAAATATCACGATCTCGATATCGGTGAATGGTATCGTTTTGCTGACTTGGATCAGGATGGCGACATGGATGTGTTGACAGAGAATCCATACAGTTATATCCGGTATTATCGCAATGACGGTGATCCTGTAAAGCCTGATTTTACCTTGGTGGCAGATACCCTGAAAGGTGCTGATGGTGAACCTATCTTTTCCGACCGTCAAAATATTCCGAATGTTACTGACGTCGATTGCGACGGCAAGCTGGACCTATTTATTGGGCGATTGGATGGTACTATAACGCGTTATGAGTCGGTAGGTCGTGATGAGCGAGGTGTGCCTCAATTTAAATTAGTTAGCAGGAAATTTGAAGGGATAGAAATCGTCAAACAAATGGGTACCATGCACGGGGCCAACACACTTACCTTTGTGGATATAGATAATGACGGTGACCAAGATCTTTTTTGGGGCGACTTTTTTGAACCCAGTCTTCTTCTCATTGAGAATAGGGGGTCATGCAGTAGTCCTGGACTGCAAGGGGAGCCTCAGCCGTTTCCGTCTTCCAATCCGGTAGAATCCAGCGGGTATAATGCACCCACTTTTGCAGATTGGGAACAGGATGGTAAGCAAGATCTCTTGGTTGGAGTATTGGGAGGAGCCTATAATGCAAGTAAGACCTTGGCTGAGAATCTCTATTTTTACAAGCAGAACGACAAAGGAAATTTCACCCAAAAAAGCGAGCAGTTTTTAGACGGTATTGATATTGGAAATGAAAGTATTCCAGCAGCGGCAGATATTGATGCTGACGGTGATATTGATTTGCTAATGGC
>P_1C_Sed_2_UnCtyDRAFT_1000096_pt1 | contig 25042 bp, 12 predicted proteins | sample Pon1CUnioCityCA_4_FD_10229 | JGI IMG/M metagenome (IMG submission 10229) | reverse complement strand
CTGAAATAGAGAAAGACATGATTACAATATTTAGAAGAGTACGTGAGAAGCTTGTCGCATCGGGGTCGGTTACGAAATACCTGCTATATGCCATCGGTGAAATCCTGCTGGTTGTGGTCGGAATTTTAATAGCCGTTCAAGTTAACGCAACTATTGAAAGCTCCAAGAAAGAAACACGGCGGGTTGAGATGGTAAAAGATTTGAGATTAGAATTTAAAAATAACTTAGCTCAGCTTGATACTGCTATTTTTTACCAAAATTTAGCTTTGAATGCTAGCAATGAGCTAATACAAGTAATTGCAAATCGTGAAAATGACATTCCTAAACAGCGAATAGATTCACTTATTTCTAATGTAAGTTGGTTTTGGACGTACGACCCCACCAATGGAGTTTTAAGTAACAGTATATCTTCCGGTGACATACATCTCATTGGTCTAGACAGTCTACAGGTGTTATTATTCTCTTGGGGAACATTAGTCGATGATTCAGCGGAAGAACAAGTGCGATCAGTAAATCAATACCAGGAACATTTAGTGCCTTATTTAGAAGATCGGATATCTATTTCAAATACCGTCTTTTACTATAAAGGCTTAATCCCAAAATCTTCCTTCAGTTACGATTATCAAGCGTTTATTTTCGATCCAAAATTTGAAAACCTGTTAGCCGCACGCAGTATACTCCTATTAGATATTTTAAGTGAATTAGAACCACTTCGAATGACAAACCTAGCTATTCTAGAGCTCTTAGAAGAAGAAATAGAAACAAACTAAATGCTCCGCTTCTTCCGATATAAAAATGGGTATAAGAACAGTGAAGGCCTTTAATACCTTCGCTAATCTAAACCAACACAATCACTATGCCAATCCTATCAAATATTTCTCTCACGCACCGTCTAACGGACGTGGCTAAATTATTAGGTGCGCGCTCGATATAGAGATAAGATTTTATGACTTCACTGCTACGGTCTTAGCCAGGTTTATTAAGTCAATTCTACATTTATTGCTGGTTAGCCATCCAGGGAAATTAATCCTCCTTGAAAAATATTTACAGATCAGACTCTCTGCTTTAAAGTTTATACTTTCTTTGCAGGTTGAATTTATGTTAGATCGCATCAACAAGTATTAATGAAAGTAATTTTTACACTGTATTTCCTTCTTGGGGTAACCTGCCTTGCTCATTCCCAGACAATAACTATCATTGATCAGCATACGAAAGAACCCCTGACAGGTGTTGTGCTGATGAGTGAAAGTTCCCAAACCTCTCTCATAACCAATGCAAAGGGCGAGGCAGATATTTCGCCCTTCAGGGGAGCAGAATCAATTCTGATACGATCCCTCGGCTATAAAACCAAAGTTCTGAGTTTTAGCCAAATCCGGGCATCAAATTTTTTATTAGCCCTGGAGAAGTCAATTCTTAACCTTGATCAGCTGGTGGTGTCAGCTACGAGATGGCGCCAATCGTCAGGAAATATTCCTTTAAATATTGTTTCCGTTACGCCTGAAGAGCTGACCCTACAAAATCCGCAGACAGCTGCAGACTTACTGAGCGTTACAGGAAAAGTTTTCATTCAAAAAAGCCAGCAGGGCGGCGGGAGTCCTATGATTCGTGGATTTGCAACCAACCGACTCATTTACACCGTCGACGGTGTACGGATGAATAATGCTATTTTTAGAGGAGGTAATATCCAGAATGTGATCAATCTCGATCCATTCGCCATCGAAAGTACCGAAGTGCTGTTTGGCCCGGGCTCAGTTATTTATGGCAGTGATGCTATAGGCGGGGTCATGAGTTTTCAAACCCTGAACCCGCAATTGACGCTGGAAGACAATCCACTTATCACAGGTAAGGCAGAAACTAGGTATTCTTCTGCAAATAACGAACGAACCGGACATTTTGATTTTAATATTGGCTGGAATAAATGGGCTCTTCTGTCGAGCTTCAGTTACTGGGATTATGACCACCTGAAACAAGGCAGCAATGGCCCTGATGGTTACGTAAAAAGGTACTACCCTCAGAGGGTGGATGGGCGCGATATTATCGTTACTCAGGATGATCCTTTGTTGCAAATTCCCAGTGCCTACTCTCAAATCAACCTGATGCAAAAAGTACGGTTCAAGCCCAACGACAGTTGGGACTTGCAGTATGGGTTTCACTTTTCTGAAACATCCTCTTATGGAAGATACGATCGGCATCAAAGAGTAAGAGACGGAAGCCCACGATATGGTGAATGGAAATATGGCCCCCAGAAATGGCTGATGAATAATCTGTCTGTGCGGCAGACGAAAAGAAGTGCCATGTACGATCAAATGAACCTGAGATTGGCATATCAATCATTTGAAGAAAGCAGGATCAGCCGCAATTTTAATGACAACACCCGACAAAGGCGCACTGAAAATGTAGACGCCTATTCTGCCAATCTTGATTTTACCAAAAATATCGGTTCCCAAAACACCCTTTACTATGGTACAGAATACGTTTTAAATGATATAGCATCTAACGGCAGGTACGAAATTATTTTTGATAGTGTATCTGCTCCCAACACCGTTATGCCGGGGCCGAGCAGATACCCTCAGTCTATATGGCAATCTATTGCGGCCTATCTAAACCATGAGTACAGACAATCAGACAAGCTTACACTTCAGGGTGGAATACGATACAATCACTTCTTGTTAGAGGCAGATTTCAGCAGTAATGCAGACTTTTATCCAATTCCGTTTGATATGGCTAAAATTGATAATGGTGCAGTCACAGGAAGTATTGGAGTTGTTTACAAGCCCAAAGAAAGCTGGATAATTAAAACAAATTTTGGCACCGCCTTTCGGTCACCGAATGTGGATGATGTGGGCAAGGTGTTCGATTCTGAACCTGGCTCTGTTGTAGTGCCAAATGCAGATCTCGAAGCTGAGTATGCTTACAGTTTTGATTTGGGGATTGCCAAACGATTTAGCGATAGGGTGAAAGTTGATGTCAGCGGGTACTACACCATTTTAAACAATGCAATGGTGCGCAGAGACTTTCAGGTAAGCGGCCAGGACAGCATTGTATACGATGGCACGTTAAGCCGGGTTCAGGCATTACAAAATGCAGCCGTAGCTAATGTTTACGGTATTCAGGCAGGATTTGAAATAAATTTATCAAATGGATTTACTTTCTTAACTGATGTAAACTACCAGGTGGGAGAAGAAGAGCTGGATAACGGTTCAACCAGTCCATCACGCCATGCAGCTCCGCTTTTTGGAATCAGCCGATTTCGATATCAGACAAGCGATCTGACACTCGAACTGAATACGATATTTCAAGGCAAAAAGTCTCATGGAGACCTCGCCGTAAGTGAAAGAGGGAAGACCGAAATCTATGCCCTGGACAACAATGGGAATACATATTCGCCTGCGTGGTATACACTTAATTTCAAATCCACGTATCAGTTTACTGAGACGCTTGGCTTGAGTGCAGGTATAGAGAATATTACCGATCAAAGGTACAGGCCGTACAGCTCAGGTTTATCCGGGCCAGGCAGAAACTTTGTCTTTTCCCTTAGGGCTAATTTTTAAAAGATTGTGCCGTTATTTCGTACCTGCGGTGCTCATCGGGATTATGTACTTTCTAATGCAAAATTTTGGACAGTGATTATTAAATAATTAATTAAAGAGTCCTCCTTATAAAAAGGGTTATTAAGGGGATGCTTATCAGATTCATGAAAAATCCAATGAACATCCCTCTAAATCCCCCCCCTTTTTAGGGGAGACACCTTTTCTTCAATCAGTTCAGCTTAATAGAACTTCGCTCAATTTCTCTGATCTGATCCGGAAGTTCGCCCTGGAAAACCTGAACTATCCGTTCAAACTGCTCGTCTACTTGTGCAGCAAGATCCGCATAAACATCATACTGCTGCTGAGTGGGCCTGCCGTCGCCAGTAGCGACCGTACTTGCTAATGAAGCTAGTTTATTATTCAGCTTAATCGGAAAGTTCAATACATCCTGGAAAGATTCCGCTTTGGTTTGCATCAGTTCGCCCTCCACTTCCTCAAGCACTGCAAGAATTTCATCTGCACGCTCTACGAGTTCTGTATCTTCGGGATTATCCGATTTCAGGTTATTTATTTGCGCTCGCACATTTCGAATTCTATTAATTGTTTTGTGCGTGGTATCAAGCTTCGCAATAATGGTTTGATGCAGATCAAACTGGGCCTGGAAATCTTTCTGTGTCGTTTCGATGCGCGGATCTTTGGTGAGTTCAAAATCCTGTTCTGAAACAACTTCGTCATTTACAAGAAGCTGTACCTGATAGGTGCCCGGAATAGCACTGGGACCAGCTGTTGACCCGGACCATAAAATCTGGCGGCCATCTATATCTTCCGCACCGGGATATCGCATATTCCATTCAAACGCATTGTTGCCTTCTTTCAACGTAAGTACATCTGATGGAACACTATGTTCTTCTTCATAGAATTCATCCGACTCCTCTACCGCCTCACCTTCGAGTGTCTCCTCACTGGAAAAGATTCTGATTTCCGTGCCATCCGATTCTAAAAACCGAAGTTTTACTTCTGAGTCCGGTACACTGTTAAGATTATAATAGACGACTACACCATCTTTGGGATTTTCACCTAGCGTTACACCCGGCCCTATTTCTCTGTGACTTCCATACAAATAGGTCGTTTCTGGCTTGAATAGGTAATAGTCGCTGTTTTTAACGTCGTCACTTAATTGGTGGAGAACCGAAAGGTCATCCAAAATCCAAAATGACCTGCCCTGAGTTGCGATGACCAGATCTTTGTCTCTCGCGTGCACGGTAAGGTCCGTGATAGGTACAGCAGGTAAGTTTAGCTGAAGCGGCTGCCATTTATCACCGTCGTTGAAGGACACGTAAACCCCGGTCTCGGTTCCTGCATAGAGCAGACCTTCCCTGTTAGGATCTTCCCTGATCACGCGGGTAAAGTCTCCTTCCGGGATACCATTGTTGATTCTGGTCCAGCTTCGGCCATAGTTGTCAGTTTTGTACAGCATCGGGGAAAAGTCATCAAACTTATATCTGGTGGCTGCCAGGTAAGCTGTTCCGGGATTGTGTGGAGAAGGATCGATGATACTTGCCATGGCTTCCGGCATTCCGTCGGGTGTAACTTCGGTCCAGGATTCACCATTATCACGGCTAACATGAATTAACCCGTCGTCGGCACCGGCCCACAGTACCCCCGGCTGAACTGTTGATTCTGCAAACGTGAATACGGTATTGTAGTATTCCACGCTGGTATCATCCTTCGTAATCGGCCCTCCTGATTCACCCTGCCTGGATTTATCATCCCTGGTAAGATCATCACTAATCGTTTCCCAGCTCATCCCCTCATCCGTCGATCGATGGACATACTGTGATGTAGCATACAGAACGTTAGGATCATGAGGAGAGATATAAATTGGAAACGTCCACTGGAATCTGTATTTCAGATCTTCCGCACCGGCACCCATTGGATTGTCCGGCCAAACGTCTATGCGGTCGCTTTGGTCGGTAAAGTCATTGAACTTATTGAAATATCCGCCGTAGCTACCTCCAAAAGTGACGTTTGGATCTTCAGGGTCAGGGGCAATGTATCCGCTCTCGCCACCGGCCACAGGGGCCCAATCTCTCTCAGTAATTCCGCTGCCCGCCGTTCTGCTATAAATACCAACGGTACTGTTATCCTGCTGTGCTCCGTAGATTCTATAGGGGAACTGATTATCCGTGATAACCTGGTAGAACTGAGCCGTGGCATATTTATAATAGGATGACCAGCTTTCACCACCATTGTAAGATACCTGCCCGCCGCCATCGTTGGCCACAACCATTCGGTTACCATCATGAGGTGAAATCCATAAATCGTGATGATCACCATGTGGAGTACCAATCCGATCGAAAGAGCTTCCGCCATCTGTAGATTTGAAGAAACCTACATTTAGTACATACACTTCATCTTCGTGGTTTGTACCGGCCACAACATGAGTATAATACCAGGCACGCTGGCGCAGATTACGGTCGGCTGTGGTGCGTGACCATGTGTCACCACCGTCATCGGATCTGAACAGCCCGCCATTTTCATTCTCGATGATGGTCCAGATACGGTCTGAATTTAAAGGTGAAATAGCAACGCCAATCTTGCCTGACATNCCTTTTGGCAATCCCGGATGCTGTGATATATTTTCCCAGTTTTCACCACCATCAGTACTTTTATACAATCCGCTCCCGTCGCCGCCACTCGACATTTCCCATGGATTTCTATACGCTTCCCAAAGAGTAGCATACAATATGCGCGGGTTGTTCGGATCTATTTCAATATCAACGGCGCCGGTATGTTCATTTTGATAAAGCACCCGCTCCCAGTTATTTCCCCCATCAGTCGTTTTAAAAACCCCTCGCTCAGAATTTCCTTCATTGCCAAAGGTATGGCCTAATACGGCAACCCATGCTACATCTTCATTTTTTGGATGTACAACAATTTCGCCTATAAAATGGGATTCCCCGAGCCCGATATGCTCCCAGGTTTTCCCGCCATCTACTGTGCGGTACATTCCATCACCGGCAGACATATTCCCCCTGATACACGTTTCACCCATACCGGCATAAATAACGNTTGCGTTAGATGGTGCTACAGAAATAGCACCCACAGACCCGGTTTTGAAATATCCGTCAGATACATTGAGCCAGTTAATTCCGCCATCTGTAGTTTTGTAAACTCCGCCACCGGTGAATCCGGTGTAATAGGTATGCGGCTGATCTTCATGACCTGCTACAGCAACAGAGCGGCCGCCGCGAAACGGGCCGATATTGCGATACTCCAACTCCTGAAAGTGAGTGTGTTCGTAATCAGGATTTGATATTTCTTCTCCATGGCCGAATATCTGTGCCCGGGTTGTTGTCACAGAAGCCAGCAGAANGAGTGAAACTGCGAACGTGAACAGAAAAGAGAAGAGGGCCGGTTTATAATAGCTATTTAGCATTTTACTTTAATCTCCATTAATTATTTGGTTAGAGAGGCGTCTTAAAATGTATAAAAAATAAAGTGGATAGCCCGTAAAAAATTGTGTTTTCATATTCATCTATCAGACTCACGTATCACCAATCATACGTCCACTTCACCCGCGCTTTAAGTGCAATATTATTCTCATCACCTGTTATTCGAAGTTCCGTTTCCTGATTATCAACACTCTTGCCAGAAATGGTTATTCGTTCACCCAGATAAACCGGGCCTCTCAATTCATAGGCAATGTCTTCAATCACTTTTCCATCGAATTTGCTTTTAAATGATTCAATGGCGAGTAAAAGTAACAAGGGGCCGTGTACAAGTACGTTCGGATAGCCCTCTTCATTTTGTGCATATTCCTGATCGTAGTGAATGCGGTGGGCATTATATGTGAGAGCTGAAAATCTAAAGAGCAGAATGGAATCTGGTGTTGTGTTCTTTTCCCAGTCCGGATCAATATCCATTGGCTTGGTTCGGATGGGATGAGCACCTTTTTCGATGGGCGGCCGGTACAGAAAATGCTGGTCCTCCACGATTGCAACCGAGCCTTTTGAACTTATCTGATGCTGGATAGACAAGTATACTTTTTCCTGATCGTCACCCTCCTTCTTGAGGTCCGTAATTGTTGAATAGCGTGTGGCCGGTGTTCCTATAATGAGTGGTTTTTTGAACTGCAGGCGGCCACCCAGCCATAGCCTGCTCTTTTGTTCAATAGGCGGNAACAGATCTGATTCTCTTGGATACCCCTGAACCGTCAGGTCCGACTGAAGGTGCAGCGGGGTAAAATATACCCAGTGCGAGCCAACGGGTAATTGATATCCCTCACCAATAGCATCTGCCCGCCGGTTGAGCATCGCCTCAAACCTGCGAAGCTGTTCGGGTGCAAGTGTGTCGCGCAGGCTTCTTGATTTTCCTCTCCACTCATTTAAATTCATATCCGCTAAACTCTTTTAAGTTTTAGGGGCGCACCAACCCGGGTACAATGACCCTTTGGATTTTGATTTATAGTCAGTTGATGAACTTACCAACTAGTTCACTAAGGCTGCATTAACCAACGAAGGTCATGCACCGCTGTTCATTTGTTCTATGATTTCTCATCCTCACGTTCAGCAGGTATCAGCAAGACCGGTGTATCGCTAAGCCGGGTAACCTTATTGCTAACGCTCCCCAGGAACAGCTCCTCCATAAATCCTTTCCCCTGACTTCCCATCATTATCATGGTAGCTTTACGCTCCCTGGCTGCGTCAACGATCTCTTTCGCCGGGGTTCCAAACGTAATGATCAGCTCCGTATCTTCCCTGGTATTATCGGATAGTTTGTTTCGTATACGGTCGAGTTGTTCGCGATTTTTCTCCGTCAGCCTTTCACGGCTTACAGGGTCTTTAATTGCAATTGCGTGATGTCCCTGCACATGAATCATAGAAATTTTTTCCACAATACCGGCTCCCTCCATATCCCTTAGGACTTTGTAGGTTCTATATGCTCCATCTGAGAAGTCAGTTGCGTACAGAACATGTTTTGTTGCCTCGCTGCAGGGGCTTAGGAGCTTCAGTGATCGTTTATCTTCATTTTCAGGGTCTTTTTGCAGGGCGAGATTAATCAGGTAAACAGGAAGTTCAGATCGCTGCAGCAGTTCTGAAGCTGTACTGCCCGACAAAAGCTCAGCAACTTTGCTTTCACCTCTGTTACTGATTACAACAAAATCGGCATCAACCTCATCTGCTGCCGTCAGTATTTCAGTGGGCGGATAGTAGTGCAGACCTTTTCTGATTTGAATCTCAACTTCAAATCCGGCTTCAATCAGCTTCTTTTGATAATCCTCGAGTTGTTTTTGCTGTTGTACCGTATCAAACTCAGAGTCTAATTGTTCAAAAGGCACCGCCAACACGGTAACGAGCGTAATTTTTTCAGTGCCCAGATTTTGAAATGATGAGACACACTCAATAATCAAATCGCTCGCTTCAGAGAGATCAAGTGCAACACAGGCATGGCGAAAGAAAGAGATCATAAGCTTATCCTTTTATTTATGATTTTCATTTACGGCAGACACCTTAAACATATACTTAAAGGTAACAAATTCACCGGCCAAATTGTGTTTTATTGATAACCGAAGTGGTTATTTATGAACTGAGCACGACTATCTTTCAACACAGACATTCACATTATTTATCAAAAAAGTGCGGAAAGAGTTAACCCATTCTCAGCAATCATTTATCTGACACGGTCAGGCAGCTCATATTTTTCTAGTGCTGGTTAATCGTTCTGTATGGGCGAAATGATATTTTTTTCATTCTCTGCCATCCCTCCCTCTTTTTAAGTGTAAAGCTCAAGAGCGGACATCCATTTTTCTCGATCTAAATTTTGGCCATGTTGAATTGTCCTGGCTTCTGATAAGAGCAAACGAATTTGATAAGGCTTTTCAATTACCCGGCCTGCGAATTTTGCAGGTGGTGATGGATAGGGCTTTTTACGACACCACTGCTAAAAGTGTAGATCTGGATACTTTAACCTTTTAATCCTGCTTTAAAAGAGAGACTGTTTACTTGTCCCTTGGGGGAAAGTATCAGTGAAAATAGAAAGGGGCTTAGTTTCTTTGCCGAATCTACTGAGTGAATACGCAATTGTCTCGCTGTCTTTGGCTCAGTTTGTTACATGGTGAATTTATAAACGGGTCCATGAGAACCCGTTTACTCGTACACCAACAGCGATACTACTCGTTTTTATCTCTTCCCGCCTGTTCAGGATTTTGCCCTTCTTGAGGCTGATCCACAATCTGAAGCTGATTACTCAGCGATGTCTGCAGTTCGTCTACGTCATCGTCACTTACCAATTCACTGATATCTTCCACTCCAGCTTTGACTGCAAGATTATACACCATTCTGTTGAACAACATTTGATGTGCGGCAGATGAGAGCTGCATAAGCTGCTGCTGGGGTACCTGTCCGCCGGCCAGTTTAATTTTATTCATGATAGGCTCAAGCAACTTCTCAATTCTCTGATTTAATTGCTTTTCCAGCTGCCCTGCTTCTTTATTTTCTTTACTTGTCACTTCTTTTCCGCTTGGGTCTACTAACTTCATTGTGTGCGTGGTTAAGTTGTGTTTATCTTGTTCTGTTACAATAAATTATAAAATAGGTGTTAGCATTCCGCTTTGAAAATATATCCCTTCTGAAAGCAACTGAACGTCAAAGAATGTAATCTGCTCAGCATTGTTTCATAATCTTTTAGATATTGACCCAATTTTTAACCCTTGCTACATTTTATTTATGAACTTACTACGTTTAATCTTATCGCTTCTTATAACAATCCTCATTTTAACGGCTCCATCAAGCCTCTTCGCACAAGAGGCAAACTTTGAACTTGCGGAACAATTCACATCAGACCGCATGCAAAACCTGACCGGCGACACCTTTTTACGCGCAAACTGGATCGAAGATGAAGACCGGTTTTGGTACGAATGGGAATCTAACGACGGAAAACGATGGGAGTTTATTGATGCTGACGCAAAATCAAGGCGCCCGCTCTTCGATCGCCGAAACATGGCTGCTCAGCTTTCAGAAGAGTTCAATCGCGGTTTTAATGCAGATGATCTCGACCTGAACGGCTTTGACTACGACACCGATCGCGACAGGTTTACGTTTCATGTTGATAGCATAGAGTTCACCTATAACCTCGATGGTAATGTACTTATGCGAGGCGATTCGCTTAAACCTGACGAGGATGAGCCCTGGCAAACATACTCGCCCGACAGCACCTGGATTGCTTTTGCGCGGGAGCACGATCTGTACGTGATGCGGGCAGATGATGCTGACAGCACTGAAATAAGACTTACTGAAGATGGCGAGCGCTGGTACAGCTACCAGGCGGATGAGGGAGATACTACATCGACTGAACGCCTCCGTGCCGACGTCGACTGGTTTGAAGATTCAGAAAAACTGTATGTAAAGCGTCAGGATTGGCGTGATGTAGACGAGCTCTGGGTGATTGATACGCTCGAAGAACGACCTGAACTTGAAACCTATAAATACTCTATGCCAGGTGAGGAGAACATTTACAAGGATGAAATTATGATTTTTGATATGGAATCTCATGAAGGCGTCCGGTTAGATACCGACAAATGGCCCGATCAATCACTTGGCGGTGCTTATTTCAGCAACGGCGGCATCTACATGTCTGATGAGTCTGACTATCTCTGGATTTTACGGCGCACACGTACCTGGGATGAGATTGATGTCGTAAAAGCGAACACCGAAACCGGTAAAACCGAAGTTCTGTGGACGGAAAAGAGTGAGCCTTACTTTAACGTGATGAACTCATTCCTCGGCATTATTAACAATGGTGAGGAGTATATCTGGCAGAGTGAACGGACCGGATGGGGACAGCTCTACCGATACGACAGCGAAGGTGACCTCATAAACCGAATCACCAACGGGTATTTTATGGTGAGTGATGTGGCAGCAATAGACACATCTGCCGCAACCATCTATTTTGAAGGATATGGCAAAGAGGATGGGCGAAATCCATTTCACGCTCACTACTACAAAGTTGAATTTGATGGTGACAATCAGCAGCTGATCACGCCAGAAAACGCGAATCATAGCATAAGCATGAGTGACTCGCGAGACTACTTCGTGGATAATTTCTCCCGGCCCGATCAGCCAACCCGAACGGTACTCAGGGACAATCGCGGTCGTGAGCTGATGATTCTGGAAGAAGTCGACATCAGCGCGCTTGTGGAGACCGGCTATACACTTCCGGAACAATTTAGCGTGAAGGCAGCCGATGGCGTTACCGATCTCTATGGGGTAATGTGGAAACCCACCAACTTTGACTCTGAAATTGAGTATCCAATCATTTCTTATGTATATCCGGGACCGCAAGTTGAGCCTTACCCCCGGAGCTTTTCAATTGGTGGAACTGCTGCACGGGCACAGGCGCTGTCCCAGGTTGGGTTTGTGGTAGTTGCAATGGGTAACCGTGGCGGCAGTCCGCTTCGCGAGAAATGGTACCATCAGTACGGCCACAACAATCTGCGCGATTATGCCCTTGCCGATAACCGTTATGGAATCGAGCAGCTTGCGGCTACACGATCCTATATCGACATCGACAGGGTTGGAATTTACGGCCACTCCGGCGGTGGATTTATGAGTACAGCCGCACTGCTTACGTACCCTGATTTTTATAAGGTGGCGGTCTCTTCAGCAGGAAATCATGATAACAACGTATATAATATTTACTGGAGTGAAATACACCACGGCGTAACTGCTACAACCGACTCTGTAACAGTTGAGAATGAAAATGGTGAAGAAGTAAAAGAGGAACGAACCACATTCAGTTCTGAAATTCCTTCAAATGCAGACCTGGCTGATAACCTGCAGGGACGGCTTTTGCTTGTACACGGCGCTATCGACAATAACGTCCACCCTGCAAACACCTACCGAATGGCAGATGCACTCGTTCGGGCGGGTAAACGATTTGATATGATGATCTTTCCGGGAGCACGCCACGGCTTTGGCCGCTACAGTGACTACTTCGAACGGATGCTTTGGGATTACTTTGCTGAGCACCTGCTGGATTATGAAATCGAAGATGTGGATTACAATATTCCTGACCACGTGGATTAGAATCCGTAGGCTAAACATGGCATGCCTGGAAAAAGCACTGAACTAAAACTCCTCAAAAGTTTTCGATTGCAATTCGGAGTCAATAACCAGCATCAGACATGTCATGTTTTGCAAGCTTCCTCGTCTGACGATTGTCTTTTTCGTCTGACGAGTTGTGGGGCCTAAGATTAGCTTTTCATAGAACAATTGCTGCCAAGAAACGCAAATTAACTTTTTTCGTCCTTCGCCAAACGAATGCCGGGTTGAGACGAATTCAGCTCGCGGGTCAGCGACACCGCGGTACATTTTCACCTAAACATGGAATGTCTTGAAAAAACACTGAACTCAAATTCCTCAAAAGTTTTCGATTGCAATTCGGAGTTAATAGCCAGCATCAGACATGCCATGTTTTGCAAGCTCCCTCGTCTGACGATTGTTTTTTTCATCCGACGAATAGATAGGGTCAGAACTAATTCACAGAGTTCCCTTGACGGAGTTTTGATGTATATCCACTCGGCAGCCTGCAAAAATAGCATACAGACGAGTACTTACTTCGACAGATATAAATTCTTGAACTCATAGGGTTTTCTAAACCGCTCATCGTCAAAATTATCCATAAAATAGATACTCTCACCCGTAGATTTCATTTCAGGCCCGAGTTCTTTCTTTACTTCAGGGAATTTATCGAACGGGAATACCGGCTCCTTGATCGCCCAATTCTTGAGTTTTGACTCCAGGTCGAATTCACTCAATTTGGCACCCAGCATCACTTTCACGCCGATGGCTGCCTCCGGTCGCTGTGTCGCTTTCGCGAGAAACGGGATAGTTCGTGTTGAACGCGGATTAGCTTCAAGCACGTACACTTTTTCCTCCTTTACCGCATACTGAACATTCAGAAATCCAACGATTCCCATTTCCTTCGCAATTTTAAGCTGATACTCTTCAATCGTTTTGATGACTTCATCACTTAGAGAGTAGGGCGGCAGCACAGCTGTTGAATCTCCGGAGTGAACTCCTGCCGGCTCAATGTGTTGCATGATACCTGCAATATGGAGCTGTTCGCCATCGTAAACCGAATCAACGTCTACTTCTACAGCTTTATCCAGATACTTATCAATTAGAAAATCATTTTCAGGATGCGTCTTCAGAATGTTTGCGACATATTTGCCCAGCTCATTTTCCCGAACGGCAATCCGCATCCCCTGTCCGCCCAGAACATAACTCGGGCGAATCAGTACCGGGTATCCGATGCGCCGGGCAATATCCAGTGCATCGGAGTCATTCCGGGCTGTTCCATATTCAGGAAACGGAATATCAAGGCGTTTCAAAAATTCTGAAAACTCACCCCTGTCCTCAGCAAAGTCGATCATCTCAAACTCAGTGCCAAAAATATGAATTCCTTCTTCGACAAACCGTTTTCCAAGTTTCAGGGCTGTTTGCCCGCCCACCTGAAGAATTACGCCTTCAGGTTTCTCATGCTCAAAAATATCGAGTACGCGTTCCCAAAATACCGGTTCAAAATATAGTTTATCCGCAATATCAAAGTCCGTTGAGACTGTTTCAGGATTACAGTTCACCATAATTGCCTCATATCCCATTTCCTGCACCGCAGTTACGGCATGAACGCACGAATAATCGAACTCAATACCCTGACCAATGCGGTTCGGTCCGCTGCCCAGGATCATGACTTTCTTTCGGTCGGAAACCTCGCTCTCATTTTCTCGTTCGTAGCTGGAATAGTAGTAGGGTGTTTCGGCGGGAAATTCACCTGCGCACGTATCTACCATCTTAAAAACCGGCTTCAGTGATAGCTCTTCGCGCTTACTTCTAACATCCGCTTCTGTCACTTTATCACCGCTTTTACTCAGAAGCCAGGAAATCTGAACATCTGAAAATCCTGCTTGTTTAACTTCAAAGAGCTCATCGCGGGTAATGCTGTTTAATGTCTGCCCTTCCACCCTGTTTTCGAGCGAAACCATATACCTGATCTGCTGCAAAAACCATGGATCCACCTTGGTGATATCTGCAATCTCTTCAACAGAAGCACCCATTTTGAACGCATTCCTGATCTGAAGTGTGCGGTCCCAGTAGGGCTTGAGAAGCCGTTCACGGACGTATTTTCTGTCTGGCTCATCATAGCCATCGGCTCCAAGACCTGAGCGTCCAATCTCGAGAGACTGCCACGCTTTGTTCATTGCCTCTGGAAACGTTCGTCCAATTGACATCACTTCGCCGACCGCCTTCATTTGCGTTGTTAGCTCTTCATCAACGGCAGAAAATTTGTCGAAGTTAAACCGTGGTATTTTCACAACCACATAATCGATCGATGGCTCAAAACAGGCTGATGACACCTGAGTAATGGGGTTTGGGAGTTCATCGAGTGAATAGCCGACTGCCAGCTTTGTTGCAATTTTTGCAATTGGATATCCTGTTGCTTTAGAGGCCAACGCTGATGACCGGCTCACTCTTGGATTAATTTCAATGGCTACAAGACGGTCACTCCCGGGTTCCATAGCAAACTGAACGTTACATCCGCCGGCGAAGTCACCAATCGAACGCATCATTTTAATGGCCGCATCCCTCAGGCTTTGGTATTGTTTATCAGTGAGGGTCTGGGTAGGTGCCACTGTTACGGAATCACCGGTATGCACCCCCATTGGATCTAAATTTTCAATAGAACAGATGATGACCACGTTATCATTTTTATCTCGCAACAGCTCAAGCTCGTACTCTTTCCANCCGAATATACTCTCTTCAATCAATACCTGGTGAACCGGACTCATTTCCAGGCCACGAAGTACTTTCCGCTCGAGTTCATCTTCATTCCATACAATACCGCCACCGGAACCGCCCATAGTAAATGAAGGCCGGATAACAATCGGCAAGCCCCCTAATTCCTCAATAATTTCCTTGGCATCCAGCAGCGACTTTGCCGTTCGGCTTTCACATTGATCGATCCCGATCTTGTCCATCAGGTCTTTGAACAGCTGACGGTCTTCAGTAATATCTACTGCGTCCATATTTACGCCAATGATCTGTACGCCATGCTCTTTCCAATAGCCTTCGTGCTGCAGATCACGCGCAAGATTCAGCGCTGTCTGCCCCCCCATTGTTGGCAATACGGCATCAGGCTTTTCGGCTTCCACAATTTCTTTTATTGATTCGGCTGTAAGAGGCTTCAGATAGATCGCATCAGCCATCATGGGATCCGTCATAATGGTGGCCGGGTTCGAGTTAATAAGAACCACCTCGTAACCGTCTTCCATCAATGATTTACAGGCCTGGGTTCCTGAATAATCAAATTCACAGGCCTGGCCTATTACAATTGGACCTGAACCGATAATCAAAATCTTATGTATGTCGTCGCGACGTGGCATGTAGTTGTGTTGTTTTTTGTGGTTATTTTAAATGTGCTAATATCTGATCAACGAGTGTTTTTACAAGGTTCAAGGTGCAAGTGGCAAGATCTCCTGCCTCGAATTCTTAAACTTTCACCCTGAACCTTGAACCTTGTCCCCTGCACCCTGCTTCACCATCTCAACAAACTGATCGAACAAGTACTGAGAATCGTGAGGGCCCGGAGAAGCTTCAGGGTGATACTGAACCGACATGCCCGGAAAGTTTTTAAATTTCAGTCCTTCAATGGTTTGATCATTCAGGTTGATGTGGGTCACCATTACTTTCGAATCATCCAGTTTGCTTTCATCAACAGCAAAGCCGTGATTCTGGGTTGAAATCTCTACAAGCCCTGTCTCTTTATTCATTACCGGCTGATTGGCTCCCCGATGGCCTACAAACATTTTTTTAACGGCGATACCTTCAGAGAGTGCCATCAGCTGATGTCCCAGGCAGATTCCAAAAAGCGGCTTACCGGTAGATTTGGCATATTCGATCATTGGAAGGCCATAGTCGGATGATGCGTTTGGATCCCCGGGGCCATTGCTAAAGAAAAACCCATCGGCGTCCCAGGCTTTCACCTCCTCCAGATCTGCTTCCGCCGGAAACACACGCAGCGTACACCCTCGCTTCACAAAATTGTCGAGGATACTTTTCTTGACTCCATAATCAAAAACAGCCAGTTTAAAATTTCCGTCAGACGGTATTGTTTGTGCCTCTTTCCGGGTCACTTTTGTTGCAAGTTCAAGCCCGACCATTGAAGGCCACCCTTTAGCTTTTTTTACCAGCTCGTCTTCATCCAGAATTTCTGAGCTAATCACAGCATTCATCACACCTTCATCTCGAATATGATGGACCAGTTTACGGGTATCCACCCCCGAGATGCCAATCACGTTATTTTGTTCAAGATAGTCCTGAAGGCTTCCATCTGCCATTGGATTACTAAACTCCTCCGAAAAGGATCTGACAATCAGGCCTGAAATCATAACAGTTCTTGCTTCATCATCGCGGCTCATTGTGCCGTAATTTCCAATATGCGGATAGGTCATCATCATCATTTGACCGTAATAACTCGGATCGGTAAAAATTTCCTGGTAGCCGGTCATACTGGTATTGAAACAAAGTTCTCCGCCGGTTGTACCGATCTTACCAATAGCTTTTCCATGAGCAATCGTACCGTCGGAAAGGGCCAGTATACAAGGCTTAAGGTCGTGTGAATTCATGAGTTCTGAGATAGGCTATTAAGATGAGGATACGAATTAAAGGCCAAAAAAAATCCGACAGCGGAACCCGCGTCGGATTTTGAGAAAAGGTTTTTAAGTAAATCGGTTTTTTGGTCCTGCACCCGTATATCGATTTTAAGGTTTGAGAAAGTTACGGAGTGATCAACTGATTTAAAAATTCAATTTCTAAAAATTTCATTCAGCAACTTTTATTAATATGGAGTGATACATAGCTATGAATAATTCACAACATTTTTCATTTGCTGTTCATAGTTTAACAGAACACTCATTTTTAATGAATCGTAAATGGTTTACGTTAAATAACCATTACTGAATTTACTTTAACCCTACCCCTTATCTTTATGAAAACTACTATTTCAGCCGCTTTTGCCCTTCTTTTTTCATTGGTTATGACGGCAGGTGCATTTGGTCAGGACGATATGTCTCTCAATTACTACCTCCCGGATGATGTTTCCTACAACCCATCCATACCGACCCCAGAAGAAATCATCGGCCATCAGGTTGGTCAGTGGCATATTACCCACGACAAGCTTGTGTATTATATGAGAGCACTTGCAGACGCATCAGATCGTGTTACCTACATGGAATATGCAAAAACGTATGAAGATCGTCCGCTTGTAATGTTAACGATCACCTCTCCTGACAATCACTCGTCTATTGAGCGAATCAAAGAGAATCATCATCTGCTGAAAGATCCGTCTCAATCAGGAAATCTTGATCTCAGCACAATGCCGGTCATTATTAATATGGGGTACAGTGTTCACGGTAATGAACCCAGCGGCTCAAATGCATCACCGCTTGTAGCTTATTATTTTGCTGCTGCCCAGGGCGAAGAGATAGAGCAGATGTTAAACAACGCGGTTATTCTTCTGGATCCCAGCCTGAACCCTGACGGTCTTCAGCGTTTCTCAACCTGGGCAAATATGCACAAAAGCATCAAAGCAAGCGTTACCGACCCTGAGGACCGCGAACATAATGAGGTATGGCCCGGCGGACGAACCAACCACTACTGGTTTGATCTTAACCGAGACTGGATGCCTGTTCAACATCCATCAAGCAGAGGCCGCATTCAGATGTTCCGGGAATGGCATCCAAATGTGCTCACCGACCATCATGAAATGGGCACGAATTCAACTTACTTTTTCCAGCCGGGAGTTCCCTCCAGAACAAACCCGATCACGCCACAAAGGAACCAGGACCTGACGATGGCAATTGCTGAGTATCATGCCGACGCACTTGACGAGCGTCAGGAGCTCTATTACTCGCGTGAAAGTTTCGACGATTTTTACTATGGAAAGGGCTCAACCTATCCTGACGTATTTGGCACTATTGGCATATTGTTTGAACAAGCGTCTTCAAGGGGGCATGCTCAGGAAAGTGTTCACGGAGTTTTAACCTTTCCCGAAACAATTTTAAATCAGGTAACCACGTCATTTTCCACATTTGAAGCCTCGATTGAACTTCGGGTGGATCTGCTCGACCACATGCGCACATTTTACCGTGAAGCAGAACAAGAAGCATCCAACTCTGCTATAAAAGCATACGTTGTGGGCGACTCGAATGACAGGGCCCGTACCTGGCATCTGGCCGACCTCTTTTCATTTCACGATATCGACATGTACACGCTTGCTGAGGATGCTGAATTTAATGGTCAGGAATTCAAAAGTGGTGAAGCAATTGTGATACCTGCAGAACAGACTCAGCACCTGTTCATAAAAGCGTTATTCGAGCGCAGAACCGAATTCTCTGACAGCCTCTTTTATGACGTCTCTGCATGGACAATGCCCTATGCATTCAACCTGCCGTTTGCTGAACTAACCCAGCGCGAGTTCAGCAACTCTTTGATGGGGGATCAAATAATGGAACCGGATTTTCCGGAAGGACAAGTGATTGGAGGGAGAAGCCAGTATGCCTATTTATTTGAGTGGGACGAATACTATACGCCAAGAACACTTTACCGTTTACAGGAAGCCGGATTACGCACTAAAGTTGCCTCCAAGCCATTTCGGGCCGTCACAAGCGGCGGTGTCAAGGATTTCGACTATGGAACCATACTTGTATCTCTTGGCATCCAGGATATAGATGGACTGGAGGTTTACCGGCTGATTCAGCAGGCGGCATCAGAAGATGGCGTAGACATATATAGTGTTCGCAGCGGACTTAATCCATCAGGAATCGATCTTGGAAGCCCCAGTTTTGAAGATCTTGAAATGCCAAGTACAGCTATTGTTGGTGGTGAGGGTACCCGAAGCAACGATGTTGGTGAAATACGGCATTTGTTCGATCAACGCTATCATATGCCCATTACCATCCTTGAAAAGGATGAATTGGGTGGTGCTGACCTTAGCCGGTACAACACACTTATGATGGTTGACGGTTACTACAGTGATCTTTCAAGTGGTGTTACTGACGAACTTAAAGGATGGGTTCGAAGAGGCGGTACACTCATCCTGCATCAGGATGCCATAAGCTGGGCTAAAGGTGAGGGCATGGTTAATATCAATTTTGTTGAAAGTCCGGAAGATAGNGTGGTTCAGNGACGGTATGCTGACCTGCGGAATACCAGGGGAGCACAGGTCATTGGCGGATCAATATTCCACGCCAGTCTGGACCTTACACACCCGATAGCTTACGGATATAACAGGGAAGAAATCACCGTTTTCAGAAGCTCAACGGATTTTATGGAACTGGCAGATAATCCCTACGCGACGCCACTCCGGTATACCAGTGAGCCTTTAGCAAGCGGTTATATTTCCGAAGAAAATCATGAGCTTATTGGTGGCACTGCCTCAATTATCGTGGATAGTTTTGGTCGAGGCAGGGTTGTCAGTTTTGCAGACAATCCATCATTCAGAGCTTTTTGGTTCGGAACTAACAAACTCCTGATGAATGCCGTCTTTTTCGGCAACACAATTAGCGGTGCTGCATCAAATTAATTGATTCAGCCTGAACTGAGACGAAATTGCAGGAATTTCTTATAATGAGAGTCATACCATAACTTTTAACCCGTGAGCCATGGCTGAAAAACTTAAACGAAATGATCCCTGCCGCTGCGGAAGTGGTAAAAAATATAAGAACTGCTGTATGGAGAAGGACAAGTCTCAGTTCACTTCAAAGCTTGGCATGATTGGCGTAGCGCTGGCTGTCATATTGGGCCTGGTACTTGCATATTCAGCCATGTCGGGCGACAGCAATCAACAAAACTGCCCACCAGGAACATCCTGGTCATCGGCGCATGAGCATTGTCATTAAATTTTAAGATCAGGTTCACTCCCCTGTTCAAATATCTTTCAAACAAAACAAGCCCCGCAATTCTTGATTGAGGGGCTTGTTCATTTATATCAGATACGTCATTAACTCTTACTGCTTTAGAATTGAGTGATCACCAATGTGAATTTGCCCTTCTGTACCATGGGCTTCTGCGTAATTTCCAATGGTTGACCGATCCAGGTTGCACCCCTCAAGTGTAGCATTACTTTGAATAATAGAATTCTTAATAGTGCTGTTTTTAATGGTCGTTCCTGCTTCAACACTTACGTTAGGGCCAATTTCACTTCCACTGATCTCAACACCCTCGCCAAAATAGACCGGCTCATGGATGGTCGTATTTTCATACTCACCGTGGCTATGCTGCTCTTTCTCAAGTATTTCACCAACCGTATCAAGCCAGGCAGGAAGTGTGCCGCAATCCAGCCATTCATCAACCGTCGCTTTTTTAAATACATTGCCATCCTTGATAAGACGATCGAGGGCGTCCGTTAACTGGAGCTCGTTGCCATGGCCACGGATGTTATTATCAATCAGGTATTGAATTTCTTTCATCAGCTTCCTGCCCTCTTTAAAATAGTAGACGCCGATGATCGCGAGGTTTGAGATGGGTTCGCTGGGTTTCTCAACAAAATCAGTGATTTTGTCATTTTCGAGAACCGCTACTCCAAATCTTGATGGATCTTCGACTTCTTTGAGCCATATTACACTGTCAGCACCTTCAACACTTACGGTCTCCTGCGTATCAAAAATTGTGTCGGCAAAAACGATAATTACTTCGCCACTGAGCTTATCACCCGCACACGAAACTGCATGAGCTGTACCTTCTGCAACTTCCTGTACCCCGAATGAAGCTTTTGCATTGTGGCGTTCACTCATTTCTGTCAGTCGCTCCTTGATCTCTTTACTAAAATCAGGGCCGAGAATATAGACGATTTCATCAATTGTTTTGTCGAGTGTGCGTGCAAATGTCTCAACAATTCTCTCTACAATCATCGTACCTGCAACAGGTAAAAGGGGCTTGGGTGTGGTGTGAGAGTGAGGACGCACGCGTGTACCTCTTCCTGCCATTGGTATAATTAATTTCATATCTTGAATGCTGTTTAATTTTGAAAATTATGTATGCTAATATAACAGTTCACCGGACTATTTTCGAACGGGTTAATCGTTTCCAATTAAATAAACGGGTATTTATAGCTTGGATTTATTCACTTATTCATTAAATGCTGCAATTGTCATCATTTGTGCAGTCTTTGTTCGGCATTCATTTACGAGGGCCCGGTATTTTCTACAGATGCTCCAGCAGCACGGATATAAAACACACGAATACCGGCACTGGCTTGTGGACCACTTTTCCTCCAAGGTCATCACCACAGAGCACCTCGTTTATAATACCGTAATATTGTCTCTGCTTATCTTTCTTTCCACCCGGCTCACGTTTGTATCGGGTCTTGTTATTATTTTTGTATTTACAGTGTTCTGGTTTGGAACGGTAAAAAATTATAAACCCGAAAAAAACAAAAAACCTTTTGTGCTCACGGCACGCGCTAAACGCCTAACGGCGATTCTCGCAGTGTTCGTGATTGGAATTTATTACGCACTTGGCTCCTTCATCTTTTCTGAACAGCTCATTTATTATCTTGACGATGTGCAGGAGCCAATAGGGCGTTTTCTCACAGCGGATCCATATTTGCTGGGGTTCCTGCTTAGTCTGATTGATATCGCTATTCCATTTCTCATTTTTCCGGCAGCGTGGATATTGAAGCCTGTGGAAACATCCATTCAAAACGGCTTTAAAAAACAGGCAAGGGAAAAAATAGCGTCTATGCCTCACCTGAAAGTTGTGGCCATTACCGGAAGTTATGGGAAGACCAGTACAAAATTTGTGATCGACGCATTTCTAAAAGAGCGCCTCAGTGTTTGCGTTACACCGGGGAGTTTTAACACACCCATGGGCATTTGCAAGGTGATTAATAATGATCTGAATGCGAACCATCAAGTGCTGATTTTGGAGATGGGCGCCCGTTATGAGGGAAATATCAAGGAACTATGCGATATCGCTCAACCTGACATTTCCGTGGTAACAAATGTGGGCATTGCACACCTTGAGACGTTTGGCTCGCAGGAAAATATTGCGTGGGAGAAAGCGACACTTGCCCGACGGCTGAAGCCTGGCGGCACTTTGATCCTCAATGGTGATGATCCTATCGTTCGCGAAATGGGAACAGATCGATCAGACATTGAGAGGATTTTAACCGGAGAATCCGATCAGCAAATCTGGGCAGAAGATCTCAAAATAGATGAAAACGGAACAGCTTTTGATCTTAAATGGCGAAAGGATAATGTAATTGATAGTACAAGAGTTCAAACTAAACTACTTGGAAACCACAATGTTCAAAATATTTTACTAGCTGCCGGCGTAGCCCGGATCTTTGATATCAGGCTTAAAACCATAGCCGTGGCAGCCTCAAGACTCAAACCTGTTGAACACCGCCTGGAGCTGAAGAAGCAGGGAAATCTTACTGTTATTGATGATGCATTTAACTCAAACCCTGTAGGTGCAAAGAATGCTGTTGATATTCTTGCCGAATTCAATTCAGGTCGCCGTATCATCATCACACCGGGTATGATAGAACTGGGTGAGATGGAAGAACAGGAAAATAAAGCATTGGGTGAGCATATTGCCAAATCCGGAATTGATTTGGCTATACTTGTCGGCAAAAAACAAACAGCCCCTATTCAGAAAGGAATTGAAGAGTCTGAGTCACCCCAGAAACCTGAGGTCAGGATCGTCTCTAGCCTGTTTGAAGCAAATGACATTATTACTTCTGACGCACAGCCGGGAGACGTGGTTCTATACGAGAATGACCTGCCAGACAGCTATAATGAAAGGTAACAAGTAGTTATCAAGCCTGAATCAGCGAGCCCTTACGGTTAAAAACAGATCCGAGACCGAACATAAGCTGATCCAGCATGTACCCGAACTTATCCAGATTTTGTTCTAATAGTGTTATTCGAATGCCAGACACACTGCTGTTAAATCCGCTCAGAGGCACAGTACATACGCCTGCACCCGCTAAAAGGTAATAGGCAAGGTATAGGTCCGGTTCTCCGTCAAAGTCTTTCGTCCAGCTTTTAAACAGGTTCTGCTGAATTTCTGTAAGCATATCCGGTTCTATATCAGAAACCCTGAAAGAGCTTTTAACGTGCAGTGTTGCATAAAATGCGCCGTCAGCACCGGAACATGATATATCATCAAGGCACCCGGTTCGGTTTTTCAGAAGATCAATCTTTGCCGATATATTCTTTTTACGGTCTGCCAGAAACTGTTCATAATATGGATGAGAGTAAATTTCCGGAATCACTCTTTGCGGCAGTGTTGTACTGCAAACTTCAGTCATCTTGCACTCATCTATTCGAGTACACAATTCGCTAAACTGATTGTCGGACGAGCGGTTATAGTATTCCATCCATCCGCAGCGGCTGCCGGGCCAGGGGATTTCTTTTGATATGCCTTTCATCACAATTGCTGGCACGTCACCAATGACCTCGGCCAGCCGTATCATTTTACCGTTATGAACAAGATTTTCATATATCTCATCCGCAACAATAAAGAGGTTGTTTTCCCGGGCAATTTGAACTAGTTCAAGCAAAACTTTTTTCGGATACACCATGCCCGTAGGATTATCCGGATTAATAATCAGAAGGCTGCTAATTTCTTTATGTTCCTTAACCATTCGACGGATAGAATCTGGATCAGGCAGCCAGCCATTTTCAGGATCGAGATTGTAGGTAAGAGGATCACTTCCTATCCGCAATTTTTCAGCGCCTGTATGCGCAGGATAAGTCGGAGATGGCATTAATACACGTATATCGTCCGATAAAAGACTATAGAGACGGGCAATCGCATCACCCAGCCCATTAAAAAATGTGATGTCGTCTTTACTTATTTGATGTCCGCCATAACTATTGGTCCGATTGGCGAGAAATTCACGTGTATCCGGTAGTCCTTTGGAATCGCAGTATCCATACGTACTATTATCCTGAATTTGCTCTGCAACGATTTCTCTCATCCAGTCTGGAAGCTGTAACCCCTTCTGTACGGGATCGCCAATGTTTTCCCAGATCACTGGGTACCCTAAATTTTCCCTCTCAAAACCTTTCGATACAATTTGCCGAATTCCATAGCTTATTTTCGGCAGCCCTTCGGGTAGTAATGAATGTCGCATAGCGTTCTATAGATTGAAATTAACTTTTCCAAAAGGGTATGCTTTATTTGGTATAAAATAAATTAGATATTGATAATTTAATTGAAATTAAATTTCAATCTTATTTATTTATGTAAATATTGATATTACGTTAATTAATAGATTAACAATACTGGTTCGCTTTATTCTTATCGGTGATTATCAAAAGTCGTTAAACACATACCTGAATTTGACAGACCAGATTCGGAAATAATTAAACCGTTTTCATTTTATTTACGCTGTTCATGAGAGTAAAAGTCTTTTCAGGCTTTATAACCTATAAAAAAGAAGCC
>P_1C_Sed_2_UnCtyDRAFT_1000095_pt1 | contig 25056 bp, 17 predicted proteins | sample Pon1CUnioCityCA_4_FD_10229 | JGI IMG/M metagenome (IMG submission 10229) | reverse complement strand
CCGCCACAGCCGGCTGGGGGCAACGGATATCAGCACAGTGGCGGCAGTGCGCGAGTCTTTCATGCAAAGCGTGGATTACCTGCGCAGCCTGGGATTCCAGCGGATCTCGCTGAAAACCGGTTCCTACGGGATGGAGGAGCTGGCCATGGCGATTAAATTTGCCACCGATGCCAGACTTGACCTTTTGACCATTGACGGCTCCGGCGGCGGTACCGGCATGAGCCCCTGGAACATGATGCAGAGCTGGGGGGTGCCTTCGATCCAATTACACTCAAAAGCCCATGAATACGCAAGCATCCTGGCCGCCCGGGGCGAGGACGTCGTGGACCTGTCCTTTGCCGGTGGATTTGCCCTGGAAGACCATATTTTCAAGGCCATGGCCCTGGGAGCTCCCTACACCAAGCTGATCTGCATGGGGCGGGCCATCATGATCCCCGGGTTCCTGGGATCAAACATCGAAGGCGCCATTCATCCGGAGCGCAAGGACAAACTCAACGCCCACTGGGACAAACTGCCGAAAACCGTAAGTAATCTGGGCAGCACAGCGGAAGAGATCTTTGCCTCCTACTATGACGTCCAGGCCAGGGTGGGAAAGGATGAAATGAAAAACATCCCCTACGGCGCCATTGCTTTCTGGACCCTGTCCGACAAATTGTCCTGCGGCCTGCAACAGCTGATGGCGGGGGCCAGAAAATTCTCACTGGACAAGATCGCCCGCACCGACTTATTCTCGGGGAACCAGGAAACATCAGATATCACCGGCATTCCCATGGTCACTGAAGCAAATGATGAATCCGCCAAAAAGATCCTGAACAGCTAGACTTGATGGGCTCGTAAAAAGTCAATTTGAGATGGCAAAGAAAAAAGTTCAAGCCCCTTTTTAAGATGAAGACCCGGGAAAGACGAGGCGGTCTTTCCATAAGCATTCTGCAGTCAGGAACTCGAAGGTTATTAAATGCCCGAGAGCCTCCGCCGGCAATACCCGGCGGAGGCTCTCCCCCCCTGCCCGGACGCATCACCACCCCCGCTTTTATCCCGGCTTGACATTAATCGATTTTTCAAATTATAAAGAAAGTCTGTCTCGTAAAAAGTCTGATTTTAGATGGCGCCATAAAAAGCTCAAGATCAAGGCTTGCACAATTTCTCAGAATTTCATGTACAGCTAAGCACTCTGCATTCTTTGAAATTTGCGCCTAACGCAGATATTGGACTTTTTACGGTGCCATCAATTTTGAAGTTTATATTTGGATATGATTTGGCATGATGTTGAATCGTCAACGCGTCAAAACTCTTAAACGATCGCTGTTTGTTAATCTCCTGTTTCTTTCAGTGGCCATGGTTCTGCTTTTTGGAACCCTGATGGCGGCAATTTTATACTACAGTGGGATGGACAACGCATATGCTGTTATTCGTAACAAAAACCAAGCCACGACTAACTTTATACAGGGATACTTCACCCCCTTAAGGTCCGCCGTCGAGTATCTGGCTCAAAAACCTGAGGTGATCAATGCGGTCGATGATCCTTTTTCGCAGCAAGACAAAGCTCTTTCGCTTTTTGAAACCATCGAAAATTCACTTCCCAATATCAACTATATTTATTCCGGATATGAAGATAAAACGCTTTTAATAAATGACTATACCCCGGCAAAGGGTTATGATCCGAGGACACGACCATGGTACCGGGCGGCTTTAACGGCTGCACCGGATATATCCGGCGGCATTCCTTACCGGGAGGCCAAAACCAGAGAGTGGCTGGTTTCCTTCAGTAAGGTGCTGAGCGATGATACCGGTTCGATTCAGGGCGTGATCGCCATAGATTCCTCCATAAAAGCGGTCACAAAAATTCTCTCCGAGCATGATCCGACCTATTCTTCATCATACAGTTTCGTGGTAGATAAGAAGGGAACAATCCTGATTCACCATCGGGCGGACCTTCTCGGAAAGGATTTCAACAGGACTGTGGATTCTGAAGTCGATTTATCCAGCACGGAAGGCCGTTCGAGTTATACGTTGGAACAGAAAGATAAAATCGTCTACCATACCAGGCTGGAATCCTTGGGATGGATCGTGGTTACATCGGTTGACAAATACGAACTCCTTGAATTCGTTATACTCCGGATTTTGATCAGTATTGCCGTCGTTATAGCAGTGAGCATGATTTTTGGACAGATGATCAGCCGGACACTCAGCCATAACATCATATCTCCTTTGAAAATGCTGGAAAAGCGGGTTAAAAGCACCATCTCAGATTCCACTCAAACCGATGATCATGATCAAACAAACTTTTCTGCAGTTTCTCAACACAGCGAGATTGAATCAGTAGCCAATGCTATAGAGCAATTAACCGAGCAGGTCCTGTTTCGCAAGAATCAGCAATTGCAGGCCAAAAACGAACTGTTGAAAAAGCTTTCCCAGACGGATTATCTCACAGGCCTGCTAAACCGCCGGGAAATCTATGAAAAACTGGAAAAAGAGTTTCAGCGCGCCAAGCGGTATGACAGTACATTTTCGATTATCATATTTGATATTGACTGGTTTAAAAGTGTCAATGACACCCACGGTCACCATGCAGGAGATCAAGTGCTTAAAGAAGTGGCCCAACTTGTCAAGGCAATGGTCCGCACCACTGACAGCCTGGCACGATGGGGCGGGGAGGAATTTTTAATCCTCTGCCCGGAAACCTCTATGGAAAACGCCGGCGCCATTGCACAAAAAATTCAAGCTTCAATTGGACAACACTGCTTTTATGTCTCGGTAAAAATAACCATAAGCGCGGGAATCCTGGAATATTACCCCGGCCTCTCACTGGAAGACTTACTTGTTGCAGTAGACCGTAAGCTCTACGAAGCCAAGTCCCGGGGGAGAAACCAAGTGGTGTTTTGAGCTGCCATTGCAGCCCCATTTACCCCTTCGATCTCCTTGTCAAGGACATGACAATGCCGAACATGACAGGAGACCGGCTTGCTTTGAAGGAAATGGAGGGCACCATAAACCAACTTGAGCCTTTAAAGGTAACTTATGAGTGAGCCACCGGCCATACCCGCCGTCCTGACCATTGCCGGATCCGACCCCTCCGGCGGGGCCGGCATCCAGGCGGATCTGAAAACGTTTGTCACGACAGGCGTCTACGGAGCTGCCGTGATCACCGGCTTAACCGCCCAAAATACCCGGGAAGTAACGGGCACGTTCCCCGTTCCGGCCGAATTTGTCGAAAAACAGATCCAGTCGGTACTGTCGGATCTCCAAATTGGCGTCATCAAACTCGGCATGCTGACCAGTCGGGATATCTGTGCGGCCGTTGCGCCGTTTCTGAATAACGTAACGGTTGTCTGCGATCCGGTCATGGTCTCAACCACCGGATTCCAGCTGATTGACGAGGATACGGCCGACGCCCTGATACAGGAGATCCTCCCCCGTGTGGACTACATCACACCCAACCTTTTTGAATTGGAGAAAATCTACGGGCAGCCAGTTGAAGAAGCCACCAAGGCAGGCATGGAATTGATGGTGCGCTTTGCCGATCTGAGCGGCATTGTGATAAAAGGCGGGCATATCCACACCAGGCAATCAACCGTTACCGACACCCTGCTGTATAAGACAGAAGGAAACCTGCAAACCGTCATTGAAAAGCGACCCCGCCACAAGACGCCCAATACCCATGGCACCGGCTGCACTTTTGCCTCCGCTTTCGCCTCATTTCTGGCCCGGGGCAATGAGCCGGCCACCGCATTTTCAAAGGCGGTGGCCTACACAAACCATCTTATTGAGCGCTCCGCTGATACCCGCATCGGCAGGGGCCGGGGACCGCTCATGCATCACCTGCTTTAACGCTTGCGGGTCCCGCTCACATTCCCGGCCACTCAGATATTGGCTCCGTGGATTTCACCAGGTGCATCCCCGCTTCTTCAAACCGTTTGAAAATCGCGTCGGATTCCTCCGTGTAATCCACCACGCCCGGCACAACCACCGGGGAAGTACAGTCCTCCAGGATATAGACTTTCTCTACAAGCCGCTTGTCATGGGCCATCACATCATCGAGCAGATCGGCAATGGTCCAGGCCATGCAATGACTTTTGGCCTGCCCGGCAATTACCACGACATCGTTTTGAATAAGCTTATCTAAAATTTTTTCATTCCTTTCCGCAAGCGGTTTTCCCTGCGGATCCCGGGTCACTTCCGGACCCAGAACGGAGTAATGCTCAGTAAACGGATTTTCCCCTTTTACATGATAGTCCGGCTCGGTGCAGCGGGCCATGGAATGAAAAAACAAGGCCTCTTCCACCGCCGGGACCAGCGCGTGACCGATGCCGCCGATCATGGCGTGATACGGCCAGATGATATAGTCGTATTTCCCTCCCGCTTTTAACTGCCGGGTGTAATGCTTCAGGTATTGCTGGCCGTATTCCGGCGTGATATTCAGGCGCTCAGCCAGTTTTTCATTAAACCGCCAGCGTCCCTGCAGAATATCTTCTTCGGTTACTATGGTTAAGGGTGCCGGATGCTCGCCCTGCTCATTGACCAGAAAAACACCGTGAAATACCTGAAGGGGATGATGCGTGTCCATTGTGGGAACCATTTCCGTGATGGCATGCAGGTAGCGGTAAATAAACCGGCACAGCCGGACATTATCATCCACCGCACCGGTTCCGGACCGACCAGCCACATAGAGCTCATAACCCGGAATACAGAAGGTGTTCTGGACGTCAACAAGCACCACGCAAAGATTGAACCGGTCCTCGGCCGCCCTTGAAATATTTTGCGCCTCAGCCCACTGCTCTGCCTTTACCGCCTTGTCCGCGTAGTCCACGCGCCAGACCGAACCGACGCTGTCCGGATCAAAGTGCGCCGGAATTTTCATTTCCTGGATACCCATTAGCAATCTCCTTTATACTTGATCGCCATCTTTATACATTAGTATAAAAGACAAGCGTGCGGCTGTCAAAATGACCGTCGCCGCCCCGGTGCTATTTCTTCAGCGCCAATCCGATGCTTGCCTTTTGTTGACTGCGGTGATACCCATCTTTTTTATCATAAAATCCCTTTTGAAAATCTCGTTATAATTTTTTAAGGCACAGCCGCCCATTATAGCTCAGATCATCGCAAGTTCCGGCAAAATATACAAGCTGCGCCGGATGAGGGAAAAAAACCGAAGGAAGGCCGCCATGCGCCTGTATAAATTTTTATCAAAGCCATCAATTAGCAAAACCGTGGCGTGGAGGGCAGCACCCCATGAAGCTGTTTGACAGTCACTGCCACCTTAATGACCCCTCTTACGCAAATGATTTGCCCGTGGTGGTGGAGCGGGCGAAAAGCGAAGGCGTTGCCGGGATGATGATTGTTGGCATCTCTCCTGAGGAGTCCCGGCAAGCGGTGGGCATAGCGGAGCGGTTTTCCGGCTGCTATGCTTCAGTGGGGATCCACCCCCATGATGCCGGTTCCTGCACGGAAGAGGGCCTCAAATTTTTAAAGAAGCTGGCCCGGAACCCGAAGGTGAAAGCCTGGGGGGAGACCGGCCTGGACTTCAACCGGATGTATTCGCCGCGCGAGATGCAGGAAAAGTGGTTTGTCCGGCAGTTGGAAACAGCCGATGAACTGGATTTGCCCCTTATATTTCATGAACGCGATTCCGGCGGTCGTTTTTTGGACATCCTCACCGCCCACTATGGCAGTAATAATGACGCTTGTCCGGGAGTGGTCCATTGCTTCAGCGGCACCCCGCAGGAACTGCAGGCCTACCTTAAAATGGGCTTTTACATCGGTATTACGGGCATACTAACCATCAAACAGCGCGGCGGGAAGCTGCGCTCGATGGTTGGTCGGATTCCCAGCCAGCGCCTGGTCATCGAAACCGATGCCCCGTTTTTAACGCCGAGTCCGGAAAAAAATCGCAGCCGGCGAAATGAGCCGGCATTTGTTCGCCATGTGCTTTTCAAGCTGGCCGAAGTGCTTGCCATGGAGCCCAACGACCTGGCTGAAACCCTCTGGCAAAATACCTGTCGACTCTATGGGATCCCCCCATCGGCAAATATCAACGAAAGAAGGAGCCCCGCGCAATGAAACTTGGAATCATTGGTCTTCCCGGATCCGGAAAGACCACCGTATTCGAAGCCCTCACGCATGAATTTGCACGCTCCGGTGACAAAAGTGAAGATCGGATCGGCACCATTGACGTACCGGATACTCGTATCGATGCCTTAAGCCGCATGTATCAGCCCAAAAAAACGATTTATGCGCAAGTTCAATATTTTCTCCCCGGAAAAACCGGCCAGAAAAAAGACAGCGAGAAAGCCGATACCGCATGGACCGCGATTCGCGACGGCGACGCATTGATCCATGTGATCCGCAACTTCCGAATGTTCGGCTTGGGTGCGCCGGCACCGGCCGAGGAATTCCAGCGGCTTGACCAGGAATTGATATTGTCCGATCTGGGGGTTGTGGAAAAGCGCCTGGAGCGAATGGAGATGGAAGCCAAAAAGGGAAAGCCGGTGGATGCTGATGAACGTCATCTGCTGGAAAAATCCCGTGACTTGCTGGAATCCGAGTCCCCCCTGCGCGCTGCGCCCGCTCTGGCGAAAGCCCCGCAGCTGCGGGGCTATGCATTTCTTTCTGCCAAACCGGTGCTGGTGCTGTTTAACAATGAAGACGAAGACACCGCAGTTCCCGAGGTAACCGGAGCGCTGAAAAAGGAGCAATGCCTCGTGATCCGGGGAAAACTCGAGCATGAACTGGCCCAGATGACGGATTCCGAGGCCGCCGAACTCCTGGAAGAATTTGAAATTGCCGCAGCGGCCACTGACCGGGTCATCCGGAAATCCTATGAGGTGCTGGGGCTGATTTCCTTCTTTACTGTTGGCGAAGATGAGGTCCGGGCCTGGACAATACCCAAAGCAACGGTGGCCGTTGAAGCCGCGGGTGTTATTCATTCGGATATCCAAAAAGGATTTATCCGCGCGGAGACTGTTTCATATGAGGATTTAATGGCTGCCGGCACCATGGCTGCGGCGAAAAAAAATGCCACACTGCGCCTGGAAGGCAAAACCTATGAGGTTAAAGACGGGGATATCATTAATTTCCGGTTCAATGTCTAAACGGCATGCGCACAGCCCGCAATGGCCCTTTTCTCAGCATGGCTGCCGGTTATTGGCTTTGCCTAGAAAATTGTATTTTTTGATGGCTTCCAGGATTCCCCCGGCACAGGGCTTTTCGGCAAAATAAACATTCTTGGCCCCTCTCAGGGAATCGAGTTCCGGGCTGTAATTGCCGACCACTACCCCACGGGGCTCGCCGCGCAGCATTTCCTCATCATTGCCCGAATCGCCGCATATCAGCAAATTGTTGAGCGGAAGTTCCCATTTGTAGCTGATATAACGGATGGCTTTTCCCTTTGAGGCCCGGTAGGGAATAATATCCAGATACTTTTCATGCGAATAAATCAACGTGTAGCGGCATTTATTTTTGAGCAGGGCATCATGAACCTTTGCCAGCTGATCTTTACCGGGCTTCATGTTATAGCTTACCTTGAACTCCCGCTGGGACGCCGCCTCCTGGTACTCCAGAAAATCAAAATCCGCCAGCACGCTGCTTATTTTTTTGCGGTCCCACTGGTTGGCAATATGGCTCTCCCAACCGCGATCATAATACAGGTCGGCTCCATAGTAAATTTCCGTTCCCACCGATGAAATCACTATATCCGGCATGGGGACGTCATGCTGCTCCAAGATGTCCGTCGCCGAGGCCACGCTCCGGCCAGTGGCCACCCCAAAGCCCAGGTTTTCATGATTATCCTTCAACACCTGGATCAGTTCCGGGAGTTGCTCATTGGATTGTCCGATCAAGGTATTGTCAATATCGGTGATTAAAAACCGATCCAGGCAGGCCAGCCGCTTGCCGACAGGCGTTCGCGCCCGTTCTTTTTCATCGGCAATCCCCAACTTGGATTCAATTTTTTGGATCGCATCCACGTAAGTCGCCGCATGGTTGTCCCAGGTATAATAGTTGCGGACATTCATGATGCCGTTTTTGGAAAATTCGGTCCACAAATCATAGTCTATAATAATTTTTTTCAACGCCGCCGTAATTTCTTCGGATTTTGTCGCATCAACCAATATGCCGTTTTGACAGTTGCTGATGATATCATAGGGGCCGCCGTCATTGGTCGCCACAATTGGAAGCCCTGTAGCGGATGCTTCCAGCAAGGTGAGCCCGAAGGGCTCGGTCAGGGCGGGATTGACAAACACGCCCCGTTTTTCCGCGGCAATCCGGTATAACTCCGGCACTTCGTATTCAATGTCATGCTTCTTGGGAATCGCCATTTTCCCGTAAAGATCGTACTTATCCATCAAAAGCAGCATCCGGGTGAGCACATCCTTTTCATTCTCTTCCATATTATTGATATCTTTTCGGATACCGGCAAAAATGGCGAGGTTGGCCATGGTTTGCAATTCCTGATCTTCCCCGTAGGCCTGGACCAGGCCGGATATGTTCTTGCGCTTGTCCGGCCGGGACAAGGCCAAAACCAATGGTTTGTCCGGATACATGAGAAACCGGTCCAGTTCCCTCAGCACGGAAGCCTGGGAATACAGCTCAATTTCACTTTTTTCGTTTTCCGGCAGCCGGTCATGGTAATACGGATAAAACCGGGTGATATCGATCCCCGGCGGAATTACGCGGTATTCGGGGATTTCTGAATTATCATAGAGCTTATACTGTTCGCTGATCTCCTGGTTCGTGCTGGTGATGATAATATCCGCACTTTTTATCACTTCCTCTTCAACGGCAATGCGATGATCGATCTTATACGTTTTATTGATGTCCTCATCCGTCATGCCGTCATTTATCAATTTCTGATACTTTGAACGGCCCATGGAATGCCCGGTAAACAACAGTGGCAGGCCGAATATCTTGGACAGTTCCATGGCCACATAGCCGCCATCCGCATAATGGCCGTGAACAATGTCAGGCACCTGCTTTTCTTTTTTTATCAGTTTAACTGTCTTATCGACATACTCATCCATGTGGGGCCACAGAAGCTCCTTTCGGAAATACTTCCACCCGCCGCACCGGATGCGCACAACCCGATACTTGTCATTAACCTTTTCAATCGCCTGGGCATAATCCTCAGAAACCTTCTTGTCTTTGATCTGCCGGGTGAACAGATCCACCTGCCGAACCTCATCGCGCTGACTTAAATGCTCGGCCAGTTCGGTCACATACTTCACCTGGCCGCCGGTATCCGCATCTCTTCCGAGTTCCAGGTTTTCGGATCTCACAAGCCCGTGAATGCTGAACATCTGGATGTAAAGGCCTTTCTCACCCATTTAAATCGCCTCAATCATATTCTTCATGTGCTGATAAAATTCCGGGTTCTCCGGCACGGCCCCCTCAATTCGGCAAATACTGCCGGAGAACATGGTGGCAAGGGATAAAATCTGGTCCGGCGGCCATCCCCGGAGGTGACCCATGGCAAGGATGGCTGAATAAGCATCCCCGGCACCGACGGTATCCACGATGGGGTCCACATCCGAGGCATGAACCGAAAAATGTTCGTGAGTATCCAAAAACAACTCGCTTCCATCCCTGCCCCGGGTTAAAGAAAGGATCTGGATTTTGTATTGCTCCATCAGGGAAAAAACCGCTGCCTCGTTTTTCGCATCCATTGGAACAACTTCCCGGCAGATATACGCCAGTTCCTCTTCATTGAGCTTGACGATGTCGGCTTTTCCCAGGGAACGATGGATCACTTCCGGCTGATACGTGCCCTGCCTGAGATTAATATCGTAAAAACAGGGAACTTCCGGATTCAGTTGGTCAAGAAACGCCTGCAGGCGGGAAAACCCATCGGGTGCGCGCTGGATCAGGGTACCAAAATAAACCATGTCCACCGGCCCGCTCAGGGGCAGGGAGGCGTTGAAATCGATGTGATCGAAAGCCACGTCCGGCATGATATCAAATTCCGGGCTGCCGCCCCGGCCAAAAGAAACCTGCACCTGGCCGGTGGGATAGACCGCATCCATCTGGATATCGGCCGCCTGAAATTGATTCCGGTTCAGCATGGAGAGAATTTCCTCCCCATAGGCGTCTTGTCCGATCCGTGAAATAAACCGCACCGGCATGCCAAAATGCTTCAAATGAAAGGCAAAATTAAAGGGCGCGCCTCCGATGCGCTTATAATCCGGAAAGATATCCACCAACAATTCACCAACAACAATTATCAATACGACCTCCTGTTTTCATGGACTTTTTACGAGACTGTCTTTATTTAATAAAATCATAATTTCCTGATATTCAACCCTGGCCGGCCACTTCTTCCTTGAGCAGGCAGCAGGCGATTTTGTATTCCGGGGTGCCGTCCGGGGTGTAATTCAAGTTGCCGGGCTGGATCAGCTTGTTCATGACGCAACCCTCAGCAATATTTAATAAAAACAAGTCTTTTTCATTAACCGGGCCCGTCTCTACCAGACGGTTTTCTTTAATGGCAAGGCTGTGCAGGGGATAATCTTCGCACAGGGGGCAGCGGTAAACCCGCCCATTGGGAAAAATAAAGTAGTTTTCAGCGACCCGGCCGGCGCATTCAAACGACTCCTGTGAATCCAGAAAAACTTTTGGATAGGTAACCGTAATGCCTGCCGCCGCGACTTTTTGAGCCACCTTCGGGATCAAGTGCCTCCAGGTCGGGCGATCCACCTGCAGGTGATCATCGCCGGCAGCAGCGGGTCTGCCCCGGATGCCGATCACCTGAATAAAAAAACGGTCCACACCCAAATCTTCGAGCAACGGGGGCATCATTTCAAGTTCAGCGATATTTTCGTTGCTGACCGTATAGATCAGGCTGGTTTTAAACCCCAGTTTTACCGCTGCCCGGATACCCGAGAGACAGGTACCATAACACCCCCTGCCCCGAATCCGGTCATTGGTTCCACGCGTGGCGCCATCCAGGCTGAAACTGATGAAATCCACTTCCGAGGGCACCGCCTGATTCAAAATATCATGGAACAAATAGCCGTTGGTATCAATCGTGATGGAATCATATCCGATCCGGCGGGCAGCGGCAATGATCCGCGCCAGTTCCGGATGAAGCGTGGGCTCCCCTCCCAGAAGGATCAGGTTGGCTTTTCGCCGGGGATCCAGAAAAAGATGCAGCCATTGGCGGATGGTATCCAGAGGCAGAATTTCGCTGCCATGCTGGGCGGGATTAATGTAGCAATGGCCGCAATTGAGATTGCATTGCGTTAAGATATGGAAAAAAACATTGACCGAATTTTTTGAAAAGGCAACCGTTTTATTCATGATATGTGAAACATAGGAGATCCGCAAACAATCAGGAAAAAGATTACTCCGTATCCCATTCCTTCAGCTCATTGATTGTCTGTATGGTCTGTTTGGCTCTAATCAGCTCCTCATTGGTCAGTCGCAGCCGGATGGAGATGTACTCCGCAAATATCCGGTAGAGTAGCAGCAGAAAATCGAGTTTCTCATCCCGCTCCTTGACATTAGCCAGGCGCCCTTTTGCGGAGGTGTCCACACACAGGCAGATGGTGGGACCATCTGCAATAACCGTGGCGGATCGGGTCAGGCTGTCGATAATCCGCATTTCGCCGAATATTTCCCCCACTTGATGGATCCGGCCGATTTCAATCTTGTTTTTCATGATCCGCAGCTGACCGTCCAGTAAAAAGTAAAGCCAGGGATCTCGATCACCCTCCCGGATAATGACCTCCGCATCCTCATACTCCCGGATCTTGCTGAGTCGCAACAACTTGGACAAGGATCGGGTTTCAAACTCCTTCAAGCCAGGGATGGTCAAAAGTCTTTGAATATTCTCGACATTATCCTTTAAATACTTGGATTCAATCATCGGCAAATCCCGATTTCCCTACAATTTGGTGCCTGCCGGTCTGCTTTGGGCAATTTCCCGGGATACACCTCCCATTGCCGGGTTCATCAGCTATTCGGCCAAGGTCAGGCACATTTTTGACACCTCTGTGTCAAATTCTACCGGATAACAGCCGTCAAAGCAAGCCTTACAAAAATTATTTTCCGGATCGGCAATTCCGGTTGAAGCCAGCAACCCTTCAAGGGAGAGGTAATGCAGCGTATCCAGATTCAGGAAGGCGCGTAGTTGCTCAATGCTTTTACGGGCCGCAATCAGCTCGCCTTTAGTGGAGAAATCAATGCCGTAATGGCAGGGGAACCGATGGGGCGGGCAGCTGATCCGCATATGAATCCGCTTGACCCCCAGTTCCCGAAGGGCTTTAATTCGCGTTTTGGCCGTGGTACCCCGAATAATGGAGTCTTCTATAACAATAATGTCTTTGCCTACCAGCAGTTCCTTGACCGGGTTGAGCTTCATCCGCACGCCAAAATCGCGCATGCTTTGCGTGGGTTGAATAAAGGTGCGGCCCACATAATGATTCCGGATCATGGCCAGGTCAAAAGGGATGCCGGATTCCTCGGCATATCCCAGGGCAGCGTAATTGCCGGAATCCGGAAAGGGCATCACCAGGTCGGCATCAACCGGGGCTTCCCGCGCTAACTCGCGGCCATGCGCCTTTCGGGTCTGATAGACATTGCTGTTGAATATGGTACTGTCCGGCCGGGCAAAATATATATACTCAAAGATGCAGCAGGTCCGCCGGACCCGCTCGTGCGGCTGAAGGGTTTTGATTCCGGATTTACTGATAATCACAATTTCTCCGGGTTCCAGCTCCCGGATGAATTGCGCCGTTACCAAGTCCAGCGCGCAGGTCTCAGAGGCCAGCACGTAGTCGCCGTTTGACAACCGCCCCAGACACAGGGGCCGAAATCCGTTCGGGTCCTTAATGCCCACCACCTCGCCGCGGCTTGTCAGCAAAATAAAGGAATAGGCACCCTTCAACCGACGCACCGTTTTGACCAGGGCCTCTTCGAAACCGTGGACGAGCCGCTTGACAAACAAATGCAAAAAGATCTCGCTGTCCATAGTGGTCTGAAAAATCGAGCCCTCCGCTTCCAGATCACGCTTCAACAAATGCGCGTTAACCAGGTTGCCGTTATGCGCGACCCCATAGGATTTACCCCGATGGGTGACCACAAACGGCTGGGCATTGGAGATAACCGAATCGCCAGTGGTAGAGTAGCGGACATGGCCGATAGCGCTGTGTTCGCCATCCAGCCACTCAAGGCTCGCGGTATCAAAAACTTCCGGCACCAACCCCATGCCTTTATGGCAATCAATGGTTTTATTTCTGGCAACCGCAATACCGGCGCTTTCCTGGCCTCGGTGCTGCAGGGCATAAAGGCCGAAATAGGCCAATTTGGCGGCTTCCGGGTGATTGAAGATGCCAAAGACCCCGCAGGCTTCACGCGGTCGGTCGTTTCCGGCTTCAGCAGCTGTATTATTCAATGAATTCACAATAGAGCACCTTTTTTGTACGGATTTTGGACTTTTTACGGCGCCATCAATGATAACTCTGAATCGGCAGCACCGTGAGCGCCTTGCGCTTCAAGGCGCCAATACCGCGGCACATGGCCTTGGCCCCGGCAACCGTGGTGGCATAGGGGATGCCGAATTTAAGCGCCGCCCGCCGGATCAGGTAGCCATCCCGCCGGGTTTCATCTCCTTTGCCGGTGTTTATCACCAGATGAATTTCGCGGTTTAAAATCGCGTCCACCGCGTGGGGGCGGCCGGCGGACACCTTATTGATCATCTCGCAGGCAATACCGTTTTGCTCGAAAAATTGTGCCGTGCCGCGTGTGGCCCGAATACGGAAGCCGATTTTCCGGAAATCCTGAGCCACGGCCAGCACCGCCGCCTTGTCACTGTCCTGAACGCTGATAAACACCACCCCCTCCACCGGCAGATGCTGACCGGCGCCGATCTGCGATTTGGCATACGCCCGGCCGAAATCCGTATCAATGCCCATCACCTCACCGGTGGATTTCATTTCCGGCCCCAGCAGGGTGTCCACATCCGGAAACCGGTCAAAGGGCAACACCGCTTCCTTGACGGATACATGAGACGGCGTGACCTCCTCATTCAGCCCAAGATCCGCGAGCCGCCATCCTGCCATCACCTTGGTGGCGATCTTTGCCAGGGCAACGCCGGTGGCCTTGCTCACAAACGGAACCGTCCGGGAAGCCCGGGGATTAACTTCCAGCACGAACAGGTCGCCATCTTTTATGGCGTACTGAACATTCATCAGCCCGATAACATTTAACTCAACTGCCATGGCTTTGGTGGCCGCCCTTATCGCTTCAATTTCAGAGGGCTTAAGCGTATAAGGGGGCAAAACGCAGGCGGAATCGCCCGAATGCACGCCGGCTGCCTCAATATGCTCCATGATTCCCGCGACAATCGTGGTCTGCCCGTCACATAGCGCATCCACATCCACCTCCACAGCATCCTCGAGGAACTTGTCAATCAGGACCGGATGATCCGGAGAGGCAATGAGCGCCAGACGGGTAAAATTTTCCAGGGTTTCTGCATCATATACAATTTTCATGGCCCGCCCGCCCAGTACATAGGAAGGGCGAACAATAACCGGAAACCCGATGCGCGCAGCCACCTTATGGGCTTCTGCCACGCTGCGGGCGGTATCATTGGGCGCCTGTTTGAGGCCCACCATATTTAGCATCGCCTGAAACTGCTGCCGGTCTTCGGCCCGGGCAATGCTTAGCGGATGGGTTCCAATGATCGGCACCCCGGATTCAAGCAGCGGGATGGCGAGGTTTAGCGGCGTCTGACCTCCGAACTGGACGATCACGCCGTCAGGTTTTTCGGTTTCAACGATGTGGAGCACATCTTCATGGGTGAGCGGCTCGAAATAAAGCTTGTCCGACGTGTCGTAATCCGTGCTCACCGTCTCGGGGTTGCTGTTGACCATAATCGATTCAATGCCCAGCTCCCTCAGGGCAAAGGAGGCATGCACACAGCAGTAGTCAAACTCGATGCCCTGGCCGATGCGGTTTGGCCCCCCGCCTAAAATAATGATTTTTTTCCCCTCAGAGACCCGTGCTTCGTCTTCTTCCTCATAGGTCGAATAATAATAGGGAGTGACTGCCTCAAATTCCGCCGCGCAGGTATCCACCAGCTTATAGACCGGACGGATGCCCTGACCCCGGCGATAGCTTCGAACGGCGGCTTCATCCAGGCCGCTTAAAAAAGCGACTTGATAATCCGAAAACCCGCAGGACTTGGCCTTTCTTAACAAATCCGGAGACAGATGGGGGCCGTTTTCAGCAAGGGCGCGCTCCATGTCAATGATCTGCTTTAACTGGAAGAGAAACCAGGGATCAATGCCGGTGAGCGCATGAATGGCTTCAATGGCCATGCCTGCCAACAGGGCGTAGCGCAGATAAAAAAGACGGTTGGATGTGGGCTTGGCCAAAAGTCGCTCAATTTCCGCCAATGAGTTCGGAATTGTTTCTAAATCCAGGTGGTCCTTGCCGTCCGCCCCGAATCCGTACCGGCCGATCTCAAGGGAGCGCAGGCCTTTTTGAAACGCTTCCTTGAAAGTACGGCCAATAGCCATGGTCTCGCCCACGGAGCGCATGGACGTGGTGAGTACGTCTTCGGCATCGGGAAATTTCTCAAAGGTCCAGCGCGGAATTTTGACCACGCAGTAATCCAGGGAAGGCTCAAAGGAGGCCACGGTCTCGCCGGTGATGTCATTGGGCAGTTCATCCAGCGTATATCCCACGGCGAGCTTGGCCGCAATTTTGGCAATCGGAAACCCCGTGGCCTTGGATGCAAGCGCCGAGCTGCGGGAAACCCGGGGGTTCATTTCCACGACAATCATCTCGCCGGTCTGCGGGTTAACGGCAAACTGAACGTTGGAGCCGCCGGTGTCCACCCCGATTTCGCGCAAAATGGAAATCGAGGCATCCCGCATGAGCTGATATTCCCTGTCGGAAAGCGTCTGAGCCGGTGCCACGGTGATGGAGTCGCCGGTATGAACCCCCATGGGGTCCATATTTTCAATGGAACAGACAATCACCACATTGTCGTTTTTGTCCCGCATGACCTCGAGTTCGTATTCTTTCCACCCCAGCACCGATTCCTCGAGCATCACCTGGGTGGTCATGCTTGCATCCAGACCAGCCTCGGCCATGGTTTTCAAATCTTCCGGGTTGTAGGCAATACCTCCCCCGGTACCGCCCAGGGTAAAACTCGGGCGCACGATAATGGGATAGCCAATGGTGTCGGCAATCCCCCAGACGGTCTCCATATCCTGGGCAAAATCACTGACGGGGGTGCGCAGGCCGATCTTTTCCATGGCACGGCTGAACTGGTCCCGGGCCTCGGCCTTTTGAATGGATTCCAGACTGGCGCCGATCATCTCCACGCCGTATTTGGCAAGCACGCCCGCCTCCGCAACCGAAACAGCGGTATTTAGCCCGGTCTGGCCCCCAAGGGTGGGCAGCAGGGCATCGGGACACTCTTTTTCAATTATCATTTCCAGCGTTTTCGGCGTGACCGGCTCGATATAGGTGTAATCGGCCATTTCCGGATCCGTCATGATGGTTGCCGGGTTGCTGTTCAGCAGGACCACTTCATAGCCTTCTTCCTTCAAGGCTTTACAGGCCTGAGTGCCGGAATAATCAAATTCGCAGGCCTGGCTGATAATGATGGGCCCGGCGCCGATAATTAATATTTTTCGAATGTCTTCTCGTTTGGGCATAATAAGTGTTCAAACCTTATCATTTAAGGCTTCAGGTTCAGGGCGCGTTACCTTCCGATTTACAATTTGCAGATGTCTGGCGGTAACGACCGGATTTTTAATTTTTATCCGGTTTGCCGGCTTCCGGCACCCGTCTTTTTTCCCATCACCGGCGGCTCTGGTTTGGTCTTCTCAGCCCCTGTGCGATCCGATCAAATCCGCGAACGTTTTAAACAGATAGCCGGAATCATGGGGGCCGGGTGCGGCCTCCGGGTGGTACTGAACCGCAAAAAGCGGTTGATGGCGGTGCCGGAACCCTTCAACGGTATTATCATTTAAATTCATGTGGGTAACTTCCACCAGATCCGGGTCAAGCGTTTGTGCATCCACGACAAAGCCGTGATTCTGGGAGGTGATCTCCACCCGCCGGGTGTGCAGATTCCGGACCGGCTGATTGGCCCCGTGATGGCCGAACCTGAGTTTGTAGGTTGTCCCTCCGAGCGCGAGCCCAATGAGTTGGATGCCCAAACAGATGCCGAACATGGGTCGATACCCGATCAACTCTTTTACTGTTTCAAAAGCATAGGTCAGGGGCTCCGGATCGCCGGGGCCGTTTGACAAAAAAATGCCGTCCGGCGAGAGCGCCCGGACGGCATCGGCTGGAGTGGATGCCGGAACAACCAGCACTTCCAGGCCGACATCGACGAGCCGCCTTAATATGTTGTATTTGACACCATAATCAAAGGCGACCACGCTGTACCTGCGGCCTTTGTGGCGCCAGATGGACGGATCCCGGATGTCATCCGGCAAACAGGGTTCCGCGCGGTTTCCGGACCAAAAGTAAGGTGTTTTTGTCGAGACCCCGCTGACCAGATCCCGTCCTTGCATCGGAGGGATTTGCCGGGCGCGGGCCGTGAGGGAAGCCGGATCCAGATCCCGCGTGGAAATGAGCGCCCGCATGGCTCCGGCCGTACGGATATGCCGGGTGAGGGCCCGGGTGTCCAACTCGTGGATACCCAGTATACCCTGATCCATCAGGTATTGCTGAAGCGATGCCGTCGATCGGTAATTACTCGGATATGCCTGGTATTCACGGAGAATAAAGGCTGACACCTGGATTCGCTCAGACTCCACGTCCTCCGGGTTTACCCCGTAGTTTCCAATCAGGGGATAAGTCATTACCACCATCTGGCCCCGGTAGGAGGGGTCGGTCAAAACCTCCTGGTAACCGGACATGCTGGTGTTAAAAACGACTTCTCCGGCAGATTCCCCGTTTCCGGTAAAACTGCGGCATTCAAACGTACGGCCGTCTTCAAAGGCAAGCAGGGCTTTTGTCATTTTTTCCAACTAAAACGGATTCAGGTTGAAATTTACATTATTCCAGGGCTTCTTATATCAGATTTGCCAGCCCAGTCAAACTAAGATGGCTTCGTAAAAAAATTACAAGGGCGCATTTTCCACCAGTTCCCACACCCCGCAGGGGCAGGCACCGGCGCAGAAGCCGCAGCCGATGCAGCGCCAGGGATCCACAATATATTCATAATCGCCGTTTTCCTTTGTCTGCCGGCTGATGGCGCTCTGGGGACAAACTGCTTCGCATATGCCGCAATCACGGCAGGCCCCGCAGGAGGAACATTCACTGCCGCATTTATCAACGTCGGAAAATTCGGTGATTCGGGGATCAAAATACTCCAGCGTGACCCGGTGCTTGTCAATGACTTCCCGGCCATCCCAGGCAGCCCGGTGGACCGCGTGGTATTCGGACAACTGCGTATCAACCATTCCCCGGTCCTTGCCGGATACCGGTCGGCTCGCGTACTCGGGCCGCTTTCCTTCAAGGATATCGGCAATCACAGCGGCTGCCTTTCGCCCGGCGCCGATGGCCTCGGTTAACAGGCCGGGCGCCACGATATCGCCGATGGCAAAGAGTTTGGGGTCTGTTGTCTGGTAATACGCGTTTACCACAACATAGCCCTTTTTCACCTGCACGGTCTCCGGCAGAAAATCGGTATCCGGCATATCGCCGATGGCAACCACCACCGTATCGGCGGGCAGGACTTCCCCGGAATCCAGCACGACCCCCTTGTCGGTAATTTCCTTTGAAAAACAGGGCCAGCGAAAACTTGCCCCCACGGCTTCGGCATGGGCTTTTTCCCGGCCGAATGCAGCGGGTTGCTGAACATCAATCAGCTCAATGAATTCAGCTCCCAGCCGATGCGCTTCAATCGCCACGTCACAGCCCACATTGCCGGCACCAATCACCACCACGCGCCTACCGGGGTCCACGGCATCGGCTTTTGCCCGGCCCAAAAACTCACCGGCCGGCATCATGCGCTCTTTCCCGGGAATAGGCAGTGTTCTTGGACTTTGCGCGCCGGTGGCAAGCACCAGGTAATCAAAATCGGCTTTAAGCTGCCAAACATCGTCCCGGGTCAGCGCCTGCTGCAGGTTAATATGCCCAATGGCGGATTTTACCCGCTCCAGCTCTGTTGCCACTACGTTTTTAGGAATTCGGGCTTCCGGAATCAGCGCGGCAATTTTGCCGCCCAGCATTGGGCTGCGATCATAGATGACGGCCTCGTGTCCCCTGAGACGAAGCTGCCAGGCAACCGATATTCCGGCCGGTCCACCACCGATCACGGCGACGCGACCGCCGGTAATCTCCGGCAATTCAGGCATTCCCGCTTCAATGCTGGCCTGGCCAAGCTTGGTGACATCCACTGCCGGCATACTGCCGGATAGTTTGGTACAGGCGCTCATGCACAGGTTAGGACACAAGTAGCCGCAGACCGTGGCCGGAAAAGGGGTGTAGGCAAGCGCCATGTCCACGGCTTCTTCCCCACGTCCTTCACGAATCAATCGCCACCGGTCCTGTACCGGGATACCGGTAGGGCAGGCCGCTTCACAAGGCGCTTTATACACGCGATTAGCCCAAACCGGAACAAAGCGGCGCAGATCACCAACTGCGATAAGGGGAACCGGGCTCATGTCCGCATTCGACAAATCCCCGATCAGGCCGCCGGGCCCCAGTTCCCGATCCCATACGGCTTTATGAAACTCGCTCATGGAGCGAATCTTTCGCACTACTTTATCCTGGGCGGAACGTGCGGCAATTAGCTGCCATTGCTCCCGCTCCCCCAATTCCTTATAGAGTTCCAGGCGGTTAATCGCGGTTAAAAACAACTTCAGGTTTGTCTCCAGCCATTGCCAGTCCGGGTCGCTGATCGGGCTGAGGCGGGCATCGCTTTTACTGTATCCGCCATGCGGGCCCCGGAAAAAAACTTTCCCGCCCACCATGCCGACAAGAGGGCGGTAGCCCAGGACATTATCCGGCGTCTGGGCTTCAATGCCGCAAATAACGGCAACCCCGCCAGCCATGAACTCCCCGAAATAATCGCCGGCAGAGCCCAGCACCCACAATTCCGGTGGGGAAAAACGGGGGTTATGCTTGGTCATGGTCATGCCCCGGGCGCCGATGCTGCCCGCTACATAAACGCGTCCCTGGGCCATGGCATTGGCCACGCCATTTCCCGCATGACCGTTAACCACGATATCCGCGCCTGCATTGAGCCAGCCCACGTCATCGGAGGCCGGGCCCATGGCTTCGATCCGCGTGTTGGGATACCCCATGGCGCCCAGACGCTGACCGGAATGACCGGTGACGCGAATGTCAATCGGCTCGCTGCCCGATTTCCACAAGCGGCCACCGATGCCGTGTTGTCCGTATGCATTAACCTCGATACGGCGATGGCCATTGTCAACGGCCGACTGGATTTTCTCTTCTAACAACCGGGACTCCAGGCGAACGCCCTCCTCACGGCCGGCTATGATAGTGTATGATTGATTTGGTGACATTTTACTCTGCTTTATTTCTTTCTATATCAATACAAAAGATTAGTAACCACCGGCTGACCGGTCGCGTCCGCTTAAACCACATACTTGATACTCAGTCGCTCGGCGGCGGATTTATGACCAATGCCCAATGCATCGGACATGCCGATAGGTAGCGCTGTGGATCTGCCAAGCGGGGCAACGATTTTTCTGAGTTCCGTATCAAAACTCACGTACATATCCACAACCCGCCGGGCCACATCATCCGGATCCAGCCGCCGGTACAGCCTGGGATCCTGCGAGGTGATCCCCTTGGGGCAGCGGCCGATATTGCAGATATTGCAGCGGCCAGTCTCAGAGCCCAAACAGCCGGCAGCCGTCTGCATGACATATTTTCCGACCTGGACCCCGCTTGCGCCCAGCATGATAAGTGAAGCTGCATTGGCGGCCAGGTTACCGTTCTTACCGACACCACCGCCGGCAAACAGCGGAATTTCATTCTGCTGACCCACGGAGACGAGATTCAGATAACAGTCGCGCAGGCACGAGGCAATGGGATGGCCCATGTGATTCATGGATACGTTGTAGGCGGCTCCCGTGCCCCCATCCTCTCCATCGATGGACAGTCCTGCTGCATAAGGATTCCGGGTTAAATTGTTTAAAACCGCCAGCGCTGTCGATGTTGCTGAAATTTTGGGGTAAACCGGCACCCGAAATCCCCAGGCCATGGACATGGACTGGATCATCTTGGCCACGGCTTCCTCAATCGAGTACTTGGTCTGGTGAGTCGGTGGGCTCGGCAAGCTCACGCCCGGCGGAACGCCCCTGATGGCTGCAATCAGCCGGTTGACCTTGTATCCCATGAGCAGCCCCCCGTCACCGGGCTTGGCTCCCTGCCCGTACTTGATCTCTATGGCGCAGGGATCCACCTTCATTTCTGGGATGGCGTGGATAATTTCATCCCAGCCGAAATAGCCGGAGGCAATCTGTAAAATGACATAGCGCAGAAACCGGGAGCGAAGCAGCCGCGGCGGGCATCCGCCCTCCCCGGTGCTGATACGAACCGGCATGCCGAGTTCTTCGTTTAAATAAGCCACGGCCATCTGCAGGCCCTCCCACATGGTAGGAGAGAGCGCCCCAAATGACATGCCGCCGATGATCAGGGGATAGATCTCGCGAACCGGGGGTACCCAGCCATGCTCCCGGACGATGCGCATATTTTCCTCAGGCGGCAGAACGCGCCCCAAAAGCGTTCGCAACTCAAACTCATGCCGGCCGGCATCCAGGGACGGGTCGGTGAGCATGGAGATTCGGGTAAACTTGATTTGGTCCAGCACGCCACCGGGGACATTGCGCCGTCCGCCGCGCCGTTCGGGCTCGCCGCCCTGGTTGATATGAAACGAGAGCTTTTCCGCTTCATCTGAATGAAGGGGCATGATGGCGTCGTTCGGGCATACCATGGTGCACATGGCGCAACCGACGCAGTGATAACTGGGTGCTGTGCGCTGCCGGATGCCATAGTAGGTTTCATGGATATTGCCCGGCTTTTGCGCAAGCCCCATGCGCACATCCAGCCGGCGCTTGCGAAAAACTCCCAGTTCAAGGGAATGCACCGGGCACACCGCCGTGCATCGTCCGCACAAAGTACACTTTTCTTTATCCCAGGCGATCTGCCAGGGCAGATCCTTGACACTTAGTGAAGAAGGGATAATTTTTCCGTTTGTTGACATATTTTAACCTCCCGATGATCGGGGCTGACAACGACCGTATCCAGGTGCATCGGCTGGAAATCGGCTTGTTTGTTTCGATCCGGCAAGGCCGCATCCAGACCGCAGATCTCCGAGGAAAACACATACATCCCGGGACGGCCGCCTACAACGCCGGGCCGCAGTTTTTTGCGGTCCTGGGTCATAAACATGGTATTATCCGGCATGACCCCGATAACGCAGTTGGGGCCGTCAATGATCAGCTTACGGCAGCTTTGCTTCAAGTGTTTTAAAAACATCCCGTCCGGATGATCCTCGAGATGATCATCCTGCAAGGGCGTAATCACATGCTTGTATGCCTCAATGCCCAGCCCGAGCCGTTCGTTGATATAATGCAGAATATGCACGAAGACCTCGGAATCGGAATAAAATCCCGTGTAACCGGTCACCCCCCGGGACATGAGGTATTCCCGGATGGGAACAAAGGCCGTGTTCTCGCCGTTGGTCATGGTGGAGAAGCCTTGAATGAAAAAGGGATGACAGGCGTAGAGGTCAATGGCGTAATTGGTGTTCTGCCTGCCCTGGGCCATGATGACCCGGGCATTAAGCTTCTCATTGGCCAGGCCCAGATACTGCCCTACCATCAAGGGATCGCCGATCTCCTTTATCATAATCGTATCCGGCCAGAAGGAGAATACAATCATGTCATGCTTCTCCCGCCCCATGGCCTGTAACCGCAGCCGAATTTCAAGCAGCCGCTGCTGTTTTTGCGCCTGGCTTGCGCCCTCCCATTCCTCCGGGTATTCGTAAGCCCGTATCAGATAGATATCGCGCTTCGGCACACCGGGCGGCGGTACCTTGGGCACCTTAATGGAAATCTTGTACTTGGTTAAAAACCCCCTATCAATCATGTAGCTGTCCAGGCGCTTGATACCGTCCTCCGAGAATATTCCGGAAAGGATCGGCGCATCCTTCATCTCCCCAAGCGGGCCGCCCAGGTCGCGCAAAAACAGGCCCACCCCTGAGCCATCGTGACCCTCACGCATCACGTCCAGGGCGTTTAAGGCAGCCATGGGCGATACCGGGGTGTCACTGGTTAAACCGAACAATCGACACATACGCACTCCTCTATCTCAAGCCGCGGGTCATTACCGCCGGTTGAAAAAAATACGACACCCGATAGGTTGTTCAACAGACGCGCCGGCCGGTACGGCAAACTCTAAAAAAATCGATCAAACCCTGAATGCCCCATCTGCTGTTAATCGGCAAAACAAAGAATGCAAAAGGCATGCCTGGTTTAATTGTCCATATAACTTTTTAAAATTTAAATGAAAATAAAAACTTTGCATCACCTCTGCGCAAAAAGGCTCACAATTTTGTTGTCCCTGTCCCGGAAAAAATAACAAAATTGTAGCATCTGTCCAGAATTAAAATTTCCACGCTATAGCCACCGACAATGGCCAATTCACCGGAGGACCATGGGAGCTTCCGGGGGAGCTTCCGGTTGCCCAGGTAAAATAATGAGCTTTTTCACATTTGAAAACATTTTCAAATCATGATATAAAAAAAAATAATCTATGGGCAGTTCCACCAAAAGAATTTTGGCAAAAGCAGGTTTTGGACGGGAAAAGAGGTTCTATGGATTACAACCCCATGAGCACCCCATGCGGAGACTGCTTATAAAATGTGTGGCCGATTTGCACTGTGGAATCCTCCCGGTACGATCTCGCGGATTTTTAAAGTAAGCGTCCCGCTTGATTTGTCGCCCCGGTATAACATTGCGCCAAGCCAGAAAATTCTGACGATCCGGCAACAAGCGGACCAACCCCGAGAGGCCGTCTACTGCCAGTGGGGACTGATCCCCGAATGGGCCAGGGATGCGACCATCGGCTACAATCTCATCAATGCCCGGGCCGAATCCGTTTCCAGCAAACCAGCTTTCAAAGCGGCTTTCAGGTCACAACGGTGCCTGATTCCGGCAAGCGGATTTTATGAATGGAAGGAAGCGAATAACAGCAAGCAACCTTTTCTGGTGCTGCCGGAAGCAGATGACCTTTTTGCCCTAGCCGGGCTCTGGAATACCTGGACCGATCCCCAAACCAATACCGCCATCGCCACCTGCGCGATTCTTACTACCGAGGCCAACTCCAAACTTCAGGGGCTGCACCATCGAATGCCGGTAATCGTCAATAGCAGTTATTTCGTACGCTGGCTGGACCCCTCTGTTTCCGACGCGGCTGACCTGGACCCGATCATGCAGCCCTGCTCCCCGGATACCATTAGCTATCAACCGGTCAGCCCGACCGTAAATGACACCCGAAACGAGGATGAATCGCTGATAGAGCCCGTAAAGGCACAGGGTCATCTTTTTTAGGAAACTATTCGGATTTCTGCTGCTTCTTCTTCCTCGGCCGGGTTTTGCCGTGCGTTCCGCGGTAAATTTTGCCCTTTTTGGTTCGAATATCGCCTTTGCCCATTTGCCATCCTCCTTTTCTTCAAATTTTTTTCAGGAAGCCCCCCTCAGACCCTTTGGCGTACCAAGAGAATCAAAAAAGTGGCTTTTTTAACCATAAGCGTTAAATTTTCTTATAGCGAATCTTTACCTGAAATTCAACCAGGTTCCTTCAGAAACCGGTTCCTCCATCAATTAATCGCTGGCCTGGGCATCGGCCTTTGGAACCATCACAGCGTCAGCCGGGGAATTGCAATATGCCATATGAAGCCACTGTCCGAATCGCATCATTTATAATCATCCTGGCTCTGCTCATGATCTGGGAATCGATTTTTCAAAGAAAGGAGCGGGTAGACTCACGGAGACGCCGCGCCGCACGGAACCTAAGCCTTGTCCTGGCAAACAACCTGATTGTACGGCTGGCCCTTCC